>ENA-ORXD01001765-ORXD01001765.1-sediment-metagenome-genome-assembly--contig:-NODE-1765-length-16442-cov-3.410999_pt1 | contig 16442 bp, 13 predicted proteins | sample MGYA00237862_ERZ511471 | MGnify/ENA metagenome assembly ERZ511471
AATGCCTACCAGGTTGCTCAAAAAGATCACCTGATCACCCTGGGTATTCAACCCACATTTCCGGCTACCGGATATGGATATATCCATAAAGAAAAGAAGCTGAATGGCTTTTCATTCGATGTGTATCTGGTGGAATCTTTCGTGGAAAAACCGGATCTGGAGCGGGCGAAGAAATATCTCGCATCCGACGATTATTACTGGAATTCGGGTATGTTCATCTGGAAAACAACCACGATCCTCACAGAATTTGAAAGGCAGATGCCGGTATTGTATACCAGTCTGGAATCGCTGGGAAAGAAATATGGAAAAGCGGGTTATGAAGCGTTCCTTGCAGAAACATGGGAAAAAATCGTTCCCCAGACCATTGATTATGGTATTATGGAGCACGCTCAGCGCGTTGCGGTGATTCCCGCCGAAGGATTGGAATGGAGTGATGTGGGCAGCTGGGATTCGTTGTTTGAGATCATCCCAGCGGATGAGAACGGGAATATCAAACTCGCCGACCTGACTGTGATCCATGAAAGTGGAAATTGCCTGATCAAGACCGATAATGAGCAGAAGATGATTGTTCTGGCAGGATTGAAGGATATCATCATCGTAGATACCAAAGATGCGCTTCTTATATGTCAAAAGGGACAATCACAAAAAGTAAAAGAAATCGTAAATGAATTAAAACAGAAGAAGCTAGATCAATTTCTATAGGAGTACTTACGTGGAAGCGTATTGCATGAAGTGTAAAGAAAAGCGGGAAATCCAAAATCCAAAGGCGGATTTCAATAAGCGCGGGACACCGGTCACTGTTGGACAGTGCGGCGTATGTGGAACCAAAATGGTGCGCATTGGGAAGACAAAAGAGCACGAGGGATTGGTTCCGCCTCCAAAGGTAGAAAAGAAAGAAATCCGTTCCGGAAAACTGGTGATCGTAGAATCTCCTGCCAAAGCGAAGACCATTGGAAATTATCTTGGCAAGGAATATAAGGTCAAGGCATCTGTTGGACATGTGCGCGATCTGCTGCGATCACAGTTATCTGTGGATGTTGAAAATAATTTCACTCCTAAATACCGTGTTCCCAATGAGAAACGTCCTATCGTAAAAGAATTAACCAAAGATGTTAAAGGCGCTGAAGAAATATACATCGCGACTGATCCTGACCGCGAAGGGGAAGCCATTGCCTGGCATTTGAAAGAATCAACCGAAATGGAAGACGCGCGAGTTCATCGAGTGGTTTTCCACGAGATCACCAAGCCAGCCATTCAGGAATCTTTTGCGCATCCTAAAGACATCGATATGGACCTGGTGAATGCACAGCAGGCTCGCCGTATTCTGGATCGTCTGGTTGGATATAATCTCACCCCTCTGCTGTGGCAGAAGGTACGCGGTCGTTTATCGGCGGGCAGGGTGCAGTCGATCGCAACCCGCCTCATCGTTGATCGCGAGCGTGAAATAGATGCTTTTATTCCTCAAGAATATTGGTCGGTAGATGTTGAATTCAAACCGGATGGATTAAAGAAAACATATGTTGCACAGCTTAATAAGATCGATGGAAAAGAATTATCGCTGGAGAACAAGGAGACAGTTGATGAAATTCTAGAAGACATCAAAGAAGCTTCTTATGTCATCAGCAAGATCAAGAAAGGGCAAAGGAAACGCAGTCCTTCTGCTCCTTTTATTACCAGCACACTGCAGCAGCAGGCAGCCCGCCAGCTGAATTTCAGGGCAAAGCGCACCATGATGATCGCGCAGCAGCTCTACGAAGGAATTTCAGTCAACGGTGGAAGCCAGACCGGTTTGATCACCTATATGAGAACCGACTCAACCAACGTTTCGCCCATCGCTTTAAATGAAGCACGATCTTATATCAAGGCAGTTTATGGCGACTCGTTCTTACCTGCCAGTCCACGTTATTACCATACGCGTGCGGCTGTCGCACAGGAAGCACACGAAGCAATTCGTCCCACTTCCGTCCAGCGTACTCCTGAACAGCTTAAGAGCTTTTTAAGCCGGGACCAGTACAGACTATATCAATTGATCTGGAAGCGATTTGTCGCTTCTCAAATGGAGAATGCAGTCTATGATACGGTTTCTGTACAGATCGATGGAAATGGGAGCCAGCACCAGTATTTGCTGCGCGCTTCCGGTTCCAAGATCAATTTCCCTGGTTTTCTGACACTCTATGAAGACGCGAAAGAAGAAGACCAAAAGAATGACGAAAAGAATATTCAGATCCCGGATGGAATTTTCGAAGGACAAAAACAAGAGGTAGTGAATATCAATCCACAGCAGCATTTTACCCAGCCGCCACCTCGCTACTCAGAAGCCACGCTTATTCAGGCGCTGGAAAAATTCGGCATTGGACGACCTTCAACCTATGCCCCGATCATTTCTACCATTCAAACCAGAGGATATGTGGAGCGGGAAGCTGCTAAATTAATACCAACCGACATCGCCTATACGGTCAATGATCTGCTCGTGGAATATTTTCCGGATGTACTGGAGATCAATTTCACGGCAGAGATGGAAGAGGACCTGGATAAGGTTGCCAATGGGGAAAAGAACTGGATCGATGTTCTAAAAAACTTTTACAACGCGTTCGAGCCACGCCTGGAGCATGCGCGCGAAGATATGCCGGAGATGAATGCGGAACCGGAGAAGGTGGGTCGAGCCTGCCCGAAATGCGGGCATGACTTGATCATCCGTTGGGGTCGCTATGGAAAATTCATCAGCTGCAGCAATTTCCCGGAATGCCGCTATACCGAACCTTTCTTGGAAAAGATCGGCGTGAAATGCCCCAAAGATGGCGGGGAGATCGTTCAGCGAAAAACCCGCAGAGGACGTATTTTCTATGGGTGTGAAAACTATCCCAAATGCGATTTTACATCCTGGAAAAGACCAGTTTCAACTCCATGCCCTGCATGTCAGGGACTTCTTACGATAAAAAACAGCAAACAGCTGGTTTGCGCAGATTGTGGAAATACTTTCTCCATGGATATCCTTGAGAATCAAGAAGATATGGCATAAAACTTGCTATTAATATATTGAATCGAATGGATTAGAAAGATCTAATGGGAGAAGAAACCATGAACAAAATAAAAAAGATATACGAAAAATCCTATTTTTTGCCTATTGCTGCATTAGTGGTAGGAATCATTATTGGATTGGTCGTTCTTGGTTGGGGAGTATGGCCCGTGGAGTGGATTGATGCAGCCCCATCTCAACTGCAAAATGAATATAAACGCGATTATCTTTGTATGGTGATCGATTCTTATGTGCGCAACCATGATGAAGATCTGGTAAATAAGCGGCTGTATTTGCTTGGGGATGATGCAGAGACGTATCTAAATCAGCTCACACCCGAATTATGCGGTTTTACATCAACGGATGAGATCGATAGCTTCAAAGCTTTGAAATTCACCGCATCAACTGCTTCTTCTGACACCACCGCCGAACATACCCTTGAACAACAGGCTGCGGTAATAACCAACGAGCAGAAGAATGAAGGTGAAAAATCTTCTTTGAGCACAGTACTGCTGGGATCTTTGATCGGTTTGGTGGTGGTTGGCGTATCTTTCTATATTCTGGTGAAACGCGGAAAGATCAATCTCACGAAACCTGTCTCTCAAAAGAGAGTGGTAAAAGAAGGCTTTGCTGAAACTCCTACATTCAACGAGGAGACCGAAGAATCCAATCAAGAACCTGCCCTGGCTCAATTTATGACCACTTATCGTCTGGGAGATGACCTGTATGACGATTCTTTCAGCATCGATTCACCGACCGGCGAATTCCTTGGAGAATGCGGCGTGGGGATCACAGAAACCATCGGAGTTGGCGATCCCAAGAAGGTGAGTGCTTTAGAGGTCTGGCTCTTTGATAAGAACGACATTCAAACCATTACGAAAGTGTTGATGAGTGGACATGCTTTCAAAGATGCCGAAACACGCCAGCGCCTGGCTGCCAAGGGAGAAACGATCCTGGTGGAACCGGGTCAGCGCTTCGTGATGGAAACTGCCACACTGCAGCTTGAAGCACGTATTGTGGATATGGTTTACGCACGGGATGCTCTACCTGAAAACAGTCATTTCTCCAGGTTGACCCTGGAAATCTCGGTCTGGAATAAAATGTAAAAAAAACTGCCCGAAAGGGCAGTTTTCCTATTTAATCTCAAGAATTTCAAGGATTATATCTCCACCGGGTACAGATACTTTAACCTTGTCTCCCACTCTATGGTTTAAAAGCGCGCTGCCGATGGGGGATTCAAATGAAATTCTCCCGTTGATCGGATCTGCTTCTGCAGAACCTACCAGGAAATATGTTTCCGGGTCATCAGAACCTTCTTGAATGGTGATCGTCGAGCCGATTTCCACTTTCTCATTGACATTCTTTGTCTGATCAATGATTTTATAGCTGTTCAGCATGGCTTCGAGTTCCTGAATGCGACCTTCTATAAAACCCTGATCTTCTTTGGCTTTGATGTAATCTGCATTCTCTGAAAGATCGCCCTGTTCGATCGCAATTTTCAACCGTTTCGAAAGGGAAGCTCGTGCGGGACCTTTTAATTCAGCCAGCTCTTGCTGTAATTTATTAAGACCATCTGCCGTTAAATATACTGGATCTGCCATGTTTCATTACCTCAATCGAGAAAAAATTTTAACATAAAACCGGGAATTTCACCGATTCCTTAATGTTGTACCGATGTTTTCCCCCCGCAGTGCATTCAATAGATTGTTCGATTCTGCTCCGCAGAAAATGGAAACTTCGATAGAAGGATGTTCTTTGAGAATGGAAAGTAGAATTTCAACTTTTGAGCGCATTCCGCCAGTTACGTCGGTTGCAATCGAATTCTTGATATTGGAAATATCTGTTTTGAACAATTCTGGAGTGAGGACAGAATAAATATCTGTGGGTTGGTCTGCGCTTTTCCATACTCCCGTTTCGATACCTGCTATCAAAACTCTTTCAATGGGCAGATGTCTGCAGAGATACGCCAGAATTTCCTCGGTAGAAAGGATGGTTCCACCGATCTCTTCATCAAAGACCACATCGCCAAACACAACCGGGATCAGTGCGTGCTGCAGGGCATTTTTCATCGGAGTAAGATCCCATTGAATTTCGTCATGATGATGGGCTACCGCAACCGCAGAAGGTGGAAAACTAACCACCCTCAACCCAGTCTGTGCAAGTTCATCCATGACAATGCGGTGCAGCGCATCAGCCTGCTGCCGAACTTCAAGGAATCCCTGCCATTCTTCCGCACTCCGGACACCATCTCTGGTTTTAAATTTCTTTGCGGGAGGATGACCGAAAGAGCCGGAACCATGCCCCAGGATGATCTGCAGATCGGGATCAGCCGATAGAGCCTGTTTTATTTCCTGTGCCAAACGGGCAATAACCGCCTGCCTGGCAGTGGATACCTGGGTTTTATCGGTAATTAATGAACCACCTAATTTTACGAATGTAAGCATTATTATTGAACGACCGTATGAATGATCCCTTGTACTCCGCGGGATTCGAATACCTGCTGGATCGAAGCAGCGTCTTCTTCTTTCACCAATGCTATCACATTTCCTCCACGACCTGCGCCGCACAGCTTGGCGCCGTACGCGCCGTTCTCCACTGCCAGATCGACCAGCGCATCCAGTTCCGGCAGGGAGATATCGAGTTCCTGCAGAAGTTGGTGATTTTGGATCATCAGCTTTCCAAGTTCGATGAGGTTTCCCTGTTCAAAAGATCCTCTTGCAGTTCTTACCAGTGATCCAATGGCATCGAGGAATCCGTTGATGCGCTGTGGGTCTTTTTCCCTGCTTTGACGCACCGCTTCCACAACCTCGGCGGTCAGGGAATGTATGCCGCTGTTTATTAGTAAGAGATGGATTGGCATTGGCGATTGGATGAACTCGGGTTCCTGCTCTTTTATATAGAACAACGCTTTCTCGTAGCTGACAATGGTGTTGTCGATTCCAGATGGATTTCCATGATGGATCTTTTCCAATTCATAGGCGTATTCATTGATTTTTTGTATGGAAAGTTTTAAACCCAGATGCTGCGAAAGCACCTTGATCACTCCGACAGAAACCGAAGCGCTGGAGCCCAACCCGGAGGCAACCGGTATTTGTGATTCTATTCTCAGGCGAAATGAGGGAATTCTTGTTATTCCATATATTTTCTTGAATAAGCCGACTGCTTGAGCCAGGATGTTTTCTTCAGGCAGTTCGGCGATATTGGCACTTATCCCCAGATCGGGAGCATCGTAATAAATTGTCTCCTGTTCTTCCTTAATAAGTGGAAAGATTTTTATCGTTGTTTGAAGATCATGGATGGGAACGGCAATGGCGGGATGTCCATACACTACGGCATGTTCCCCAAATAAAATAGACTTTCCAATGGAATGAACTACAATCGCAGGCATATTCTTATGAGATCAAAGCGACAATACCGGACCAGTAGAAAATGATCACCACGCTGATCCCCCACAGCAAGATGCAGATCTGCAGCGGTCGATCGGAAAGGACCACCTCTTCAGGTGCACCGCCTGAATTTTTTATCTTGATCAGATACAGGTAGCGGAACAATCCGTATAAGACGAAGGGAATGGTGAGCATCATGGTGTTGTTTTCGGGAAGATTCGGCGCTGAAAAAGTGTATAAGCTGTATGCCACAATGGTCGTGCCCGATACGATGGTGATCAGCTGATCCAGGAACTCAAGTGAATAGCCATCCAGGACCTTGCGGTGCTGGGTCGCATTCTCGCTGAGGCAGACAATTTCTGCCCGGCGTTTTCCGAAACCGATAAACAATGCCAGCAGGGTGGTGCATACATACAGCCAGGGCGAAAAACGTTCTACATTGATCAGAGTAACCCCTGCGCCAACTCGCAGTACGAAACCGGTGGCGATGACCATTACATCGATCAAGGGTATCTGTTTCAGTTTGAAGGAATAAGCTATGTTAAGCAGAAAATATACGGTGCTGATGATGCCAAACCCCATTGATAGGTGAAATGCCCAGAATAAAGAACCTGCCACGATCACAACGGCTGCTGTTGCAGCAGTATTGACGGGCAGTTTCCCTGAAGCGATAGGGCGATTTTTCTTGCGCGGGTGGTTTTGGTCGGCTTTTTTATCAAAAATATCATTGATAAGGTAAACCGCTCCGGAGAGCATACAGAAAATAAAAACACCGATCAGGGTGGGTTTTGTGGCTGACCAGTGGGTAAGCTGGCGATCAAACACAAGCGCTGCCATTATAAAAATGTTCTTAGCCCACTGTTTGGGGCGCATGCTCTGGATGATTGCTTTTAACATATACGAATAATAACATGAAAAGCAAAATCCTAACTATCAGGATGTAAAATGTACCTATGCCTAAAAAGAGATTGGATGTAGCGATCGTTGAGAAAGGTCTGGCGGAAAGCAGAAATCAAGCGCAGCGCATGATCATGGCTGGAGAAGTTCAGATAAATGGAAATACTGCGCTTAAACCATCAGAATCTGTTGCGGACGATGCGGAGATCACATTAAAAGAACAGCCTCCTTTTATCTCGAGGGGCGGAGAAAAACTGGAAGGTGCATTGCAGGCTTTTCACCTGACCGATTTACAAGGCAGGATATGCGCAGACATCGGCGCTTCTACGGGAGGATTTACCGATTGCCTGCTGCAGCATGGAGCCGCCAAAGTCTATGCGGTGGATGTGGGCTATGGACAGATGCATATGCGGCTGAGAAATAACAAGCGCGTGGTCATGATGGAGAGGACGAATGCGCGCATGCTTGAATCCTTTCCAGACGAGCTAGATTTAGTGACCATTGACGCTTCTTTTATCTCTTTGAAGATCTTATTGCCTGTGGCAAAAAAATGGGCAATCAAAGAAATGCACATGATCACTTTGGTGAAACCACAGTTCGAAGTCGGCAGGCAAGTTGCCGCCAGGGGAAGGGGGGTTGTGCGAGACGAGCAGGAAAGACAAGCCGTCTTGAAGGGAATCGTCACTTTCGCTACTGAGATAGGCTTGGTTTACCAGGGCTTTATCGAATCACCGATGCTGGGACCGAAAGGAAACAAAGAATTCCTTGCGCATTTCATAGCGCCTGCGCAAAAGAAACAGGATTGATTACAATTAGAGGAAATAGCGCCGCATATATTCAGGTATACTAACCGATTGCTATGCAAACAGACCATATCCGTAATTTTTGCATTATCGCACATGTCGATCACGGCAAGTCAACGCTGGCTGACCGCCTACTGCAGTTGACCGGAACGATTTCAGAGCGGGAAATGAAAGAGCAAGTGTTGGACAGCATGGACCTGGAGCGCGAGAAGGGCGTCACGATCAAGGCTTCAGCGGTTCGAATGAACTATACACTGGAAAATGAAGAGTATGAGCTCAATCTGATCGACACACCCGGACATGTAGATTTCAATTATGAGGTCAGCCGGGCATTGGCTGCCTGTGAAGGCGCGCTGCTGGTAGTTGACGCCACTCAGGGAATTGAAGCCCAGACCTTGGCAAATTTATATTTAGCTCTGGAATCAGACCTAATCATTATTCCGGTACTGAACAAAATTGACCTGCCCTCAGCTCATCCTGATGAAATCGCCGTGGATCTTAGCAATCTGTTGGGCATTGAAGTGGAGGATATGTTCAAGATCTCTGCCAAGCAGGGCACGAATGTGGAGCTGATCCTGCCAGCCATCATCCAAAAAATACCGCCGCCAAAGGGTGATTTGCAAAACGCGCTGCAGGCGTTAATTTTTGATTCGCATTATGATTCCTACAAAGGAGTCATCTCATACGTCAGAGTTTTTGAAGGGCAATTAAACCAGACCAATACCCTGCGCCTCATGGCGAACGGCACAGATTTCAAGCCGGTGGAAATTGGAATTTTCAATCCAAACATGAGTCCGGTCAAACGACTGGAGGCTGGAGATGTGGGATATATCGCTACCGGGCTCAAGACTGTACGCGATTGCCGCGTAGGGGACACGATCACCCAGGCTGCCCAGCCGGCTACCGTACTCCTGCATGGTTACAAACATCCCAAGTCAATGGTGTTCGCAGGCATCTACCCAGTTGAGGGCGAGAATTACGATGATCTGAAAGAGGCACTGGATAAATTGCAGTTGAATGACGCTTCGCTGAATTTCGAACCCGAAACTTCGCAAGCGTTGAACTTTGGTTTCCGCTGCGGATTTTTAGGGTTGTTTCACATGGAGATCATCCAAGAGCGGTTGGAACGAGAATACAACCTGGATATTGTCCTCACTGCACCTACGGTTGAATATGAAGTAATCAAGCGAGATGAATCGACTGTTTTCATTGATTCTCCAGTCGACTTGCCGGACGAAAGTGAAATAGCCGAGATCCGCGAACCATGGATGGACTTGTGGATCATTACACCTACCGAATTCTACGGTGCGGTAATGGAGCTGGTAAAAAAAAGAAACGGTGTTTTTATCGAGCAAGAATATCCTGCACCTAACAGAGTCCAATTAAAATTTGAAGTGCCGCTTTCGGAAATCATTGTCGATTTCTTTGATGAATTAAAATCTAAAACACGCGGTTATGCCTCAATGGATTACCAGTTTAAAGAATATCGAGCGGGCAACCTGGTTAAGTTGGAAGTAATGATCAGCTCTGAACCGGTGGACGCGTTAGCTTCTATTGTCCATAAGGAACAAGCATACGCGAAGGGACAAAAACTGGTCAGCAAACTGAAACGTCTGATCCCGCGCCAATTGTTTGAGGTTGCCATCCAAGCTGCTGCAGAAGGAAAAGTCATATCGCGCGCCAACGTGAAAGCGCTGCGAAAAGATGTGCTGGCCAAATGCTACGGCGGGGATATCACACGGAAGAAGAAATTGCTCGAGAAACAGAAAAAAGGAAAAAAGCGCATGAAGCTGATCGGCAACATTGAAATCCCGCAGGAAGCATTTATGGCTGTATTGAAGTTGGAGGAGGATTGAAGAGTCCTGAAAAATTAAAGCGCTGGCTGCGCTGGCTGCCGGGGTTGGCTGTCAGCCTGGCAGCGGTTTATTTCCTGGCGCGTTTTATCAGCCCTGAAGACCTGTTGAAGGCTTTGCGCTCTTTGACATGCGTGGATATCTTTGTAATTTTCCTCATTATGGTGCTATCTCTGGTAAGCAGAGCCATGGGATGGAAAAAGCTGTTGAATGGAGTGAACTTTCGACAAGCTTTCTTGGTAGTGAACCAGGGGTACTTGTTCAATAATTTGATTCCCAGGTCCGGAGAAATCATTCGAACATTGTTGATCAGCGGTTCGTCAAAAATCAGCGCTTTTCAGGTGGCTTCCAGTATTTTGGTGGAAAGAGCATTAGATATGATCATAGCCGCCAGCATGTTCCTGTTGACGTTACCTTTCGCACTCGATTTTGCCTGGATCAAACCCATTGCCACCATTCTGTTCGCAATTTGTGTATCCATGTTTCTTGTATTGGCAATTTTAGCCAGGAAGTCGGATGAAGTTAAAAAATGGATAGCTGGATTAAACATTAAATCTGCATTTTTAAGGGAGAAGATTATCCCCAGAATCGGATCAGTCCTGGACGGATTGGATGTTTTGAATCGACCCATCCAATTTGCCCTCAGTGTTTTCTGGATCTTGACATCCTGGCTTTGCTGGACAACGGTTTTGTATTTTGGAATGTCACGCTTGATGAGCGGAATACCGTTTTGGTGGGCGATCTTTGCTCAAAGCGTCCTGGCGTTGGGGATTGCGCTGCCATCCGCACCGGCAGGTTTGGGAGTCTATGAAGGAACCATGGTGGCAGCTCTGGCTGTTTTTGGATTTGATCAATCCGGCGCGCTGAGCATAGCCCTGGTGCTGCATTTCGTTCAAATCTTGATCACGAGCATTTTTGGTATTTATGGATTGGCAGCGGAAGATCAAACGATCGGAATGTTGTTAGAAAAAATGAGACTTGGTAAAAATAGCACAGTAGAACGTCCTAGCGGAGAGTGATGAAAAAGAAGTATCTAATTACTGGCGGAGCCGGTTTCATCGGCAGCAATTATGCCTGCCGATTGATCAAACACGGGGAAAACGTGACCATATTTGATAATCTATCCAGAAAGGGGGCACGCGATAATTTAAAATGGATCGAAGCAGAGACCGGACGTAAGGATTTCAACTTCATTTTAGGCGATATCCGCGATTATGAGGCGGTATATAAGGCGGTTCAGAACCAGGAGGTGATTGTCCATCTAGCGGCGCAGGTAGCTGTTACAACCTCCGTGACGGATCCCAGAACCGACTTTGATATTAATGCAGGCGGGACATTCAATGTGCTGGAAGCGGTGCGCCAACACGGCTGCGGACCCCAAGTTCTATACGCTTCCACCAATAAAGTATATGGCGGATTAGAGGATATCGAGATCATTGAAGAAGCCAGCCGCTATCAGTTAAGAGATTTCCCGAATGGAATTGACGAATTGCGACGGCTTGATTTCCATTCCCCATATGGTTGTTCAAAAGGCTGCGGGGATCAATATATGCATGATTATCATCGCATCTATGGAATACCAACGATTGTCTTTCGGCAGAGCTGCATTTATGGAAGACGCCAATTTGGGGTGGAGGATCAAGGCTGGCTGGCGTGGTTCATCATCGCTATTGTGCATGGCAAGCAGATAAAGATTTATGGAGACGGAAAACAAGTTCGCGATATCCTGTATGTTGAAGATCTGCTGGATGCATACGATGCCGCTCTGGAGAATGAAAGAATCAGCCAGGGGCAGGTTTACAATATCGGGGGCGGGATGCAGAATTCCATTTCCATTTGGCATGAGTTTTCATCCCTTCTCAAAGAGATTCATCCGGAGCAAATTAGAATCACAACAGAAGATTGGCGTCCTGGAGACCAGAAGGTATATGTTTCTGATTTAACAAAGATCAAGCAGCATTTGGTATGGGAACCAAAAACAGGCGTACGAGAGGGCATACAGATTCTGTTTGACTGGGTTGTAAAAAATAAAGCGTTATTCGCATAGTTTATGAAAATTTTAGTCGAACTAACATATTATCGCCCCCATACCAGCGGTCTGACCATCTATGCGGAAAGATTGGCTAAAGCATTAGTCAAACGCGGGCATGAGGTGACCATTCTCACCTCGCAATATGATAAAACCCTTGCCCGCGAGGAGATTCTGGAAGGCGTCAGAGTGGTGCGCGTGCCAGTCTGGCTGCGAATCAGCAAGGGGGTCATCATGCCCACATTTGGGTGGCTGGCGACCAAATTAGCCTTTCAACATGATGTCATTCATCTGCATCTGCCGCAATTCGATGCTGCCGGCTTAGCGCTGCGTGGCAGACTATTGCGAAAACCCACAGTCATCACGTATCATTGTGACCTGATGATGCCAAAAGGCTGGTTAAGCTGGTTGGCAAACCAGTTGGTGCATATGATGAATCATATCGCTGGTTTCTTCACCCACCGGATTGTGGCATATACGCAGGATTATGCAGAGAACTCCCCTTTTCTTAAACGATTCATTCGAAAATTAGCAGTGATCAATCCTCCAGTGGTTCTACCTGATGCGTCTCCTCAGGAAACGAGGGAATTCAAAAAACTGCATAATCCCAAAGACCAGCATCCAGTGATCGGCATGGCAGCCCGATTTGCAACCGAAAAGGGCATTGAAGTGCTGCTCTCTTCCTTGAAGAAAGTCATGCAAACCTATCCGCAAGCTCTGGTTTTATTTGCCGGGCCGTATCAGAATATCTTAGGGGAGGAAGCGTATTTTCAGCGATTGATACCTCAGATTGAAAAACTGAAAGCCAATGGAAATTGGCGTTTTTTAGGATTGCTTTCCGCGCAAGAGATGGCTGCTTTTTATAGAAATCTGGATATGCTGGTAGTACCCAGCCTTAACTCAACCGAGGCATTTGGGCTGGTGCAGATAGAAGCCATGATGAATGGTGCAGCTTGCATTGCTTCCAACCTGCCAGGCGTGCGGCAGCCAGTTTTACGGCACAAGATGGGATATGTAATTCCAATTGGAGATGCCAATGCGTTGGCTGCTGCAATTCTAAAACTATCTTCAAAAAGTAGGAAAAAAACTTCTACTCTTCAAGAGAAAATTGAAGATCTTTATGCTCCTGATACGATCGCAAAGGAATACGAACGCCTGTTCGCTTCAATTTTCACTCAAATTTAGAAACATCAACCATGAAAATTGATGATTCAAAACTGTACGCAGATTTATTAAAAACTAATCTCTCAGAGTTGCCTTACTTTCGAGGATTTCTGAGGGCGGTTGAAGGGCGTTTTTATCAAAATCTCGAACTGGCAGAGCCAGTGTTGGATGTAGGTTGTGGAGATGGACATTTCGCTGCCAGGACATTTCAAAAGAGAATACACTATGGCATTGACCCATCTTTCAAGTTTCTGAAAGAAGCGAGACAGTACAAAGGGTACGAACAACTGATCAATGGCAAGGGGCATCGGCTGCCATTTGAGCAAGAGAGTATTTCGACCGTTATCAGCAACTCAGTCCTGGAACACATTCCGAATGTAGATCAGGTTCTGCGGGAAATCAATAGGATTCTAAAAATTGGGGGGAAGTTCTATTTGAGTGTTCCCAATTCTAATTTTCCCGTGAATCTAAGCGTTGCACGCTTTTTCGATCGGCTCGGATTGAAGAAATTGGCGAATTTCTATCGGGAAATCTTTAACAAGATATCTCGACACTATCACACGGATGCTCCTGAAAAATGGAAAGAACGCTTGAGCAAAAGCGGTTTTAATGTCAAAGAGGGATGGGAGTACTTTCCTCCAGAATCACTGAAGATTCTTGAATGGGGGCATTTTTTTGGTCTGCCAAATTGGATTTGCAAGCAGATTTTTAAACGCTGGGTTTTATACCCGGATTCTTTGATGGTCAAATTATCCTACAAGTGGCTGCTGCGCCATTACCGTGAAGATCCCCTCTCATCGTCTGGGGCATATTCTTTTTTTATTGCTGAGAAGAAGCACTGAAGTAATGAAAGAGCCAAGCATTCTTGAATATCTTCAATCGGTTCTGAAAGGACAGAGACCGAAGAGAATCGAAGATTATTTTCAGGTTGATGAAACAAAACGATCTGAAACCCCTGAAAAGAATAGAAATCACCCCAAATGGCAAATTAGCTGGAGTACGATTGCGGGGTGCCTGTTTGCTATGGGAGCCCAATATATTCTAGAGAATAACCGCAATAATACAGGTCTGGCGATCATCTTTTATGGCATTTCAGCTTTATTTCTATGGAAGAGCTGCGATACTTCTTTTTTTGAAGGGTTCTTCTCGAAAGTGAAAGCCAAAGCGGGATCCTTTAATATTGCGATAAAACCGACCTATTTCCTGATCTGTTTCGTTTTCATGATAGCGGCTTTTCTATCCTTCAAAGATAATCGCTTCACTGGTTGGAATGTGGTGCTATGGGCAGGTGCGCTTGTCTTTTGTGTTCTTTCCTTTTGGGATGAACGCCAAAAGAATCAGAATAAGAGGAATAAACCAAAGAAGAAAATTCATATTTTCCTTCTTATTGTGACCTTCAGCATCGCAATATTCTATCGCTGCTATCTGTTAAACCAGATACCGGGGGAGATGTTCAGCGACCATGCCGAAAAATTGCTCGACATAGTGGACGTACTGAATGGTAAGTATTCAATATTTTTTACGCGAAATACAGGCAGGGAACCGCTTCAGTTCTATTTAACCGCGGCAATCATTAGAATCTTTCAAACGGGTATCCGATTCATCAGCCTGAAAATCGGGATGGTTCTGGCGGGAATTCTCACGCTACCCTTTATTTATTTGTTCGGAAAGCAAGTAGCAAACAAATGGGTGGGATTGATCGCCATGTTCCTAGCCGGCATAGCATACTGGCCGAATGTCATTTCAAGAGTAGCGCTGCGATTCAGCATTTATCCACTTTTCACAGCACCAGTGCTCTATTATCTTTTTAAAGGATTGCAATCAAAAAACAGAAATGATTTGATCCTGTGCGGCTTATTTCTGGGTTTAGGATTGCATGGATACAGCCCGGCGCGCATTTTGCCTATTTTGGTAATAGCAGTTTTCTTGTTATACTGGCTTCATCAAAAACCCCTAAAAATTACACAAATTGATTTTGCGCAAATCACAGTCGTGGCATTCTGCGCATTAATGGTGTTTCTCCCACTCTTACGCTATTTCATTGAAAACCCGGAATATTTCAATTATCGCGCTTTATCTCGCTTGACTCCTATGGAGAACGAACTGGAAGGATCAGTGGTGCAGATCTTCTTGAGCAATTTTTGGAAATCTGCCGTGATGTTTTTTTATGACAATGGCCAGATCTGGGTTCATTCCATCCCGCACCGCCCAGCGCTTGACCTTGTTTCGGCAGCCTGTGTGTTCATTGGCTGCATCGTTACTCTGAAGCAATACTTTACCTTTCGTAAGTGGGAAGGATCGGCGCTTCTGCTTTCCATTCCAATCCTTCTAATGCCCTCAATTCTTTCGCTGGCATTTCCAGATGAGAATCCTTCACTGAACCGCAGCGGCGGAGCGATGGTGCCGATTTTCGTACTTGCCGGCATTGGTCTTTTTTCTTTTGCAAGAGGAGTATTTCATAAAAAGACACCAATTCTTCGGAGAATTATCTTGGGTTTGCTCATCGCGATCGCAATTCTCTTCAGCATGCAGCAAAATTACTCCCTGGTTTTTAAGGAGTATTCGAACCAATATATCCGCAATGCCTGGAACACCACTGAGATCGGGAACGCAATTGCAGAATTCGTCTCTCAAGGCAACCCATATGAAAATGCTTATGTGGTTCCTTTTCCGCATTGGGTTGATACACGCCTGGTGGGAATCAATGCTGGTTTTCCTTGGAAAGATTATGCCTTATGGCCGGAAGATTTTGAAAAAACCACAGGACAGGCGGGAAAGCTGCTATTCATTGTCAAACCCGAAGATGGAAAGAGCTTGGAACAATTGAAGCAAGTTCACCCGGCTGGTTTGGAAGAAACGGTTCATTCAAAAGTACCGGATAAGAATTTTATAATATATACCGTCAAAGACCAGAATCAAGGGAATTGAAATGCAGCCTAAAATCGATAAATCCCGGATAGAAAAAAACCAAAACTCCCCAATTCTTCGCGCGGGTCTGCTGCTGGTTGTGATAGCGTTGGGAGCCTATCTGCGATTCACCGGAATACATTGGGACCAAGATTTTCATCTGCATCCCGACGAACGCTTTCTCACCATGGTCGAAACATCGCTTGTCCCGGTTGACAATCTAAAGGAATATTTCGACACACACACTTCAACCCTGAATCCACACAATGTGCGCGATGTTAATGGGAATCAGATTTATCCGTTTTTCGTTTACGGAACGCTGCCAATCTTCCTTGTCAGGTATCTGGCTGAATGGTTGGGCATGGCTGGGTATGGGCAAATTCATAT
>ENA-ORXD01001766-ORXD01001766.1-sediment-metagenome-genome-assembly--contig:-NODE-1766-length-16433-cov-3.499389_pt1 | contig 16433 bp, 17 predicted proteins | sample MGYA00237862_ERZ511471 | MGnify/ENA metagenome assembly ERZ511471
AAGATTCCGGTCATGATGCAGAACCCGAAAATGTTAAAACCGTTTGAGCATCTGACAAAAATGCGGGCTATTCCTGCATATTTTGATATTGATCCCAGCAAGTTAATGGCGATCTTCATGCCGATTTTCTTCGGGATGATGGTGGGGGATGTGGGTTATGGTCTTATTTTGTTTATACTCTCCTTACTGCTCTCACGAAAAGTGACAAAAGGTATTTTCGGTGATCTCATACGCACCATTGTGTACGGCTCTATCTGGGCGATTATTTTCGGTTTTCTCTTTGGGGAATTCATGGGTACTCTGGGAAGCGTAATTCACCTGAAACCGATCATCATGGACCGCACTGAACCAGGAAGTACGATGAAGCTTCTTTATATGGTTATCGGAGTAGGTGTTTTTCATATAACTCTTGGATTGGTGCTGGGGCTTTGGAATGCACTCAAGCATCATAACAAGGTGCATATTTTGGAAAGAGGAGGGATGCTCACGGGTCTGTTAGGGCTGCTGGTTGTTGTAGGAACCATGATCAATATACTGCCTGCAACGATAAACCTGGTGGGATATATCCTGATCGGGGTAGGAGTCATTTTATTGGGTGCTTCCTATGGAAAAACCGGGATCATCCTCGGACCGATCGAGTTTGTGGGTTTAATAGGGAACATCCTTTCCTATCTGAGAATTGCCGCCCTTGGTCTGGCATCGGTATTTCTGGCAAAGGTGGCAAATGATATAGTAGGAATGGTCGGAAATTTGGTGGTTGGAATTCTGGTCGCGGTACTGATTCATTCATTAAATCTTGTTATGGGTGCATTTAGTCCTACAATTCAGAGTTTACGTCTACAATATGTTGAATTCTTCAGGAAATTCTATGAGGGCGGTAATAATGCGTTCAATCCATTTAGAAAACGCGTTTTATTAGAGGCTGAGGAATAGGAAGAAAGGAGAAACAATGGATGGAATTATTCAATTGGCAGCAGCGTTAGCTATAGGTTTAACCGCTTTGGCAACAGGGATGGCTCAGAGAGGGATCGGGTCAGCCGGTGTTGGCGCGATTGCTGAAAAGCCGGAGTTGCTGGGTTCGGTCATCATTCTTGTTGCAATTCCTGAAACGCTTGTTATTCTGGGCTTTGCAGTGGCAGCCATCATTTTGATGGGCTAGTTGGGAAGTGATTTAGATGGAATTTAATACTATCCTCGATGGAATTCTAAAAATCGCAGATAAGCAGATTGTTGAAATAAAACAGCAAACTGATCTGCGCATCAAGGATATTGAAACTAGCTATAAAAAAGAAGCGGAAAAGATACGTGCTGACCTCGAACGTGAGGGCAGAGTACGACTGAACCGCGAATCTGCCCTTATTAAACAGCAGGCAGAGATGCAGTATCTGCAGAACGTATCAGATGCCCGGCAGAAATTGATCGAAAAGACCCTGAACGAAACGAAAAGCAGATTGGAAAACGCCCGAAAAATGAAGAAGGAATATCAATCTCTTCTGAATACTTTCATTGATGAGGTTATTCAAGAGATCAAAACTTCTCTTGGAGATGACAATACCATTCTTCTTTTCTTTGATCCAAAAGACAAAGAACTTGTCAAGGGTTATAAAAGCGATCTGCCTTACGATCTCCAGTTTCATTATGAACTGGAATGCTGGGGCGGCTGCTATGCCTCCAGCGTTGATGGCAAGGTGCATGTCTACAATACGCTGAATGATCGTTTTGAGCGGGCGAAACCTTTTCTGCAGCAAAAATTATCGCTTTATTTTGATGAAAAGACAGCGCAAGATACAGAATGACGTCTACATTTGATTATGGGAATACACGACTGCGAGCGCGATTATCCCAATTATTGACGAAAGAAACACTTGAAGAATTGACCCGTGCTGAAAATATCGACGGGTTTCTTTCCCTTTTAATCAAGACAACTTATAAACCATCGATCGAAAAAGCGCTGACGTATTCATCGGGAATAAGAACCGTACATACGTTTTTAGAACATGAATCGGAAAAATTGTTCGTTGATTATCGGAAGTTTTATACCGGTTCAGCCTGGGAGAAGATCGGTCTGATTTTCACATATCGCGATCTTCAAAATGTTCACACGATTGTCAGAGGGGTGATGGGCAATGTTGCCCAGTCTGAGATCCAGAATTTATTGATCAGGTCTGGAGAGATCCCTTTCAACATCCTGCGCGACCTTTCAATGAGTAGAAATCTCAACGAGCTTCTCTCGAAAATGGTAACATTTCATATACCATATACCGATGTTCTCCTGAAGAATCAAAGCAAATTGTCTTCTCTTCAAGGAGCACAGATCGAGCTGATGCTTGAAAAAGCTTTTTATCAGAAGGTCATTGAAGAGAATAAGAAGATCCTTGATCAAACGCCTTTGCTGAAAGAATATTTCGCAATTCACGCAGATCAAGAAAATATTATGTTTGCCCTGCGGATTGTAAAAAGCCCCGAACTGGTTGCTGCAAACCAGCTGAATGTAAAAGATTGTTTGATCGCCGGTGGTTTTATCTCCAAATCCATTCTCACCGCTGTTTCTGAAATGAAAGATATGGAGAAGGCAATTGAAAAATTCAAGGGGACAGCCTATTACAGCTATTTACAGGCAGGGCTGCCCGAATATGAACACACCGGCTTGCTGACAGAATTCGAAGAAAAATTGAAGAATATGCTGTTGGAAAGAACAGGGGAATATCAGGTTCAGGATCCGATCGGTATAGGTATTCCTTTTGGTTATATTATTCGTAAAACGAATGAGATGCGGAACCTTCTGTGGATCGCGAAAGGGATCCAGTTAGGATTTGATTCCGCTGATATCATTGAGCATCTGGAAGTATTATGAAAAACAAGCTGATTGTGATCACAACGGTTAGTATGGCAAACGGATACCGCCTGGCGGGTACCGAAGCGTACGGCGTTGTGGATGCAAAAGAAGCGGCAGACCTGGTAAGAAAATTCGTTGACTGCAGTGATTCTATTTTATTGGCAATTGATGATGAAATATTTTCTCAAATGGATCGGAAACTCATGAAAGAGGTTTACGAGTGTAAACATCTTTCATTGGTGACGATCCCGGGAAAATCGACGAAAGTTGACAGCAGATTGAATCAGACTTATTTATACAATATGATCCGGCATGCAACGGGAGTGCAAATCCATTTCAAAGGTGAAGTTAATGGAAGCAGTAAATAAAAAATTCGGAATTATCAACAGAATATCCGGTCCTGTTGTTGGTGTAACCGGGCTGGAAGATGCCCGTCTGCACGATATGGTTTTTGTTGGAGAGGGAAAGCTTGTTGGCGAAGTCATCCGCATGTCGGGGCAGCAGGCTACCATCCAGGTTTATGAAGAAACCTCCGGTTTGAAGGTCGGCGAGCCGATCTTTGGAACCGGACACCCGCTGATCGCTCATCTGGGACCCGGATTGATGGGACAGATCTTTGATGGACTGCAGCGTCCTCTAACCAAGCTGGCTGAAGTGGAAGGTAATTTTCTGGCGCGTGGTATCAGTGAAGACTCACTCCCACACGATAAATTATGGAAGTTCACTCCTCTTGTAAAGGAAGGCGATTTGGTCCATGCGGGCAATATCCTTGGTGAGGTTCCTGAAACACAAAGTATTGCTCATCGTGTAATGGTTCCACCCAACATTAGCGGACAGATTGTCGCGGTTCGGGAAGGGGAATTAACCCTGAATGATTGGGTCGTGAAGATAAAAGATGAACAGGGAAAGATCGTGGAAGTGGGTATGGAGCACGTTTGGCCGGTACGCACTGCACGACCTTATAAACGCAGATTGGATCTGGCAGAGCCGCTGGTTACCGGAAAACGGGTGATCGATATGTTCTTCCCAATTCCGAAGGGTGGTTCGGCGATCATCCCCGGAGGGTTTGGAACCGGGAAAACCGTGATCCAGCAGTCTCTGGCGCGTTGGTCAGATGTGGATGTGGTGGTGTATGTAGGCTGCGGAGAACGCGGTAATGAAATGGCTGAGGTACTGATGGAATTACCGGAACTGGAAGATCGCGTGAAAGGAATCCCTCTGATCAACCGCACGGTTCTTATTGCCAATACTTCCAACATGCCTGTAGCTGCCCGTGAAGCCAGTATTTACCTGGGAATCACGATCGCAGAATATTATCGCGACATGGGCTACGATGTGCTGATGCTGGCAGACTCCACCTCACGTTGGGGCGAAGCGCTGCGTGAAGTTTCAGGACGTCTGGAAGAGATCCCTGGCGAGGAAGGTTATCCCGCTTATCTATCTTCCCGTCTGGCAGAATTTTATGAACGTGCAGGGCATGTCGACTGCCTTGGCAATGGAGAAGAGAAACCGTTCGCCGGACATCGAGAAGGATCTGTTTCACTGGTTGGCGCTGTATCTCCTCCCGGAGGTGATTTTTCAGATCCCATTACACAAAGCTCCATGCGCATCACCGGTGTTTTTTGGGCGTTGGATTATGAACTTTCTCGAAAACGGCACTTTCCGGCAATCAACTGGATCAAAAGTTTTTCACTGGTTGATCTCTCCCGCTGGTTTGGAGATAATGTTGAAGAAGATTTCCCCAAGCTGGTGAAAGAAGCAAAATCACTGCTGGGGCGTGAAAATGAGCTTCTCCAGGTTGTGCAGTTGATCGGTCAGGAAGCGCTTTCTGACATGGAACGTGAGATATTGATCGTTTCAAGATTATTAAGAGAAGATTTCTTACAGCAGTCTGCCATTCAAGATACAGATGCGTTCTGCAGTCTTGAAAAATCATACTGGATGTTGAAGGCGATCCTTGAATATCATCAAAAAGCTCAAGAAGCATTGAATATGGGAATTGAACTTTCCCAGTTTACCGATTTAGCCGTGGTGCAGCGAATAGCTCGTATGAAGGAAATTGATGTGAAAAAAGCTACACCGGAGATAAAACGACTGATCGGGAAGATTGATGACGCTTTTAATAATTTAATTTCTAATTGGGAAACTGAAAATGCCTGAAAAATTGAAAAAGATTAGATTAGCCACGAAAGAATACCGTACGCTTGCACAAATAAAAGGTCCATTGATCTTTGTGGAGCGTGTGGCTGATGTGGCATTTGATGAAATGGTGCAGATCATCGATCCGGATGGACATCCGCGGGTGGGACGTGTACTTGAAATCGATGGAGATATGGCGGTTATTCAAATGTTCCTGGGAACGGAAGGCTTGGATATATTGCGAACCGGTGTGCGTTTTTCAGGAGACGTGGTGCGCTTGAAAGTATCACTTTCCATGCTGGGACGTATTCTTAATGGAACAGGTGAACCGATCGATGGTGGACCGGAAATCGTTCCAGAGAAAATGGAAGACATCAATGGTTCCCCCATTAATCCGGCAGTTAGAAATGAACCGCGTGAATTCATTCAAACCGGCATTTCTACCATTGATGGGCTGAATTCGCTGGCTCGTGGACAGAAATTGCCTATCTTCTCCGGTTCCGGTTTGCCGGGCAATGAGCTGGCAGCACAGATCGCTTCGCAGGCGCGTGTTCTTTCTGATGGGAAGAGCGGCGATGAGCCTTTTGCGGTTGTATTCGCTGCCATCGGGATCACTCATCGTGAATCCTCATTCTTCATTGAACACTTCCGCTCAAGCGGTGCGCTGGATAGAACGGTAGTATTTCTTAACCACGCCGATGATCCGACCATTGAACGTATTATGACACCGCGGGCAGCATTGACCACTGCGGAATACCTTGCGTTTACACACAACCTGCATGTTCTGGTTATCCTGACGGATATGACCAATTACTGCGAAGCCTTGCGTGAATTATCCGTGGCGCGGGAAGAACTTCCCGGTAGACGTGGATATCCCGGTTACATGTACTCTGACCTGGCAAGTTTGTATGAACGCGCCGGGCGGATCAAAGGAAAAGAAGGTTCGGTAACACAGTTGATCCTGCTTTCCATGCCGGATGATGATATTACCCACCCGATTCCCGACCTTACCGGCTACATTACCGAGGGTCAGATCGTATTGGGCAGACTCCTTCATCAGAAGGGTGTTTTTCCGCCGGTTGATGTGCTTCCATCTCTTTCCCGTTTGATGAAAGAAGCGATCGGGAAAGGACATACTCGCGAAGATCATCAGGCGCTGGCAGATCAAATTTATTCTTTTTATGCAGAAGGACGCGATCTTGAGAAACTGGTTGCTATTATCGGTGAAGCTTCACTTACCGAGCAGGATCAGCGCGTGCTTAATTTCTCAAAGCGCTTTGAACAGGAATTTGTCAACCAGGGTGATGCGAACCGCAGTATCGAAGATACATTAGACCTGGCATGGGATCTTCTCTCTACTTTTCCGAAAGAAGCTCTAAAGAGAATTCCGGAAAAATTCATTGAGAAATATTACAAAGGCTGATTCTTATTATGATCGATGTTTCTAATATCTCCATAACCCGCAGCCAGTTACTGGCTACCAAACAACAGCTGGGGCTTACGCAGCAGGGGTATGATTTGCTGGATAAGAAACGTCTTGCACTGATGCAGAAGATCATTGAACTGCAGGATGAGGTTGTTGAGAAGGCAAAAAATCTGCAGAAATTGACCAATAGAGCTCAGGTGAGCCTGGCACGGGCAGAATCCTTTGTGGGTGAAGGGCGTGTAAAAGCAGCTTCACTTGGTCAGTATGAAGAAAGCCCTATAGAGATCAATCATTCGGTGGTAATGGGTGTTCAGGTTCCGCGCATTCAGAACAGTGAGTCAAGAAATAAAAAGGCATCTCAAGTTACATCATTTAATTCCACCTCTACCATGGTCGAGGAAGCAGGAAATGCATTTAATAAAAATGTAGATGGGATCATTCAACTGGCTGATGGAGAAATCCAATTGGCTGTGCTGATGAGGGAGATACTGCACAACACACGCCGTTTGAAAGCACTTGAACTGATCGTCATCCCACGGCTGCAGGGCGAATATTCCTATATTCGCGATGAACTGGATGAACGTGAACGTGCAGACCACTTTCGCCTGAAACTGGCGAAAGAAGTCATCGAAAGAAAGAATATCCGCAATCAGGCGCGCCGCAGTTAGCTGCGGACGATCGCGTCGCTCATTTTTGCTACCCGAGCCATAACACCCACATCATGCACACGGATAATATCCGCGCCATTATTGATTCCCAGAGCAACTGCAGCAGCAGTACCCTCCAAGCGCTCTTCCGGTGGAAGATCCAGTGTGTACCCGATAAAGGATTTCCGAGACACTCCCAGTAAAATAGGATAACCCATCTTACGCATATCCCGTAAATGATGAATGATGCTCAAGTTTTGCTCGACGGTTTTCCCGAATCCCACACCCGGGTCAAGAATGATATCTTGATCTCGAATACCGGCAGATTTGGCGGAGTTGATGCTCTCCTGCAGGTCGCCGCAGATCTCTCCCATCAGATCTTGATAAACATTACCGACATACATTGCCCCCAGTGCTTTGGATTTTTGGAAGAAATCAGTATGGCTGCGGTTGTGCATGAGAATGATAGGCGCTTTATGGCTGGCAGTCACTTTGGCGAGTTCGGGGTCTTTTTTTAATCCCCAAATGTCATTGATCATGGTGGCGCCGGCTGCCAGGCATTGTTCGGCGACGTCTGCTTTATAGGTATCAATGGAGATGATTGTCCCGGAGTTCAATTTGACGATCTGTTTCAAAACAGGAAGCAGTCTTTCCAATTCCGTTTCGGCTGTTATGGGTTCAGAGCCGGGGAGGCTGCTTTCGGCGCCCAGGTCGAGTATATCAGCCCCTTCTTCAAGAAAACGGACAGCCTGTTCGATCGCAGCGGCAGCCATATCTTCATTTTTCATCAAACCATCCCCTGAAAAACTGTCAGGAGTGAGATTGATGATTCCCATGATGAAAGTGCGTGTTCCAAACGGGAGGATTGATTTTTCTGCCATGGATTACTCCTTTGGAGAAAATTCCATAATTAAGGTTATCCCATTTTGATCTATTTTTTGAGTAAGATCATGAATGGTTTGCTGCAGAACAGGATGGACCCACTGTGGGGCGATCTCATCCAGCGGAACCAGAACAAAAGCTCTCTCTGCGATCATCGGATGAGGGATGGATAAGTTTTCTTCATCCAGAATAAGATCATCGAAGAAAAGGATGTCAATATCGATCACCCGTGGACCATATCGGAAGGTTGGAGTGCGCCCTACTTCTTGTTCGATCTCCTTGATTTCGGTTAATAATTCAAGCGGTTCCAATTCAGTTTCCGCGGATAAAACCTGATTTAGAAAAGCCGGCTGGTCGGTAAATCCCCAGGGCTGTGTTTCGTAGATCTTCGAGATCCGATCGATGTGCAGGTTTTTCTGCAGGGCGGCGATCGCCTTTTGCAGGTTTTCTCTACGATTGCCAAGGTTGGAACCAATACCGAGAAATACACGGTGGCTCATTCAGCGTTCCTTAGTGGTAGATATTCAAAATATCTGCCAGCATCCCATACGCGGTGGTATCCGGGCTTGGGTTTGATTCCAGCATACCCAGACCGGGCAGCACGTCAGACTTGAAAAGGATATAAGAACTGGTTCCGTCCACGCTGAAAAATGGGCTTTTCGGTCCCATCATTTTTGGAGCAACGGAAAGTTCCCACCCGGTGGAATTTTTCTCTGCTGAACAGACCAGCTTCCAGCGTTTGCCTTTTTCTTTTGCCGACTGCATATCCGCTTCGGTAAGAGAGCGAATGCCGCTACGGGTGATCTGCTGGGGGGTCACTGGATGATTCAACAGGACGGTGGACAGGGCGGCTACCTTGACTGCGGCATCCCATCCGTCGATATCGCCGCTGGGGTCTGTTTCTGCGATGCCGATGGATTGTGCATACTTCACAGCCTGCTCAAAGCTTTCTCCCTCTTCCATTCTGCACAGGATCAAATTGGTGCAGGAGTTTAAGATACCTTCGAATCCGTTGATCTGCATGGCTGGCAGTGCTTCACGAACTACCGAAAAAACTGGTGCGCCATCCATGACGGTAGATTCGAAATAGAATTTTTTATTTTTCTGTTTTGCCAGTGCGGTGAGCTTTTCATAAGCGTGAACGATGGGTCCTTTATTGGCAGTGACGGCATGCATATCGTTTTCCAGTGCGTAAGTCAGGTAATTAATAGCCGGCTGACCGGTTTCATAATTGACCGGTGTGTTTTCGATAAATAGATCCGCTTTGCTTTCTGCGATCATCTCATTGGCATCTTTGAAAGAAACACAGCCAGGAAAGCGCTCTGCGGAGAAGGCGCCGGAGGTTAGGGTTTCCAGGTCAAAACTACCCTGCTTTCCCAGACAGCCATGTGTCCCAGTGCTGATCCCGGTAATGCGTAGGTCCAGCTGCATGGATTTTTCGATTTCTGCATGCTTTCTTTTAACCAGGCGGGCAAAAGCTTTCCCTACATTCCCATAACCTGCCATAATGATTGCAATTGATTTCATGATTTCCTCGTTTAATAAAAATGCGTTTTGAATTCGATCAGTGTGTTCGAATTGTATCATTCTGCCAGGTGATACTTTCAACAACCGCATTCATTCCAATCAGTGCCTTTATCTGCTGTTTAAAAACGGTTGGATCACCGCTGGTGAAAAATGAAAGAGAGCCATCAGAAGTTTTTTTTGGCTGTTCTCCAAGCTGCTGATCTAGCAGCGATTTCACCCTGCGAGCGATGGCAGGGGAGGGGTCAATTACCTCGATTTTCTTGCCGGCAATGGCTCGGATTTCATCAATGACAAAGGGATAATGCGTGCAGCCCAGCACAACCGTATCTACATTCTTTTCGATCATGGGGTGCAGTGCATGCTCAAGAATATCGCGTGTTTTCTTCCCGTCCAAATTCCCCGCTTCGATCTGCTCTACCAGCCCGGAGCAGGTATCTTGATAGATTTCCAGGGTTTCGCCATATTTATGGACAAGAGATTGATATAGTTCTCCTTGAAAAGTGGCAGGAGTAGCCAGTACTCCCACGGATCTGGTGCGGCTTAATTCAGAGGCTGGTTTTACAGCAGGCTCCATGCCCACAATGGGCAGATCAGGGAACTGCTGCCGGAGAAATTTCAAGGCGGCTGCCGATGCGGTGTTGCAGGCAACTACCAGCAGGTCGATGCCTTTGGATAACAAAAATGAGGTGATCTGCTGGGAGAAAGAACGGATCTCATCCATCTGACGGCGACCATAGGGGACGTGTGCCTGGTCGGCGAAATAGAATATCTCCAGACCGGGCAGCAGTTCATGAATGGCGCGCAGAACAGAAAGACCGCCTACTCCAGAATCGAAAACCCCAATTTTTATCGATTTCATAGTTGATGAGTTCTCTATCATTTGACGTGATTATAAATGAAAAAGGTGCAGTGTTTATATAAACTGCACCTTTTGAATACGTAAATAACTCTGAACTTATGAGAATTTTTGTTTTAGACGTGCTCGCTTGCCTGTGCGTTCGCGCAGGTAATATAAGCGGGCTCTGCGAACCTTATTGTGTCGTTCTACAACCACTTTTTCAATTCGGGGAGATCGAACAAGGAAGGTTCTTTCAACACCGATCCCATTGCTGGCAACCCGGCGCACGGTAAAAGTGCTGGTTTGCCCTTTCTTGGAAACGTAGAGAATGGTTCCCTTGAATACCTGAATTCTCTCACGATCGCCTTCTTTGATCTTGACGTGCACGCTGACTGCATCGCCCGGAGAAAGTTCGGGAATATTTGGGTTCTTTTCTGTCTCGACTTCTTTTAATAATTCGCTCATGATCTTTCTTTCCTATCAATTAATAGATAATTGCTGTTCTTTCTTCAACACGGCGTAGAATTCTACCATAGAAGGCGCTCCGCATGCAAGGGATAGAATAATGCGATTGCTCAATTTACTCTTTTCGAATCATGATAAATAGGGTACATTTATTTATCTTGGTTCTTGTATAGTAATGGATACATGTATAGGTGAAAAATGAAAAAAAATATGCTTTTATTTGCCTTATTGGCTTTCGTGTTGGGTGGATGCTCCGCAGGGCAAACTGGTGAGATTAATACTCTCCAAACGCAGGTAGCAGTCTTATCTCAGTCAGGACAGACAGCCGGTGCGGAAGCTGCTGATTATATAACGGCGCAATCTGATGAGAGTGCATTTATCCTCGGATTTACCGAGAAGCTTGCTGCAAAGGGTTGGACGGTCAGCAATATCTCTGAAAACACTTTTGGTATCACCACTCCCAATGGCGGAATTTATCTGATACAGTATGACTATGAGACGGATACGGTCAGTCGGGTGATGATCTATTCGATTTGGACCGGTATTGGGACGAGTAATCTGGAAGAGGATGTTCTCTCGATTGTGAATCAAGCCAATGATGAGCAGTTTCTGGCAAAAATATCGGTCGATCCGGAAGGAGATTTCTGGCTCGAAACCATGGTCACTTTCGGAAATCAATTAGATGTGAATTTTTTCTGCCGCTATCTGGAATGGTTTGAGGATAATGAAATGACCATACTGCTGAACTATTTTCAAGATTATTTGAAGCAGTAGGCAGTTCTATTTCGATTGATCTACATAAAGTGTTTTTCTATTGAATAGTGTGCAGGATTTTCTCTGCCAGCGCCTGGTTGATACCGGGTAGTTTTGCTATCTCTTCAGGGGAAGCGTGCCGTAGTTTTTCAACCGATCCGAATTCTTGAAACAGAGCTTTCTTTCTGGCAGGTCCAATGCCGGGAATTTCATCCAGAATGGACCGCAGGCTGTTCTTTCCGCGCTGGCTGCGGTGGGCTGTGATGGCGAAGCGGTGAGCTTCATCACGGATGCGCTGCATCATGAAAAGCCCCTGTGAATTCCTTGGCAAAGCCAGGGGTTCTTCTTGATCGGGCAGGATCACCAGTTCTTCGCTTTTGGCAAGACCCACTGCTTTGATGGTATTCTGCAGATCAAATTCCTCCAGCACTTTCAAGGCTCTGCTCAGCTGTCCTTTCCCACCATCAACGATCAACAGGTCAGGCAGCATGGAAAAAGAAGGCTCGGCTTTCTTCCCGACTTCTTTACTCTCATGGTATGCTTGCCAGCGTTTGAAACGGCGCGTGAGCACTTCTTCCATGCTGGCGAAATCATCAGGCTGATTGACCGTCTTGATATTGAAGCGCCGGTAATGCTTTTTATTGGGTACTCCCTGTTCGAAAACTACCATACTGCCCACAGAAGCGGTTCCCTGTGTATTGGAAATGTCGTAGCACTCCATGCGGTTTGGAGGATCGCTCATCCCGAATGCAGATTGCAGCTCAGTTAATGCGGTGCTCTGCTTATTTCTGTCCATTTCCCACTGAGATTTCAGCGAACGTAGCGTTTCCATGGCGTTTTCTTTTGCCATTTCGATCAGTTGTTTTGATATACCCCTATTGGGAACCCGAATTTGAATTTTCTGTCCGGTTTTCTTTTGATTGAGCCAATTCTGGATGATCATGGATTCTTCGATGTCTTCAGGAAGCAGAACCTTCGCTGGAATGTATGTGGTTTGCGAATAAAACTGTTTTAAGAATTGGGTGATGACCTCGCTATCTTTTTCATCGTCCGCCCCTTCCAGAACGAAGTAATCATGACCGATCAGCTTTCCACCGCGCACGAAGAATATTTGAACGCAGGCGTCGCCATTGGTGCGAGCCATTGCGATCACATCGCTGTCCATATTTTGTGTTGAGATGACCTTCTGTTTTTCAACCACACGTTCGATCGCTTGAATTTGATCTCTCAGGACGGCTGCTCTCTCGAACTGCAGATCATCTGAACTTTTTTTCATGGCTTGCTGCAGACGGTCAAGAATGGGGTCGGTTTGCCCTTCGAGAAATTTACCCAGATCCGTTATCATCTGGTTGTATTCGTCTTCGCTGATCTTACCGATGCACGGAGCGCTGCATAATTTAATGTCATAGTAGAGGCAGGCGCGCGCATCACTGCCTGTAATAATGCGGTCACAGGTGCGGTATTGGAAAATTCTTCGCAGCAGATCCAGTGTCTGGTGGACTGCCCAAATGTTAGTATAAGGACCATAGTATTTTCCGCCATCATCTTCCAGATTGCGGGTAACTGTTACCTTGGGAAAGGATTCATTCCAGTGGGCTTTGATATAGGGGTATCTTTTATCATCCTTCAAACGGATGTTGTAGTGAGGGCGATGTTTCTTGATCAGAGTCATTTCAAGAATGAGCGCTTCCAGTTCTGACCCGACCACGATCCAGTCAATGTCCGCGATATCCTGCACAAGATGTTTAGTCTTTAGAGAGTGATCGGAGGAAGATTGGAAATAAGATCTCACCCGGCTGCGCAGATTGATCGCTTTCCCAACATAGATGATTTTCCCGCTGCTGTCTTTCATCAGGTAGCAGCCCGGTTTGGATGGCAGGGTATCGAGAATTCCGTTAATGTGTTCTTTGACCGAGATCATATCCCAATTTTAACACGCAGATTTGATGGCATACTTAATACAGAAAGTGTACTTATTAACGGAGAAAAGATGCAGGTATATTTTTCTTGTTCAATCACCGGCGGTAGAGCCGAACAGCAGATTTATAAAAAGATCGTAGAACATCTAAAAAAATGTGGTTGGGATGTACCGACTGCCCACCTGGCAGAAGAAGGTGTGCTGGATGAAGAGGTTGTGATCGATCCGCGTGTGGTTTACCGGCGCGATGTGAACTGGGTGATCGAAAGTGATATCCTGGTTGCCGAGGTCAGCACTCCATCGCATGGGGTTGGTTATGAGATAGCTCTGGCGGAGCTGCATAAGAAACCGGTGTTTTGCTGCTACCTACAAGGGAAAAAGGTATCAAAAATGATCCTTGGAAATGAAAATCCCCTCTATCAGATCTATGCATACAAAGAAATCGATGATCTCTTTCCGGCTCTGGATGGCTTTTTAACCAAATTTCATTAGAGGAAGAAAATCATGGATGGCGCATGAGGTTAATCATTGCGCACAATTCCTCAAAAGGATAATATTGGCGCGGTGACATGTTGGGGTTACAAGCACCTCTGCTAACACTCATCAATGTCTCCTCCTTTGGCATTAGTGTCCGCTGGCAATCCTCCCTGCCAGCGGATGCTTGTTTAAATTTACAGTGTATCGAAACATAGTTAGAAAATTGTTAAATCTGACTGGAATCACTTGCGTTGTTGTCCTCAAAATCTTACAATAGCGATCATGGATTATAAGGATTATTATAAAATTCTTGGCGTCGATAAGAATGCCACAGAAGCAGACATAAAAATGGCATATCGAAAGCTTGCTATGAAGTATCACCCTGATAGAAATCAGGGAGACAAGCAAGCTGAAGAGCGCTTTAAAGAGATCAATGAGGCAAATGAGGTTTTAAGTGATCCCCAGAAGCGTTCCCGCTATGATCAGCTTTCTAGTTCGTATAACTCGTGGCAGCGTGATGGGAACAATCCCAACACATTTCGCTGGGAAGACTTATTCAATAATCCGCAATACACCACACGCACTACCCGTGTTAATTCAACCGATGATTTCGGAGACTTCTTTGGTGGCGGGCTTGGTGGTTTTTCTGATTTCTTCAATGCTTTCTTTGGAGGAAACGTAAGCCCGCGTTCACAGCGGCGCAGCACTGCTGCCCGACAGTCAGCCAATCCCCAGGCTTATCAGCAGCCGGTGACTATTTCTTTCTGGGAAGCCTATCAGGGCACCAGCCGCCTGCTTCAATTCAATGATAAAAAGATCGAGGTCAAGATCCCGGCGGGTGTTAAAACGGGAAGCAAAGTACGCATTTCAGGTGCTGGTCCACGCCAGGCAAATGGAAAAGCAGCCGATATCTTCCTAATGATCACGGTAGCACCCGATTCTCAATATGCTCTTGAGGGAGAGAATTTATCGACAACCGTTTCCATTGATGTGTATACCGCTATACTAGGAGGTGAAACGAAGGTCCATACTCCTTCAGGAGATGTGCTCCTGAAAATACCCGCTGGAACACAACCTATGCAGGTATTCAGGATCAAAGGGCATGGAATGCCGCAGTTGAAGCAAAAAGGGAAGCACGGAGATTTATTGGCAAAAATAAAAGTTGAAATTCCACGCAATCTTAGCGAAAAGCAGAAATCAATTTTGCGCGAAATGTGGAAAAAGGAGTAAGAATGTTTACAAGAAAGAACACAATTGTTTCAACAATCGTTTTGCTCGCATTGATTTTAAGCGCCTGCAGCGTTTCTCAGGAACCACAAACTGCATTATCAGAAACCGTCAGCACAGCAGAACCAACCGCGGTGCAGCTTGTTCCTGACCAGATTTTGGAATACACCGAAGGCGAAGATACCCTGGTCGATCTTTACAAGAATGTGAATCCCGGTGTGGTTTCAATTCTGGTATATACCTCAAGTGGTGGAATTGGGCAGGGCTCTGGTTTTGTTTACGATCTGGACGGGCATATTATCACCAATTATCATGTAATCGAAAATGCCACTGAAATCGAAGTCACTTTCCCTGGAGGAACACGAACCCGAGGTGAGGTAATTGGAACGGACATGGATTCGGATATTGCAGTTGTTAATGTGGATGTAGCTGAAGATGTTCTCCATCCGCTGACATTGGGCAGTTCTTCTGCGCTTGAGGTTGGACAATTTGTGATCGCTATTGGAAATCCTTTTGGTTTTTCCGGAACGATGACCACCGGGGTTATCTCGGCGCTGGGTCGTGTACTGGATTCAATTCGCTCCAGTGAAAGTGGTTCTGCCTATGGAGCAGGCGATACGATTCAAACTGATGCGGCGATCAATCCCGGCAATTCTGGTGGTCCTTTGTTGAATCTCAAGGGTGAAGTGATCGGTATCAACCGTGCCATTTACGACGAAACTTCCAGCGCATTTGAAAGTGCTTCATACAGCGGAATAGGTTTTGCGGTTCCGATCGATATGGTTAAAAAGGTTGTGCCAATTCTGATCAGCGAAGGCTCCTACGATTATCCTTATTTGGGCATATCCAGTTTGGATGGATTGACCATGGATGAAATTGAAGCCATGGGTTTTGATGCGAATGCGCAGGGTGTGTTTGTTTTGGAAGTCACGGCGAATGGACCGGCAGATAACGCCGGGATCAGAGCCGGCACTCGCACCACAAAATATCAGGGATTATATGCCGGTGGAGATTTGATTGTAGCGGTAGATGGAGTTACAGTGAAAAATTACAATCAACTGCTGACCTACCTGTTCATGAATAAAGCCCCCGGAGATACGATGGTGATCACTGTTCTCCGCAATGGTAGTGAAAAAGAGCTTACTGTAACGCTTGGCTCACGTTCGGCTCAACAATAAATTTAAAAAATACAAAAAGCTCCTCTTTCTTTTGAGGAGCTTTTTTTTATTAACGCTTTAGCGAGTTGAGGGCTGAAAGCCCGAAACAAAAAACCGCCCGCTAAGCGGGTGGAAGAGAAG
>ENA-ORXD01001767-ORXD01001767.1-sediment-metagenome-genome-assembly--contig:-NODE-1767-length-16385-cov-4.320579_pt1 | contig 16385 bp, 12 predicted proteins | sample MGYA00237862_ERZ511471 | MGnify/ENA metagenome assembly ERZ511471
CCATATGCTGCGTTGCCCTTCATCCCTCGTCCCTGCGGCGTACCATCCGTACGCCTCAGTCCTCGGGATTCGGGCGCCTTGGCTGCGGAGCTTTTTCCTTTGCCGTTCGAAGAAGTGTTGAATGGGCCTTTTTACGACTTCATCAAGGATGGCTTCGACGCCGATGCGGCATGTGCCGTATGCGGACCGGTTTGCGGATCCGAACGGGGCCGTTGTCCGGACCGTTCGGAACGCCGAAATGGAGACTTTCGTATTTCTTTAAAGAGGAATGTAATGACAGCAACGACAAGATCCGTGAATGGGACAGGCATCGCCGGCTGTCTTTCGGAGCCGTTTGTCGCTCTTCCCTGTTCGGAGCCGCTGGGGGCCCTGCTTTTACTGCAAAGGGGATGTCGCGCGCTGTGGCTGGGAAGCCTCGAATGCTCGACGATGCGGGGGTTGCCCGATCAGTATGTGTTGAACGCGACGGACATGAGCAACGCGATTTTCGACATTCAGAGGGCGACACGCTGCAAGGTCCCCCTTCTGGTGGATGTCGACGCCGGATACGGGGGACTTGCATCCGTCGAGGACACGTTCGTTCGCCTCGGTCTTCTCAGGACCGCGGTCGGCGTGATGGAGAACAAGCATCCCGGCATCGACAAACGAAATTCGCTCGCCCGGTCCGGGAACACGCCGTCCGACCTTTTGCCTGCCGATGCGTTCCGCGAGCGCATCGGCGTTGCCGTTCGTGCGGCAAGATCGATCGGCGACACATGGGTCTGTCCGAGATTTGAGGATCTTGCCGTCGGGCGATCGGTCGGTGATACGATGCATGCCATAGACACCGTGATGGCCGTCGAGCCCGATGCCGTGTTCGTGAGCTGCAAGGATGAAGAGCCGGACCGGTTTTTCGCCCTTCTTTCGGACCTTCGGAAAGCCTATCCCCGGTTGCCGCTGCTGACGACGACGGGCCGTTATCGCAGTCCGCAGCCGGACCATGCCTTCTTCGACGCGGGCGTGAGCATCCTGATCTATTCGCATCATGCCGCCAGGGGGAAGGTCCGCGCTCTTGGAAACATCTATGACGCCATTCTCGATCCGGCACGGAACGAACGGGAGTTGCTCTGTCCTTTGGACGAGGTGATCGAATTCAGTTGGAAGGACGGTTCAGGTCCCTGCATGGAGACGGTTCCGCCGCGCCCGACGGAGGACCGCGGAGGGGGGGACGAAAAACCGCCCCGCGGGAAATAGGGATCGCATCGGGGGATTCGAGACAAAGCGCGTTTCAGGGAAAACGCTTTTTCATGACCGTGCAGGCCCGAAGGGCAGACCGATTCCGGCAGGGGGCGGGATCTTCGCCGGAAAGGCCTTCGGGGATGCGGATTCGCGGGTCCTTCAAGGGCCCGCCGCCCCGGCTTTCTTCTTCTCCGGTTTTCCCGAGAGAATGCGGATTGCCCTTTCCAGGGCGGGGTTGAACGCGTCCGGACGGTTCAACATCAGGAAATGGTCCGCCTTCTTCAGAACGATGGCATCGTACGACAGCATGTGCCGCATGTTGGCCTCGTAGTTGATGGGCCATAGATCCCCGTTGACGGTCATGACGGGAATTCGGATTTTATCGAATATTCCGGCCGCCTCGCCGGTGACGTATTGCGTCATCATCTCGGTCATCGCGCTCAGGGCGACGGACGGGGGGGGCGCCGACATATCCGAGAGGATCCACTCGCGAAGATCGGGATCGGTCTCGGGAAAAACCATTTCTCCCACGAACTGCCTGCAGCCGGCTCGAAAATTCTTCTCCAGGGGGGCGACCATCTTCCTCAACTCTTCGGGAGTCATCCGGTACTCGATGTCCTCGAGCGTATCCACGCCGATCAGGCCGATGACCCGTCCGGGCATGAGCCGCGCCGCCTCGGCGATCACCGCGCCGCCCATGGAATGACCGATCAGAATGACGCGCTTTGCCCCCGTTGCTTCCGTCACCGCCCGCACGTCCTCGCCGAAGGAAGCCATGGTGTATTTCGTCCGCGACAATCCCGAGTGGCCGTGGCCGGCGAGGTCAAGCACGACGACGCGGTGTTTCTTCGAAAAATAGGGAATCTGGAGACGCCAGTAGCGGCCGTCGCAATTCCAGCCGTGCACGAACACCAGCGTCGGTTCCCCGGTGCCGTGGATCTCGTACGAAACGGGGGTGCCGTCTTTCGAAAGGACGACATGGGGCCATTCCGTTTTTGCCTGGGCGCCTCCGGAAGCGAAAACCGCGAAAAGCAGGCAGCCGGCCAGAATCAGGAGAAATTTCCGAAACGGCCCGCATCCGGGGACGACAGCCTTTCCGGTCCTGTTCGCAACGATTCTCATTTTCGTTCTCCTTGGATTTCCGCCGGTCCGAAGCGCGAGGCGGGGCGGTCCGAACGCATCCGATTGTCAAATGCCGTCGACGGGTCTTTGCGCCGGCCCCTCCGTCGCATCATCGGGCGAAGGATGGGGGAAGGGGGTTCCCCCGGCGGAACCCCCGCCCGCCGCCCGGGACTTACAGGCAGGCTTCGACCAGCGAAGCCACCCGCTCCGCCACGGCCGGCGAGGCCGTCAGGCCCGGGGACTCGATCCCGATGAGGTTGATCAGTCCAGGCAGGCCGGAATCCGACTCCTCCCGGATGACGAAATCCCGGAACGGTTCTCCCGGTCCCTGCAGTTTGGGCCGGATGCCGCACAGGTCCGCGTGAAGGTCCGCCTCGGCGATCGACGGCAGGTAGACCCGGACCGATTCGCGGAAGGCCTCGCCTTTCCTCTCGTCAATGGCATAATCGATCCGGTCCACGTATTCCACGTCGGGACCGAACCGCACCTGCCCCGCAAGGTCGATCGTGGCGTGGATGCCCAGGCCTTCCCTTTTCCCGGAGGGAACGGGATAGACGAGATGGTTCAGCCGGGGGGAGGGGGAGGGCCGGAAATAGCTTCCCTTGCAGTACCGGACGGCGTATCCCTTGGCCGCGACGTCGATCCCCGCCAGGGCGGCGATCCGCGAAGCGTGAAGGCCGGCGCAGTTGACGAGGACCCGGGTCCGCAGCCGGTACTCCCGGTCGTTGACTTCCAGGACGTATCCGCCGCCGTCGGGGCGAACGGCCGTCACAGCGGCCCGGAAGGCCTGAACGACCCCCTGTTGCGACCCGTGAAAGAGCAGGTTTTTCATGAGCCCGTGGGAATCGACGATCCCCGTGGCCGAAGAGAAAAGACCCGTCCGGGCCCGGACGAGGGGCTCCCGTTTCCGGATCTCCCCTTCCGTAAGGAGGTCCAGGGGCACGCCGTTCAGGGCCGCGTCCCGTTGAATCGCGAAGAGGTCTTCTTCCTCCTCGCGGGTGCAGGCCACGACGATCTTGCCCGGCTTGCCGTGGGCGATCCCCTCCCGGGCGCACCGTTCATAGAGCAGGCGGTTTCCCTCCCGGCAGAGAACGGCTTTCAGGGAGCCCGGGGGATAGTAAATGCCCCCGTGAATCACCTCGCTGTTCCGGCTGCTGGTTTCCCGTCCGAAGGAATCGTTCCTTTCCAGAAGGACGATGTCCCGGTACCGTTTCGACAGCCGCTCCGCCACGGCCAGGCCGATGACACCGGCACCGATGACGGCGATCCGGAATTCTCCGGCGTTCCCGTTCATGGACTCCTTCCCTTTGCCTGATCGGGCAAAGATACACCGTTTCGTCTGCATTTACAGCATCTCCCCGGATTCATCAAGGACCGGCTTCGGCCTGCGGGAAGGGGAGAACCCGCCTCCGGCGCGGCGCGGTACGCCGCAGCGCCCGCAGTGCGATTCCCCAGGAATGTTAAACCGTTCCCGCTTGCTTTGTCGAAAAAATCCGGTTATGTTATCGACAGTATGTGAAAATGCCTTCAATGAATCGTGCCGGACATGGTGACACCTGCGGTCCCCGGGTCGGGGGACCGGGAAAGGATGCGAAAGAATGAACCAGCGCAGGAGTTACAGAATCGCCGCCATCCCCGGCGACGGGATCGGGAAGGAAGTGGTCGTCGAAGGCATGCGGGTGCTCGAGGCGGCCGGCCGCAGGCACGGGTTCCGGCTGGAGTGGACCGAGTTCCCCTGGGGCTGCGATTACTTCACCCGCACGGGGGAGATGATGCCCAAGGACGGACTGGACCGGCTGAGACCGTTCGACGCCATCTTCCTCGGCGCCGTCGGGACGCCCGGGGTGCCGGACCACATTTCCCTGTGGGGCCTTCTCATCCCCATCCGCAGGTCCTTCCGGCAATATGTCAACCTGAGGCCGGTCCGGCTCCTGCCGGGCATTCAAAGCCCGCTTCGGGGAAAGAAGCCGGGAAGCATCGATTTCTATGTCGTCCGGGAAAACAACGAGGGCGAGTACTCCAACGTGGGGGGGCGGATCTATTCGGGAACGGAGGACGAAACGGCCGTCCAGGAATCGGTCTTCACGCGGAGGGGCGTCACGAAAGTCATGGACTTCGCGTACCGCCTTGCCCGGAAAAGGCCGCGGAAGCGGCTCACCTCGGCCACCAAGTCGAACGGCATCGTCTTCACCATGCCCTTCTGGGACCAGGTGTTCCGGGAACTGGCCCCCCGTTACGGGGACGTGGTCACGGACCAGTATCATATCGACGCCCTTTGCGCCAAGGTGGTCCTGAACCCCGAGCATTTCGACGTCATCGTGGCGAGCAACCTCTTCGGCGACATCCTGTCCGACCTCGGTCCCGCCATCGCGGGGAGCATCGGCATCGCCCCCTCGGGCAATCTCAATCCGGAGGGGGAATATCCCTCCATGTTCGAACCGGTCCACGGCTCGGCACCGGACATTGCGGGGAAGGGGATCGCCAATCCCATCGGCCAGATCTGGTCGGGCGCCATGATGCTCGACCACCTGGGAGAGCAGGAGGCGGCGCAGGCCGTCGAAAAGGCGATCGAGACCGTCCTGGAGGAAAAGGGCCTCAAAACCCCCGATCTCGGCGGGAAGGCCCGGACCGAAGAATTCGGAAAGTCCGTCGCCGAGATCATCTCCGCATCTTGAAATCGCTGAAGGAGCGGAACCGTGAGGATCTCCCGCATCGAAGCCATTCCCATCCGCCAGGAGCTGAAGGAGCCCTTCGGGAACGCCCAGGGGTGGACCACCGCCCGCCAGTACCTCATCGTCCGGATCACCGCCGACGACGGCACCACGGGATACGGCGAATGCTGGGGCCCCATCGCAGGCAACCATGAGATCGTAAGGGACGTCATCGCCCCGCTCCTCCTGGGGGAGGATCCCCTGGAAACGGCGGTGCTCTGGGAGAAAATCCATTTCCGTCTCCGGTGGGCCTATCACTCCTTCGCCCCCTATTCCGCCCTGAGCGGCGTGGACATCGCCCTGTGGGACCTCAAGGGAAAACTGCTGGGACTTCCCCTGTGTACCCTCCTGGGCGGCCGGTTCCGGGACCGGGTCCCCGCCTACGCCACGGGACATTATTTCCGGAAAGTCGACACCCTGGACCGGCAGATCGGCATCATCCGTGAAGAAGCGGAGGGCAACCTCGCCAAGGGATTCCGGATGCTGAAGCTGAAAATCGGCCTTGCCCTTCTCGGATGGGGGCACCGGGAGGACATCCGGCTTGTCGAGGCCTTCCGGGAGACCGTGGGCGACCGGGACTTCATGGTGGACGCCAACTGCGCTTACGGCATTCCCGAGGCGCTGGAAGTGGGTCGGGCCTGCGGTCGGCTGGGGGTGTACTGGTTCGAGGAGCCCGTTCCCCCCCAGGACTACGGGGGGTACGCCTTTCTGACGCGGAAACTGGACGTTCCCATTGCCGGGGGGGAGGGATGGGCCCTGCTGAGCGAATTCCGGGAGGTCTTCCGGCGCCGCGCCGTCGCCTATGCCCAGCCCGATGTCTGCTCCGCCGGGGGCGTCACGGAAGTTCAGAGAATCGCCGCCCTGGCCCGGTCGATGAACATCGACTGCATCCCCCATGCCTGGGGGACCCCCATCGCCATCGCCGTTTCCCTTCATGTCCTGGCCGGCCAGCCGGGGAAGGCCCTTCTCGAATTCGATCAGTCGGACAATCCCATTCGGGAAAGGCTCGTCGAAAATCCGTTCCGTCTGGAAGGGTCCGATGTGCCCGTCCCGGAAGGACCGGGACTGGGAATCGTCATCGACGAAAAAGCGCTTGAAACCTTCCGGGTCGATCGCTGACCCGGCTTGAACGATGGAGGAAGAAATTTGTGAAAGGAGGTGACATTCCTGGAGCTTCCGCAAGTCCATAGGGGGTGACGTCGGAAACACTTATTTTGCCGAAAAGGAGAAGAAGCCATGAAAAGCGCAAAATGGATTGTCTTGTTGACGGTTTTTGCCCTGTTGGTTTCATTTCAGACGGCCGCCTGGGCCAAATTTCCCGAAAAACCCCTGACCTACGTGATCTGCTTCAATCCCGGAGGAGAATCGGACATCACCGCCCGGATCCAGCAGAAACCTCTTGAAAAGATCATCGGGGTTCCCGTGGTCATCGTCTACAAGACCGGCGGCGGAGGGGCCGTGGGATGGTCGGAGATGATGCGTGCGACGCCCGACGGCTATACCGTTTACGGAACCAATCTTCCCCACACGATCGTTCAGCCCATGACCCGGGGAAACGCGGGATATGAAACGGAGAAGGTGGACAACATCTATTTCTTCGAGTTCACCCCCAACATCCTGGCGGTGAAGGCGGACAGCCCCATCAAGACAGTCCAGGAGTTCGTTGATTTTGCAAAGAAAAATCCCGGAGCGACCGTTGGCGGCAGCGGCGAACCTTCGGCGAACAGCCTCGGAACGGCCGCCTTCGCGAAACTGACGGGAACCAAGCTGACCTACATTTCCTTCACCGGTTCCGGCGCCGCCGTTCCGGCCCTTCTGGGGGGCCACGTGGTGGCCCTCATGACCTATACCTCCATGGCCGCCGAGTATCCCGACAAGATCCGGCCCCTGGCCGTGGCGGCCGAGAAAAGGGCCAAGGCCCTGCCCGATGTCCCAACGTTCAAGGAACTGGGATTCGAATACGTGGAGGGGGCCTTCCGGGGCGTTGCCGTGCCTCCGGGCACGCCCGGCGACGTCAAGAAGATTCTGGAGCAGGCCTTCGCGAAGGTCAACCAGGATCCGGAAGTGATCAAGAAGATGGAGGATCTCGGCTTCATCATGGAGGACTACGGGGAGGATGCCTCCCGGACCCTGGTGAAGAAGTGGACCGTCTATTACGGGAACCTCCTGAAGGAACTGGGTCTTTTGAAGAAGTAGCCGGTCCGGCCGGGCCGCGGGCCTGACCGGAAATCACAGGGACGACGGACGGAGAAAGGGACGATACCGTGATTGAGGCCGTGATCAAAGCATTCGGGCACATCCTGACGCTCAAGGTGCTTCTCATGATTATTGCCGGGCTCTTCGGGGGTCTCATTTCCGGGGCATTGCCGGGGCTGACCGCCACCATGGCGGTCGCCCTCCTCGTTCCGTTCACCTTTTCCATGGACCCGACGGAAGGCCTCATCGTGCTCGGGGCCATCTACATGGCCTGCATCTACGGCGGGGCCTTTTCGGCCATCCTGGTGAACACGCCGGGCACCCCTTCCTCCATCGGGACCACCTTCGACGGGTATCCCATGGCGAAGAAGGGGGAGGGGGAAAGGGCCATCCTCGTGGCCACTTACGCCTCCGTCTACGGAGGCATCGTGGGGGTCATCTTTCTGCTCTTCCTCTCCCCGCCGCTGGCGAACGTGGCCCTCCGGTTCGGCCCGCCGGAGTACTTCTGGATGGCCGTCTTCGGGATCACCATCATCTCGTCCCTGGCTTCGAAAAACATCCTCAAGGGCTTTCTCGGGGGAGCCATCGGACTGCTCATCAGCACCATCGGCATCGCCCCCATCGGCGGCGACGTCCGATTCACCGCGGGCTTTCCCCAGCTCCAGGGGGGCATCGAACTGATCGTGGCCCTCATCGGGTTTTTCTGCATTCCCGAAGTCCTGACCATGATCACCGAACGGGACAAAACCTTCCACATCGCCGAAACGAAGCACGAGAAGGGCATCCTCGTCAGGACCTTCGTGGAGGTGATGAAAAGACAGGGGAACCTGCTTCGATCCTCCATCATCGGGACCATCGTCGGCATCCTTCCCGGCGCCGGCGGGAGCGTGGCGAACCTGGTGGCGTACAACGAAGCGGTCCGCGTCTCCAAGACGCCGGAGAAGTTCGGAACCGGCGTCATCGACGGAATCATCGCCACGGAATCGTCCAACAACGCCGTCGTCGGCGGGGGGATCATCCCGCTGGTCACCCTGGGCATTCCCGGGGCGCCCCCCGACGCCATTTTGTACGGGGTGCTCCTCATCCACGGCCTCCGTCCCGGTCCGGAGCTTTTCTCCATGCACTCGGACATCATCTTCACCTTCATCATGTCGCTTTTCGTGGCCACGATCTTCATGCTGCCCGTGGGGGTCATCTCCGGCAGGCTCCTCCACAGGACGGTGGTACGGATCCCCATACGGTTTCTCGCCCCGGCGATCTTCTTTCTCACCATCATCGGGTCTTACTCCATCCGGAACAACGTCACCGACGTCTTCATCATGCTCGCCCTGGGCGTCCTCGGCTATGTCCTCAAGCGCCTCGAATTCCACCCCGGCCCCATCACCCTCGGCCTCATTCTCGGGCCCATCGGGGAAATGGGTTTCGTCCAGGCCCTTCTCATGGGGCAGATGCTGCCGAACAAGTGGATGATCTTCTTCAACCGGCCCCTGTCCTGGGTCCTGATCGTTCTTTCCCTTATTTCGCTGTGCTGGCCCCTTCTGATCAGGCAGTTCGCCAAGGGGTGGAAAATCAAGGAGATGTGAGCCATGAAAGCGGACCGCGCCGCATCCGTCGTCTTCCTTCTCGCATCCGTCGTCTTCTGGACGCAGACGTACGGGCTCCAGTACAACGGTTTCATCTTTCCACGGGCGATTATCGTTCTCATCATCCTGCTGTCCGCCGGTCTTTTCGTCCAGACGATGGCCCGGAAAGGGGACGGGCAGAAAAGCTTCCTCCCGGCCAACATCCCCTACGTGCTCGTGTCCATCGCCATTGTCGCCCTGTGGATCTATTTCCTGAACATCCTGGGATTCATCGTCTCCGGCGTTCTTTTTCTTTCCATCCTGACGCTCATCATCGATCTCGGGAAACCGAACCTCATCGCAGTCCTCAAAGTTGTGGCCGTTCACACGGCACTGGTCGTCGCCTTCTGGGTCACGTTCCATCTCATTCTTCTTGTGCCGCTTCCGGAAGGGTATCTGATCTGACGAAAGCTCCCCGTTCCGGCCATGGGAAGGGGAGATCTTCCGTTGAAACCGTAGAATCGAAGCAAACGGATCGACAGGGAAAGGAGCCGTAATGAAAAGTCTTGCGGGACAGACAGCCATCGTGACCGGCGGCGGGACGGGTATCGGCCGTGCCATTGCAGGTCGTTTTCATGAGGAAGGCGCCCGCGTCGTCATCTGCGGGAGGCGGCGTGAGCCGCTCGACAAGGCGGTGCAGGCCATCTCGCCGGCCGGGGAACGGATCCTCGCCGTGACCGCCGATGTCACCCGGGAAGAGGACATCCTCAAGGTCATCGGAACCGCCGTTTCCGAAACCGGGGGGGTCGACATTCTCGTGAACAACGCCGGCCTCATGCGCTTCGGAAAACTGGACGAATCGGGCGTCGATTCCTGGGATCTCATGATGAAGACCAACGCCTTCGCCCCCTGGCGCTTCATGGTCGCCGTCCTTCCCGAGATGCGGAAACGGGGCGGCGGGGCGATCCTGAACATCTCTTCCATTGCGGGAATCCGGGCCCTCCCCGGTGCCGGGATCTACTGCGCCTCCAAGGCGGCCCTCCAGGTGCTCACCCAGGTCCTCGCCCTGGAGACGGCCGCCGAAGGCATCCGGGTCAACGCCATCTGTCCCGCCGTGGTCGAGGACACGGAATTGGCCGACCCCATTTTCGGAACGGGCAAGGTCCGGGAATTCTACAACACCATGCGTCCTCTCCACCCCCTGGGAAGAAACGGGAAACCGTCGGACATCGCCGACGCGGCCCTGTTCCTCGTTTCCCCGCAAAGTTCATGGATCACCGGGGTCCTTCTTTCCGTGGACGGGGGACGGCATATGGCGACGAACCGGCCGATCGTCTGAGAAAAGAGGGGGAGCACCCGGGACGGCGCACGTTCCGCCTGCGACGGCACGGCGGTGACGATTGCCCGGCCTTCGACACGGGGAACCGAACATGACCGAGAACCGAACGCCGAAACGCGAAAACCGGCCTGTCCTGCAGATGCCGCGCGACCACGCGGAAATTCTGAGGATCGCTCCCATCGGGATCGCCACGTCGATACCCGATGGCAGGTTCGTGGATGTGAACCCCGCCTTGGCGCGAATCTTCGGCTATGGGTCTCCGGAGGAAATGATCAACGCCGTAGGCGACATCGCCGCGGAGCTTTATGCAGATCCCAGGGACCGGGAACGGATCATGCGCCTTCTCGACGAGCGGGATGAAGTGCTGAATTTCGAATGCCGCTTCGTCCGCAGGGACGGTTCCGTGTTCTGGGCGTCCAACAATGTCCGGGTGATTCGGGACGAACATGGAGACATTGCGTGCTATCAGAGTTTCTTTTCCGACATCACCGAGCGCATGCGGGTGGAAGAGGCGCTGCGGGACAGCGAAATCAAGTACAAAAGGCTTGCCGAAAACTCGCCGGCCGTCGTGTATCAGTTCAGGATGGCGCCCGACGGCGGCCTGTCATTTCCCTACATCAGCGAGGCGCTGCTCCCGGTGACGGGAATCCCGCCCCGGGATGTGATGGCCGATGCCTCCGTCCTCATCGACAGGATTTTCCCCGAAGATGCGGAAAAGATCCGGAAGGAAATTCTGGAATCGGCGAAGATCCAGGGCCCCTATTTCACCACGTTCAGGATCCGGAAGGGTGAAGGGTATATCTGGCTCGAATCCCGTTCCACAAGGGAGAACCTGCCGGACGGCGGCATCGTCTTTGAGGGTTTTTTCCTCGACATCACGGAAAGGAAGCGGGAAAGGGAGTCCCTGCTGAAAACCCAGTTTGCCATGGACCGGGCATCGGACAGCATCCTCTGGATCGATGACGAGGGCTGTATCGTCTATGCAAACGACTCCGCCTGTGCGTCCATGGGATACACGAGCGAAGAACTGACGAAAATGAAGGTCTTCGACATCGATCCGGACTTCCCCGTCGAACAGTGGGAACAGCATAAAAAGGAAATGCGACGGCGGGGAGCCGTGACGTTCGAGTCGCGACACCGGACGAAAGACGGGCGTATCTTTCCGGTGGAGATCAGTTCCAACTATTTCGAGTTCGACGACCGTTTCCTGGCCTGCGCGTTCCACCGCGACATCACCGAACGCAAGCGGGCGGCGGAGGCGATGTACAGGCGTCTCACATACGAGAATCTGCTCTCGCGGATTTCCACCATGGCGGTGGAGGCCATCGATCTGTGCGATTTTTTGAATCGAAGCATCGTCCTCATGGGCGAGAGCATGGATGTGAGCCGTTCCTATCTTTTCGAACACCGTTATGAGACGGACACCATGGACAACACGTACGAATGGTGCGCCGAGGGAGTGTCCCCGCAAAAGGAGAACCTTCAGGAGCTGCCGTCCGACGTTGTCCCGTGGTGGATTGAAACGATCAAAAGCGGCCGGAACATCCGCTTCACGGATGTGGAGGATATCCCGGACGAAAGCACAAAAAAAATTCTCAGGTCCCAGGAGATCCTTTCCATTCTCGCCGTGCCGCTCTTCGTGGACGGGTGCTATTACGGCTTCATCGGCTTCGACGACTGCCTGGAGCATCGCCCGTGGCCGCAGGAGGACGTGGACATTCTCGTTTCCATTTCCAGGATCATCGCCGTCGTCATCGAGCGGAAGCAGGAGGAGGAGAAACTCAAGCTGGAACGGAGCCAGCTCCTCTCCGTCTTCGACAGCATCGAGGAGCCCATCTACGTGGCGGATACGAAGACCTACGAAATCCTGTTCGTGAACCGGGCGCTGGAAAAAATGCTTCGGAAAAATGCCGTCGGAGGAATCTGCTACCGGGAATTGCAGGGGAGGGATTCACCGTGCCCGTTCTGTACCAACGAGATCATTCTGAGACGAAGCCCGGAAGCCTACCAGTGGGAGCATCGCAATCCTGCCCTGGGAAAAACCTTCTCGCTTTATGACCGGATCATCCGGTGGTCCGACGGCCGGGACGTGCGGCTGGAATTTGCCATCGACATTACCGACCGCAAGCGGGCGGAAGAGGAACTCAGGGAGCGCGAGGGGGTTCTGAAGAGCCTGCTCGAGACCACGCCGGTGGGAGTGGGACTCCTGAAGGACCGGGTGTTGAAAAAAGTGAACAAGGCACTTTGCGGGATGACGGGGTACTCCGAGGAGGAACTGCTGGGAATAACGACGGAAATCCTATATATCAACGAGGGAGAATATCAGCGCATCGGCCGGGAATTGTACGGGCAGATGGAGCGGGAGGGTCTGGGCGTGAAGGAGGCGGTCCTCAAGCGCAGGGACGGCCGGCCGATTGACGTGATCCTCAGCCTGAGCCCCGTCGATCCCGGGGATCCGTCCGCGGGGGTGTGCGCCACGATACAGGACATCACCGAGCACAAACGGACGGAAGAGGAGCGGCGGAAGCTGAAGGCGCATCTCGATCGCGCCCAGAAGCTCGAGTCCATCGGCACCCTCGCCGGAGGCATCGCGCACGATTTCAACAACCTGCTCATGGGGATCCAGGGGAACGCATCGATCATGATGCTCCATTTCGATCCCTCCAGTCCTCATTACGAGCGGCTGACTCGGATCGAGGAGCAGGTGAGAAGCGGCGCCGATCTGACCAGACAACTCCTGGGATTCGCCCAGGGGGGCCGGTACGAGCTGGTGCCCACGGACATGAACGACATCGTGGAGAAAACCGCGCTCATGTTCGGCAGGACCAAAAAGGAACTTACCATCTACAAAAGGTACGGGAGAGATCTCTGGACCGTGGAGGTCGACAGGACCCAGATGGAGCAGGTCTTCATGAATCTGTTCGTAAACGCCTGGCAGGCCATGCCCGGGGGCGGAGGGATGTTCCTGGAGACGGAAAATATTCTCCTGGATGACGAAAAAGCGCTCCCCCTCACCCTGTCTCCGGGAAAGTACGTCCGGATCGCCGTTTCCGACAGGGGTACGGGAATGGACGCAAAAACCCGTGAGCGGATCTTCGATCCCTTTTTCACGACGAAGGAAATGGGGCGGGGCACCGGACTCGGTCTCGCCACGGTATACGGGATCGTCAAGGGGCATGGGGGATCGATAGAAGTCTCCAGCGAGCCCGGCCTGGGAACGACCTTCGAGATCTACCTTCCGACAACGTGGAAGGAGGTCCTCAAGGAAGAAAAGCCCCAGTGGCGGATCCGCGGGGGGACGGAGACGATTCTGCTCGTGGATGACGAGGAGACGGTTCTGGAAGTCGAAAAAGAAATGCTGGCGTTCCTCGGATACCGGGTGCATAGCGCGGGAAGCGGCCGGGAAGCGGTTGCCGCTTACCACGAGATGAGCGGCGGGATCGACCTCGTGATTCTGGACATGATCATGCCCGGCATGTCGGGGGAGGAAACGTTCAATCTCATCCGGGAGATCGATCCGCGGCAGAAGGTTCTTCTGTTCAGCGGTTACAGCGCGGACGGGAACGCGCGGATGATCCTCGAAAAGGGGTGCAACGGTTTTCTCCAGAAGCCCTTCAGGCTGAACGAACTGGCGCGGGAGATCCGGGCCGTCCTGGACATGAAGGACAAGCCGTCATAGCATCCCGGGGCATTTCCGGTCGTGACGGGAGAAGGACAATACGGCGCGCAAAGGGGGAAAGGCAGTGACAGGAAGGGAAACTTCGGAAAAGTGGTCCAGGGGGTGCCGCCTGCCCTTCGAGAAATGGGCATGGATCAACCGGAACGGCATCTTCAAGGAACCCCATCTCAGGAAATACGTCGCCCCCTTTCCGCCTGTGCCGCTCATGTGCAATGTTTCCGGCCTGACGGTGGAGCAGGATTTCGCCCGGCACGGCGTGGACATCTATGCCGCCCTGTCCGAAGCGTCGCCGAAACCCCTTACGGAATATGAAAACGTTCTCGATTTCGGGTGCGGCTGCGGGAGGCTGGCGCGGATGTTCAAGGGCCATCCCGGCAGGGTCACGGGATGCGACGTGGACGCCGGTCATGTCTCATGGATCAACGAAAACCTCGACTACATGAAAGCGGTCCGAACGGACGTCCATCCCCCCCTTCCTTTCGAAGACGATGCATTCGACCTTGTGATCGGCATTTCCGTTTTCACGCACATGAACGAATGGAGCCAGTACGGTTTCCTGAAGGAACTCCGTCGTATTTCATCGCCGGACGGCCGGCTTCTGCTGACCATTCATGGAGAGACGGCGCTTGAAAGGGCAAAAGAGGAAAAGGCGATCTTCGACATGCTCAGCGTGGACGGGGAACTCTTTGCCGAGGCGTGCGGCCGGTTCGGCAGAAACCGCCATGCGTTCATCCTCCAGCACGGACACCTGACGGAATCGCCCCCCGAAACCGCGAGGGAGGAAGAAACGGGCAGGACCGCCCTCTGGGAGAAGGGATGGAAGCATCTGCGGGAACGTTTCAACATCCGCTACAAGGCGCCTGAAGGGGCCTACGAATACGGAATCACGTTCATCCCCGAGAAGTACGTCACGAAACACTGGTCCCGCTGGTTCCGGATCGAGGAAATCAGAAGGGGGGCCGTTCACAATTTCCAGGACATCGTCGTTCTCCGGCCCCGAAAGAAGGGCGTCCGATAAAAATGCATGAATGTCCGAACCCGTTTCCGGCCTGAGCGTTTCCGTTACGCCGGCCGTCAGGGCTCCGTTGATTCCTGTTTCTTCCTCTCCCTTTCCAGGTACGCTTTGGGCGAAAGCTTCCAGAGTTCCTTCGCCTCTTTCAGGATCGTTTCATCCTGGCCGGCGGTGAACTTCATCTTGAGCCCGGCCAGTTTCTGGTTGAAGTCGGGACCGATCAGGGCGGCGACGACCGGGTCCTCGGGAATATTGCCCCCCTTGCAGCTCAAGCTGATCAGTCTGTGTTTTGCCAGCACCGCCTTGCCGTCCCGGATGTCGAACCTGGCGATTCCGAGAGCGCTCCCCCTGTGCGGGGATTGGAGAACCGGCGTCGCCGGCAGGGGCGTTCCCGGGATATGTCTTCCGTTGCCCGCAAAAATGGCGATGTCGATGCCGGGGACCTCTTCCACGATGCGGCAGGTTTCGTCGTAGCTTCCCTGGCAGGCCAGGACGAGAACGTCCACCCGGCCCCGGATCTCGCTGACGGCCTTCCGCGCGGCTTCCTCCATGGGAAGGATCCTGAACATCCCTCCCTCCCGGAAAGCGGGGGCCGTTCTTTTCACTTCGCCTTCGGGCAGCACCCCGACCACGCCGACCCGGATTCCTTCCCGCTCGATGACGGCACAGCCTTTCTCGAAGGGGGCGCCCGTCTCCCCGTTCACGACATTGGAGGTCACCACGGGGAAGATGGCGTCCGCCAGGAGACACTTCAGGTGGCCCGGCCCCAGGGCCAGGTCCTGCGGTCCGAGAACGACGGCGTCGTACATCATTCCGTTCATCCCCTTCAGAAACACCTGAGCCGTGAGATCCCGGCCGTATCCCTGATCGGAAACGAAATCCCCGCAGTCGATGAGGATGACGTTCTTCTCCGTCCGGCGAAGCTCGGCGACCTTGCCCGCGTTCCGGGCGAGACCGCCCGTCGGCCGGCCCCCGCACCCCTTCCGGGGCATCACCTGCCCGCTGAAATCCGACGTGAAAAGGAGGGTGACGCTTTTTTCGCCGTTCGCCCCGGACTGCGGCGGAAAACCCGCCAGGGCCAGGATGAAGGTTGCCGCCAGGGCGACGGATATTTTCAGGGTTCTCAATGGAGTGCTCCTTTCATGACGTTGTTGCCGTTCGCGGGCTTCTTTCGCCCGTCGTTCCCCGAATCCCGGCGGGGGATTCCGGACGCCCGCCACCTTCCCGCCATCGCGGGAATCAATGCCGGTGCCGCGCGTGGGGCGCCTCCGTGAAAGTATCCGTCTCCGGACCTTGCCTTCCCGGCGGAATTGCACGCGGACCGAGTGACAACGCGATTTGTACATATTATTAAACTATATGTCAAATAGAGAATAGTTATAAATGACGGCTTCGTAAAAAGCCCATATGCTGTGTTGCCCTTCTTCCCTCGTCACTGCGGCGTACCATAAGTACGCCTCATTCCTAGGGATTCGGGCGCCTTGCCTATGGAGCTTTTTACTTTGCCGTTCGAAAAAGTGTTGAATGGGCCTTTTTACGACTTCAT
>ENA-ORXD01001768-ORXD01001768.1-sediment-metagenome-genome-assembly--contig:-NODE-1768-length-16364-cov-4.176767_pt1 | contig 16364 bp, 16 predicted proteins | sample MGYA00237862_ERZ511471 | MGnify/ENA metagenome assembly ERZ511471
TAAGGTTCTTCATTAAGCCTGATTTTTCTGGGAGTTTTATTCCTTGTGCCAGCTACTTTGGGTCGTTATGTTTTGCGATTAGATTTGATTTCTAACAGATGTAGGAGGTTATTAGCTTCTATAGCCCCCGTTGATTTGAGACATAAAAATATTGATGTAATAATATTCTTATTACAAATCACAGCATTGTTATGGATAATCTCTGGAGTCGGTTATGGTATTATAACGGCTATTTTTACTCTCACAAAACAGGTGGATTACATATTGTCTTTTATTGCGGGTTTTGGGCCAGGTCTCTTTCTCGCAGGATTTGGTCGTTGGCTTCAAAGAAAATATTGGTCGCAGAATGATAAGACAGATTGAGGGCACAGTCCTCAATCTGATAATTAGCACTTTCGTGGGTTGAGAGTGGTAGCCCGAAATAATAAACTACCAGCTATGCTGGTGGAAGATAAAAGCTTATAGCGAAAGGAAATCACTTCGACGACGATTGGAACCGGGTTAAGTCTGTGGCGGGCGGGGTGACCACGTATTACATCGGGAATTACTACGAATGGCGGGTTGAAACGAGCGGCTCAACGGGGGTAGAATATTATTACGCGGGCAGCCAGCGGGTGGCGATGCGGGTGGGGACGACGCTGTCGTACCTGTTTGGGGACCATTTGACGCCTTGAAATTGGTGCCGGTAATGGCGTATGATGGAAAATGCGAGACGCCCCGGCCGGGGCGTCTCTACGGTTGGGCAGGGGAAAGGTCAGGGGGTGAGGGTGGTGATGATGCGGACCTGGCCGATGTCGGTGGTCTGTCCGGCGGAGATGTTAACGTCCACTTCTATGCCGTGACCATCATGGCCGGCAACCAGGGCGCGCGGCCCTTCGGGGACACCGTTCAGGATAAAGCTGCCGTCTGGCGCGGCCTGGGCCTGGAGATCGGTGCCGAGGATGAATATCTCGGCGGGGAGAGGGATGCCCTGGGCGTTGGTCACCTGGCCGGTAAGGCTGCCTTTCCCCATCATTAACCCGGCGGTATCACTGTTGAGGAAGTTGACGGCGGCCAGGATGCCCACCAGGACCAGCAGGGCCAGGATGGTGAGACGGACGGCGCGGCGCTTTTTCTCCGGATGAGCCAGGTCGGTGCGGATGCCGTCCTGATTATTTCCAATGGATGGTGCGTTTTCCAGCGGCATGATTTCCTCCGGTTAGTTGAGCGGTAGAATAGAAAAATCATCAAGACAGACGCGGCTGTTATGCCAGTAGCGCAGCCCGGCGCCGCCTTCGGGATAGGTGCTGTCGGTGAAAGAGAAGACTTCCTCCCCGTCGACGTAAGCGGTGAAGATGTCGCCCTGCGCGCGGATCCGGATGCTGCGGGGCTGGTTGTACCAGCCATATCCCGGTATCACTTTGCGGACAATGGGCGGGTTAATCTCGTAGCCGTTGACCCATTTTCGGACCACAAAGGCGCCGCCTGCCCCGGGGTCGTATTGGAAGGCGTACCCGCTGGGCCTGTTGGCGCTGTAATCCTGCAGGCGGAAGAAAACGCCATATCCATTGCCCTGAAAGAGGGTGGCAACATCAATGTTGATGATATAGTCGGAAGGAGGCTTCTGGTATGAACAGGTGTTATAGGCGTAGTGGTTCCAGCCGTCGGCGTTGCTGCAAAGCTGACCATCGCGGACTTCCCAACCGCCATTAGCCGGGATTGCCCACCCATTGAGGCCTTCGTCAAACAGGTCTGAGCAGTAGGCGCTTTCGCAATAGGACGTCTCAAAGCCGAGGCCGGTTACCACCTGGCAGTAGGCGACCCGCAGGCTGACACCCATCATGCTGAGGATGAGCAGGACAGCTAACAGCACCAGAACGACAATGAGTCCATACTCCACGATGCCCTGCGCGGATTCTGAAGTTTTTCTTTCCATGAACACTCCTTTGATGGCATAATGAAGAAGTTAGTAGTGATCTGTTCTATGATTTTCGAGTATAACCGATGGAAGGGATTTCTGGTTCCCGGAATTGGAATTGTAAGGGGACTGTAAAATGCCCCCGCAATCTGGCGGGGGCATTGTGGTGTAATCAATTTTAGCGGTGCTGCTAAACATCCAGATAGCGGACGTCTTTGGCGTGAGTCTGGATGAAGCGCTTGCGGGGGCCAACTTCGGAGCCCATCAGCATATCAAAGGTGCGGTCGGCAGCGGCGGCGTCTTCGATGGTCACCAGCAGCAGGGTGCGGTTCTCGGGGTCCATGGTGGTATCCCAGAGCTGTTCGGGGTTCATTTCACCGAGACCTTTGTAGCGCTGGATAGAAGCCTTTTCGGCGGTGGAACCCATCTCTTTGAGGTACTTATCTTTTTCGTTTTCCGTGTAGGCATAGCGGCTCTGGTTACGGTAAGCAATCTTATAGAGCGGCGGCTGGGCGATATACAGATGCCCTTCTTCGATCAGGGGCTGCATGTAGCGGAAGAAAAAGGTCAGGAGGAGGGTGCGGATATGGCTGCCGTCCACATCGGCATCGGTCATGATGATGACGCGGCCGTAGCGCAGGTTGTCGAGGCTGAAAGTCTCGCCAACCCCGGTCGCCAGGGCAGAGATGAGGGACTTGACCTCGTTGTTGGAGAGGATCTTATCCAGACGGGCGCGTTCGGTATTGAGGATCTTACCGCGCAGCGGCAGGATGGCCTGGAAGTGACGGTCGCGGCCCTGTTTGGCCGAGCCGCCCGCGCTGTCGCCCTCGACGATATACAGCTCGGTCTTGCTGGAGTCGCGGTCGGAGCAGTCGGCCAGTTTGCCCGGCAGGGTAAGGCTTTCCAGCGCGGATTTGCGGATGACGAGATCGCGGGCCTTGCGCGCCGCATCCCGGGCGCGGGAGGAGGTGAGGCATTTCTGGATGATAGCCTTGGCAGCCGAGGGGTTCTCTTCCAGAAAGATGCTGAAAGTTTCCCCGACGACCTGCTGGACATAAGTCTGGGCTTCGGGGTTCATCAGCTTGACCTTGGTCTGGCTCTCAAACTGCGGATCGGGGTGCTTGATGCTGACAATGGCGGTGAGGCCCTCGCGGGTGTCATCGCCGCTGAAGTTGGGGTCGGAGTCTTTGAGCAGATTGTTGCGGCGGGCGTAATCATTGATGACCCGGGTGATGGCGGCTCGGAGGCCGGTCAGGTGGGTGCCGCCATCCACGGTGTAGATGGTGTTTGCAAAAGAGTACACGGACTCCGAGTAGGCGTCGGTGTACTGGATGGCAACTTCCACGCCGATATTATCCACCTCTTTTTCACCGTAGACCACCGGGTGGAGGGCTTTGCGGTTGCGGTTAAGGTACTGGACGAAGGAATTGATGCCGCCTTCAAAATAGAAAGCCATTTCGCGGGCATCGCGCTCATCCACCAGGCGGATTTCCACCTTGCGGGTGACAAAGGCCATTTCGCGGAAACGCTGCACGAGGGTCTCGAAACGGTAATCGAGGTCGCCGACAAAAATGGTGTTGTCAAAGCGGAAGGTGGTTTTGTTCCCGGTAACGTTGGGAGGGCATTTTCCAATCTGTTTGACAGGATCGATCGGACGGCCTTTTTCGTAACGCTGGAAGTGAACCTTGCCTTCGCGATAGACGGTAACTTCACACCATTCGGAAAGGGCATTGACGGCAGAAACACCCACACCATGCAGACCACCAGAGACTTTGTAGCTGCCGCTGTCGAATTTGCCGCCAGCGTGGAGGATGGTCATGACGACCTCCAGGGCCGATTTATTCTTAGTGGGGTGGATATCCACCGGGATACCGCGCCCATTATCTTCCACGGAGACGGAGCTGTCGGGGTGGATGGTGATTATTATTTTGTCACAATAGCCAGCCAGGGCTTCATCGATAGAGTTATCGACGACCTCATACACCAGGTGGTGCAGGGCTTTGTGATCGGTGCCGCCGACATACATACCAGGGCGGCGGCGGACGGCTTCGAGGCCTTCCAGGACCTGGATATCAGACGCGCCATAGGACGCGGTAACTTTGTTCGTACTAGCCACGAATTTCCTCCACAGAAAAACAGATGATTACAAGCAATGATCGCAATGAAACAGTGATCCGATCCGTTAAATAATTTTTATTTTTTTGGCAATCACATCCTGGGTGATGTGTTCGATCCATTTCAACCCGTCCCGGTAGTACAGGAAACTGGCGGCCAGGAGCGCGGTGCTGGTAAAGGCGTGTCCAATAATGCCAATCAATACCATCCAGGAAGTTTCTGGAGCGGAAGTCCACAACAGGTTGAAAGCCTGGCTGGTCAGGATCACGCCTATCATGAATAATCCGGTCGCGGGGAGGGTGTAACGCACCAGGCGAGCACTGGCTAAAACGGATTTGAGCACACCCAATTCGTTGTAAAAAATGCCATGTGTAGAAAAAAGCAAGGGGAGTGCCAGCCATAACACAAAGAAAAGGATGACAAACAGACCGATTTGAGCAAAGCCGGGGCTGATGAGAGCCAGGATGGTGACCATGATGGAAGTTGGGATGGAGATGGCGATAATCAAAATGATCAGACCGACCACCAGTAATAAAACCTGAAGGAACTGCGCGCTGATTTTCCTGGCTGAAAAGCGGGTGGTGATTTCTTTGCAGAACCGGGCCACTTCACTGAAATAAATTGAGCCCAATACCAGACCGACAAAACCGAAAACAAGCCACAGAACAATCGCAAGCAGCATATTGGGCATATCCAGAAGGATCGGCTGGCCCAATGGGTTCAACAAGGTACCTTGATCGGCCATCAGGCTGGAGACGCCTACCGGCAGGGTGCGTAACGCGGAGAACAGATTGAAGCGGTCAATAGCCAGCTGCATCAGTTCCTGATTCATCCGCACCATATCCATCATTTCCTGGGTGCCATATTCCAGCATAGAAAGCGCAATATCCTGGTTGATACTATCCAGGATGGTTTTCAACCGGAGTCTCGGCCCAAACCACAGAAACAGGTCAAGGAGAATAGGCAGCAGAATCAACTGAATGTGATTCGCAATGGTATTGAACCCCGCAATGAAGGATGGGATCACCCGGGGAGGATGTACTGTTACAGTGTCGGTTGGTGTTTCCATACAGGTCTAATTTTACCATAATCATATCGAAAATCTGTTCTGTAAACAGGGTCTGGCAAGGAATGGTAGAAGACTGTGCAACGACTCTTTGCAGCTGCGCCGGAATGATGGGGCAGGGAAGAAGTATGACATTTTGAATGGGTTTGAGACTAGGCAGGGTGTGTTGAGACGGGTAAAATGATGTATATGGAAGAAAGACAACACCTTCCCGATGTTAACCGTCTCAGCGTTTTAGTGTCCACCATCTTGCTGGCTTATGCCTTAACACCTTTTGTGCGGCTTCCTGAGCGGGAGTTAGCCCTGCGACTGTTTGGCGCGGTGTTCGACTTCCGGGTCAATTTTAATACTTTGGTATCCATCATGGTCGCCGCGCTGGCGGCGGTAGGGACTGAGTGGCTGGTGCGCGGGCATCCTTCTCTGAAAGAGCAGAACACCGCGCAGCATTGGCTGCTGCCGGCGCTGACGGCATGGGTGATTGGTGTGCCGTTGCAAACTCTGGCGGTTAATTTACAATGGTGGGCAGTTTTTGCGCTGGGTGGAGTGCTGTTGGTGCTGGTATTTCTGGCTGAGTACATTGTTGTGGACCTGTCGGACGATTTTTATGCACCAGCATCGGTGGGGTTGACTGCGGTATCTTTCGCGTTGTATCTGTTCCTGGCGATCTCTGTGCGGGCCGGGGGGCTGCGGTTATATACTATGCTTCCGGCCTTAGTACTAACGATTGGCCTGGTCAGTTTGCGCTCGCTGTACCTGCGGCTGGGAGGCCGGTGGTGTGTGGTTTGGGCTGCCGGGATCGCGATTGTGGTGGGCCAATTTTCAATCGGATTTCATTATTGGCCGCTTTCACCGTTGGAATTTGGCTTGCTGGTGTTGGGGCCGGCCTACGCACTGACCAGTCTGGCCGGATCTCTGGAAGAAGGGCGCCCCTTACCAACGATCTGGATTGAACCAGCTATTATGCTGGCGGCGATGTGGGGGTTGGCCGGCCTGGTGGGATAATTGAGTAAGCAATGGATGGTTTGACGATATCCCCTTTGCAGTGGAAGTCAGTTTACAAGCATCTGGAGGCGTGCCTGCCAGAAGAGGGTTGTGGATTGTTGGGCGGCAGGCATGGACGGGTAATGGCTGTTTGTCCGGTAACCAACGCGCTGCACAGTCCGGTGCGCTTCAGGATGGTGCCGGAGGAACAGTTGAAGGCATTTTTGTGGTTTGAGCAGCATGAAATGGAGCTGGTGGGGATCTTCCATTCCCATCCAAATGGCCCTCGCCATCCATCCGGGACGGACCTGGCTCAATTCGCCTATCCGGACGTGGTTTCTTTGATCTGCTGGCCAGCGGAAGGAAGCTGGGAAGCGAAAGGATTTTGGATGGATGGAAAATCATACCATGAAGTACCGGTGGTGATCGGGGCGGAAGGTACGTAACGAAAAATTAATCGAGGGGTTAAAAATGCTGACAAGGAGATGGTGAAGAATGCCCATATTCAGAATTTTGTTGGTACTGTTGATATCCTATCTGTTAGGCTCTATCCCGTTTGGGCTGGTGGTTGTAAAAATCTTTACCGGTCAGGATGTGCGGAGAATTGAATCCGGCAGGACCGGTGGCACCAATGTAATGCGGGCAGCCGGTTATCCCGCCGGGCTGTTGACGACCTGTCTGGATATCTTAAAAGGTGTTTCTACCATGTGGCTGGTGAGCTGGCTGTCCCCGGGATACCCATGGGTAAGGGCAGCGGCGGCAGCGCTGATCGTGATTGGGCACAATTACCCGGTTTATCTGGCAGAGCGAAAAGAAGACGGAAAACTGCGCTTGCGGGGCGGGGCGGGTGGAACCCCCGCACTGGGCGGGGCAATCGCCCTGTGGCCGCCCAGTGGTCTGATCATCATCCCGATCGCGGTTTTTGTGTTTGCTGTGGTGGGGTATGCCTCATTGGCAACAATCAGTGTAGGATTGACCGCGTTGATCATTTTTATTATCCGGGCCAGTATGGGACTTTCGCCGTGGGTTTACGTGCTGTATGGGGTGGTCGCAGAGGGACTGATCCTGTGGGCCCTGCGGCCAAACCTGAAGCGGTTGGCAGCGGGAACGGAACGACTGGTTGGTTTCAGAGCGGGGCATAAAAAGAAAAACTCCTCCGCTCAGTAAAGCGGAGGAGAGGTACAAAATTTCGGATCAATAGTTTCGTTCTTCTTCAGCGGCTATTTTCTTCATCCGCTCGTACGCGACCGGATCTTCACGGACGTATTTGCGAAAGAGCGCGCGCAGATTTCGTTGGTGAAGTTCATCCGCTAAACCAGCCAGCAGAACGCGCTGTTTTCCACAGGATTCGATGGTGATCTCTTTGAGAGACTCGGCGGGGTTGTCAGCGTAAATAGCCAATTTGACCAGTTCGCGGATGGTTTTTAGATAATGGATGTTTTTTTCTATGGCTTCATCAATCTCACCGCGCAGGACAATATCTCCGTGTCCCTGAACCACATTTTCTAACCCCATCTCACCGATTTGTTGATATGTGGCAATGAGCATGTCCAGATCGCCATCGACGATGTATGGAAGGGGCATGAAAGCGTCCGCGGCAAACAAGACCCGGTCCTCTTCAATCAGTACGGATATTCCGTCTTCGGAATGACCTGGCGTGGGGATGAGCACCAGGTTTTTTTTGCCAACTCTTAAGGTGGTAGTGCCCTGTTCAAAGGTCAGGTGAGGGAGGATCAACTTGACCTGGCGGAGGGATGAAGTTTGTTTGCGGGCAGCGTCGAGGGATTCAAGGCCACGTTCAATCATCAGTCTGCGGCATGTTGAGTGGCTGATAATGGTCGCACCCGGGAAGAAACAATTTCCCCAGGAATGATCGGCATGGTAATGGGTATTGATGATATAGCGCACCGGGACATTGAGCTGTTCTTCGATAAACGCCCGCATAGCGAGTGTTTCTTCAGGCAAGGCGAGTGTGTCAACCACCACTGCCCAATGCGGGCCAACAATTACACCAGCGGTGACCTGCGCGTAAATTTCACTTTGAAACCAATATACATTTTCGGATACGCGTTCGCGTTGCATTGTTCCCTTCCCTGCTTGTTTGACGATCCAGTTGCGAAAATCATCTCACAAAAATGGAAATTTTATTCCTGGTTGCGATAAAAATATAATGATAGCAGTATGTAGAATAGCATAAAAGAATTAAAAAGTCAAAAAATACAATCGACAATTTTATCACGATTTGTGACAAAGTATGTATTTCGTTTATATCGCGGTTTGGTGTATGTTAAAATAAAGTTGGAAAGCCCTATGGACCCAAAAGAGAGCATCTTTTTATCCAGACTTATACATTTCGCCAGGCCCTGGAAGCTTCTGACCGGGTTCCTGTTCTACGCGCTAGGGGCGAGTATGGTTTATTATTTAGGTGATCCGATCGATTTGCGCGTGTACGCGCTGGGGCAAGCCGGGGTGACCTTCTTTCAGGCTTCCAGCTATTTCCTGGCAGGGTATTATGATGCAATTCAACCAGTCGGCACGCAGGCCAGGCAGTATTCTCCCCGAGAACGGCGCGAGGTTTTGGGGCTTCTTCAGATCGCTCTCAGTCTTTTGACGATGGGGATGATCATGATCCTGCTGTTGGGGATTAATGGAGATGTTTCGCCAGGTGGGGGAACCGTGCTGGCATTCATATTTGGTTTGTTTTTGCTGTATGGGCTCCCGCCAGTGCGGCTGGTGTATTCCGGATATGGCGAGCTGGCAGAGGCGATTTTGCTGGCCAACTTGATCCCGGCTTTTTGCTTTGTTTTACAGGCAGGCGACCTTCACCGTTTGCTGGCGTTGATCACTTTTCCTCTGACCGGACTGTACCTGGCGATGTTAATCCTGTTTTCCTTCCGCAGCTACTCCGAGGATATGAAAAAACTGCGCGGAACGCTGCTTTTGCGGATTGGCTGGCAGCGGGGAATGGTATTGCACAATTTGTTGATTCTCGCCGCTTACGCGCTGATTGCAGGCGCCGCACTGTTGGGTCTGCCGTGGAGGTTGGCCTGGCCTGCGCTGCTGACGCTTCCCCTGGGTGTTTTCCAGATCTGGCAGATGATCCGGGTGGCGGACGGCTCGAAACCTCAATGGCGGTTGATGACACTGGTCGCGGCCGCGTTACCGATCCTAACTGTTTATTTTTTGATCTTCACGCTGATGACGGAGTAAATGATGCCAGAATTTTTGAAATTAATGCCGCCTGACGCGGCCTTGAAGGCTTTTTTCGACCAGATTCCACCCGCCAGGCCGAAAACAGAAACTGTTGAGACTGTATATGCTCTGGGAAGGGTGCTTGCCGGACCGGTGACCGCACCAGAGACGCTTCCAGCTTTTTCACGCAGCACGGTGGATGGTTTCGCGGTGCGGGCCTCGGACACATTTGGGGCGAGTGATTCGCTGCCAATCTATCTCACTCTGGTGGGCGAGGTGCCCATGGGAGCCGAGCCTGGTTTTCCAGTGGCGGCCAACCAGGCGGCAGTCATCCATACCGGCGGGATGCTCCCTGAGGGAGCGGATGCTGTGGTGATGATGGAATACACACAAATGGCTCGCGCTGACGAGGTTGAGATTATGAAAGCCGCGGCAGTTGGTGAGAATATCATCAAGGCTGGAGAAGACGTTGTGACAGGGCAGGAAGTCTTGCGAGGCGGCACGCGCCTGCGGCCAGCTCAGATTGGCGGGCTGCTGGCGCTGGGGGTCACAGAAGTGGCTGTGAACCGGCCGCCGCGGTTTGGGATCCTGTCGAGCGGGGATGAAGTGATCTCGCCGGAGCAGAAACCCAAAATTGGACAGGTTCGTGATACCAACAGTTATTCCTTGAGCGCCTTGATTGAACAGAATGGCGGGCAGCCTGTGCGATATGGAATCAGCCCGGACAACCCGCAAGCGCTGCGTTTGATGGTTGAAAAGGCGCTGACAGAGAATGAAGCGGTGGTGATCACCGCTGGTTCATCAGCCAGCACGCGGGACCTGACCTCAAACATCATTGATTCGCTGGGCAAACCGGGGGTGCTGGTGCATGGGGTCAACGTGAGGCCAGGGAAACCCACTATTCTTGGCGTGTGTGATGGGAAACCGGCCATTGGTCTGCCGGGAAACCCGGTCAGCGCGCTGGTGATCGCGGGGTTGTTTGTCAAACCTGTGGTGCGTTATCTGGCCGGAATGCCGGTTGATGAACCCAGAGCGTTTGTTCCAGCCCGTTTGAGCCTGAATATCTCGACACCGGATGGCCGCGAATCTTGGATACCGGTGCGGCTGGCTACCGGAGAGGGAGGATACCTGGCAGAGCCAATTTTCTTTAAGAGCAATCTGATCTTCACATTAGCCACTGCAGATGGGTTGATCCAGATCCCCGCGGCAGCCAACGGCCTGGCGGCTGGCGAGGAAGTGCGCGTGTACTTGATCTGATGTGAGCATGAGTTACCCAGTCTCAGGCCGGGTATAGCCAAACTTTATTTTGTTGAGGAAAAAAGATGAAGAAATGGATGCTGTTTTTATTGATTGCGGCTTTATTGGTGGGGTGTTCTCCACAAAAAAGTGTTGAACCAACTCTGGATACAAATTTGTTGTACACACAGGCGGCTGGTACAGTGGCGGCGCAGCTGACCGCAGAATATACACCGCCTCCGACAGAAACACCCATTCCTACGCCAGAGCCGACCGCGACAGAGACGGTGGTGCCAACCCCTACCACAGCGCCGACCCTACCCTGGACTTACAACGAACCGGGAAAGGTGATTGCCCCGATTCTGATCTACACTCATATCGCGGATGATGTGGACGACAATCCTTACTACCAGCATGAAAGCCCGTTGAATATCAGTTCGGATATGTTCCGTGAGCAGATGACGGCGCTCAAACAGGCTGGCTATACCACAATTCCGGTCTCGCTGCTGGTGGAAGCGCTCCGTAATGGAGCCGAACTGCCAGCAAAACCAGTTGTGATTACCTTTGAAGGAGGCACAATTGGGATTTACACCAAAGCGTTCCCCATTATGCAAGAGCTGGGATTAGTAGGCAGCGTTTTCATGGTTGCCAACCATGTGGATGGGAATGGGACGCTTTCTACCAGCCAGCTGAAGGAACTGATCGCAGCCGGTTGGGATGTGGGCTCAAAGGGAATGAACAGTGTAGACCTGGTTGAGAAACCGAATAAGATGAGCGAAGAAATTTCCGGCTCAAAATTAAAACTGGAAGAAAAACTGGGCGTTCCCATCACCGTTTTTTCTTATCCTTACGGGCGGGTGGATGGCGCTGTAGCCACTCGGGTATCAGAATGGGGGTATCTGGGCGCTGTAGGCATTTTTAAGTCAACTGAGCACACGCTAAACACGTTGTATTATCTGGCAAGGTATGAAATTCGAAATGATTTCACAATGGCCGATTTCATGACCATTTTCGAATAATCTCTGACCGATTACAAGGAACGCGATGACAGTATATTTGCATGATATACCATTAGAGGAAGCACAGGCTTTTTTCCATCAGGCGCTGCAAAAAGAAGGCCTGGACCGGGTGCTGCGGGTTGAGCAGATCACGCTGGACGAGAACGCGGTAGGGCGGGTGCTGGCTGCTCCAGTGTGGGCGTCGCTCTCTTCACCGCATTACCATGCCTCCGCGATGGATGGCTTTGCATTGCGAGCGAAAGAGACCGATGGCGCAATGCCAACACAGCCTGTGACGCTGCAAATTGGCCCGCAGGCTGTATATCTTGACACCGGCGACCCTTTACCAGACTGGGCAAACGCCGTGATCCCGATCGAGAAGACCGAGGCACTGGATGAGCAAGGGAGGGTGGCAAAAGATGTTCGCCATCCAGCCGCTATCCGCTTGCGGAGCGCACTGACCCCCTGGATGCATGTGCGGTTGATGGGGGAAGACATTGTCGCTACCCAACTGGTATTGCCTGGCGGCCATATCCTGAGGCCCGCAGACCTGGGCGCGCTGGCAGCTTCGGGATGCGGGCGGGTACCCGTGAGCTGTTCGCCTCTGGTGGGCGTACTGCCAACCGGAACAGAGCTGGTCCCGATTGGAGAAGCGGTTAGAAAGGGCGACATTATCGAATATAACTCGGTTGTTCTGGCCGCGCAGGTAAAAACTTGGGGAGGAACGCCAAAAAGATATCCGATCACCAAAGATGATTACGCGCTGATCCGGGACCGGGTCCAGCAGGCGGCTGATGAGAATGACCTGGTGCTGATCAATGCCGGGTCTTCGGCCGGTTCAGAGGATTTTACCTCACGGATCGTGGAAGAGTTGGGGACGCTGCTGGTGCACGGGGTGGCGGTGCGGCCAGGACACCCGGTTATCCTGGGAATGATCCGGCGATCCGCGGCATCTGAAACACCTGGAAAGTTGATCCCAATTGTCGGTGTGCCAGGCTACCCGGTTTCTGCGACTCTGACCGGTGAGATTTTTGTTGAGCCACTCCTGGCGAAATGGCTGGGGCGCAGTCCATTCACACCGGTTGAAGTAACTGGAACATTAACACGGAAAGTGACTTCGCCGGCAGGGGATGATGATTTCATGAGAGTGGTAGCCGGGCAGGTTGGACAGAAATTGCTGGTTGCGCCACTGGCGCGAGGCGCGGGGGTAATCACTTCTCTGGTTAAGGCGGATGGGATCGCGATCATCCCCCGCGGTGTGCAGGGGTTAGAGTCCGGACAGGATATCCGTGTCCGGTTGTACCGGGCGCCCACAGAGCTGGAGCGGACAATTTTCGCGATTGGATCGCATGATCTTACTCTGGATTTATTGGCACATTTCCTCTCGGAGCGAAACCGGCGCCTGGTTTCATCCAATGTTGGAAGCCTGGGCGGTTTGGTCGCTCTGAAGCGGGGAGAAGGCCATTTTGGTGGCAGCCATCTGCTGGATCCGGAAACGGGAAAATATAACCTGAGCTATATTGAACAATATTTGCCAGATACCCCGCTAAAGCTGGTCTCATGGGTTCAACGCGAACAGGGGCTGCTGTTAGCGAAGGGTAACCCAAAAAGAATTGAATCTCTGGCGGATTTGGCGCGCGAAGATGTGCGTTATGTAAACCGCCAGCGTGGGGCAGGTACGCGGGTGCTGTTGGACTATCATCTGAAACAACTTGGCATTTCCAGTGAACAGGTGCAGGGTTATGATCAAGTGGAATATACCCATTTGGCTGTGGCAGCCGCGGTGCTTTCGGGACGCGCTGACTGCGGGCTGGGGGTGGCGGCAGCCGCTCAAGCTCTGGAACTGGATTTTATTCCGCTTTACCAGGAGCAGTATGAACTGGTGATCCCAACAGCGCATCTGGAGAATGATCTCTTAGTTCCATTATTTGATCTGATGCATGATAAAAACTTTCGGCAAGCAGTTGCAGCCATGCGGGGGTATGATGTATCTTATATGGGAGATATCGTAGCAGAGTTTTAGAACCTCAAAATAAAAAACCATTGAATTGAAAGGAGAAGAAATGCCAATTCAAGAAAATATTCCCGCACCTGATTTCACACTCGCGGACGAAAATGGTGTGGAACATAAGCTTTCGAATTACAGGGGAAAACCGGTATTGTTGTATTTTTACCCCAAAGATGATACCAAAGGGTGCACCACTGAGGCCTGCAATTTTCGCGATGATTACAGCGATTATGAAAATTCTGGAGTGGTCATCCTGGGTGTCAGTCCGGACTCTTCAAAATCGCACCTGAAATTCAAGACGAAATACGAACTCCCTTTCACGCTGCTGGCAGATGAAGGACATAAAGTATGTGAGTTGTACGAGGTGTGGGGGTTGAAGAAATTCATGGGCAGGGAATATGAAGGGGTTTTTCGGACGACATTTCTGATCAATCCCGAGGGGATGATACAAAAAGTGTTTGAAAACGTTAAACCTGCTGACCACAGTAAAGAAGTTCTGGCGAGTGTGAATGCTTGAACCTGGATCATAGACAGGAAAACCGAAATATGTAAAAAGTTCGCGCCATCCTCTGGCGCGAACTTTTTCATAAACGATGGATGAATGTGGATAATTTCAACCGGCATGTTTTCGTTGATGGAGATGTAATGACCGGGTTATTCAGCTGAAAACAGGCATACTATTGAAGGTGTACAAGTACCTTACCTTTTTCCCAGAGCTGTTCAAGTTGGTAATAATCTCTCTGGTCTGGTGAGAACAAGTGCAAGACAATATCTCCCATATCTGCAACCAGCCAGCCTGAACTGGCCAGCCCGCGAGCCTGGGCGTGGATTTTGAATTCATTTCTGGCAGTTTCCAGGGCGGCTTTTGCCAGCGCATCCAGCATTCGATCACTGGATCCGCTGCAAATGATAAAGAAATCTGTAAAGGATGCTATTTCAGATAAATCCAACAGAACAATATTTTCTGCTTTTTTCTCCTCCAAGGTGTTTACAATTGCTCGAGCGACTTCTAAAGTATTCAGGTTTCACCTCCATAATATTATTAAGATAATTGATTTTAACATAGATCCAACTACTCAAATTTTATCAACCTTTTCCGCGAATAGTGGGGCGATGAATAAGGATGTATAAACCGCGCCCCCGGGCTTAAGATCGCTGCGGAAAAGATGGATCGCCTGAACATGAACCGTATCAACCAGTCCGATCTTCATGCTGCTGATGGTATCGGACAACTCACGCACTTCAGCAGGAGAAGCATTTCGAGAGACACGTCCCAGGGTGAGATGGGGAGAAAATTTGCGCTGCTCAGAAGCATACCCCAGTTTGCGGGTTTCCGTTTCGATGCGGGATTGCAGGTGGTAAAGCACGTCGGGGGCTTTAACACCGATCCAAATGACGCGAGGATGCCGGGGATCTGGAAAAGCACCCAGCCCACTGATTGTGAAGGTGAAAGGTTGAAGTTCATCTGCCTGAGCCTGCAATATGTTTTCGAGATACTTAAGATTGGAAGGCGAGACATCTCCAAGAAATTTAAGGGTCAGGTGAATATTTTGCGGCTGCACCCATCTCACCTGCGCGTGAATATTCTTTTCAAACTGCTCGATAATTTCACCAATTTTCCACTGTGTTTGCTCTGGCAGGTGAATGGCAATAAATGATCGAATTGCTGTCATATCTCAAATCCCTTTTTACTTGACTTTCCACAATATTCCGGTAAACCAATGTTTTCTAATTACGTTGTGACTGAAGAAGGAGTGGCAAGAAGCACTACTCTAGTCAGTTTTTTCAATTTATGGTATAAGATAGATACCCTGCTGTGTTTGTGATGGAGCACAATCGGTTTTGGGCCAACACTCCTTAAAAGGGTCTCAATCTTAGTATGGGGCCGCGATAGGCCTGAGCCAAGGCGAAACCATTTAGGCGGGACCCATCCTGCGTTTGCAGGTTCAAAACTTCGCTGCACACGGCATAGCGGGGTACTTTTTACCCTAAGGAAATATGAAAAGGTGACCGTTGATTTGATTTATCAACGGTTACCTTTTTTGTATTCCTTTTTGAGTTTTGGTAATATGTTGGTGTTAGTGTTCGCCACCCAGGTAAGCGTTGATTACTTTTGGATTTTCAAGGAGTTTCAACGCTTCGTCTTCAATCGTCACAGCTCCGGTTTCCAGCACGTAGCCGCGATCCGCTATGGATAACGCCATCTGGGCGTTTTGCTCCACGAGCAGAATTGAAGTTCCCTGTGAATTAATATCCTGGATGATCTCAAAAATTTGCTCCACCAGAAGCGGCGCCAACCCCATGGAGGGTTCATCCAGCAGTAGGAGCCTGGGGTGGGCCATCAATCCGCGGGCGATCGCCAGCATTTGCTGCTCACCACCCGAAAGTGTGCCGCCCAATTGATTCCGGCGTTCCTTGAGGCGGGGAAATCGGGTGAATATGTCTTCATAATCGCGAGCGGTCTGTTCTTTATCTTCAACCGTATACGCACCGATTTCCAGATTTTCCCAGACAGTCATCTTGGGGAAAATGCGCCGTCCTTCCGGAACCTGAACGATCCCTTTGCGGACAATTTCCGCGGGAGGAGTCTCGGTGATATTTTCGCCCTGGAAATGGATTTCTCCAACTCGAGGACGGAGAAGCCCGGAGATTGTTTTCAATGTTGAGCTTTTTCCGGCACCATTGGCGCCAATGAGAGCGACAATTTCACCTTCTTCGAGATGAAAGCTCAAGCCGCGCAAAGCGTTGATTGCGCCATAATAAACATGAATGTTTTCGACTTGTAACATCATTTTGCTTTATTCCGTTGAAATTTTTCGGATAATGCGGCCGCGCCAGGCCCTAGATATGCTTCAATAACCCGTTCATTGG
>ENA-ORXD01001771-ORXD01001771.1-sediment-metagenome-genome-assembly--contig:-NODE-1771-length-16288-cov-4.012707_pt1 | contig 16288 bp, 8 predicted proteins | sample MGYA00237862_ERZ511471 | MGnify/ENA metagenome assembly ERZ511471
TTTTGTCTTGGGAGTAAGGTTGTGCGATTTCAACCAACTGTGCAAGACTTTTATTAAAAAAGGAAAATATAACTCATGGTTGGTGCCTTTGCTGTGGAAAATAAAACATTCATGCCAAATTTGCACTTGACGGCTTTGTTCGGGTACAATATTATTAGGTACTTTTACCTATCGTGCCCGCCATTTGTTGGTAATGATTATTATATTAAACATGGCAATGGGTGAGGTCAAGTATTATGTCGTTATGAGCGGGTTTTAAGCCCGCGGCAGCCGGAAATATGAGGGAAAGAACAGCTCTGCCGGCAGTAAGGCGGAGATTAAGCTGTTTTTTGCAGAGGAGGTTTGCAGCGGAGGGCTTCAAACTGGCATTATCAAAGAAAAATGAGAAAGGTGAAACCATGACGAAAAGATTGACAGCAACAGCTTGCAGTGCCGGGACCCTGCTGTTTGTGGCGTTCTGTGTGCCGCAGATGGCGGCAGCGGAGGATTTTGACCGGTTTCAGATGCCGGTGAGCAACCCGGTTTATAACGGTGATGCCCGCAATGTGACGATGGTGCGCCCCATCCTTTTTACCCAGTCATTGCCGGACAAGATCAAGGTGAATATCGGTGGAACGGAAACCAAGGTGGACCTGGGAGGCGATGTGCAGGGGGTTGCCCTGCAGTTCAGTTACGCCTTTACAGAACGCTTCTCGCTGGTGGCGGTGAAGGACGGCTATGTGGACTGTGAGCCTGACCATACCCTGAAAGATCACAGCGGCTGGGCTGATATCGCCGCCGGTCTCCAGTATTCCTTCTTCTATGATCCGGCCCGGGATTTCATCATGAGCGCCCGTCTTGTCTATGAAAGCACCAGCGGTGACAGTGAGGTCTACCAGGGCAACGGCAGCGGCAATGTGGCCCCGTCCATTCTCTTCCTCAAGGGCTGGGACAAGCTGCAGTTTTCCGGCACGCTGGGTATGGTTATTCCCTTTGACAGTGATGAGGAAAACACCATGCTCTATGATTCATGGAATGTGAGCTATGCCGTGACCGACTGGTTCAGACCGCTGGTGGAACTCAATCATTTCCATGTGCTCAGTGCCGGCGACAGGGACCTGGCGGATTTTGCGGCCAGCGGCGACCAGGAGGATCTGGTGGCGGCAATTGCCACCTTTAATCCCTGCGATATCATCAATCTCGGCGGCGAATATAATGATGACAATAAGGATCTGGTAACCATGGCCATCGGTGCCCGTTTCCGGATCACCCAGTGGTTTGACATCGGGGCTGCCTATGAGTTTCCGCTGACGGATAAAGAGGAAACATTGCTCGATGACCGGATCCTGATCGATGCAATGATGACCTTCAAGTTTTAACCGTTCTTTCCTCCAGGAAGAAAAAAGTCCCGGCATCCTTTATGGGTGCCGGGGCTTTTTTATGCCCAAAGGGGTGCCCCTGCGCGTGGCCGGGTGTTTCCCATGATCAGTTTTGCCGGCTTTTTTCAGTACTTCACCGGGAGCCCGGCTTCCTTCCAGGCGACAAGACCGCCGCTGACATTATATACTTCCCTGTACCCGTATTTAACCAGCATCTGGCCTGCCGCATAACTTCGGCCCCCCACCGCGCAGACAAGCATGATCGGCGTCTCTTTCGGCAGTTTGAGCTTGTTCTGCATGATGGCCCAGAACGGCACCAGGGTGGAGCCTTCAATGGCTCCTTCTCTGAGTTCCTGGGGCGTTCGGATGTCCAGAATGACCATTTCGGGGCGTTTCTCGATCAGTTCCTTAGCCTCAGCAACCGAAATGGAGCGGAATGGAGCGGCAGGTTCCTCGGTAAAAATGGATTTCTGCTGGCTGGCTGTGGATTGTTGAGGCTCTTTTTTCTCTTCGGAACAACCGGCCACAAGAAATATGATGATGAGCAGGGGACAGAGTATGAGTCTTGATAAAGCGAAAGAAGAATGCATGGTTATTGTTATCGTTTTAATTTAAAAGAAAGAGTAATGAGCAGGCCTATAAATAACAGGAGAAAATTTTTAGCAGAAAGCAGCACGGCCTTCAAGCAATAATTTGCATAACAGAGCTTCCGGATATGCGTGCGAAAAATTGCATGGCACTTATAGCATGCTTTCTGGGTCTACGTCCACTACCATTGTGACTTTTGTGGTACGAACCGGGGGAACGGGTTGGCTGGCAAGGCTGTCACAAAGGGCGTGCAAAGAGTTGCTGTCCGGCCCTTTCATCAGGAGTTGCCAGCGGTATTTGTCCCTGATTCTGGCAAGAGGCGCCGCCGCCGGGCCCAGCAGGGTGAGCCGGTAAGTTTCCGCCAGCGGCCGCGCCTGCTGGGCGGTAAGGGTTGCCGCGCTGCGGACCAGCTCCTCATTGTCGCCGGCAAAACGGAGGTTGATGAGCCGGGAAAAAGGAGGGTATTGCAGGGCCTGGCGCAACTGCAGTTCTTTTTCGTAAAACCCCCGGTAATCGTGATTCTCCGCATTGGTAATGGAGTAGTGGTCCGGCTGATGGGTCTGGATGATGACCCGGCCCGGCTTGTCGCCCCGCCCCGCTCTGCCCGTTACCTGGGCGATGAGCTGAAAAGTACGCTCCCCTGCCTTGAAATCGGGCATTCCCAGTCCGGCATCCGCCCAGATAACCCCTACCAGGGTGACATGGGGAAAGTGATGGCCTTTGGTGATCATCTGGGTGCCCACCAGGATGTCGACCTCCTGCTGATGGACTGACTTGAGTATTCTGAGAAATTCTCTGCGGTTCGTTGATGTGTCACGATCAAGCCGGGCAATCCGGGCCTGGGGGAAAAGTTCTCTGAGCGCCTCTTCCACCCGTTCCGTGCCGAAACCGATTTCCTTTACTCTGGCTGAGTGGCAGGAAGGACAGATGATGGGGCTTCTGGCCTGGTAGCCGCAGTAATGGCAGGAGAGGATTTTGTCGCTCTTGTGCAGGGTGAGGGAAATGTCACAGTGCAGGCATTTGACCGGGTTGCCGCAATCGTCACAGATCATGAGATTGGCGTAACCCCGCCGGTTTAAAAAGATGATGCTCTGGTCTCCCTGGGCGAGATTGTCCTTTATTGCCTCAAGCAGCAGGCGGGAGAAAAAAGGGTGGCCGTCCCCTTCCTTGCGGGTCTGGCGCAGGTCGATAATGGAGACTGTCGGCAGGGGTCTGTTTTCGATACGTATGGGCAGGGTGAGAAGCTGATACTTGCCGGTGGAGGCGTGATGGAAGGTGGTCAGCGAGGGGGTGGCTGAACCAAGCAGCACGGGGCACTGATGGAGTTTCCCACGCAGCACCGCCAGGTCCCGCGCCTGGTAGCGCAAGCTGTCTTCCTGTTTGTAGGCGCTGTCATGTTCTTCGTCGACTATGATAAGCCCTGGATCGGTGAGTGGGGCAAAGATGGCGGAACGGGCGCCGATGACAATCCGGGCCTGGCCTGCCATGATCTGGTGCCATTGATCAAAACGTTCCCCCTGGCTGAGCCCGCTGTGCAGCAGGGCCACGGTCCTGCCGAAGCGGGAGAGGAAATGGGCCTCGATCTGGCTGGCCAGGGCAATCTCCGGCACCAGCACCAGTACGCTTCGTTTTTCGGCAAGTGTCCTGTGGGCCGCATGCAGATAGATTTCCGTTTTGCCGCTGCCCGTTACCCCGAAAAGCAGAAAGGTGGCAAATGATTGCCGGCCGATGGCGGGCAGCAGTTCTGCCAGCACGTTTTCCTGATCGACGGAGAGGTGGGGCGGTTGCGGGAAAAAAGGGGGTTCTTCGCCAAAGGGATCACGAAAAACCTGCTGCTCCTGAAAAAATACAAGCCCTTTGCCGCTAAGGGATTTCAGCGCCCGGCCTGCCCCGCTGTAGACCTGGTTCAGTTCTTTCACCGGGACAACCGGGGGGAGGCGATTGCCGAGCGCTTCCTGCAGCAGAACCAGGGTTTTTTTTTCGGTTGGTTTCAGCCGGATATCGGCCCGGGGCGGGTCCGGCTGGGCAAGGCCTGCGCAGATCTCGGTTTTGGCCCTGGTGCGGGTGGCGCTGACAGCTTCGTTAATGGTGATAGCGCCCTCATTATGCCATGTTTCGAGCAGTTTGCGCCATTTGCGTGAGCGCCATATGAGCCTGACCCGGCTTGGGGAAAGGGTGCCCCTGGCCGTCAGCTCGGCCAGCCAGGCCGGAGATTCCGCCCCATGGTCGGCATGAAAATGGGCCAGCGCCTCCTTGCCTGCCTCGGCAAGGGTAATATGGCGTTCGCTCTGCTGGGTCAGGCCGCCTGGTAAAGCGATTTTTATGACTTCCCCCAGGGGATAGCGATAATAGGAGGCGATCCAGCGGAAAAAGGGGACCATGTCTGCCGGGAAAAGAGGTTTGCGGTCCAGGACATCGGTCACCGGCTTTATCCGGAAAGGCGCCTCTTCAGCAGGCCTGATGGCCAGCAGGTAACCGGTGACCTGTCTTCGCCCCAGGGGGACGAGTAATCTCATTCCCGGTTGGAGCTGGGCTGCATCGGCCGCCGGAAAACTGTAGGTAAGCGTCTCCGTGACCGGGGCAGCCACCGCCACTTCAAGGTGGATCATAAGTTGGAGGCGACTTCCTTGAGATGCTCGCTGAAATCTTCGCAGAGATCAGGATGGCGCAGGGCAAAGGCGATGATCGCCTTGAGATAGCCCAGTTTATCGCCGGCGTCGAATCGGGTGCCGTCAAACTCAAAGGCAAACATGCCTCGTTTGTTTGACAGCGCAAGCAGGGCATCGGTTAGCTGAATCTCGCCGCCATGCCCCGGGGTGGTCTTCTCCAGCAAGTCAAAGATGTCAGGCTGCAGGATATAGCGGCCGATAATGGCCAGGTCCGAGCGGGTGGTGCCGGGTGCCGGTTTTTCCATCATGCGGTCAACTTTGATGACTCGATTGCTTTCGTGTCTGCCTTCAACGATACCGTACTGAAATGTTTCCTCAAGGGGTACCCGCTGTACGGCCACAACCGATTCCTGCACATCATTGAACAGGTCGATCATCTGCTTGGTGCATGGCGGTTCACTGAGCACCAGGTCATCGCCGAGCAGAACGACAAACGGTTCATTACCCACGACGTTTCTGGCGGTCCAGATGGCATGGCCCAGGCCCAGGGGCTTTTTCTGGCGGACGGAAACAATATCGATGAGATTTGACAGGTGGCGCATCTCTTCGGCCAGCTTGGTTTTCTTCTTTTCATCCAAGATTTTGTCGAGATGAAAGTTGTAGTCGAAATGGTTTTCAATGGCGGATTTGCCCTCACTGGTGATGAGGATGACCTCTTCGATGCCCGAGGCGACTGCCTCCTCGACGATGTACTGGATGGTGGGCCGGTCAACCACGGTGAGCATCTCTTTGGGGATGGCCTTGCTTGCCGGTAGAAAACGCGTACCAAGACCTGCAACAGGGATCACTGCTTTGCGAACTCTCATATTCTTCTCTCTTTGTATATGATTTGCATGGTATAGTTGTGCAACCTGCGTGGGGAGTTATTGTTGCCGGCGCAGCTGACTTCTTGTAATTTCGTGGGGAAAAGTGTTGGTTTATCCCTTGCTTTTCGTAATTTCGATCATGCTCCGCGTAGGAAAGCGGGTCGGGTGAAATTTTCGGTGCGGAACAAGTTCAGCCTGAAAACCATGAAGAACGCGCCTGAGGCAAATTTGAAACTTGGCGGGCAAGTCTCAATACGGTAAAAAGTTTATCTTGTAATTATCAATTATCAATGAAGAATTGTCAATTATAACCATGCATCCATTGGAAAAAGAAATACTGGCGCTCGTCAGGGCAGAGGGCCTTGTTTCCTCAGGCGGGGCGGTTGTTGCCGGGGTTTCCGGCGGGCCAGACTCCATGGCCCTGCTCCATGTGCTTGCCGTCCTGGCGCCCACCCTCGGGATCAGGATCATTGCCGTGTACGTTAATCACCAGCTGCGGCCAGATGAGGCGGAAAAGGAAAGCGCTCTTGTTGAACAGCAGGCCCGTTCGCTGGGCGCATCTTTTGCCGCCTGTCGCATTGACGTGCAAGGGGTGGCGGTAAACAGAAAAATTTCCATCGAACATGCCGCCCGTGAGCTGCGCTATGATTTTCTGGGACGGATGGCGGAAAAATTTCTGGCGGAAAAAATTGCAGTGGCCCACACGGCGGACGATCAGGCCGAAGAGGTGCTGCTGCGGCTTATCCGGGGCACAGGCAGAAGCGGTCTGTCCGGCATGAAAATGATGCGCGACGGGAGAATTATCCGTCCTTTTCTGACCACGGCCAAAGAACAGCTGCTGGCCTATCTAGCCGCAAGACACATCCCTTTTCTCATTGACAGCTCAAATACTGATCGGCAATACCTGCGTAACCGGGTCCGGCTTGATCTCATCCCCTATCTGCAGGGTTTTAACCCCAACATCTCCACCACCCTGAGACAGACGGCAACGGTGCTGCAGGATGAAGAGATGGTTCTCGGGGCATTGACCGACAAGTCCTGGGGCCAGATGGCCATGGTGCAGCCTGGTAATAGAGGGGACGTGCTGCCTGTTATCTCTGTTGACCTGGCAGCGTTTCTCGCTCTCGACCGGGCCCTGCAGCGGCGGATTGCGGAAAAGGTTTTTATTTTTCTGCAGAGCCGGCCGGAATTTAAGAAAATTGAACAGATCCTGCATGTCGCGGCAAACGGAGAAACAGGCGCCCGGCTGCATTTCTCCAGGGGGCTGCGCATGAAGAAGGGCCGGCAGCACCTTGTTTTCAGCTATCCTGAGGGGAAAACCGCCAGAAGGGGAAATCTGGATGAGGTGTGGCCGGGGTGACATGGAGGCATGCTGCCCCGGATTCTTGGCCTTCTGCGGCAAAATAAGCAAGGTGCTGCGCCGTTATGCAGCATTGCTGTCGAGAATTTTTCTGACCTTTACGGCAATTTCCCGTGCTGAAAGAGGTTTGGTGATAAAATTCATACCGGCGGCGGCTGTCTGATTTTCGCCAAAGTCGGAGTTTATGTGCCCTGACATGTATAAAGTTCTCATGGTGCCATGTGAGGGTTGCATGGCCTGGGCCAGTTCCTTGCCGCTGAGCCCCGGCATGACGATATCGGTCAGCAGCAGGTCGATTGTTCTGCTGCCGCCTGCATCATGATATTTAAGGGCCTCTTCGGCATTATGGGCTTCAAGGATCTTATAGCCCAGCGGATCAAGAGCGTCTCGGATAAATTGCCGGATGGAAGGGGTATCGTCAACCACCAGGATTGTTTCGCGCCCTCTGGGCAGGATATCGCCGGCGAAAAGAGTCTCCAGGGCCGGCTTGGCGTTTGACAGGGGAAAGTAAATGGCAAAGGTGGTGCCCTGTCCCGGTGCGCTGGTCACCGAAATAAATCCATTGTGCTGTTTGATGATGCCGTAAACGGTGGCCAGGCCGAGGCCGGTTCCCTTGCCCTGTTCCTTGGTGGTGAAAAACGGCTCGAAAATCAGTTTTTGCGTTTCCTCCGTCATTCCTTCACCGGTGTCGCTTATCTCCAGAAGCACATAGGAGCCTGACAGGATATCGTCGAAGCCGGTGTGTTTTCCCGTATCCAGATGAACCACTTGGGAACTGATGCACAGTTGTCCGCCATGGGGCATGGCGTCCTTGGCATTGATGGCCAGGTTCATGATAATCTGTTCACACTGGCCCGCATCAGCCTGGATATAGCATTCGGGTGAGCAAAACTTGATATCGAGGCTGATATTTTCACCGATCAGTCTCTTCAGCATTCTCGTCAGCCGGTCGATGACCGTGTTGAGATTGATGGTCTTGATCTCGAGGATCTGTTTGCGGCTGAAGGTAAGCAGCTGGCGGGTGAGTCCGGAAGCCATCCTGCCTGCCTGGTTGATCATCTGGATCTTGTCCCGGGTTGGATCGTCTTCCTTCAGTTGCATGAGGATCAGTTCGCTGTAACCTAAAATAGTGGTGAGGAGATTATTGAAGTCATGGGCGATGCCGCTGGTCAGGCGGCCGACCGCCTCCATCTTCTGGGCGTGCAGGAGCTGTTTTTCCAGTGTTTTCCGGGAGGTGATATCATTGAACAAAACAACCGCCCCGATGATCTCATCATCTTCCAGAACAGGTGTGACGATGTATTCCACCGGAAAGCTGCTGCCGTCTTTTTTCCAGAAAACCTCATCGGTGACAAAATGGGGATTCTTGCTGGCCAGCGTTGCATGGACCGGGCAGTCGCAGACATCGTATTGGCTGCCGTCAACTTTGGTATGATGGAGCAGTTCATGCTGGTTCCGGCCGAGCATTTCAGCTTCGGTAAAGCCGGTCAGCCTAACGGCGGCTGGGTTCATGAAGGTGGTTCTGCCTTTGATATCGACACCATATATCCCCTCGCCGGCGGATTCCAGCAGCAGCCGGTTCTGGCGGTTCAGTTTTTCCACCTGTTGATCAGTCATGATCCGCTGGGTAATGTCCCGCATGACCACCAGTGATCCAGTCAGTTGATCCTGGTCTTTGAACTGGGGAATGGCGATGAATTCAAAGTAGCTTTGTGGGTGGTCTTCCTCTGTGGCTGGCAGGCGAATGGTCGCCCGCTGGATGGATTTGCTGGCAAACGATTTCCGGCACAGGCAGTTATCACGGGTGAATTCACTGGATTTGAGGCAGAAGCCGCATTGTGTGCCGATAAAATCCGGGACAAGCTTTAAAGCTGTTTCATTGGCCCAGGTGATGACAAAATTCAGATCAATAAGGAAGATGTTGTCCGGTAGGCTGTTAAGAATGTGGCGATGCCTTATTTCGTTCATGGTCAGGGCCTTTTCCGTTTCTGTCCGGACCTCGATTTCCCTGTTGAGTTCGTTGATCAGCAGACTCTGCATTTCTTTTGCTTCTTCAAGATTGCCGATCAGGTTCTGGAAGCTGAAAGAGAGAACCAGAATGCACAGGGTGCCAAGACCTGCACTGATAAGCAGAGAATGGAAGATGAAATGTTTTTTTTCCGAAATCTCCTGGGAGATATCCTGCACGGCTACGATGCCGCCGATGGGTTCCTGAAAGCAGTTTTTAAACCCATCCAGGGTGTGGATAAGATATGTTCTGCCATCTTGAGTAATCTGTTCTGCAGCGTTGCTGAAGGTGAAGTGCGGGGGGAGGATTTTGCCAATAAGGGGCTTGTTTTCAACCAGGGTATGCCGCCCGAATACCTTATGGGTTTGCGTGTTCTTGGATGCCTTCCGCCAGAAGGAGGTTGTGAAAAAGGCGGAGGTCTCTTTGCCGGTTGCGCGACGCAGTTCATTGACGATCTCTTCCGTTTTGACGCCGATCTCCACGGCCCCTACATATTGACCCTCATGGAAAACCGGCTGGATGATGCGGTAATAAGCGCCGAATATGCCGATTTCGTATCCAAAAAGAGGTTTGAAACTGTTGTTTACTTTCTGGATGGCTGGTCGGATTTGCCGCAGGTCATCGCCATAGATGTCCGGCTTATGCATACGCAGAAATGCGTGGCCATCGGGCAGGTGAAAATGCATGACATGGATATACGGGTAGGATTTTTTCAGGGAATCATATATGGGGCGGCTCAGCCTGTAGAGTTTTTCCCTGTCCTGCTCGGCAAATGCCTTGATATTCTCCGGGTTGCTTTCGATGAAGTTAATAAGCCAGTTGTTGTAAATGGAAAAATAAAAATTCTGGGTGGAGGTGAAGATTTGCTGGAAATCCTTTTTTTCCTCAACAAGATAGGAGTCAATCTGTTTGTTGTAGGTTGAAACCTGGTGAAAGGAGTAGAAAAGCGAAAGTATGGTGATGATCGAGGTGACGAGCAGGATTGCCTTTGTTTTGGCAGTGATTTCCAGGGATTCAAAAAAGTGCATGCGTGGTTGGAATTTTTTGGTGATGAAGAATCCTGAGAGTGTTCTGTTTTGGGATGAAAAAAAAATTGTTACGGGCTGCTATTGTCTGTTAAATTAGCCTATGGGAAATCTTGCTGTCAAGAGATTCTGTCTATGGAACTAATTGTTTTTCCCTGGTTTTTTGTTCTGTAAATCATAACCAGTCTCTGTAGTGCGGAGACTGGTTATGATTTCATTAAGTTACCTCATGTAACGGGTTAATTTGTTGCACTCCGGCTTATCCCTGACGCCTCATGTAATCTGACGGCATCAAAGCCGGTATAGTGGAACACGGCCAACCGTTTTGTCAGGGGTGATGTCATCTGTCCCTGATCTGTGCGCGAAAATTCTCTGCTGCCGGTACGTTCTCTATATTCATTTCATGTCAGATGATTCTGCCCAGTTTGAGGTGTTTGTCAGCTCATCAGCCCCGCTGATACCGGCGGCGATCATCTGCTGTTGCAATCTTGTCGATTCAGGGGAGAAATTGCTGCAAAAGCACAAGCAGTTGGTTTTCTGGATTGAATCTTTTTCCGGAAATTATGCTTTATCTGCCTTGCTAAGTGTGACACTTTGTGACACTTTGATGTATACGGGTGGGGCAAAGATGTCAAGGAAAAATTTTTTAAATTATTTTTTTGTTATTCAATATTAGAGGGTTAATCACTAAGCCGTTGTAAAAAAATAACATGGCCATGTTATTTCGTAACGGCTCCTGAAAGGGATATTTTTTGTTTCCCCTTGGGTTCCATTTCCGGGTCAGCGGATGTTTTTGGTCTTGAGGGATTGACAGTCAGGGTGCGTATGGGAAATCGACTGTCCGTCTGTCAGGGTAATACCGGAAATCTAGGCGAGGAGACTTTTCTCTATGGAATGCAGTCGTAAGGACAAAAATCTTTACGCTCCGGTTGATTCGTGGTAAATGAATGAAAATGTAATCTGTAGGGCGGGTAGCTCAGCTGGATAGAGCGTTGGCCTCCGAAGCCAAAGGTCGTGGGTTCGAATCCCGTCTCGCCCACCATTGATTTTGCTAGGGATTCAGGATTTTCCTGGGTCCCTTTTTTATTGTCTTAAGATTCATTCCCCGCACTATTCCCCGCATACGCTCTTGTTCCCCGCAGCCCATGCCAAATAAATCAACTCATAAAAAAGCCTATGCGAAATGATATTTGCAGTAAGCAAGCATGCAACGATGTTGCGATTGACTGGCGTGACTGAAGACGATGGGAGATGGGAAATCACATCAAAACACATAAACGAAATCAAGGATTCAGCCTCTCTGTCTAAACAGTAGCCGAACTCTTTATTCGCTGATGCCGGAACGAGAATCGAACTCGCATAGTCGCTAGGATTGAGGGATTTTGAGTAATCAAGGCGTTTTTTCTGTAAAATCCTTTTTTATTCTCAATCCATTGATATTGCGCTGAATTCCCTATTTGTCGCCTGCCGGAACATCCCTTTGCTTTCTGCCAAATTCCCTTATTTTCTAAACATGCTTACACAGGAATTACACGGGAAATTGCATGGAGAAATCTTTAGGCAATGAACTATCTCTTACTCCCTCTCATTTATTAGAGGACTTTTTTGATTCTAATTTAGCACGGTATTGGGCGAAATTAGAATCAACAGTTTCCATCATCGCCCTGCACTTTGAAAGTGTGACTGACGCTTCATCACACACCATTTTTTTTGAAATAATAATTTCTCTTATGTCAGCCGAAGAAATATGACCATTATTATTAACTGGATTTTGCCGCATGGTTTCCCTCTTCCTGCTTTGTGAAATATTTTGATAAGCCATCAAGGATGACACATTCCGCAAAAGTAATTGGATTATCCTTTGATTCCCTGGAGCGCTTAGTCAGTTTCTTAGCAAACTTTGGCTCATTTGCCCATGTTATTTTTTGAATTTGCAACATTATCCCCTTAGAGTCTTTCCGCTCTTTCGTCATTTTGAAAAAATTATGGAATCTGATAGGGGCAACACCTTGGTAAGGAACAAAAATAACTTTTTCCTCAGAACAGCTTTCATTTTGAGGGTCCAAAATAATTGCATCGGAATGCAATTCTTTTCCAAGGCTTTTTGGGTAAGGCTCGATATAAACAACTTTTTTGATTCCCGCACAAATAATGTGTTTTGTGCAATTATGACAAGGTTGTGTTGTGACATACATCGTAGATCCGATAGTGGTACCGCTCGAATTTCTTGACACACTCAAAATCGCTGCCATTTCAGCATGAACAGCGCGGCAATACTCTGTTGCCTCTTTAAACTCGGACTTGTTGACAGCGGAAAGTACCTTTTCCTTTATCCCTAGCTCATCTATTTTAATATCGTCTTCAATATCGTCGCATATTTGGTCTGACAACCTTTTAAAACGCTCTTCTTTATTTATATCATTAACACATCGCCTATCGCCAACCTTAAAACATCTTCTGTCATTTAATTTCTCAATAGAATACAGCCCTCCGCCGGCAGATGGTACGTCATTATGTCCAACGGCAAGAACATTTCCCTGCGGAGTAAAAATTGCTGCACCAACTTGGCGGCTTAAACATCCAGAACTATTAGCAGACGAAAAGGCAAGGTGCATACACCTTTCATCATTAGTAGGCTGGCTTATTTCTTCACCAAGCAAAAGCGATAAAAACCTATAACCTTCTTTGCTCAGTTCCTGTCTATTGGTGTTATTTACGACGTAATAATCAGCATGTGCGGCTAATTTCCCAACTTGTTGCCCTGCATCACCAACGTCAGATAGAATTTTTTTCTCATCATTATCTATTTCATCCCTATCATGAAAATCTTTCTCCTCTTCTTCCTTCCATGATTTATAATCGTTCATCCTGCGCCATCGGGTTTCCTTGTCCGAGTGGATAAAACAAAAATAAAACTCATCTTGATATATTCTGCGTAACACCTCTAATTCGCCACAATTTTTTAGGCTATCAATGACAAATATTACGGTGCCAATGCCGCCAAGCTTTTCATCCTCCGCAAGCTTTCTCCCCCTATTATATATGTCCATTACTATTAACTTGCCCACAAGCTCGATATCTTCTGTTCTAAGTTTTGTTCCAGCTGACTGCTGGGTTTTTCTTACATTTGATGGCCTGTTATTAACACGTTCAAAAGGTGAGCCAGTTATAATTTCATAATTTTCTTCAATAATTTTTGACACATCGATAATTTCAACAATGCAACCCGGCCAATCATTTCCTATTTTGGCGATATCATCTGTAAATGAACTACAACCCGAACCATACGGCCCTGCCAAACCAATGATCAAATTGAAGCAAGCACCTTTTTCACTTTCAGACATGCTTTTCTCCTATGCATATTTTTTGAACTATTGTTGTATTAGCCCAAAGCAAATACTTTGACATGGGTCGTTTTACTCAGCCGTCTCATTCAACCTGTTATAAACCTTCTTCATCATCCATTCCCGGACCAGTGAGCCGAATGCCTTGTCCTCCAGTATTTTTTCAAAGATTTCCTGGTTCTGGTCCATCCGGTCAATCAACTTGCTCAGAAATAATTCTTCAAAGGCATATTTGAAGGTATCAATCTTGTTGGCCCTGGCCTGGGTTTGCAAGGTCTCATCCTGCATCAATTCGGTTTCGATCTGGTCAAAGAACAATTTGTCCGCTTCTTCAAACTCTGTCCCGAACCGTTCATTCAGGACATCAATGATTTCCGACAACGGGGCCTTCTCTTCCTTCTCCCGCTTTATTCCCGCTTCGCTCAAGCCGTCCAGTTCACCGTCCTCGCCTGCCGCAAGTTCTATTGAACCCTCTTTGATCTTTTGCAGGCGATAATACTCCAGAGCAACTTCATCGGTCACTTGTACCCTTTCCGACAAATCAGCCTTGGGCAGTTTGGTCTGCAATAATTTGGCATAGGCGAAGAATTTTTCAAAATCCGGCGACTGAAAGGGCATAATTTGGGCAAGGAAGGAATAGAGGTTTGTCCAAGTGCGCAATCCTTTCTTGAACTCGTCCTTTTCCTCCAAGGTTTCTATGACGTTATAGCGGTCAATGGCTGGATCAATAAAGGCGTTCAATTCTCCTTGCGCCTTGGCTGTCATTTTGCTGTTCGGCCTGAAATAAATTCTGGCAAATGCCTCGATCTCAGATTGCCAGTAAATCTGTTTTTCATCCAGTTTGGCTTTCAGGTCATAAAGGTGGTTCGGGGCCGGTTCCTCCTTGACCTTGGTTATTTCATAGTAAGGCTGGAAGGAATCGAAGATCGTTTCCCGGTCATTGGCAAAATCAATGACAAAGGTGTCTTCCTTGCCGGGACAGGTCCGGTTCAGGCGGGAAAGGGTCTGCACTGCCTTGACCCCGGAAAGCTTCTTGTCAACATACATGGTATGCAATAAAGGCTGGTCAAAGCCGGTCTGGAACTTGTCCGCACAGATCAGAATTTTATATTCCTCAAGATTGAACTTGCTGGGCAGCTCTCTTTCACCAAAGTGGGTCAACTGCGGTTCAGTGACGCCCTCCGGCCAGTCATCATCAATGACCTTCCCGGAAAAGGCAACCAGGATTTTAATCTCCGTATAATCCTTGGCCTTGATGTACCGCTTGAATTCATCATAATATCTTTTGGCGTGCAGGCGTGAGCCGGTCACCACCATGGCCTTGGCCCTGCCGCCGATCTTCTTGACTACCACCTGCCGGAAATGTTCAATGATGACTTCCGTCTTCTGGGCCAGATTATGGGGATGCAGGGAGACAAAACGGCCTATGGCCTGGGCCGCCTTTTTCTTGTTCAACTGCGGATCATCTTCAATGGCCTTGGATAGCTTGAAATATAGCTCATAGGTCGTGTAGTTCTCCAGCACATCAAGAATAAAGCCTTCCTCGATGGCCTGACGCATGGAATAGAGGTGAAAGGGCTGGGGCTTACCATCCGCGCCTTCCTGCCCGAATACAGCCAGGGTTTTATATTTGGGCGTGGCGGTAAAGGCGAAGAAGGAAATATTCTTCTGCTGGCCCCGCGCCGCGCAGGATTTTTCCACCATCTCCCGGATTTCATCTTCAGCGTCATAATCTGAGAAATCTTCTTTTTCCGCCTCTTCAAGGGATTTTGCGGCCAGCACCTCTTTCAGTTTTTTGCTGGCCTCGCCTCCTTGGGAACTGTGGGCTTCGTCGATAATCACCGCATAGCGGCGGTCCGGCAGTTCTCCCACCTTATCCACCACAAAAGGGAATTTCTGCAGGGTGGTAATGATGATATGCACCCCGGTATCCAAAGCGGTTGCCAGTTGAGCGCTGTCCTTGTCAATCTTCTGGACTACGCCGGTCTTATGTTCAAATTGATAGATGGTGTTCTGTAACTGCTGGTCTAAGACCTTCCGGTCGGTGACAATGATAACGCTGTCAAAAACCCGCTGGTCAGCCACATTGTGAAGGCTTGCCAGCCGGTATGACAGCCAGGCAATTGAATTGCTCTTGCCCGAACCCGCCGAATGCTGAATCAGATAATTTTTTCCGGCCCCGGATTCTCGGGCGTCAAAGGTTATTTTGCGCACCGCGTCCAACTGGTGAAAGCGGGGGAAAATCATCTTTTCCTTTTTGAAGGTCCGGCCTTCAAATTCAATCTCGTCAGTCTGTAAGTGGATAAACCGCTGGATGATTTCAAGCCAGCTATCACGCGCCAGAATCTCTTTCCAGAGATAGCTTGTCTTGTAACCGTCAGGGTTGGGAGGGTTGCCCTTGCCATTGTTGTGGCCCCGGTTGAAGGGCAGCCAGTAGGTCTTGTTGCCGCTCAGTTTGGTGGCCATATACACTTCATCAGGGTCAACGGCAAAATGGACCAAAGCCCTTTTCTTAAAGGAAAAGAGCAGCTCCCGGTTATCCCGCGTGGTGGCGTATTGGCGTTTGGCGTTCTTGGCGGTCTGGCCCGTGAACTGATTCTTGAGTTCAATAGTCGCCACCGGCAAGCCGTTGACGGTCAGCACCAAATCAATGGAGTTTTTATTTTTCTGGCTGTAATAGACCTGGCGGTACACCTTCAGGCGGTTCCGGTCATACAGGGCAATGGTTTCCGGGTTCATGCCGGTTTCAGGCTTGAAATATGCCATGCGGAACTTGACGCCGTAATCGGTAAAGCCGTTGCGCAACACATCCAGGGAGCTACGCAAATCCATTTCCTTGAACAACCGCTGGATTACCCGGCTTTCGGTATCATCGCCATGGATGGCGGCAAGGCGTTCCCAGGCCGTGGGTTGGGTAGCATGCAGAAAGGCCAGCACTTCGGCCTTGAACAGGCCAAGTTCCTGGCTGTAATCCGCGGCCTGCCCCTGCTCATAACCACCGTGTTCAGTCAGGCTTGCGACAATGGCGGTTTCAAAAGTGTTTTCAGTGGTTATGTCTGTCATTCTTCCACCTGTTCTTGTTCCTGAGAATCCTTCAGGTATTTGGAATACGCATAATCGGCAAGCAGGG
>ENA-ORXD01001772-ORXD01001772.1-sediment-metagenome-genome-assembly--contig:-NODE-1772-length-16282-cov-94.839494_pt1 | contig 16282 bp, 19 predicted proteins | sample MGYA00237862_ERZ511471 | MGnify/ENA metagenome assembly ERZ511471
CCCCCCCACCATGAAAACCTACATTGCCCCGGAAGATGCACCAGTACACGCTGATCTTTATGGAAAACGAACGACTCCTCATGCTGCCGGGGCCGGTGCCGGTGCCGGAACGGGTACGGCAGGCGATGATGCGGCAGGCAATCAACCATCGCGGCCCTGAATTCGGCACCGCCTACGCCGAGAGCGCCGCAGTCCTCAAGGAATGCTTCGGGACCAAAAACGAGGTCTATATCATCAGCGGCTCGGGCACCGCCGGCATGGAAGCGGCCGTCGCCAACTTCGGCCGCGGGAAGCGGATCGCCTCCCTGGTCAACGGCAAGTTCGGCGAGAGGCTCCGGGACCTCGGGCGGCGCTACGGCGACGTCACCGCGATCGAATCGACCTGGGGCACGCCCCTCGACCTCGACGCCCTCGCCGCCGCCCTCGAAGGCGGTGTCGAGATGGTGACGATGGTCCACAACGAGACCTCGGCCGGCATCCTCAACCCGGCGAAGGACGTCGGGAAACTCGTCCGGAAACACGACGCCCTCTTCGTCATGGACGGCGTCACCTCGGTCGGCGGCGATGAGGTGCTCGCCGACGAGTGGGGCGTCGACATCGCCATCGTGGGCTCGCAGAAGTGCCTGGCCGCCCCGGCAGGGCTTGCGGCCGTCGCCGTCTCCGACCGGGCATGGGAGCGGATCGCCGAGGACCGCCCGTACTACCTCGACCTCGCCGCCTACCGCAAGAACGGCAAGAAGACCCCGATGGAGACCCCGTACACCCCGGCCGTCCCGCTCTTCCTCGCCCTCGCCGAAGCGATGGCGATCATCCGTGAAGAAGGCATGGCCGCCCGCATCGCCCGGCACCGGCGGATGTCCGCCTCGGTCAGGGCCGCCGTCTCCGCCTGGGGCCTCTCGATGTTCCCGCAGCTCGACGCCGTCCACGCCTACTCGAACACCGTCACCGCCGTCGCCATGCCCGAAGGCGTCACCGACAGCGCCCTCCGCGGCACCGTCAAGCGGATGGGCATCGAGATCGCCGGCGGCCAGGACCACCTCAAGGGGAAGATCTTCAGGATCGGCTCGATGGGTGCGGTCAGCGCTCCAGAAATCCTCGCCACCCTTGCAGCAGTCCAGCACGCACTCAGGAAGGCCGGCGTCGCCGGCATGGGTGACGGTGTCGGGGCGGCGGCTGAGGTGCTCGACGCATGAAGATCGGGGTCGCCGACACCACCTTCGCCCGCGTCAATATGGGCGCTTTCGTCGTTGACGAGCTGCGCAAGCACGCCAGCGTCGCGATCGAGCGCTACACCGTCCCGGGTTTCAAGGACCTCCCGGTCGCCTGCAAGAAGCTCATCGAGGAGCGGGGCTGCGACATCGTCGTCGCCCTCGGCATGCCGGGCGGCAAAGATAAAGACAAAATGTGCGCCCACGAGGCCTCGCAGGGTCTGATGCTCGCCCAGCTGATGACCAACCGGCATATCATCGAGGTCTTCGTCCACGAGGACGAGGCGGAGAACGACCGCGAACTCGCATGGCTCGCGGAGCGGCGGGCGCGGGAGCACGCCGAAAACGCCGTGAACCTCATCCTCCGCCCCCAGGTGCTCACCCGCCAGGCCGGCACCGGCCAGCGGCAGGGCTTTGAGGACGCCGGCCCGGCGAGGCAGTAAAACCGGCAGAATAAAGAAAGAACAGAAACAGGATCAATTCGAGGAGTTATATCATGGCAATCACACTGGGATTTGTGGTCGCGGAGTTCAACCGCGACATCACCTATATGATGGAGATCGAGGCGCGGGAGCACGCGAAGTTTCTCGGCGCCGAGGTGGCGGATTGCATCTATGTGCCCGGCGCCTACGACATGCCGCTTGCGATCAAGAAACTGCTCAAGCAGGACGGTATCGACGCCGTCGTCACCATCGGCTGCGTCATCGAGGGGGCGACCCAGCACGACGAGATCGTCGTCCAGCACGCCGCCCGGAAGATCATCGACCTCTCCCTGGAGTACGGCAAGCCCGTCGCCCTCGGGATCTCGGGGCCGGGCATGACCCGCCTCGAGGCCACCGAGCGGATCGACTACGCAAAGCGCGCCGTTGAATCAGCCGTAAAAATGGTGCAGAGATTGGAATGAAGGCCCTCTCGGAGAAGGTCAGCGCCGTCGCCCCCTCGGCGACGATCGAGATCTCGGACGCCGCGAAGAGGATGAAGCGGGAGGGGATCGACGTGATCGGCCTCTCGATCGGCGAACCCGACTTTGCGACGCCCGCGCACATCGTGCAGGCCTGCTGCGACGCCCTTGCCCGCGGCGAGACCCATTACGCGCCCTCGAACGGCATCCCCGAACTCCTGCACGCCGTGGCAGAGAAGTGCCGGACCGAGAACCACATCCCCTGCGCCCCTGAAAACGTCATCGCCACCTGTGGCGCGAAGGACGCGATCTTTCAGGCGATGCAGGCCTGCCTGAACCCGGGCGACGAGGTGGTCCTCCCCGACCCGTCCTGGGTCTCTTACGAGCCCTGCGTCCAGATGGCCGGCGGCCGGGTCGTCCACCATCTCCTCAGGGAGCCCTCGTTCCAGATCGACGACAGAATTCTTGAACGGGTGGGGCCGCGGACGAAGATGATCGTCGTCAACAGCCCCTCGAACCCCACCGGGACGGTGCTCTCGAAGGCGTCCTTAAAACTCGTCGCCGATATCTGCGAGGACTACGACCTCCTCGCCCTCTCCGACGAGATCTACGAGAAACTGATCTACGGCAAAGAGCACATCTCCCTCGCATCGATCGGCGATATGGCCGGTCGGACGATCACGGTCAACGGCTTTTCCAAGGCCTACGCGATGACCGGCTGGCGGCTCGGCTATGCCGTGGCCCCCCTCCCGGTCCTTCGCCAGATGGCGAAGGTGCAGCAGCACTCGGTCTCCCACCCGGCGACCTTCGTGATGTGGGGCGGTGTCGCGGCCCTGAAGGGCGACCAGTCCTGCGTCGAGGCGATGCGCAAAGAGTTCGAGGCCAGGCGGATGTACATGCTCGACGAGTTCACCTCGATGGGCTATGCGGTCGCCCCGCCCGACGGCGCCTTCTACGCCTTCGTGCGGGTGGAGGGCGACGACCTCGAGATCGCCCGTTCATGGCTGAACGATGCCCATGTGGCGGCGACACCGGGGGCGGCGTTCAATGCGCCCGGCTGGATCCGGGTCAGCTATGCCGCCTCCCTGCCGACGCTGAAAGAGGCGATGAGGCGGATACGCGTCTGGAAAAAGAGCGGATGAACAGAGGGTGGTGAATGAAGACGAAACGGGCGTCTGTACGAAGATATGGATATGCCGTTCTTCTTCTCACCTTCTTGCTCCTCTCTTTTACCCTTGTCTCCCCCGCTCTCGCCGTAGAATCGCCTGAAAAACGAGTGCTTCTTCTCCACTCCTACCACCAGGGCCTCGCCTGGACCGACGAGATGACGGCCGGGGCCAGGTCGGTCTTCGATACCGCCGAAACGCCGGTCGACCTCTATGTCGAGTACATGGACACCCTCCGTCTCGGCGATGCGGGCTACGGGGACCGGGAGGAGGCCATTCTGGGACAGAAGTTTGCAGGAGTCACGTTCGATCTCGTCATCTGTCTGGACGACTACGCCTTTCATTTCCTCCAGGATCGTCACGCCTCCCTTTTTCCCGGTGTCCCGGTCGTATTCTGCGGCCTGAACTATTTTGACGAGGCCGATCTCGAAGGCTGGGAGAACTGCACCGGGATCGTCGAGGTCTATGACGTGGACGGCACCCTCGACGCCGCCCTCCTCCTCAGCCCCGGGATAAAGAATGTCTTTGTGGTGAACGACGCCACCGAGACCGGGATCTCGAACCTGCGGGTCATCCAGGGCGCCGCGGGCCGCTATGCCGGTCGCCTGACCTTCACCCACTCGGGCAATGCGACCCTCGCCCAGATCGAGGAGACGGTGCGGAACCTTCAGGACGACACGATCGTCCTGTTGATGACCTACTACCGCAGCCCCGACGGTGTCTACTACGAACATGCCGACGTCGCCGGTCCGATCTCCGCCGCCTCGGCGGTACCGGTCTATGGTGTCTGGGACGTCCATATGGGCCGCGGGATCGTCGGTGGAAAGATCCTCTTCAGCAGAGACCAGGGAGAGGCGGCCGCCGCAATGGGGCTGCGCATCCTCGACGGGGAACCGGCTTCGGCGATCCCGGTGAAGACCGATCTGCAGGGGCGCTATGTCTTTGACTATCGCCAGCTCCAGCGCTATGGTCTTGAGGGCTCCACGCTGCCAGGGGGGAGCGCCGTGATCAACAGGCCGTCGCAGCTGATCGAGATCGACCGGAGCGTGGCGGTTGCCGGGGTGTTTGCGATCGCCACCCTTGCGATCGTCGTCGTCTTCCTGGCCGTCCACATCAGGCTGAGGCGGCGCTCTGAGCAGATCCTGCAGGAGAGCGAGGAGAAGTTCAGGCGCATTGCCGAGAGTTCCTTCGACATCATTTTTTCTATGGATACCGGGGGCCGCTTCACCTATCTCTCCCCCTCGGTCCTCCGGGTGACCGGCTACGAGCCCGCGGACCTTCTCGGGAGATCGCCCATTGACCTGACCGATCCAGCGGATCATGGGAAATACGCCGAAGCCATCTCCGCTGTCGCCGGTGGGGGGAGCCTGGAGGGGCTGGAGGTACTCTTCCTGAAAAATGACGGTACCAGCGGCTACCTGGAGATCAACGCCGCCCCCCTCTATGCGGACGGCACGGTGATCGGGTTGCAGGGGGCGGCGCGCGAGATCACCGAGCGCAAACAGATGGAGAGGATGCGTTCCGAGGCGTTTGCGCAGATCGACCGGAACATCGGGCAGTTCGCCACCCTGGGCGACGAGATCAGAAACCCGCTCGCCGTGATCGTCGGTGTCGCCGACCTCTACTGCGAGGAGGAGCAAAAGGAGCGGATCCTGGAACAGGCAGAGATCATCGACAGGATCATCACGCAACTCGACCGCGGCTGGATCGAGTCCGAGAAGGTGCGCGAGTTCCTCCGCAAACATTGAAGGGATCGGTTCATCTGGACGCCGGACAACACCTCCTCATGAGAACGAGATCGACCGGGGTGCGGGGATGAAGGAACGGTTCACGGTGCTCTGGCGCCGGACCGGAAGATCGCCCTGCCCGTACCGCTCCTCAGACACCGACCGTTCGCTCCCCGATCTCCTCAGGGAGATCGTCCCCCTCCTGAAGGAGAACGGCGTCTTGGTGGAGGTAACGGTGGAAACGGTCGATGAAGGCGCAGGCGTCTGGTTCAACGGCGCCCCTCTTGCCGACCTGATCGACGAGGCCGCCGGGGCCCAGCGCTACTGCACCGGGCCGTCCCGGATGGAGGAACTCGGTCGCCCTGAGTGCGCGTATGAGGAGGGGGTGCGATCCGGCTATGTCGTGCCCGAGATCATCTTTAGAAAGGCGGTGCTGCTCGCCCTCGAGGACTGACGACCCGATGGTATATATGCGCGGGCCGCGCGAGTTATCTTCATGAGTCATCCGATCGTTGAGGTTCTCCTCAATCCTGACGCCTTCTTTCGGAAAATGGCCGATCGTGCGCCTGAACTGATGCTGCCGGCAGCCCTCGTGCTGGTGACCGGGATCATCGGCGGGATCGCCGCATACCTGATCACGAACATGCTCACCCCGGCCTTCCCCGCGGAGGCGCAGGGCATCCTGGGGATCATCGCCGTCGCAGGAGCGGTCGCCACGCCGATCTTCTCCCTGATCGGCTGGGTGGTCGTCGCCATTATCTTCTACGCGATTTCGTCCGTGTTCAAAGGGCGCGGGAGCCTGAAAAAAACCCTTGAGTTCACCGGTTACGGCTATGTCCCGACGATCCTCTCCTCCGCGATCTCCCTCGTCCTGACGGCGCAGTTCGCCTCGTCCTTCACCCTCCCGCAGATCGATTTCACCGATCCGGCGGCGGTGACGGCGTTCCAGGCGACGATCACGCACTCTCCGATGATGATGGCGGTCGTTGGGATCACGATCGTCTTCCTCCTCTGGAGCGCGAACATCTGGATCTTCGGCATGAAGCATGCGAGAAATCTCACGCTGAAAAACGCGGCGATCACGGTGGGCGTGCCGGTGGGGATATATATTATCTATCAGATAGTTTCTCTGGGAGTTATATAAATGAAAAGATGTCTGCTGTTCTGTGCGGTCTTCGTCCTCCTGGTTGCAGGGGTCGTCTCCGGCGCCACCCCCCAGGAGAACGCCGCACGCGTCACGGTCACCGGGTTCTCGGTCGACCCTGCCGTGCTCATGCCCGGCGATGCGGCGACGGTGACGGTGACGGTGAAAAACACCGCCGACGAGAGCGTCGCCCTCAGAAGCGCCAGGATGTTCACGGAGAAAAACATCGTGATTCTGGACAACCCCTACCAGACCTTCGGCTCCATCGGCCCGGGTAACGAGGTCTCCTTCACGTTTACGGTGCAGGCGTCCACAGGGGACGGGATCTTCTACCCGCCGTTTGTGATCGACTTCAGGGACGCCGGATCGCTCCGGTCCCCGGTCACGGTGAAGGTGGAGAGCACCGAACCGCGGATCTCGATCATGGAGCGCCCCGACTCCTTCTCCGGGGGGAAAAAGGCGACGATAAAGGTCAAGGTCAGCAACCCGCGCTCAGGCGAGATCAACGGCGTCACCGTTGTGCCCCGGGGAGATGGGATCGAGAGCACCCCGACGAGCGTCTTTATCGGGGCCCTCGCCCCTGACGGTATGGCCGAGGTCTCCTTTGAGATCACGCCGTCCAGGGAGACCGATCTGCTCCTGAACGTGGATTACCGCAACGGGAACAACCAGAGGAGCACCTCTGCTCGCCTCCCGATCACCTTCTCTGAGGACAAGAAACAGGCCGAGATCGTCGTCTCCGGGATCGAGGTGACGAGAGAGGGCGGCGTCTACCGGGTGAGCGGGGACGTCACCAATGCCGGCCTTGAGGTGGCGAAGGCCGTCGTGATCACCGTCGGCGCTCCGGCCGTCCCGGTCGAGCCGAACCGGGTCTATCCGGTCGCTTCTCTCGACCCCGACGACCTCTCGAGCTTCGACGTCACCTTCACGGCTGAAGATACGGACTCGGTCCCGCTCGTCATCGAATACAAGGATGAGGACGGGAACGCCTACCGTTCAACCGTTCAGATCTCGATCGGGTCCAGCGGCACGGTGGCCCCCGAGGAGGGTGAATCGTTCCCGGTATGGGCGATCGCCCTGATCCTTCTCGCGGTCGTGGCGGTCGGGGGCGTCATCGTCTATTCGTGGAAGAAGGCAAAACAGAACTCCGAATAACTTTTTTTTGCTCTTTGCTCCTGTGCGCCGGGGGGCTACCCTCTGTCTAAGGACGAAAAACCGATTTTTTCATAGAGGTGGTGCAGGAGAGGCCCCCATCCTCCCGTACCGCCCGGACGATTAGTCTTTTGCCATAACCGCCCCGATCACGATCAGCCCGAGGCCGACGATGACGACGGCGAGTTCGACGAGGCCGACGAGGAAAGCGACCACTTCAGGCGGGAGGAGCATAATGCCGTATATGCCGATGGCGGCAAGCACCAGCCCTGCGACGACCATTCCAATACCTGTCCTGTCCATGGACTTTTTCACCAGGGGTTCCATTGTTCGAAGCACCATATGAGCGTTGCGCCCGTCCCCGGCAGGCACGGTCGGTTTTTTCTGCCTCCGGGACGATTGTTCTCTCATGGATGCCGGGATCGACTGGAACAGGGTGTGGCGGGTGCGGCTGGCGGCGCACCGGTCGAGCCCGGGCTTCGTGAGCGGCGGCGTACTCTGGAAGGGGAAAGAGACCGCCCGCCGCTATGACCGGGGCGTCGGAGAGGGCGACCGGGTGGAGCAGTCTCTGGCCGCCCTCCCCCTCGGGCCGGAACACGCGGTGCTCGATATCGGCGCCGGGCCCGGCACCCTCACCCTCCCGATGGCGCGGCTGGTGCGGCGGGTCGATGCCGTCGAACCGGCCGCGGGGATGGCGGCGGTGCTCCGGGAGCGGGCGGCCGAGGCGGGGCTTGAAAATATCAGGGTCGTGGAGGGGCGGTGGGAGGATCCCGGCCTGGACCTCGATCCCCCGTACGACGTGGTCGTCTCCTCCTTCTCGCTTGCGATGCCCGATCTCGCCGCCGCCCTGGAAAAGATGGAGGGGGTCGCCGCGGGATCGGTGCATATCTTCTGGCATGTGGGGACGCCGGCATGGGAGCGGCAGTATATGGCCCTCTGGCCGGCACTCCACGGCGCCCGGTACAGGCCGGTGCCGAAGGCCGGGGTGGTCTTTTGCCTCCTTCGGGGGATGGGGCGCCGTCCTGAGATCACGCTGCACGCCTTCACCGAAGAGCGGCGCTTTTCGCGTCTGGAGGACGCCCTCTCGTATTATGCGCCGCGGTTCTCGGCGGTGGACGAGCGGCAGCGGCAGGTCCTTGCACACGCCCTTGAGGGCTGGCTTGAATTCGGGGAGGAGGGCCCGGTCATGCGGGGCCGTTCCCGCTTTGCCCATATCTGGTGGAAAAAAGAAGAACGGTGAACTATCAGGCCCGGACAGGTGCCGGGGTAGATCACGAGAAAAAAATCGTCTCTCACTCCCGGGGGCCGGGAGACGGGCTCGAAAGGGCCTCCCGTGCCCTCACGGCCGCCCCGGCGACGATGTCGCCCGGGATCTCCGCACCCTCCGCGGAGAGCAGGTACGCCCAGCCCTCGCCGGCGATCACGAGGCCGATCGGCTCAGCCGTGAGAAACAGTCCCGGTCCGGCGACGATCGTCTGCGTCCTCACGATCGGGACGATCGCCCGCCCGGCCGCGACCCGCGCCCCGCCCGCTTCGACGACCGTCTCCTCACTCATGCTTCGCCCCGGATCAATGGCCATACGGCGGTCCGCACCGGTGCCGAGACCGCAAAGAGCGCCGCCGCAATCAGGATCGTGAGGGGGCGCTCGATCAGCACCCGCCCTTCGGCCCGCCCGGCGGCCTCGCCGCCGTCGAAGAGCGGTGTCATATCGACCCGGAAGGGTGTCGGTGCCAGGACGCCGTTTATCGCCTGGACGATCCCGAAGAGTATCCCGGTATCGGCGGCGTTGTCCAGCCCGGCCCTGAACCGGATTCGCCCGCAGGCGATCCGGCAGCGTGCGAGGGTATATCCCAGCAGGTTGAGGGCTCCCGGGAGCACGGCCCTGGCGGCGGCGAGCATCTCCCTGGCCCCGGGCCCGGCGGCGGGCTTCTCTTCCCCGGTCTTCTCTTCGATTTCTTCTTCCTCTTCCTCACCGCCGAGGGGCGTGGAGAAGAGCACGCTCCTGCCGAGGGCGACCTCCGCACAGGGAGCGCCCTCCGTCCATAATAATCTCAAGGAGACGACCGCCCAGCAGAAGGCGCAGAACCCCCGCACCTCCCCGGCTTCATACCCCCCCGAAAAACGGATCTCGAACGGGACGAGGAGCAGGGCGTACAGAGGCAGGGCTAGGAGTGCGAGGAAAAAAAGGAGTACCGGGAGGTCGCCGCCGCCCATGATCTCCGGTTATTTCTCGGGCTCTTCCGGCGTCTTCTCCCCCTCTTCGGTGCAGGCCTTCCTCATCTCGAGCACCTTGCCGCCGACCCGCTCCACCACGGACGGCAGCGTCTCCCCGATGGTCTCGATGATCTCGGAGAGCTGCCCTTTTTTGGTCATGGAGTAGATCTGCACGCCTTCGGGCCCTTTGACGTCTTTGTGGACGACCAGGAGGGCGATCGGCGTGACCCCGCCGCCTGCGCCGCCGCCCTCACCGCCGCCCTCGCCCTCTTCTGCCTTCCCGCGCCCTGATGCGGCACCGAAGCCGAAGCCGAAGGTTGCTATCGAGAAGATCACCTTGTCCCCGAGGTCGAGGGGGTCGCCGATGATCGCCTTTGCGCTGATGAAGTTGCGGAGCTCCTCCGCTGTTGCCCTGATCATCTCATCGCCTGTCATCTATCTCACCAGTGTGCCTGATTGACCGCGCCCCTATAAATACGTGGTGCCGTCCGGGCAGATTTTGCCGGTGGGACCCGGTCACAGCAGCCGCGTCGACTCGGTCGGCCGCGGCACCTTGATCACGAGCACCCTGAAGGGGGCGTCGCTCTCGTTTGTCCAGCGGTGCGGGATGCGGGCCGGGCTCTCGATGAGGGTATCGGGGCCGCACTCCTGCCGCTCCTCCCCGATCTCGACGACGCCCCGCCCTTCGAGGACGTAAAAGGCGACGTCCACCGGGGTTATGTGCCGTTTGAGCCCTTCGCCGGGCTGCAGGGTGATGTGGACGATCACGGCGTTCTCCGTGTCGTAAAGTTTCCTGACGTCCACGCCGTGCGGGTTTTTCTCCTTCGGCAGTTCGCCGACAGTTCTGGCATCCATTTCTCTCACCTACGTGTGAACTCTCTCTTCTCCCGTGTATATCTTCTGGCCCGGGGCTGCGGCGGCATCACGGCCGCCGGCGATCATCTTCCGTGCGAGCTGGTGCTGGACGCAGGTGATGAACGGGAGGGTGATGATCACGCCTTTGCGCCTCCCGTTCTCGGTATAGACGATCAGCGATTCCTCGTCGTCGGCCATGAAGATGTACTCGAGGGAGAAGACCGAGCCCTCGTGATCGATCGGGCGCGAAAAGACCTTCCCGTAGATCTTCTCCTGGAAAAAGGGGCAGAACTCCCCGGCAACCGTGACCCTGACGCCTTCGGGGCACGCCTGCGCCGCTCCTTCGGGGACGACCACGTCGACGGTATGCCGCCCGGCCGCCTCAGACAGGAGGGCGGCGTACTCGCCGGGCCCTGACCTGAGCATGCAGATGACCGTGAGGGCGGCGTAGTCGCCGTGGACGAGGGATTCGAGATGGCGGCGGATGCTCCACTCCCCGTCGAGGTACCAGATCGGGGCGGGCGTCGGCCTCGCCTCAAGGCGCAACTCGTCGAGGCCGGCAAGCGCCCGGTCGGCCGCTCCTTCGAGCGCCCCCCTGAGTTTCGCCGTCACGACGCCGGGCTCTTCCGGGCGGTAGCGGAGGGGGGAGCCCTGCCGCACCTCGACAAAACCCCTCCCGGCAAGCCCCTCCAGGATGTCGTAGACGCGGGGGCGGGGGACGCCGCTTGCGATGTGGATCTCACGGGCGTTCCCCTCCCCGATCCCGACGAGGGCCGCGTACACCTTTGCTTCGTACTCCTTCATGCCGAGGGCGACAAGGCTCCGGACGATCTGGTCCATATGTCACTATTGTGGAGACGACAAATTTATCTTCTCCTGCCGTGAGGCTGATGCCGGAGGGGTCTGGCCGTCGCCGGTACCCCGCTCCGGGGTGAATGGCATGGAAGATATACGGATATCACACCATGAATCGGTAAAGAGGGTGTACAGGCAGCTCCACGAGATGGGGCTCTCCAATGTCTGGGACCGGTACGAGGCGCAGGGCCTCGGCACCGATCCCGACCAGCGCTGCCGCTTCTGCATGGGCGGGGTGCGGTGCGACTTCTGCTCGAACGGCCCCTGCCGGGCCGATGCGGAGAAGGACAAACGCGGCGTCTGCGGGATCTCGGCCGACGGGATGGCGATGCGGATGATGCTGTTGCGCAACGTGATGGGGGCCGCCACCTACCACTATCACTGCGAGCAGACGGTCCGCACCCTGCGGGAGACGGCCCTGGGGTCCTCGCCCTTCAGGATCACCGATCTGGCGAAACTGAAACACTTTGCCGCCCGTATCGGTCTCAACACCGGCCTTCCCGCCGACGAACTGGCCCTGGACCTCTGCGCATTCCTGGAGGAGGACTTCGCCAGAAAGTCCCATGAAGAGAGCCTGATCGTCGATCTCCTCGCTCCGGCAGAGCGGAAGAAGGTCTGGCGCAATCTCGGGATCTTTCCCGGCGGGATCTACGGCGAGATGATGCTCGCCACCGGGTCGTCTCTCACCAACGTGGACGGGTATTTTGTGAGCCTGGCGAAAAAGGCGATGCGTCTTTCGATCGCGATGGCCTACCAGAGCCAGCTGGTGCTTGAAAGCCTGCAGGACGTCCTCTTCGGGACGCCCAGGCCCCACTGGATGCGTGTCGACCTCGGCGTCCTGGACCCCGACTACGTGAACATCCTCCCCAACGGCCACGAGCCCTTCCTCGGGTTCGCCCTGGTGGACCTGGCCCGAAACCCCGAATGGCAGGAGCGGGCCCGTGAAGCCGGGGCGAAGGGGATCAGGGTGATCGCGAACATCGAGACCGGGCAGGAGATGGTCCAGCGCCTGGAGATGGACGAGGTCTTCTGGGGTTACACCGGCAACTGGATCATGCAGGAGGCGGTGCTCGCCACCGGTGCCGTCGACGTCTTCGTGGCCGATATGAACTGCTCGCTCCCGCTCGACCCGGTGTATGCAGAGAGGTTCGGGTTCAAGATCGTCCCGGTCTCAGACCTCGTCGCCTTCGAGGGCGTCGCCGACCGGATGGACTACGACCCGGGATCTGCGAGGGAGCAGGCGGTCGCCCTCCTGGAGATGGGCATCGCGAACTTCAGGGAGCGCCGGGAGCGGGTCACCCCGATCGCCGGGCTGCCGGTGGGGAAGGCGGTGGTCGGGTTCTCCCCTGAGAGCATCACGGCGGCGCTCGGGGGGAGCCTGGGCCCCCTGCTTGATGCGATAAAGGAGGGATCGATCAGGGGCGTGGCCGGGCTTGTCTCGTGCACGACCCTGCGGGACTCAGGGCAGGACGTCCACTCGGTCGCCGTTGCAGAGGAGCTGATCAAACGGGACATCCTGGTGCTCTCGCTCGGCTGCGGGAATGCGGCGATGCAGGTGGCCGGGCTGTGCACCCTCGACGCCGCCGCAAAGGCCGGGCCCGGGCTGAAGAAGGTCTGCGCCGCCGTCGGCGTCCCGCCGGTCCTCTCGTTCGGCACCTGCACCGACACCGGCAGGCTTGCCGACCTCATCGCCGCCGTCGGCGAGGCGCTCGGCGGCGTGGCCGTCCCCGACCTCCCGGTCGCCGCCGTGGCGCCCGAGTACATGGAGCAGAAGGCGACGATCGATGCCATCTTCGCCCTGGCATACGGGCTGTACACCTACGTGAACCCGGTGCCGACGGTGACCGGCGCCCCGTCCCTGGTCCGCCTGCTCACGCAGGACTTAAAGGGGATCACCGGCGGCGTGCTCGCCTTAGAAACCGATCCGGCGGCCGCCGCGGAGGGCGTCCTCGCCCATATCGAGGAAAAGAGGAATGGGCTCGGGATCTGAAGAGGAAGGAGGCTTCGGGCCTCTTTTTTTCGGGGGGGGAAGCATTATCCGCACGCCGGGAAGAGGCTGAGTATGGAAGGGAAGAAAAATGCGTTCGCCGGGTCGGTGATCGATCCGCGGGCGCTCGTGGCCTATCAGGACGGGGCGGTCGTCTCCCGCGCCCTCGTCACGAAAAAGGCAGGGACGATCACGGCCTTTGCGTTCGATGCCGGGGAGGGCCTTTCTGAGCACACGGCGCCCTACGATGCGGTGGTTCAGGTCCTGGAGGGCGAGGCGGAGATCACCGTCGGGGGCCGCCCGTACACCCTCGCCGCCGGCGAGATGATCGTCATGCCGGCAACAATTCCGCACGCCCTGTTTGCCCGGGTGCCCTTCAAGATGCTGCTCGTGATGATCCACGAGTGAGAAAAAATGGCCCTGGAGAATCAGGCATGAGTCGGGAGTATGACGCAGGTGCGATTCTCCAGACCGACAAACCCGGGAGGGGAGGATCTTCCGGGGCCCGGTTCCCCCCTCCGGATCGACCGGGGGTTTACCACAAAGCCGAAAAAAGGGCTTTGTTGAAAAGCTCCCCTCCAACAACGATCGATATCGCTTGAAGGTGCTTTGGTGAGGGTGTGATAGATCTTCCCTTTATCGTGGAACCAGGCGACGAGATGGTCTGGACAAAGCCATTCGCCCGGCAGTTTCAGGGAGCAGATGCGGGATCAGTGCCCCGCGAAACTGCGGTTGGGGCGGGAACGGGAAAAATACGCCAGCCAGGCCATCAGGATTTTTTCCGGTAGATAATCTGACCTCCCTGCTCCTGCATATCCAGGGCAATCGCATGCAGGGGTCCGGGGGTGCAACCCCCGGCGCGGTGTGGGCGTTGTGTGACCGTATGGGATATCAGGGTACGCCTCTGCCGGGGGGCCTGCTGCCCCCCGGTCCCCCCGCCGGTTGCGATTGGGGCAGGGATGGGCAAACCTCGCTGGGATGTCCGTCCATCATTTTTCATCGACAGATGCGCCGCTCGGACTCTCCTCCCCTATCCAGGACAACCGCACGCGGGGGTCCGTGGGTAAGAACCCCCGGCGCGAAGATGGGGGAAAGCGAATGAATCACGCTCCCATCCGGAAACGTGATGATTTCTACAAAAGCCGAAAAAAAAGGATATGTGCGTGTCCGAAGACGGGTGTCAGGACCTTTATGAGATCCCCGATTTCTCATGGTGGGGCGGATGATAAAGTTCCGGGATAATTTCCCTCATATCCCAGAGCAATCCGGGATTGTTGAGAGCCAGTTCCTTTACGATATTAAGCACGCTAAATTCTTTAAGATTTAACCGCGTCGCCGATTGCATCAGTTTATTCAATTTTTCGTCAGAAAGAGCGTATAAAAATTCCTTTATTTTGTAGTTCAGGTTTAATCCTTGCCCCATTGGAGACACTCTCCATTTTTTATCATACGATGAAAGAGCGTTCCTGCTGCAATCCCCTTTCGCAATACACTCAACTGCCGTTTCCCCTGCCAGCCTTCCGGTAAACATGGAATTATAGATCCCTCCTCCGGTCAGGGGATCTGCGACCCGGGCGGCATCACCGACGATCATCAGGCCATCGCTCACGGTTGTTGCAAGTGGTCGGGAGACCGGGATTCCTCCGGCAATCAGTTCAAGAGTTTTGCCGTCTGGAAATTTTTCTTTAACGAATGCGTCAAGGTAGTCCTTTGCTCGATGATGCTCTCCGCTTTTAGAACCTGCTATCCCGACCCCGACATTTGCTGACCGTTCACCTTTTGGAAAGATCCAGATATATCCGCCCGGAGCGATCGTGTTTCCAAAGTGGAATACGTTCATTGCAGGATTGATATCGATATTTGAGAGCAGATATTGTGCGCAACTCATCATATCGCCGGGTTTAACTGAAGTGTCGATTCCACACCGTCTGGCGAATTGCGACTCTACCCCATCGGCAGCAATAACGACGTCTGCCTGAATGTGAGAGACACCTCCATCGATCCTGGCCCCCCTGATCACGCCATCGGTGATAATGGGAGCTTTTGCACTGGTTTTAACGAATATCTCCGCACCTGCAGCAGCGGCCTGGTTAACAAGAGCCCGGTCGAAAATTTTTCTCTCAAGGACATATCCCACTTTACTGCCGGCTATCGATGAATCGAGAACCATCATTGTCTGGTCTGGTGAGACGATCCCCGCCTGTGAAATTTCTGCTGATATCCATTTATAATCGGGCTCGATGAACTCTGACAACTCATGTTTACAAATCCCTTCTGCGCACCGGACCGGCGTTCCGATAGCAGGTCTTTTTTCGATTAAACAGGTTCGAAGTCCTTTTTCGGCAGCCGTTCGTGCAGCGATCGCACCGCCGGGCCCACCGCCGATTACCAGCACGTCATAACCGGTGTTCATGTACTACCTCCAATGCCCCGACCGGACAGATATTCACACATATCCCACACCTTTTGCAACCAGCGTTAATCGTGAGACATGCATCGATTAATTCCAGATTTGAGTTCGGACAGGTCGCTACACAGGTTCCACAATAACAACACCGGCTACGATCGATGATAATCATGCCGGAAAGATGATCTCTGGTCGTCATAACTATCGATTCATACTGTTGATGTTCTTGATGCGTCCGTCCCCATGAACCGGACCGGGCTCTTACGGTCTCACATCGTTTGTGTTGACTGATATAAGGGGAGTGAGATCCCCTCAAAAAGTCTTTCGTTGGGCATCAGGTTTCCTGTTTCGAGCTGCCCGGAGCTACTTCAGGCAGGGTGTACTTTTCCTTTAAGATCGCGAGAAGATACGGCAGAGCGAGCACCAACGCCACGCATCCGAAGGCAAAGAACATATTGCCGTATGTTACGGCAATGGCGGTGACCGGCACGATGGCAAGCGTGGACGCAAACTGGCCGATGTTCAGGGCCACCGAGAACCCGCCGCTTGCCCTGCCGAGAAACTGTTTCGGCGTGATCGTGGCGATCCAGGTCAGGATCGTCGGCATCAAGATGCCGTTGCCAAGGCCGATAAAGATGACCGCGAACGCAACGACGGCGAGCGAC
>ENA-ORXD01001773-ORXD01001773.1-sediment-metagenome-genome-assembly--contig:-NODE-1773-length-16272-cov-4.362519_pt1 | contig 16272 bp, 9 predicted proteins | sample MGYA00237862_ERZ511471 | MGnify/ENA metagenome assembly ERZ511471
TTGACGCCGCAGCAGAAGAGCGCCCCGTGGGGGTTGCAGATCCCCATCGTGTTCGGTCCGAGGACCAGGATCCCCGCCTCGCGGGCCGCCCGGACCAGATCCTCCTCGAGCCGCCGCCCCGCGGCGCCCGTCTCGGCAAAACCGGAGGTGATCAAAAGGACGCTCTGGATCCCCTTGGCCTGGAAGGCGGGAATCAGGCCGGCCACCTTCGCCGCCGGAACGGTCACCACCGCCAGATCGACGGGGCCGGGGATCTCCGCCACCGACCGGAAGGCCTCCCGACCGGCGATCCGGCCGCCCCGGGCGTTGACGAGATGGATTTCCCCCTTAAAGCCGCCGGCAACGACGTTGCAGTAGAGCAGGTTGCCCCACTTGCCGAAGGTCCCGGAGGCGCCGACGAAGGCGATCGAACGGGGATAGAAGAGACGGCCGAGCCGCTTCGAATCCACCGGCGGGGTCCGGTGCGGCGGCGCCGGCCGCTCGCCCGGGTGACCCAGGTAGGCGGCGGCGCTCGAGAAGACATCGACTTGGAGGTCGCGGTGGCGCGTGAAGGCGACGGCCGCGTCGTACGGCACGTTGAGCCACTTATGCAGGTCGATGCAGATCGAGTCCGCGACCTCCCAGCCCTCGATCAGCGAGCGAAGCTCCGGCGAGCAGGCGGCGAAGCCGCCGAAGGCGCCGTCGACATGCAGCCAGAAGCCGTACGTCCGCTTGAGCTCGGCGAGGCCGCGGAAGTCGTCGAAGTCGCCGGTGTCGACGGTGCCGGCGCTGGCCACGACGACGCTCGGCCGCGGCGCCTCGGCGAGCAGCCGCTCGAGATCGCCGAGGTCCATCGCCTCGCGACCCGGCAGGCAGGCGACCGCGCGCCGGCTGCGGCGGCCGGCTCCCAGCATGGAGAGCGCCTTGAGCGAGCTGATGTGCGGCGTGCCGGCGAAGACGGCCAGCGGCGGCATGCCGGCGGCGCCTTCCTCCGAGACGCGCACGCCGTGCGCACGCCCGACCCACTCCCTGGCCAGCGAAAGCCCCACGAAGTTCGACATGGTGGCGCCGCTCACGAACGTGCCCTCGAGTTCACCGGGCAACTGCAGGAGGTCGCGCACCATGGCAAGGGTCTCGCGCTCGAGCTGCAGCGCCGTGGCGTTGTCGAGCTCGGAGACCACGTTGAGGTCGAAGACCGACGTCAGCCAATCGCCGACCAGCGCCGCCGGCGTCGTGCCGCCGATGACGTAGCCGAGGTAGCGCGGGCCGGCGCTCCTCGCGACGGCCGGCCCGAGCTTGCTCCTGAACTCCTCCAGCGCCCCCTGCGCGCCGATGCCGCCGGCCGTGAGCGTCGACGGTGAGAAGGCCGCCGGCGGCTGGGCCACGGGCGCCGTATCCAGCCCCGCGAGCACGTCGGCAGCGTAGGCGCCGGCCGCCGCGAGCAAGTCGGGAAGACGCTCACGATCGCGCAGAAGACCCTCGTCCATCAGCCACACTCCACTACCCGGGCGTTGACAGCAACGACGCCAACGATAGCGCAGACGCGCCGGCAGGCGCCGCGGCGCACGCAGAAACGCCTCGCGACGGCCACACTCACCGTCTCCTGACGGACGGCGAGTACGCGCCTCGCAACAGGCTCCGCGTGCCTCAGCCTTCCCCAGGCGGCGGAGGCGGCGGGCTGAGGGGCGGCGGCACGTTTGAGGCCGGCGGGCTCAGCGGCGGCGGCGGGCTCAGCGGCGGCGGCGGACTCGCCGGCGTCGGCTGAGACGATGGCGGCGGCTGAGACGATGGCGGCGCCGGCGCCCCTGCATCAGGCGGCGGCGTGGTCGCCGGCGGCCGGGATGGCGCCGGCGTCGCCCCACCGGGCGGCGGGGCCAGGGGCGGCGTCCAGCCGGCGCCCGCAGGCGGGGCCCAGCCGCCGGGAGCCGGCGCCGGCGCGGTCAGCGACGGGTCGAAGCTGAACGGCGGGTAGCGATCGTTGAGCCCCAGCGTGTACGCGGTCACGCGCGTCTGCCAGCGCGTCACGCCGACCACGAGGTCGAAGAGCCCGCGCGGATACTTGGCCGTAAAGAGGATGATCCACTGCACGACGACCCAGATGACGAACGTGACCAGGCCGAGCACGGCGAGGATGATGAGATGCGGCAGGGCGGCGATGTTACGCAGGATGAGCACGCTCGGGCCGGAAGAGGCGAGATTGATGCCGAAGCTCGCAGAGGGATCGTCGGCGGGCACCCCTGTGCCCCACTCGCCCATGTCGACGTTGTTGAAGAACCAGATCGTCGCCCAGATGGCGCCCGCGACAACGACCACCTCGACGATGAGCGTGAAGAGCGCATACAGCCTGCTGCTCAGCGGCGGACGCTCGACCACGACATCGATTGGGTAGGCGGGGTCGGGATGGAGCGAGAACGGCGGGTAGCGGTCGGTGAGCGAGTAGAGGTAGGCGTAGACGCGTGTGCTCCAGCGCAGCACACCGGTGACGAACGTGAACATTCCCTGCGGATACTCGCCCTTGACCGCGACGACGACTTGCGCCGCGAGCGCCACGAAAGCCTGGGCAATATACAGAAACAGAAGGATGATGCCGTGCGGGATGAGCGCGATGAGCTTGATGAGCAGAATCGTGAGCGCCGCCCAACCGCGCGAACTTCGTTCCGGATAGTCGGCGCGAAGGTCGACCGGGTAGTTGCTCGCCATAGCGCCCCTCCTCTTGCCAAGGCACGACATCAGAAGCCCATCAGTAGTTCATACCCGATTCGCGCAACCCCAGTGCAGGAGGGGTTGTTCACAATGCCGGCGGCGGCGACGCCCGTCGCGCCGCCGCGGCTGTAGGATGTCGGCCGTGTTCTACCCCGACGTTTGGAACGAGTTCGTGCGGCGGCCTCGATGCCTCGGCGCGCAGCGCCGCGACTACCCCGAGTGGCACAAGGGCCGGCCGCGCTACTACGTCTGGGCGGTCGACGCCGAGACGGCGCCGGTCGACGCCCGTCTTCGCCGCGAGCGGGCGGCGCTCGACGGCCGCCTCGTCGCGCCGTACACGCGGCACGCGCACATCACCGTCGCCGCGTGCGGCTTTCTGACTGACGCGGCGCTGCACGACGACGACGTCAGCGCCGCGCGCCTCGAGGCCCAGGCACGCCGGCTCGAGGCGCTCGCCACGCCGCCATTCACCGTCGAGGTAGGCGGCGCCAACAGCTTCGCCTCGGCGCCCTTCCTCGAGGTCGCCGACCGAGACGGCGCGCTCGCCCGCCTGCGCGCCGCCGTGCTCGACGGCGGCGGCGAGTACCGCACCACGCCCTATGTGCCGCACGTCACCATTGGGATCTACGACGGCCCGCACCCCACGGCGGCAATCGCGCCGCGGCTCGGCCGGCGCGACGACGCAGCGATCACGCTGAACGTGAGCCGCATTGGTCTCTACTCCTATGCAGCGGCGAGCCTCGGCTCGCCGCTGCGCCTCGAGCGCACGATCCCGTTCGCGCGCCGCGCGCGCCGCGCCTGAGCCGCGCGCAACAGCGTCGTCGTCACGGCTGACGACGCCTGCCGAGCGCGACCCAGGCACGCGCTAGACGGATGTCCTCTCCTTCCCCGCCTCCGTCACCGTCAAGATGCCGCGGCAGGGGACGATCAAGTTCGTACCCACCCACCACCGCCGGGCAGGCGGAGACGAGAGAGGATGGCGACGTTGCGCACTACCCCGCCTGGCCAGGCAACACGTGTCCCGACAGGCCCAGGCACGAAGCTAGACATATGTCCCGTGCCGCTCACGCTCAAGCCGCCTCATGACGGGCGGAACCGCTCCCGATGCACCAAGGGTCAAGCCGTCACCGTCGCCCTCGTGACGGACACCACAGAAGGAGATTCGGCGTGAGCGAGGCGCCCGTCATGAGCCGGCATCCCCGCAAGCTGCTCGTCTTCATCGCCGTCCTTTGGGTCGTGGCCGGCCTCGTCCTCCTCCGCTCGCTGCCGCTCGACCCGGACGCCGGCTGGTTGGACCTGCTGCTCTTCGTCTCCCTGGCGGCGTTTGCAGAGACATGCTACGTGCGCACCAGCGAGGACAGCGGCACGTCGCTCTCGTTCATAGCCCACTTCGCCGCCGCCATCCTCCTCGGACCGGCCTTCGCCATCGTCGTCGCGGCTACCGGGCTGCTGATCGCGGGCGGCCTCATCCGCCGCGTGCCACGCATCCGGCTGGCCTTGAACCTGGCCCAAGTCATGATCGCCGTGGGCGTCTGCGGCCTGCTCTACGACGCCCTCGCGGCGAGCGGCCCCATCAGCTTCGTGGCCGACGCGCCCGCGCTGGCGCTCGCCGCCCTCGGCTACCTCATCGTCAACGACACCTTGGTCGCCGGCACGCTCAGCATGACCGGCCGCTCCTTCCTGCAGGAGTGGCGACACTCGTTCAGGGACATGTTGCTGCCCTCCATCTCGATGGCGCCGCTGGGCGCGCTGGTCGCGTACACCTACCAGGCCACCCCCTGGTCTCTGCTGCTCTACCCGCCGCTCGTGCTGGTCATCTACAACGGCTTCAAGCGCTTGGTCTCCCTGCAGCGCGAGACCGACGACGCCCTACTCGCCCTGGCCGACTCGATCGATCGCCGCGACCACTACACGTCTCAGCACTCGCGTCGGGTGGCGGAGTACGTCGAGCTCATGGCGCGGCGGCTCAAGCTGGCGCCGCGCGAGGCGGACCTGATCGTCGGCGCGGCGCGCGTCCACGACCTGGGCAAGATCGCCACCGACAACCGCGTGCTGCTCAAGCCCTCGCCGCTGACGCCGGAGGAGTGCGAGATGTTTCGCCGGCACGCCGCCGACGGCGCCGAGCTGGCGGGCAAGTTCGGCATGCACCAGCAGGGCCGGCAGTTCATCCGCCACCATCACGAGCGCTGGGACGGCACCGGCTACCCGGACGGCCTGGCGGGCGCGGCGATCCCCTTGGGCGCCCGCCTCATCGCCGTCGCCGACGCCTACGACTCCATGACATCGGACAGGCCGTACCGTAGGGCGCTGCCGCCCGAGACCGCCATCACGGAGCTCCTGCACTGCGCCGGCACGCAGTTCGACCCGGCCGTCGTGCAGGCGCTGGCCGACGCGCTCGAGGCCGAGGGAACGGTGGCGCCGAGCACGACGCTCACGCCCGAGCAGTTCCAGCCCTGGCAACCTCGCGACCTCGTCACCGAACTCTCGCAGGAGAGCGACCCGGCGCAGCTCTGGGCCTCGGCAAGCTTCACCATCGCCCGCCTGCTCGGCGTACCGAACTGCGACCTGTATCGCGTCGACGACGGCAGCCTGGACTGTGTGGCGAGCGTGCGTGACGGCGCGTGGTCGGCGGAGAACCTGGGCCGCTCCGTGCCGCTCGCCGCGTCGGCCGTGAATCGCGAGGCCCTCGCCACACGCACCCCGATCCTCGTCGCCGCGGCGAGCGACCCGCGCCTCAGCGACGCCGAGGGCGCGGAGATGACCCGCTGGAACGAGCGGGCCAGGGCCGTCATTCCGCTCCTCGTGAAGGACGAGGCGCTCGGCATGGCCGTGCTCTGCGAGACGCGCGAGGGGCACACGCTGACGCCGGAGCAGGTCGCCACGGCGGAGTCGACCTGCCGGCTCATCGCCCTGGCCGTACACGACGCCGAGGTCATCGACGAGCAGCGTTCCCAGGCGCGCCGCCTGGCCTCGTTGCTCGAGTCGAGCCGGGCGGTCGCCGGCGCCCGAAGCTCACACGAGGCGCTCGCGGTCGTCACGCGAAAGGCCGTCGAGCTCTTCGGCCTGACGAGTTGCGTCGCCTACGAACACGACCGCCAGCGCGACGCGCTCCTCCCGCGCGCCGCCTGGGGCTACGTGCCGGCCGGTGTACGGCTCAATGACGTGATCGCCCTGGATGATTGGCCGGTCGAGCGGCAGTTGCTCGAATCGGGGACGGCGCGCCTACAGTGCGCCTCCGACGCGGACCTCGACCCCGTGAGCCGCGCGACCATGGAGATGTGGCGCCAGAAGAGCAGCCTGACGGTCGTCATGCCCTCCGCCGACGGACCGATGGGGCTCTTGACGCTCTGGGATGCGACCTGTGAGCGGCGCTACAGCGACGACGAGCTGGCCCTCGCCCGCTCAATCGCCGAGCTGGCCGGCGAGGCCGTGCGCGGCGCGAAGCTGCTGCGCCGCCTGCAGGGTCTCAGCGAGACGGACTCGCTCACGGGGCTGGCGAACCACCGCAAGATTCACGAGCTGCTGACCGGCGTACACGCCCGTGCCGAGCGCTACGACGGCCGTTACGCCATCGCCATGCTCGACATCGACAGCTTCAAACGCCTCAACGACACCTTCGGCCACCAGGTCGGCGACGCCGCCCTGCGACATCTTGCCGGCCTGCTGAAGCACCAAACGCGCGCCTCCGACATCGCCGGCCGCTGCGGCGGCGACGAGTTCATGCTCGTCCTGCCGGAGACGGCGGCGGGCGACGCCGTCCTCCTGGCGAGCAAGCTGCGCGACGAGCTGGCGGAACACCCGTACCTGACGCCCGACGGCGAGCGGGTACCGGTCCGCGCCAGCTTCGGTATCGCAGCGTACCCGGAGGACGGTCGCGATACCGTCGGGCTGATCGCCGCCGCGGACGCCAATCTCTACGCATCCAAGCGCCGCGGCGGCAACTCGGTCTCCTGCAGCGAGCCGCTCTCTCCCGTCGCGCTCCCGACCCCTGCAGCGGCGCCGGCCGCTCACGTCGCCGGCGAGACGCGCCGCGCGCCGGCGGGCGTCGTCGACGGCAGCGCCCTGCCCCACAGCGCGTAGCCGGCCGGCCACGAGGTGCACGGCCGGCCGGCTACTCTGAGCCACGCGTGGCTGCGAAGGAGCGCCGGTCAGCCGGCCGGACCCTCGATCAGCGTGACGGTCGCGGTTTGTTCCTCGCCGTACTGGTCGACCCAGCGGATCTCGACGCGGTCTCCCGGCTCGTAGCCGCCGAGCAGTGTGGTCAGCTCGGTGGCCGAGGCGACGCTGCGGCCGTCCACGGCCGTGATGACGTCGCCGCTGCGCAAGCCGGCCTGTTCGGCGGGCGTGTCCGCCAGGACGCCGGCGATCAGCGCCCCGCTGGCGGCCGAGGAGCCATAGCCGCCGTCGTAGCCGCCGTAGCCCGAGGGGCCGGAGGCCGAGGCAACCTGAACGCCCAGGAAAGCGGTCTTGCCGACGTGCACCGTGCCGGATGACGACCCGTCGAGGATCTGCTCGGCGATCGCCACCGCGTCGTTGATCGGGATCGCGTAGCCCTGGCCGCCGGTCATCTCGAACGAGTACCCGCTGGACGCGGCCGTGGTGATGCCGATGACCTCGCCCTCGGCGTTAACGGTGGGGCCGCCGGACTGGCCGGCCTGGACGTTCGCGGCGACCTCGATCAGCCCGTTGAGCTCTTCCGCCCCGCCCCGGCCTTGAGCGACGATGTCGCGGTCGAGGCCGGTCACCGTGCCGCCGGCGGCGGTGGGCTCACCGCCGTCGCCGCCGGCGTTGCCGATCACGACGATGGCGTCGCCCACGGTCACCGTGGACGAGTCGCCGATCTCGACGGCCGTCAGCCCGAAGGCGTCGTTCAACTGTAGGAGGGCGATGTCGCGCGTGCGATCGTAGCCCAGCACGGAGGCCGTGTAGGTCTCGCCCGTGGCCACGCTCGTGACGCTGATCTCGCCGGCGCCCTCGATGACGTGGTGGTTCGTGAGCACGTAGCCCGACGAGCTCAGCACGATGCCCGTACCGGCGCCCTGCCCGCCTCCATAGGCGAGCGTCACGTTGACGTCCACGAGCCCTGGCGTCACGGCATCGGTCACGTCGGCGGAGCCGGCCGCGCCGAGACCGGATGATCCGCCGGAGCCATCCGCTTGGCCGTCGCCGTACATCCCGCCGTAAGGGGCAGTATCGTTGTTGCCGGCGGGCAGGTCGGCGGGGCCGTTCGTCTGCGGCTCGAGCGCCAGGCCCGAATCCGTCGTCTGCGGCCCATCCGAACCCCAGAACGCGTAACCCAGCGAGACCCCGGCGAGCAGCGTGGCGACGATCAGCACGACGATCAACGCCAGCCGCGACCGGTGGCGCGGCCTGGCCGGATGGTAGCCCGGCGGCGGTGGCGGCGGCGGCGGGTAGTAGCCCTGCGGGGCCCCACCGTTCATCACGAGGGTTCGGGCCGTTACGGGCTCGAACCGGCGCGTCACTCTCTCATCAGCATTGTCGTTCATGGAGATCCAGCCCTTGTTCCTTCCTGAAAATCAGGGGGTGTGCGTACAGTGTCCTCCACATATAGCCACCATTGCTGAGAGGAAGCTGTGAGGCCTCTGAAGCCAGGCTGGGATAGACTCGCGCCGTCCCCGACGAGGAGGAGGCAGACCGTGGGCTACCACGAGTTGCTGGCGACGGGCCGCGTACCCGACACCCTGCTGCGCCGCATGAGCCGGCGGCGCTGCGGCGAGCTCATCAGGCGCCTCGAGGCCGACGCCGGCGGCGACGCGGCGGCGACGCTGCGCGCCTACGCCGCCGAACTCGCCGCCGGCCCCTTCGCCATCCATCAAGACGACGCCAACCGCCAGCACTACGAGCTGCCGACCGAGTTCTTCCAGCAGGTCCTGGGGCCGCGGCTCAAGTACAGCTCCTGCTACTGGTCGCAGGGTGTCGACGATCTGGCGGCGGCCGAGGAGGCCATGCTGGCGCTCACCTGCGAGCGCGCGGGCCTGCACGACGGCATGGAGATTCTCGACCTGGGGTGCGGCTGGGGCTCGCTCACCCTCTTCATCGCCGAACGCTACCCGAACTGCCGCATCACGGCGATGTCGAACTCGCGTACGCAGGCCGAGCACATCGCCGCCGCCTGCGCCGCCGCCGGCCTCGGCGGAGTCACAACAGTCACCGCCGACATCGCGAGCTTCGCACCCGCCGGCCGCTTCGACCGCATCGTCTCCGTCGAGATGATGGAACACGTGCGCAATTACCGCACCCTGTTCGCCCGCCTGCGCGCCTGGCTGCGGCCGGAGGGACGCGTCTTTACGCACGTGTTCAGCCACGCGCGCTACGCCTACACCTTCTCGGCCGACGACCCCGCCGACTGGATGGGCTCACGCTTCTTCAGCGGCGGGCAGATGCCGGCCCACGACTTGTTCCTCCTGTTCGACGACGATCTCGTCACGGAGCAGCGCTGGTGGCTCAACGGCAAGCACTACGCGCGCACGCTCGAGGCATGGCTGCGCCGCTACGACGAGCGCGCCGAGGCCATCCGCCCCATCCTCGAGCGCACCTACGGCCCCGAGGCGGCCGCGGGCTGGTGGGTCGACTGGCGGCTGTTCTTCCTCGCCTGCGCCGAGACCTGGGCGTACAACGACGGCGAGGAGTACGGCGTCTCCCACTACTTGCTCGCGCCGAGGTCGGAGGCATGAACCATGGCTGAGTCGCCGCGCCGCGTAGTCGTCACCGGGATGGGCGTCGTCTGCCCGCTCGGCAACGACATCGAGACTGTTTGGTCTCGCCTGATCGCCGGCGAGAGCGGCATCGCACCCATCACTAGGTTCGACCCGTCGCGCCTCAGCTCGCGCATCGCCGGCGAGGTGAAGGACTTCGACCCGGCGGACTACGTCGACCGCCGCACGGCGCGGCGCATGGACCCCTACTCCCACTTCGCCGTGGCGGCGGCGCGGCAGGCGCTGGACGCCGCCGAGCTCGCCGTCGCCCCCGAGGCGGAGCGCCTCGGCGCGATCGTGGGCAGCGGCGGCGGCGGCCTCTCCACCTTCGAGCAGCAGTCCCGCGTGATGCTCGAGCACGGTCCCCAGCGGATGAGTCCCTTCTTCGCGACCATGATGATCCCCAACATGGCCGCGGCGCACGTCTCCCTCGAACTGGGCCTCAAGGGCCCGCTGAGCGCGGTCAACACCGCCTGCTCGGCCGGCGCCAACGCCGTCGGCGACGCCTTCGAGATCATCCGCCGCGGCGCCGCGGCGGCGATGCTGGCCGGCGGCGCGGAGGCGCCGATCTGCGAGACCGGGGTCGGCGCCTTCGACGTCATGCGGGCGCTGAGCGCGCGCAAAGACCGTCCGCAAGCGGCATCGCGCCCCTTCGACGCCCGGCGCGACGGGTTCGTCATCGCCGAGGGCGCCGGCATCCTCGTGCTCGAGGAGTTGGAGCACGCCCGCGCCCGCGGGGCGCGCATCCTGGCGGAGGTCGCCGGCTACGGCATGAGCTCGGAGGCCTTTCACGTCGCCCTGCCGGACGAGACCGGCGCCTCGCAGGCGCGCGCCATGACGGCGGCCCTGCGCGAGGCCGGCCTCGCGCCGGCGGACGTGGACTACGTGAACGCGCATGGCACCTCGACACCGGCCGGCGACGTCGCCGAGACGCGCGCCGTCAAGGTCGCATTCGCAGAGCACGCCCGGCGAGTGCCCGTCTCCTCGACGAAGTCGATGACGGGGCACCTGCTGGGCGCCGCCGGCGCCATCGAGGCGGCGTTCTGCGTCCGCGCCATCACCGCCGGCGTCGTCCCGCCGACCATAAACCTCACCGACCCGGACCCGGACTGCGACCTGGACTACGTACCCGGCGTCGCCCGATCACTGCAGGTCGACGTCGCGATGTCGAACTCGTTCGGCTTCGGCGGCCACGACGTCTCGCTCATCTTCCGTCGCTACGCGGACTAGATCCTCGCGGCTCGCGCGCTGCGGCGGCCACGCCGCCGCCCGCCGCTCCTCGGGCTTCGCCGCGCTCTCCTACGACTCGCGCTCCTCGGCGATCTCGGCGAACATCGCGCGCGTCCACTCGGGCAGCGCCACCGGCCGGCCCGTGCCGGCCTCGATGACGGCCATACGCGTCCAGCCCGTGGCGAGGACCACGCCGTCGTGCGACACCTCGTAGTCGAAGGCAAAGGAGGCCCGCCCGTACGTGTCGAGCAGCACGGTGACCTCAAGGAGATCGTCGAGGCGCGCCGGCCGGTGACTCGTGAGGCGCGCCTCCACCACCGGCATGAAGATGCCGTCCCGCTCGAGGCCGGCGGCGGGCACGCCGAGCCCGCGCAACGCCTCGACGCGGGCCACCTCGAAGTAGGTAAGCAGTACATCCGCGCGTACCGCGCCCATCGCGTCGGTGTCGGCGTAGCGCACGCGCATGCTGGTGGGGAAACGCCTGCGTGACGTGTCCGGCCGGATCATGAGCTGAGTCTAGCATCGCGCGACACGACGTCTGGGCCCGGCGTCCGTCGCTCACGACGCCGCCGCGCAACGGCTAGACTAGCCACCGGGCCAGACGAGGCGTCCGCGAAACGTCTGAAGGAGGCGATGCAGTGGGACTCTACGAGGGCAAGACGGCGCTCATCGTCGGCGTCGCCAACAAGAGCTCCATCGCCTGGGGTATCGCCGAGGCGCTCCACGCCGAGGGCGTGCGACTCGCCTTCTCCTACGCCGCGCCGGAGCTGGAACGTCGCGTGCGGCCCCTGGCCGAGAGCGTCGGCGCGGAGCTTGTCGAACGCTGCGACGTCAACGACGACGGCGATCTCGACCGCCTCTTCGACAAACTCGCGAGCGCCTTTGGCTCCCTCGACATCCTCATTCACGCCGTGGCCTACGCCGAGCGCGAGGATCTCGCCGGGCGCTTCGTCGAGACAAGCCGCGGCGGCTTCGCCACGGCGCTCAGCACAAGCGCCTACTCGCTCATCGCCCTGGCGCGCCGGGCGGCGCCGCTCATGCCCGCCGGCGGCGCCATCCTGACCCTCACCGCGCAAGGCAGCGTGAGCGTCTTGCCCGGCTACAACGTCATGGGCGTCGCCAAGGCCGCGCTGGAGGCCAGCGTGCGGTACCTTGCCTACGACTTGGGACCGGACGGCATCCGCGTGAACGCGTTGTCGCCGGGAGCGATGCGCACGCGCGCGGCGACCGGCCTGCCCGGATTCCGCCGCGTCTACCGGCAGACCGAGAAACTCACGCCCCTGCGCACGATGCCCACGCAAGAGGACGTCGGTCGCACCGCGCTCTGGCTCTGCTCGGACTGGGCGCGCGCCGTTACCGGCGAGGTCATCTACGTGGACGCCGGCTACCACATCCTCGGGGCGCTGCCGGGAGCCGGCGACGAGGAGCCTTCCCAACCCTAACCCTCAGGGAAAGGCTCAGGACCTCGTTCCTCGCCGTCGCGCTAAGCATCCTCCGAGACGTCGCCGAGCTGCCGCCTGATCTCGCGCTTCAGCACCTTGCCGACGGCGTTACGCGGCAGGCTCGGCATGCAGACGAGCTTCTTGGGCAGCTTGTACGCGGCGATGTCCTTCTCCCTCAGGAACTCCGCGAGGTCGCCGAGCTTCGGCTCCTCGCCCTCCTTCGGCACAACCACGGCCGTCACGACTTCCTCGCCGAGCTGCCGGCCGTCTGAGACGCCCACAACCGCGACCTCGGCGATCTTGGGATGGTCGGCCAGCAGGTACTCGATCTCCTCCGGCGCGATGTTTATGCCGCCGCGGATGATCAGGTCTTTGGAGCGGCCGACGAAACGGTACCTGTCGCCGCGCTCGCCGTCGATGGCGAAAAGGTCGCCGGTGAGGAAGTAGCCCTCGGCGTCGAACGACTCAGCCGTGAGCTCGGGGCGCTTCCAGTACCCGGAGAAGACCGTGGCGCCGCGTATGGCCAGCTCACCGGGGTGGCCCGGCTCGCTCACCACCTCACGCGTGACCGGATCGAGCAGCTTCGTCTCGATCATCCCCGCCACCCGGTTGGACCACGTGAAGCCCGCTGCGCCGAAGCGGGGGAAGTAGAGCGCGCGCTCGGCGGCGTCCGGTATGTCGACCGGGTCGCTGAGCAGCGCCGTGCCCTCGTTGGCGCCGAACACGTTGAGGATCGCGATGCCGCGCTCCTCCTGCCAGCGCGACACCATCCACTGCGAAAGCGGCGCCGACCCCGAGCCGATGTACCTGATGTGGCTCAGATCGGCGTTCTCCAGGAGCCCCGGCCGCAAGAGAAGGAGGTTGAGCAGCACCGGCGGCGCGACGGTGTACACGATGCCCTCAAGCCCGATCTGCGCGAGGAAGACGGGCAGATCGAACGGTTGGTGCAGCACCAGGGTGCCGCGCGTCAGCAGCCAGGGCACGAGCATGCCGCCGATGGCCGACATGTTGACCAGCGGAAACGGGTTGAGCAGGGCGTCGCCCTCGCGCAGGTCCGCGCCGTCGACGGTCGCCCAGGCGATCGCGATCCAGAGGTTGTGGCTGCGTGGAACGCCCTTGGGCTCGGCGACCGTGCCGGATGTCCAGCAGATCGTGAAGACGTCGTTGGCGGTGAAGGGGTGCGCGGCGACCCAGGCGTCCACGTCGAGACCGGTCCCGGCGCCCGCCAGGATCTCCTCCAACGAGACCACGCCCGGCGGCAGGTCGTCGCCGAGCACGATGACGTGCTCGACACCGGGGAACTCGGGCAGCAACCCTTGCACCATGCCGGCATAGTCGTGGCCGCCGAAGCTCTTGATGGTGATGAAGGCTTTCGGCTGCGTCAGCCCGATCACGTAGCGCAGTTCGTAGGTGCGAAACTGCACGGGCAGAGGGCTCACGATGGCGCCGATCCGAGCGCAGGCGAGGTAGACGACGACCAGCTCAGCGATATTCGGAAGCTGGACCATGACGATGTCGTCTTTGCCGACACCAGCCTCGAGCAGAGCCTTCGCCAGACGGTCCGTCGCCGTCTTCAGCTCACCGTACGTGAGGCGTCGTTGCCCGCCCGGCGCGAAGTCGCCGCGATTCGGCGGGTCCACCAGCGCGGTCGCGTCGGGGTGCTGGCGGGCGGTCTCGAGGAACAGATCGATGAGCGTCTTCTCGCCCCACCATCCGTGCTCGGTGTACTCGTTGATCAACCGCTCTGAAGTCAGGATCATTGCCGGTCTCCAGGTGACGAGAGGGACAGATGGCCGCCGGCCACGAGGCCGATGCGTCAGTATCTCACGCGTTGAGATAAACCAATCGTTTAGGGCGAAACCCGCGGCGGCGCCACGAAACTCAGCGGTTGAGCGCGCGGCCGAGCAGCTTCTTCACCTCGTCCGCCCAGAGCACGAGGCTGGCGAGGCCGACGCAGGCCAGCCACTCGCCGGCCGCCAGCGGCGTGGTATCGAAGGCGGCGTTCAGGAACGGCACGTGCACGACCGCCACCTGCAGCGCCGTCGAGAGGGCGATGGCGCCCCACAGCAGGCGGTTGGTGAAGAGATGGTGGAAGGCGCTCACCGTCTCCGAGCGCGCGTTGAAGCAGTTGAAGAGCTGCGCCAGCACGAGCGTCGTGAAGGCCATCGTGCGCGCCAGCGTGAGGTCGCCGGAGCCGCCGAGAAGGCCTCCGGCGAGCCCCAGGTCGAGCGCCGCCAGCGAGGCGAGCGCCATCACGACCCCGACGAAGACGACGCTGCCCCACATGGGCCCGTCGATGACGCGGTCGCTGAGGCGGCGCGGCGGGCGCCGCATGAGGTCGTCGCGCGGCGGGTCGACGCCCATGGCGAGCGCCGGGGCCGTGTCGGTCAGCAGGTTGATCCAAAGGATCTGGGTCGCGAGCAGCGGCACCGCCGCCGCCCCGTCGAGGCCGCGCAGGCCGAGCACGCCGGCCAGCACGACGCCGAGCAGCATGGTCAGCACCTCTCCCATGTTTGACGAGAGCAGGAAGCGCAGGAACTTGCGGATGTTCGAGAAGATGCCGCGACCCTCACGCACGGCGGTGACGATCGTGGCGAAGTTGTCGTCGGCCAGGATCATGTCGGCCGCTTCCTTGGTCACGTCGGTGCCGGTGATGCCCATGGCGACGCCGATGTCCGCCGTCTTGAGGGCCGGCGCGTCATTCACTCCGTCGCCGGTCATCGCCACGATGGCCTGATTGGCCTGCAGCGCGTCGACGATCTTGAGCTTGTGCTCGGGCGCGACGCGGGCGTACACGGAGACGTCGCGCACCGGCGTGCGCAACGCCTCCTCGTCGAGCGATTCGAGATCGGCGCCGGTCAGCACCGAGGCGCCGGGTTCGACGATCCCCAGCATGGCGGCGATGCGCCCGGCGGTGCGCGGGTGATCGCCGGTGATCATGATGATGCGGATGCCCGCGCCCTGCGCCTCGGCGATCGCCGCCCGCGCCTCTTCGCGCGGCGGGTCGATGATGCCGACCAGGCCAAGGTAGACGAGATCGCGCTCGACATCCTCGTTCGCCGCCGGCGGCGCCCCCTGCGGCAACCGCCGGTACCCGACCGCCAGCGTGCGCAACGCCAGACCGGCGAGCCGGTCGACCGTGGCCAGCGCCTCCTGGCGGCGCGCGTCCGTGAGGGGGCGCTCCTCCCCCGCCACACGCTCGGCGACGGAGCGCGTGAGCAGCACGTCCGGCGCGCCCTTGGTCACGACCAGCGTGCCCTCGCGCTCGGCGTCCGTGTGCAGCGTGCTCATGAGCTTGCGCTCGGAGGTGAAGGGCACCTCGCCGACGCGCGCGAAGCGCGTCGCGCGGAGCTCGGCGAGCCCGGCGACCTTCGCTTCGGCCACCAAGAAGGCGGCCTCCGTCGGGTCGCCCTGGATAACCCACTCGCCCGCCTCCTCGCGCAGGACGGCGTTGTTCGCCAAGCTGCCGCCCACAAGCACGGCGCGAACCTCGTCGAGCAAGGCTGGATCGTCGAGCGCCCGCTCGCCGACGAGCAACTCCCCTACCGGGTCGTAGCCCGTGCCGGTCACGTCCACTTCGCCCGACGGCGTGACCACCTTCTGAATCGTCATCTCGTTCTCGGTCAAGGTGCCGGTCTTGTCCGAACAGATCACCGAGGCCGAGCCCAGCGTCTCGACCGAGGAGAGGTTCTTGACGATCGCCCGGTCGCGCGCCATGCGTTGCACGCCGATGGCCAGCGCGATGGCGGATCTTCTATCCGGTTCGACCACAAAGCCTCTGCGGTCAAATCCGCGTTTCAGCATTTCGGGCGTATACGGGCTCAAATCCTTTTGTTTTCGAACCCCCTCAAGAATCTGATCGATGATGGCCGTCGGCGACTCGGAACGCGGATTATCCGAGGTGATCACGCACAGGTCACAAAGCCGGGCCGCAATCTGACCCATCAGAGGTCGCTTTCCGGCATCCCGGTTCCCGCCGCATCCGAACAGGCAGATCATTCTTGCGCCGCCCAGAGGCTTTAAGGTGTTGATCACGTTTTCCAGGGCGTCGGGGCTGTGGGCATAATCCACATATACAAAACGGCCCAGGGCATCGGGCACGCCTTCCAGCCGTCCCGGCACGCAGTCTACCGCCTCGATTCCCTGCCGGATGACGTCGTTTTCAATTCCCGCCGCCACGGCCGCGCCGGCGGCGCCGGCGG
>ENA-ORXD01001775-ORXD01001775.1-sediment-metagenome-genome-assembly--contig:-NODE-1775-length-16269-cov-3.787117_pt1 | contig 16269 bp, 15 predicted proteins | sample MGYA00237862_ERZ511471 | MGnify/ENA metagenome assembly ERZ511471
GATCGCCGTGCCAGCGCCAAAGGCAAGAGCGCGGGCGCCGCAGTGGGGCGCGCAACGTGAACGGCCCGCTCGGGAACGGTCAAGTCCCGATGTGTGGTGTAAGTAAGTCGTCGGCATGGTCGCGGCCTCAGGCCGCCGGTAGCGCGCTCACCTCCTTGTCGCGAGCCGCCTGAGCCGATCGGGCCAGCACCGCCTCGAGCGATTCCGCCGAGAGGTAGCGCCGACCCACGAGCCACTCATCATTCTGTTCGATGAGCAGTGCCCCGGCGAGGCGGATCAGGGCGGCGTCGTTCGGGTAGATGCCGACCACGTCGCTGCGCCGGCCGATCTCGCGGTTGACGCGCTCCAGCGGGTTGGTCGAGCGCAGCTTCGACCAGTGCTCCCTGGGGAAGGCCATGAAGGCCAGCAGTTCCTCCTCGGCATCAGCCAGCAGGCGCGCCACCTTGGGCGCGGTGCGCGCCAGCGCCGTGGCCACGCCAGCCAGCCGTTCGCGCGCCTCCACGGCGCTCTCGGCGGCAAAGATCTGGCGGATGGCCGCAGCGATCATCGGCTGCTGGGCCTTGCCGCAGTGGCCGAGCATGTCCCTGAGGAAGTGCACCGTGCAGCGCTGCCAGGGGCAGCCGAGGACCTTGGCGATCGCGCCCTTGAGGCCCTCGTGGGCATCGGAGACGCAGAGTTGCACCCCCGAGAGGCCGCGGGCCCGCAGGCTTCTCAGGAACTCCCGCCAGAAGGCCTCGGTCTCGGCCTCACCGACGTCGATGCCGATCACCTCCCGCCTGCTCGTCTCGTGCACGCCGTAGGCGACGACGAGGGCCTTGTGGCGCACGCCGCCGGGCTCCCGCACCTTCTCCACCTTGGCGTCCAGCCAGAGGTAGGGGTAGGCACCTTCCAGAGGGCGCTCGCGGAAGCAGCGCACCTGCTCGTCGAGACCGGCGCAGAGGCGGCTGACGGCGGAGCGGCTGATGCCGGAGAGGCCGAGCTGGGTCACGAGGCGGTCGACCTTGCGCGTGCTCACCCCGTTCACGTAGGCCTCCTGGACGACGGCGACCAGGGCCTGCTCCGAGCGGCTGCGCGGCTCGAGGAAGCTGGGGAAGTAGCTGCCGCTTCTCAGCCGCGGGATGGCGAGCTCGATCTCGCCGGCACGCGTCTGCCAGCTGCGCTCGCGGTAACCGTTGCGGTGCGTGACCCTTTCTGGGCTCTTCTCGTGACGCACGGCGCCGATCTGCTCTGCGACCTCAGCCTCCATCAGCTCGCCGACGAACCAGGCGAGCGTCTCGCGCAGCACGTCCGCGTGCTCGTCGCCCATGAGCTTGCGCACAAGCTCATCCAAGCTCAGACTCGTCTTGGCCATCGTGGTGCTCCTCTCGTCGTTTCCCTGCAACGGTTCCGACGATTGTGAAGCCCACGGTGGCCGCTTTGCACCCGGGGCTTCTCTTCAGGACTTACACCACATTACGGGACTCGACTCGAGTGCTCGCAGCGCAGGTGTACCACACTCGTTGCGTAACACAAGTGCCGGCACACGCAGCACTGCTGCGACGGTCGCCAACGATATGCCGAACGTCTGTCCAGGCGCGTCTGTTCCCCGCGGTTCCGTCAGCGTGGGTCGCTATCATCGAGGCGCTGAAACCGAAGGCTTGCTCGCGCACGAACGCGGGCGGCGCCTGGGGGCCACGGACCCCCGCAATCACATGGGCGAAGAAGGAGCGTCGAGATTGACGGACGAGCCGGGAGACAACGGACAGGCAATTCTGAACCTCATCGACGCGCAGGCCCGGGCCGACGTCGATGCCCTGCTTCAGGAAAGCGCCGGGAGGGTCGGATTCGCGGACGCCGATCGGCTGGCTTTCGAGAAGCGCCTCGAAGTGCGATGGCAGTACCCTCTCGAGCTCCTACGGCTGCTCCATCTCGAGCTCATCGAATGCGGCAGGTGGTTCGAGTTGCATGCACCAGAAACGGAAGAGGCAGCCGGGCCCATGAGGCAGGCAGCGCTCAACGGCCTCGGCCGAAGGGTGAACCGAACCGTGGGAGAGGTGATCGCTCTCCTGCGCGCCGGCTACTCGGACGGCGCTAATGCACGCGTGCGCACGCTGCACGAGTTGACGGTAACGTGTCTTGTGCTTGGCGACGGCGACGAAGCCTTGGCGAAGCGATACCTCGATCACGCCGACGTCGACTCATACAAGGCCGCCGTCCAATTGCGCGAGCACCGCGAGCACCTCGCACCTGCTGATCAGATGAGCGACGACGAAATCCGCGAGCTCGCTTGCCGCCAGCAGCAACTGCTAGATGAGCACGGGCGAGATTTCGGCCTCGACCATGGTTGGGCAATCCCGGCGCTTCCTGAGTGGGCCAAGAAGAGGCCTGGGTTCAAGAACCTGGAGGAATTGGCTCAGAGAACGTGTGAGCGCCCCTACTACAAGCTCGCGTGCCTGAATGTTCACGCCGATCCCCGCAGCCTATTCAGCTCCATAGGACTGCCTCCCAACCTGAAGGGCGTAGTGTCTGGTGCATCGGATGCGGGACTGGCGTTACCTGGGCACCTTACCGCTCTCTACGGCTACGAGGCGTTTGAGGCCATCCTGCTGTCCGCCCCGTGCGCTGAGAGCTTCCTGCGGTCAATGATGATGGCCCACCTGGCAGCCAAGGTCGGTGAGGTCTTCGCGGAGGGCGAGGAGGCGTTTCTGCAGGGCCGCGAGGAGAGGCAGCGCGAAGAAGAGGAACGTGAGACTACCGGGAATTGACGCTCCGGGGACCTCATGGCGTCGCCGCGACTGCCCGGTCACATTGGCGCCATCAAGCATCCTGCGTACTCACCCCCGCCAACCCGTCTCCTCAAGCACCGCGTCCTCGTCTTCGGTCGTGTAGGGCGTCGGCCAGTCGCGCTGCGCACCGGCGGCAAGCAAGAGGTGCGTGCAGGGCGCCGTACGGTCCTCACCGGCATACACGGCCGCCAGTCCGGTGAGCCCGTGCACCAGCGGCCATTGCGGCTGGATGGCGATCAGTACGGGTGTCTCCGGATCGACGCCATCTTCGAGTTGCGCCTCAAGGTCGGCGAGCAGCCCGGCAAGAATCATGGCTGACCATTTTCGCCGGTGTCGTCGAGAAGTGGTGCCAGCACCGCGCGAGCGTCAGCCACGGCAGCGGCTAGTTCGCCAAGCTGCTTGGCCTGCGCCGGCAGGTCGTCACGCGACTCGATCTCCAGCTCGAAGCTGCCCGAGGGGCCGCTGATCGTGACCTGAAGGCTGCCCTCCTCGGTCTCGATGGCCGTGGTCTGCGTGTAGTCGCCGTGCTGGCTCTGGCTGATCGTCTCGTAACTGGTCGGCATGGTGCCTCCTCGGCTCTTCGATTGGGGACGGACACGGTAGCTCTGCGGGCGAGGAACGCAAGTCCTTCGCGACCCTGGCGCTGCGTCAGCTCCGAGGCACATCACTGCACAACCCGTTGGGCGCCGGAAGTCGCTGCACAGGGCGCCTTCGCCGACGAGCTGCCGACGCGTGCCCGTGCGTCTTAGTTCGTTTTCTGCGTCGTGCAAGGACCGATTCTGGCCGGTTTCGAGCCTGGCAGAGCGTCGCAGGGCCCCGAAAAGCGAACTAAAGCGAACTAAGGCGAACTAAGGCGAACTAAGATGACGCTTCCCCGTCGTTCGCGCGCGACGCTGGTTGGCCTGCGCCCTCTGAGTCTCGCTCACGGGCGGCAGCACCGGCGGCCACCAGGGCAGTGAGCTCCTCATCGAGCACAGCAAGCAGGGTACGGGCGCGCTCGTCACCAGCCAATGTTTGCTCTTATTGGTACACTTTCATGTAGCTATCAAGTGCACACATGTTGCGTCGCTTTCGCTGCGAGAGGAGTGTCCATTACGTTGAATTCGCTCGAACAGATAGTTGTCAACGATGTCAGAAGTGGTAGCCACGATCTCGTGCACCTTGTCAAGACACTAATCGCATTCGATACAACCGCGCGACAACCGAACGACCCGCCCCGAGACGAAATCGCCCTGCAAACCTACCTTGCTGACCAGCTCGAGGCCATCGGGGCACAAGTGGACCTGTGGGAGCCGCCGCCGACAGGCGAAGGCCGACGCATTGTGCCCAACCTCTCCTTCTCCGGACGTCCTCAACTCGCCGCTCGCCTCCCAGGCGAGGGAGAGGGGCCCTCCCTGCTCCTGACGGGTCACATCGATGCCGTGCCTCCGGGGCCCAGAGAGGACTGGGCATCCGACCCATTTACAGCCGAAGTCCGTGACGGAAGGCTCTATGGACGAGGCGCCGCGGACATGAAGGGCGGCGTCGGCGCGCTTGTCTTTGCTGTGCGCACGCTCGCACAGTCGGGTATCCGTCTAAATGGAGACGTCGTCGTCTGCACGGTCACCGACGAGGAAACCTCCGGAGCAGGGAGTCTGACGGCCGTCGAGCACGGCGTTCGGGCTGACGCCGGTATCTGTGCTGAGCCCACGGGATTCGATGCCTGGGTAGCCTGCAGAGGCACGATGTGGCCAGTCGTTACTGTGCCGGGCCGTGCGGGTCACGCCGGCATGCCGCACCCCCCATGGGAGCAAGGTGGGCCCGTGAACGCTATTGAGAAGGCGCAGGTCGTGCTGAACGCGGCGGCGGACCTTCAACAACATTGGAGCAAGCGCCAGGACCAACAGCACCCTTACCTCGCCCCGTCAAGCATCGTGCCGACCATGGCGTCCGCAGGCGTCTTTCCGCTGACGTATCCGCCCTCATGCACAATCTGGTTCGACGTGCAGTACTTGCCAGCGATGGTCGACGAGAGCGGCACGGGCGAATCTGTCGAGCGTGAGATCCATGATTGGGTGAGGGCGGCGGCGCAGAAGGATCCCTGGCTTCAGAAGAACGGGCTAACATGGGAACTACTGGGTGACACGGTGGCCGCAGAGATGCCGCCCGAGCATCCAGCCGTCACCGCTGCGCTCAGCGCGGCGAGGGATTTGGGTCGGACGCCGACCGCAGGCGGTTTCAACTCCTGGCATGACGCCGCCCATTTCACCAGGAGGGGGGGGACTCCAACCTTCTCGTTCGGTCCGGGAGGTATGGAAACAGCCCACGCCCCGAACGAAAGCGTCGCAGTCGCCGATCTGGTCGATTGCGCGGCGGCCATCGCAGTCGCGGCCATGCGTTTCTGCGGCGTGCGCCGCAGCTAGCCTGAAACACAACGTAACACAGTGGGTGGCGAGCTCTCGGCGATCCTGCCGTTGAGAGTTCGCCACCCACGTGCCCGGAGGATGCCGGACGTGAAAAGACCACTCATCCGGAGTGGTCAGCCCGACACAGGCATGGCGGAGCCTTCGGCGGCTCGCCTCTGCCTGCGCGGACTTGTTACCTCGCGCTACCGAGCAGCCACCTCTTCACGCACCTCATCCCCATAGGGCGAAATGGGAAAACCATGCGCCGGGCTATGCATCCGGTAGATCAATACTACCTCGCTGCCGACCTTGGCGACGCGGACTTTGTCCTCCACGCCGAGCCTCTTCACCGCTCGAACGAGTGCCGTGCGCACCGTCTCGGCCTTTCGGCCGATTCGTTCGCAATCAACATCCATTGCGGGCTCGCCGGCCGCCAGAAACGCCTGTATCAGGGTGGGATACAGTTGCGAGGCCCGCCGCCCCCTACGGGGCGGCAGGCTCGCGAGGTCTCTGGGTTTCAGCAGTTCCATGACCGCCACAGTTGCGGTATCGCTGGTCATCGCCGAAGCCTCCAATCAGTTGAGACATCACGTCACAGACACGATCTCGTTGCGTTAGCAGGATCACGCCATCCAGCCCACCCACTTTCCCCTACCGAACTGCTGCTCGTTCATCCGAACGCGTTCGGTTACGGTTGCGTTGTGACCGCTCTTCACAGACACCTCCGCTTCTCGTGCATCTACTGACGCGTCAGGACGTCACCGGGGTCGTAGAGCGGCATCACTGAGAGTGTCGCCATGTGGGTGCCCTCGGCGCCGAGGAGACCGTACTTCGCGCCAGGAATCGCATGCTGCGGCGTGACATAGCCCATGGCTGTTCCGCGCCCTCTGGTAGGCGAGTACGACCCACTCGTCACGGTCCCAATGGTCCTATTTCCGGCGAGAATTGCGTCACCGGTTTTCATGACGGCTCCGTCCGGAACGTCGAACCAAACCAAACGACGATCTACCCCCTCGGCCGCGATCTTGTCGAGCGCGTTCTTGCCATTGAAGTCCTTTTTCGAAAAGCATACAGCATTCCCGATGCCGGCTTCCAGGGGATTTGTTGCCTTATCGTGATCATTTCCGACTAGCAAGTAGCCGGCCTCCTGACGCAGACTCTCCAGCGCTGCTTGTCCAAGTGGCACGATCTCTGGATCGGCATTCATGACGGCCTTCCACACATGCTCGCCGTGGGCGGGGTCGAAGTGCAGCTCGAAACCGTATTCGCCCGTGTAGCCCATACGCGCAACCAAGCACTCGATGCCATCGACTTGGGAGGGCACGAAGTGGTAGTACTTGAGCGCGGCAAGATCAGCGGTGACGAGCGGTTGCAGAACGTCACGAGAGAAGGGTCCCTGCAAGGCAAGTGTGGTGTGCTCACTCGTGATGTTCTTCACGCTCACGTCGAACGAGGCCGACTGGGCGCTAACCCACTCGAAGTCTCCTTCATCGCCGCTGACGATCATGTACTTCTGGTCTTCGAGATGCCAAATCGTGCAGTCGTCGATCATGTTGCCGTTCTCGTCACACATCGCCGTGTAGCCGATGGCGCCGATACCTCGCTTTGAGAAATCATTGGTGGCGAGCTTCTGCACAAGATCGAGAGCGCCGGGACCTTCAACCAGAAACTCACCCATGTAGTCGAGGTCGCACAGACTGGCGCAGGTGCGCGTCCCGAGATGCTCTTTTTCATGGCCCGTGCTGTACTGCCATGGCAAGTAGTACCCGAAAAGCTCCATCATTTGTGCGCCGTGATTGAGCCCAACTTGGTGAAATGGCGTTTTCTTCATGGCTTCTTCTCCCCTATTATACTGGAAACAATGATTTGTAAATTGTCTCTTGGTTAGAAGTCTAGCCAGACTCTCTTAAAGTCGTGCCAGTTTTGTCGAGGAAAGCGGAAATTCTTGACGTTCTTACTATGCACCACGAGCCCACGCTTGATTGTCAGAACGGGTAGTAGCGCCATGTCGCTCATGAGAAGGTCTTGCGCAGCTCGATACAACTTGGTGCGGTTCTCCTGCTGAACATCGACCCTCGCGGAATCGAGAAGCGCATCGAGCTCGGCATTGGAGTAGTACCCCGCATTGAAGCCCTTTGGCGACGAGAACTTCGTATGGGTCACCTGCTCGAGCCAAGCGTCACACGACATGCCCCAGCTCATCTGAGAGAGGCCGGCACCCTCAGGCAGACCGCGGCGCCAATCCTCGCAGTACGTGATCCAATCCTCCTCGACGAAGATGTCCAATGTGATGCCGATCTTGGCGACGTCCTCCTTTAGATATTCACAGATGCGAAGTGGCTCAAGCTGACCAGAACCGGCTCGAGCCGTTCGGACCTGCACGGCGAACCCGTCTTCGAGCCCAGCTTCCTTCAGCAGCGCTTTCGCCCGCTCCGGGTCGTACGGGTAAGGGTCCACATAGGATGGGTCGAACGAGGGAGAGGCCGGCGGCAGAACGCCGTTGGCGACCGCCGTGCCACTCCCAAATGTCTCGTTCAGTCGGTCGCGGTCAAAAGCGTGAGCGACAGCTTGGCGTACCCGGTGGTCAGCAAAGGGCCCAGAGCGCGCGTTGAAGATGAAGTACCAAAGGTAGGGGACGGGGCCTTCATGCACGACAAACCCACGCTTCTCCAATTCGTCGAGCAGCATGGGCTCCGGACCGTAGGCAAGATCGACCTCGCCATCCATCAGAGCCTGCGCGCGGTCGCGGGCATCCGGAATGGGCACAAACTGAATACCGTCGAGGTGCGGCCGGCCACCCCAGTAGTTGTCGTTGCGAACCATCTTGACACCGGTGCCCGCCGGTGTTTCGAAACGCTCCTTGAAGCGGAAAGGCCCCGTCCCGGGCGCGTGATCACCCACGCCTTGATTGCCGAGTTCAGCCAGCGCCTTGGGGCTGATGAACACGACTGCGCCTGGGGCATCCTCTTGCGTCATGCAACGAAGCATCTCGGGAAACGGCTCACGAAGTGAGAGGCGCACCGTGTAACGATCGAGCACCTCGACACTGGCGAGACTCTGAAGAGCAAGCTGGTTGTAGTCCGCCGCGAGAGCGTAGTAGTAAGGCGACGAGGGATCCGACATTCGCTCTAGATTGCACCTCACGGCCTCGGCATCGAACTCCGTACCGTCATGGAAGCGAACGCTCTTGCGTAGGTGAAACACGTAGGTGAGCCCGTCCGCGGAGCACTCATAACTCTCGGCCAGCGCAGGAACGAGTCTCGTGCAAGGAGACTCCTCGTCCTGCAGGTCGTCCTCCACAAGACTCTCGAACATCTGTTGAACCACCCTGCCGGTGTTCCAGCCTCCAAATGACGCGGGCGGGTCGATGGTGTCGACCTCCCAGTCGAGGGCGACCCGCAGCGTGCCACCCGTCGCAGGCTCTTGTGCATGTGAAGATCGCTGTTCTGGCATGCGACACATCCTCCATAGACCGCGCCCGCCGGAATCCGGCGGCCAGCCCTCCGTAGCTGGTGAGAAATCCCGCCCGCCCCGCTGACTGAGAGACTCGACTGGTGATGATCGAGTCGCACCGACCGCTCCCAAGGGGAAAGGAGCGAACAGCGTCAGCCCGCGGGCCGGGCGGGCATGGCGGTGCGTGAGACGCCTATTGCACCGCATCCTTGTAGTAGTCGTCGTAGAAGCTGGTCATGATCTTGCGAACCGACTCACGAGACTTGTACATGTCGTACTCCGGATCTTCAGCGATCTCGGCCCTCTGCGGGAACACGTTCTTGCGCTTAAAGTAGTCGTACGCTGCCTCGCCGCGGAATGACATGAGTCCGTTGTGTGTCATCATGGTTCGGCGGTACTCACGCACGGCACGGATGTCGATGATCGCCATGCACATCGACTCGTCAGCGGACTGCGGACAGGCTGACAGCTTCCGACCCTCGAAGTCGGTGATGCAGCTACCACCTTGATAGCCGTACGGCGGCACCTGATGTGGCATCCATGCGCCGTTCACAGTGACGTGGTAAGCGACGTTGACAATCGAGTTCCAGCGCGTCTGAAGGTCAACGTACTCGAGCGGCGGAATGACCCACGGGTCCATAAACTGGATGGGGTGGTACAGGATCTCAGCGCCGTTGAAGGCGAGTTGCCGACACGGTTCCGGCGTCATCGCATCGTGGCAAATGTACGTACCCCAATTGCCGATCTTCGTCTTTGCTACAGGGAACAGCGGGTACTTTTCCACCGGCCAGCCCGCATCGAGCAAGTCGACGGGGCTCTGCCAGAACTCATCCGGGATCCATGGGTTGGTCTTATGGTAGCGAAGGCAGACGTCGCCCTCGTCATCCATCATCACCGACGTGTTGAAGGCCGCCGCCGGGAACTCGGGCACCTTGGACGCCATGCCAAAGCCGATGAAGCACTCGTACTCACGCGCCCATTTGCCAATCTCATCCGTCACCGGGCCGGGAATCTCTTGGGACGCCGCCAGAGCCTCCATGGTCATGCCGGCGGGATAGCCGGTAGCACAACACTCAGGGAAACCGATGAACTTGATTGGGAAGCTGTAGCTGAACTGTTCGTACGCCCAATCGACGTAGTCCTTCATCCGGCGGAGATTGCGACGTGTCCCCTCATCAGAGACGGTCTTCTCCTGATGACAGTACTGAATGCCGATGGCGATGTATTTCTCGATTAGGTCCCCCACGACACACCTTTCGCTAAGTCTTTTTAGTACCTTTGGTGATCCGCACAACTGTACCGTTTTTCGTAGTTTTTTTCCACCTCCTGTGATGCTGTGTGATATTTCGGCACCCAGTCGGTTCTCTTTCTGCCCGTCCTATCGTGTACCACTTATTGCATTAGTTTTGTCTGTCCCCAAGACGTAGTTCGCCTTATGATCGGCCGTGCGAGATTGAAACAGCGACGAGGGGACGATCAGATATGGGCGGTGTTGATCACACCGCCAGGTGTTCCTTCACAGCGTCTCGTGACTTCACTTCTTCCGCAGTCAACTCACCGATGATGCATCCGTTGTCCATGACATAGGCGCGTCGCGCCATTCGCTGGATCAACTCGACATTCTGCTCTACGAAGAAGACGGTGGTACCTAATGTCTTGTTGATTTGACAGACGGCATCCCCGATCTGCTGCACGATGCTGGGCTGCAGGCCTTCGGACGGTTCGTCCAGAACCAGAAGATGCGGCTTCCCCACCAGCGCACGGCCGATTGCAAGCATCGTCTGTTCGCCGCCGCTCATCGTTCCCGCCTTCTGTTTCTTTCTGTCCCCAAGGCGAGGGAAGAGCTCGTAGATCCAGCCCAGACCCTTGTCGGTCTCGCCCGAGTTCACCATACGCCCCATAGCCAGGTTGTCCTCGACCGAAAGCCGGGGAAAGACGCCTCGTCCCTGTGGGATGTAGCCGATTCCCAGCCTGGCTCGGCTGTGCGTGGGCACACTCGTGATGTCCTGACCAGCGAGAGTGACATGACCCGACTTCGCCTTGAGGAGACCCATGATCGTCTTCATCATAGTGCTCTTGCCGACCCCGTTGCGACCAATTAGGGCGACGATGTCCCCCCGCTCCACCGAAACTGTGACGTCGCGAATGATGATGACCTTCCCGTAGCCTGCCGTCAGCGAGCACGTGGTAAAGAGGGGTCCACTTGTCGTTGTATCCATCAGAGAGACTCCCATGCCTACAATTCGCCGAGATAGATTCGCACGACGTCTTCGTTGGCCTCGATCTCTTCCATCGTGCCTTCCGCAAAGACGGTGCCGTAGTGAAGAACGATGACGCGCTTCGCGATCTGGCGAATAAAGGCCATGTCGTGCTCGACCACGACTGTCGTGACCCCCTCTGCATTCAGCGCGAGCACCAACTCTGCCGTCTTCTCAGTCTCGTTTGGCCCCATGCCCGCTGTCGGTTCGTCGAGAAGAAGCAGTGACGGCCGACTTCCGAGCGCCATGGCGATCTCAAGCCACTGGATCTCCCCGTGGGAGAGGTTCTTGACCTCGCGGCTCGTGTCGCCGGTGAAACCTACCTTGTCAAGAAGACGCTCTATCTCATCTTTCAACTGGTCCCTAGGCACTCGGTACTGGAGCGCGACCCGCATGTTGTCGTATGCGGTCATCTCCGCAAAGATGCCGGGGATCTGCATCTTGATGCTGATGCCGGCCTCTGCCCTTCGGTGCATCGGTAGCTTCGTAATCTCACGATTGTTAAAAATGATCTTGCCGGATGTCGGCGGATACTCACCAATGATCATCTTGAAAATCGTACTCTTTCCGGCGCCATTTGGGCCGATGAGGCAGAGCAGTTCGCCTTTGGCAACTGAGAAGTTGATGCCGGTGATGACCTTCAGTCCGCCAAAGCTCTTCGTCACATCCTTCATTTCGAGCAATGGACCAGTTTCGGCGAAGTAGCGCGAAGTGTCCTTGTGCGCTGGCTCAGTGACCGCGGGAGGCATCGGCCACCTCCTTCGTGCCTTCGACAGCCGTCTCGGAGACCTGACTCGGGCGTCGTCTCACCCCGAGCAAAGGCTTCACCACGTGTGCATCAAGCGCATCGAACAAGGCGACAATGATTCCGTTCGGAACAAACAGCACGACAAGCACGAGAACCAGTCCGAGAATGACAAACGCCCACTCAGTTCCAGAAGCCGAAAGTTTGAACATCAGATACATGAGCAGGATGGAAGATATAGATGTCGCCGTGACGTTCTTTCGGCCACCGGCCGCAACAAGCACAATAGGGAGGGTGCACGCAGTGATGCTCATGACATCTGGCGCAACGAAGTTGCTCCACGAGGCGTACAACACGCCTGACAGCCCTGCAAGCGCACCACCGATGCCGAAGACGATCATCTGCCGACGACAAACGTGATAACCGAACGTCTTGGTGCGCTCACGGTTGTCCTGAAGCGCCACAAGGACGTAGCCCCACCGGGTCCTGCGCACGATGCGAATGGCGACGAACGTGGCCAGGAACAGGCCGAGAACGAAGTAGTAGAAGTTCGTGCCAAACAAAACGACGGACCAATCGCCGAAACCCACCGACAATGACGGGATGGGACGCATGCCATTGAATCCTCCCAGCAGTGCATCGCCTACGTGCCAGCGTGCTTCGTTCGCCGTCTGATTGAGAAACGTGAGCCCGACGAGAGCGACTGCCCAAGTGGTCAGGCTGGCGAACACATCATTGACCCCGCCGTAGAACATGAAGTATCCAAGAGCAAGAGCCGCAATGCCGGCGACCACCGTAGCGACCAGCAACCACAGAAGGCTGACAGACGCACCCGGATAGTTGATGGCCAAGATCCCGTACACGTATGCGCCGATACCGAAGAACGCAGGCTGCCCCATACTGAAGATGCCCGCGTACCCCCAGATCAGCGTGAGGCTGAGTGACATGATGGTGAAGGACAAGAAGTATGAGAGATTCAGCACAGCGAATGAGCCGAAGGCCAACGGATAGGCCAAGAGAACCGTGAAGAGCACCACCGTGGAGATGTTCTCCGTGCTAACCGCAGTCGCTTTCCGTGTGTCGAACGCGCGCATCAGTCACCTCCCAGGTGGAACCGACCGAGACGCAACGACAATCCAGATAGGCCGCGCGGCAAGAAGCGGATGACGATGATCATCGCTATGAGCAAGCCGAGGCGACCGGCAAACGTGCTCCAGACGCCGGACAGCAGACTGTAGAAGAAGCCGAGCACACCGCCTGCCAGCAACGTACCGATGAGAGGATTGGCACCGCCCATGATCACCGTTGAGAATGACTCCAAGATGAAGGCGTCGCCGAAGAAGGGCGCGATCGTGGCCGTGGGTGCATAGAGACCGCCGGTCATCCCGGCCAACGCCGAGCCGAATGCGAACGTCAACGAGTACATGAGTGAGGTGTTCACGCCCAGACTCCGCGCAACTTCAGCGTTCTGCATCGTCGCACGCGCGTGCAAGCCGAAACGTGTATACATGAATACGCAGTACATGACGATCAGCATAACCACGGCGCATACACCGAGAACGACGCGGTATACAGAGTACGACTCGGCACCGACAGTGAAGCTGCCGAACGGGGTTGAGAGACCCTCGATGTTGGGTCCGAACATAATCAGAATACCCTGCGTCATTATAAGGCCAATGCCCCAGGTAGCCACGACCGAATCAAGCTTCCTTTTGTAGAAGCGACAGACCACCAGCCTCTCGATAATGAGGCCCCACACACCGACGCACACAGCCGCAAGTAGCATCGCCATTGGAAACAATGGCACGCCGATTCGCGCGAAGAATGTCGTGATGTACGCGCCAAGCATGATCAACTGACCATGTGCGAAGTTAATAATGCCCATCATTCCGAAAATCACAGCAAGGCCGATAGCAGCAAGAACAAGATAAGCAAATCCATCAAGAAATTGATAGAAGGCGTTGAATGCTTCTGATGCAATGAGACCCACCATTTACTCCTCTTGGTAGGGCATCAACACCGTGCGGTTCTGAGTAGCGGCATTGATCTGTTCCGAGCCTATGGACTGCCAGCCCATCAGCGACCGGCAGTCCATAGCGTCGGTCCCTTCCTGCAGCTCCCTGTCACAACCGCCCTGCGAAGCTGAACGAGATGCGACAGTGCTTCGTGTTAAGAAGTCACGTTAGTCCTGGGGCGTGTAGGCAGGCTTGTAGCCAATGTCCTCGCCGGTCGACAGGTCGACGCCCATCTCCGTCGACAACCAGTCGGGCACGAACTGCTCCCAAGTCTTCGGGAATGTCAGGTTATGATCCATGTCTGCATACACTAGGAATACGTCACGCGTAGTGGCGTGCGTCTTGGCATCCATGAGCACTTTGCCGCTCGGCGCATCGTACGACACTGTGCCGCTGTTGAAGGCCTTGATGACTTCAGCCTGATCAGCCGTGCCAGCTTTCTTCACAGCCTCCGCCCACAACATGACGGCGGTGTATTCGGCCTCGGCCTCTTCACCGACATACTTGTCGTCGGGATACTTGGCCATCCACCTCTTGGTGAAGTCCTGGGCGGCAGCAGTGTCGAGTTCCTGCATGAAGCTGCCGGTGGCGTAGCAGTTGCCGACGGCCGGCGGCTTCAGCTGCAGATGCTCGTAGGCCTGCACCATGGCTACGGACGACGCCTGCGGGATCTTCGCGGGGAGACCAGAAGCGCCCCACTGGGCGTAGAAGGCCATCTGGGACTGACCGACCATCATCGAGACAAGGAAGTCAGGGTTAGCCTTCTGAATACGCTGGATGGTCGCACTGAAGGTCGAATTCGACATGGGGATGAATTCCTGGCCGACGTTCTGACCATTGTACTCTTTCGCGACCTTGTTCACCCATGCAGTGCTGTTCACGCCGAAGTTATAATCCGCGGCGATCACATAGTACCTAGGACCGTACTTCTCGATCATGTATGGCATAAGCGTCTCCCACTGAGCCTGCCCCGTGAGTCCGGTGCAGAACGTGTAGGTGTCGGCCACGCCGCCCTCATACTGGGTGTTGTAGATGTACAGCTGCTTGAACTGGTTCGCGACGGGCCGGACCGCCTCGCGGGTCGCACTCGTGCACCCACCGATCAGCATGTCGACCTTCTCGTCGAGAATGAGCTGCCTTGAGAGCTGCTGGTATCGCTGCGGCTCGGACTGGCCATCCGTCTGAATCGCTTCGATCTGCCGACCCAGAAGACCACCGGCGGCGTTGAGCTCGTCGATGGCCATGAGGACGCCGTGCATCTTCTGCACCCCGACGGAGGCCGATACGCCACTCATATCGTGGATGACGCCGACCTTGATTGGCTCGCTCGTATCTGACGATCCGGGCGACGACTCGGTACTTGCTGTGTCGGAGCCGCAGCCCGCCGACACGATCGCGAGCGCGAGCGCGCTGGCGAGCAGAAATACGAGAAGCACAACATGACGTGCAGAGCGACGTTTCATCACTGGATCCCCTCCAAATCTCCTGCACATTGCCGTATCCGCAGCAGCATGCCGCAAGGTGAGCAAGCTCCTGCGCCCCTAGAGGCTGTTTGTTCGCGGTGCTCCGGATGCGCCCCCCTTTCGGACACTCCAGCGTCACTCGCGCCCGATGGTAGTGGATTGCCCTATTCCGCTGATTTGACCCCCCAGCGCTTCGACATCAAGGTGGGATACTGACCCGCTCCAAGCAAATCATTGCGTCTTGCCTTCTGTCAACTTTTCTGTCACTCGTGTGGAATGCTATCGTGAGTCTCCTGAGTGCGATTCGCATCGTACTTGTCCTGATTGTTGACGGCACGGCCGACCTCTGCGTCGAAGCTTTCTTGTGCGCCGGTCAAGTACATTGTCCACGCGATTGACACAGTTAGTGCAATATTGCACAATCGCGACCTGTGCAGTGGCTCTCGAAGTCACGACAATCTCGCGGCGAAACGACTGGATAGCAGGGGCGAAGGCAGCGACGGAGAGATGCCGCAACTGATCGCATCACCTCGTTCAGGTGTCGTGTAGCGCACGACGGGTGCTACTTAGCCGCGCCGGCCGTTCCGGCTGGGCACTAGAGAGCCAAGCGCCATACACTGGTTTCGATGAGGAGGCCTTCATGTCCACTGCTATCGATGCGCGCTATGACGCCTTGGCGCCTCCCGAGATGGCCGACAAGGCCGAGTTGGTCGGTGTGCGCAAGGCGCACATGGCGCTCGAGAACATGTTCGTGCTCGCCGGGGCGGCGGGCCTCTTCGTCGCCCTCGGGGCGGTCTTCGCAACGACGGTCACTGCGGGCATGGGCGACGTTCCCTACGGCTTCGCGAAAGCGCTTTCAGGGGTGGCTTTCTCGCTCGGCCTGGTGCTGGTCGTAGTCGCGGGCGCAGAGCTGTTCACGGGCAACAACCTCATCGTCATGGCCTGGGCCAACGGCGAGATCGGTACCGGCCTCGTGGTGCGGAACTGGGCGATTGTGTACGTCGGCAACTTCGTCGGCGCGCTCCTCACGGTGGCGATCATGCTGATCGCCAAACAGTACCTGTTTGGATCGGGCGCGGTCGGGCTCGCGGCGCTCAACATCGCGGAGGGCAAATCCGATCTTGGCTTCACTCAGGCCATCGCGCTGGGAGTCCTGTGCAACGCGCTGGTCTGCCTCGCCATCTGG
>ENA-ORXD01001777-ORXD01001777.1-sediment-metagenome-genome-assembly--contig:-NODE-1777-length-16239-cov-9.697500_pt1 | contig 16239 bp, 13 predicted proteins | sample MGYA00237862_ERZ511471 | MGnify/ENA metagenome assembly ERZ511471
ATGATGACCGCCACCCCTCCCTCATCGCTGCGGCAGAACCGGTCGGCCTCCTTGAGGAGAGAGATAAAGGCGTCCAGGTCGTAGGGATCGCACTCCTCCAGGAATCTCACCCCGCTCGCCCGTACCAAGTCGGGGATGTACACGGCATTACCCGGGGTCCCGTCGGCCATGAGCCCCACCTGCGGCGTGGGCTGGTTCCCCGTCATGGCGGTGGTCGCGTTATCGAGGATCACGAGGATGAACCGCGCCCCGGTAAAGACGGCGTTGACGAGCCCCGGGATCCCCGCGTGAAAGAAGGTCGAATCGCCGATGGTCACGACGATTGTGGGAGAGTCGGGCCCGTCCGCCGCGTGGGCGTGGTAGAGCCCCGCCCCCTGGCTGATGCAGGCCCCCATGCAGTGGCAGGTATCGACGCCGCCGAAGTTCATCCCCAGGGTGTAGCACCCGATATCGCTGGGGAAGATCCCCTTCGGAAAGGCGGTGCTGATCGCGTAGAAAGCGGCCCGGTGCGGACACCCGGGGCAGAGGCTCGGCCTGACTCCTCCCGCTCCTTTGGTATCGTCTTCGGGCTCGCCGGGAACGTCCAGAAATGCTTCCAGGACCTTCCCGATCACTTCCGGCGTCAGCTCTCCGTAATCGGGGACATCCTTCGAGAGCCGCCCCCTGGCCGCCCGGTTCATGAGCTGTGTCTCGATCACGGGATAGGTCTCCTCGACGACGAGGATCCGATCGTACCCGGCATTGAGCATTTCGATAAAGTTCCGGTTCAGAGGATAGGGGAGATCGACCTTGAAGAGATCCACCTCCTCCAGGAACCCCCTGTCCTCCAGGATCTCGTACACATTGGCGCAGGCGACCCCCGAGGAGACGATGCACCGTGAGGACGAGCCGCTCCCGGCGATGCGGCAGGGATACATCTCCTCGAGGCCGGCGATCTCGTCGATCTTGTCGTTGAGCCGGCGGTGGAGAGCGGGGATGAACTGGGGCGTGGCGACCCAGCGCGACGGGTCCTTCTTGAAACGGGCCTCGCGCTCGATCTTCCGGGGTTCCTCAAGGCTCACCCCCTGCCGGGCGTGGCAGACCCGCGTCGTCGGTCGCACCATCACGGGGATCTCGTACCGCTCGGAGAGCTCGAAGGCCCGCCCTGTCATCTCCTTCGCCTCCACGGGATTCGACGGATCGAGAACGGGGATACGGGCGAACTGCGCAAAGGCCCGGCTGTCCTGATCCGTCTGCGAACTGTGAGGACCGGGATCGTCGGCGACCACCACGACCAGACCGCCCGTAACGCCAATATAGGCGGACCGCATGAAGGGATCGGAGGCCACGTTCAGCCCCACCTGCTTCATGGCGACGGCGGAGCGTTTCCCCGTGTAGCTGTGCCCGAGGGCGACCTCGTAGGCCACCTTCTCGTTGATCGACCACTCAATGTGGACGGGAACCTTCGCGTCCCCGGCAAAGGCGACCGCCGACTCCAGGATCTCCGAGGCGGGCGTCCCCGGGTAGGAGGAGACGAGGGCGCACCCCGCCTCGACGAGCCCCCGTCCGATCGCCTCGTTTCCCATCAGGATTTTTTTATCCGCATTTTGTTTCATCGTATATCGCTTCGATGTCATTCCACGAAAAAGGCCGTGAACACGATCTGTTCACGGCCTCGGCAGTTTCAATCTTCAATGCCCTTTTCCTATACGGTGAACAGACCTCCCCCCGGTATTGTCCGCCACCACCACCAGCTTGTCGAAAGTCCGTTTACGCGTTGCATCTCTCACCGCATCCGGGCATTTGATTGGTTCTTCATAAAGCAATCTCATCAGGAAAGCAAGATTTTTTTCATCTTTTTTACTCGCGGTGGTCGAAGAGGCGCTTCGACTTGCGCTCCGTCCGGGGGAGCGAGTGGTACTCGACGATCTTGACCATCCCGCTCACCATGATCCCCTTCTTGACGGCGGTCTCGATCCGGGCCGCAATCTTTCCGTCATGAGCGGGGTTTCCCCCTTCGGCCCGTTCGATCTGTATGGTCATGTAGTCCTTCCCGTCGTCCCCCCGGTCGAGGTGTATCTGGTACTCGCTCCCGATCCCCTCCTGACCTGAGAGGATCTCGTCGATGTGGCCCGGATAGATGTTGACGCCCCGGATAATGAACATGTCGTCCGACCGCCCCAGCAGCCGGTCGTGCCGCGGAAGGATCGATCCGCAGGGGCAGGTCCCCGGGATGCCCCTCGTCAGATCGCGCGATCGGTACCGGATCAGGGGCGCGCCTTCCTTCCGGAGGGTCGTGTACACCATCTCCCCCACCTCGCCCTCGGGGACCGGTTCGAGCGTATCGGGATCGATGAGCTCCATGATGTAATAATCGGCCCAGTAGTGGATCCCCGTGTGGTGCTCGCAGTCCAGGCCGGTCCCCGGACCGTACAGCTCCGTCAGTCCCGGGATGTCGAAGGTCTGCTCGGCGCCCAGCAGGTCCTTGATGGTCGCCCGCATGGCGTCGTTCGAACGTTCCGCCCCGAAGATCACCTTCCTGACGTTGATCTTATCTTTTAATCCCCTTTTCTGGACCTCCTCGGCCATGAGGAGTCCCATGGAGGCCGTCGCGCAGATCACGGTGGGCTGGAAATCCACGAGGAACTGCATCTGCATCTCCATATTCCCGGGACCGGCGGGAACGGCCAGGGAGCCGAACCGCTCGCAGCCGAGCTGGAACCCCACGCCGGCCGTCCAGACCCCGTACCCGACGCATATCTGGACCCGGTCCTCCCGCGTCAGGCCGGCTATCTCGTAGCAGCGGGCGAACATGTCCGCCCAGTCGTCGATGTCCTTTGCCGTGTAGATCAGGACCTTCCGCTTCCCCGTCGTCCCCGAGGAGGCGTGGAGACGGACGATCCGGTCGAAGGGGACCGACCGGAGGGGCCAGGGATACTGCTCCTGGAGGTCTTGGGCGGTCACAAAGGGGAGGCGTTTCAGGTCGTCGAGGCTCCGGATGTCCTCCGGTTTCACTCCCGCCTCGTCGAGACGCCGGCGGTAGAAATCCGACCCCCGGTAGGCGTGCGCCACGGTCCACTGCAGGCCCTCGAGCTGCAGCGCTCTCAGTTCTTCTTCCGACCTGATCTTCGGCATGAACGTCTGGTTCATCGTATGCTCCTTACAGCTATCTCGATTCACAATAAAAAAGCCGTGAACAGCGTCTGCCCACGGCCCTCGGTTTCCGGTTTTTTTCGGCATCAGCCTGCGGACGGACGATATCCCGTATCGTTTTCCAGCCGCCACCAATATGCGTCGTATCGGACGATCGTCGTCATCACCCTGTCCGCCCTGCGTTTTCCGGCATGCTAATGCAATCGGCACGAGAAATCAATATCAAATAACGGAAAATTTCTCTTATTCCTCAGAGAGCTTTGCATCATGTCATTTCGAGGAGCGTGTTTTCTCTTTTGTCATTTCGAGGAGCGCAGCGACGAGCTATAGTCCCCCTTCAGGTGGAAATCTTAAAGAATCGGATCTTTTGATATTTCTCCCTGCGGTCGAAATGACAGAAAGCGCCGGTCGACTGGCAGAAAGAACGTTCGGAATGACAAGGTGCTGCGTTTGTGTAAAACTCTCTCATCATCATGTTTAATTTTAAGATGAAACATGTTATGTGTAAAAAGACAGATGCAGTTGTATGAACATTCAGACCAACAGAGGAGAAAAGAAATGAAAAGAATTTCATGGAAATGTGCCGTTTCGTTGTTCTGCGCAGCGATATTCCTGCTGCCCGCATCCCAGGCCCTGGCGGAGCCGTCCGGGAAGCTTGTCATGTTCCACGCCGGGAGCTTGTCCGTCCCCTTCGCCGCCATGGAGAAGGCCTTCGAGGCGAGGTACCCGAAGGTCGACCTCCAGCGCGAGGCCAGCGGGAGCCAGGCCGCCGCGAGAAAGGTATCGGAGCTGAAGAAACCGTGCGACATCATGGCGTCGGCCGATTACACGGTGATCGACAAACTGCTGATCCCCGGATACGCCTCCTCGAATATCCGCTTCGCGACCAACCAGCTCGTCCTCTGCTACACGGACAAGAGCAAATACGCCGGCGAGGTCAACGCGGACAACTGGTATGAGATCCTCCAAAAGAAAGACGTCGTCTGGGGACACTCCGACCCGAACCTCGATCCCTGCGGCTACCGGTCGCTGATGGTCCTGCAGCTTGCCGAGAAGCACTACAGGATCCCGGGACTGTACGACAAGATGCTGGCAAACCGCCCCATCGAGAACGTGAGGCCCAAGTCCGTCGAGCTCATCTCACTCCTCCAGACCGGGAATATGGATTATGCGTGGGAATACCTCTCCGTCGCCGTGCAGCACAAACTGAACTATATCGTCCTCCCCGACGAGATCAATCTCGGCAACTATAAATACGATGACTTCTACGCCGAGGCGGTGGTGAAGGTCACGGGGAAGAAGCCGGGAACCTTCATGGAGATGAAGGGGGGTTCATGCACGTACGGCGTCACGCTCATCAAGGACGCGCCGAACCGGGAAGCCGCCATCGCCTTTCTCGCGTATATGCTTGACCCCGAGGGAGGATTGAAGATACTGAAGGATATGGGGCAGCCTCCGTTCATCCCCTGCAGGGTCCCCACTGAGGCGATGAAGACGAGTCTCCCCTCCGAGCTCCAGGGGCTCGTCATCGTCAAGGACTAGGAAACGGAAGAGACCATGATAAAGAAGGAACCGTTTTTCTGGATCACCGTGTCGTGCGGCCTCGTCATCATGGCTTTTATTCTTCTCCCGCTGATTCAGATGCTGACGGCCCCTTCTCTGTCCATGCTCAAAGAAACCATACAGGATAAAGATGTGGTGCGGTCGATCTGGCTGAGCATCTACACGGCCGGGTTGGCCGCCCTCATCGCCTTCCTCTTCGGAACCCCCCTCGCCTATCTCCTGGCGAGGACGAATTTCAGGGGGAAACACCTGATCGAGAGCATCATCGATCTCCCGATCGTCATCCCCCACCCCGTCGTGGGGATCGCGATCCTCAGCGTCGCGGGAAAAGGGCACTGGCTCGGGCAGATCTTCAACGAACTGGGGATCAGGATCATGGGGAGCGTGACGGGGATCGTTGTGGTCCTCACCTTCGTGGGGCTCCCCTTCTACGTCAACGCGGTCAAGAGCGGGTTCGAGAGTATTCCGCCCCGGCTCGAAAACGTGTCGCGGAGCCTGGGCGCTTCCATGTTCGGCACTTTTACCCGGATCACCTTTCCCCTCGCCTGGCGCAGCATGCTGATCGGGATTATCATGTGCAGCGCCCGCGCCATCAGCGAATTCGGGGCGGTGGTCATCGTCGCCTACCACCCGATGATCGCGCCGGTCCTCCTGTACGAGCGGTTCGAGGGGTACGGTCTCCGGTACTCCCAGCCGGTGGCGGTCTGGCTCGTGTCCGTCTGCCTCGCCCTCTTCCTGATCCTGCGGGTGCTCACTTTACGAAACGCGAAGAGTTCATGATTACGATAGACAACGTCAACATCCGCCTGGGCGAATTCGACCTGAGAGAGATCGACCTCTCGATCGAAAAGAACGAGTTCTTCATCCTCATGGGCCCCACGGGGGCGGGAAAGACGGTCCTCCTCGAGGCGATCGCGGGGCTGATCCGGGTCGACAGAGGGCGTATCGTCGTCGGCGGCAGGGACGTCACCGGGCTTCCCCCGGAGAAGCGGGGCGTTTCCATCGTCTACCAGGACTACTCCCTCTTCCCCCACCTGACGGTGCGCGACAACATCACCTACGGCCTCCATTTTCACAGGATGCCGAAGGACGAGGCAAATAAACGCCTCGACCGCCTGGTGGACGAGCTGGACCTTGCCCACCTCCTGAACCGCCTCCCCACCAACCTGAGCGGGGGAGAAAACCAGCGCGTCGCCCTTGCGCGGGCGCTGATCGTCAGTCCGCAGGTGCTCCTCCTCGACGAGCCCCTTTCCGCGCTGGACCCCGGATTCAGGGAAGAACTGCGCAGGGGACTCAAAGGGCTCCACGAACACACCGACGCCACCTTCCTCATGGTGACGCACGATTTCTCCGAGGCCCTCTCGCTGGCGGACCGGGCCGCCGTCATGGACGGAGGGATGATTAAGCAGGTCGGTGAGATGAAGGAGATCTTCCAGAGGCCCGAATCCGCCTTCGTCGCCGATTTCGTCGGCATGAAGAACCTCTTCACGGCCTCTTTTCACGGCACGAAGGCCGCCGTAGACGGCCTGGAGGTCGAGCTGGGGAGATCGCCCGACAACGGCCACGGGTACATAGCGATACGGCCCGAGGATGTGGTCCTCAGCAAAAGAAAGCTCTACTCCAGCATGAGAAACTCCTTCAGGGGAACGGTGACGGACGTCACGGACCAGGGGCTCTACTATGAGGTGAGCATCGCCGTCGAAGGCGTCACGTTCAAATCGCTGATCACCAAGAGCGCCCTCTTCGACCTGGAGATCGGCGAGGGGTCGGAGACATACCTCTCATTCAAGTCGACCGCCATCCATACGTTCTAGACACGCCGGGTCTTTGCACCCGCACACATCGCCGCCCGGCATCATTCAGACAGAGGACCATTTTTTCAGATTCGCCCATCCGAGCGGCGGCATGCTCAATTGCGGCCTTGCAAAAGTGCGATTCACGCCGGTGGACAGCGTGAATCGCACGCGGGTACCTGAACACTCATATCCCCTCTCTCCCCCTCAATCCACGAGGTCCGGGAAGATCCTGCTATTTTTTCTTCCATGTGGCAAGATCATTGGATGTCCAATCTTGTAATAATTCGTGAGATCCTCCGGGGCCGCATCTCGCGATCTGCACGGCATCCGTTCCCTGACGTCGGGATTCATTCCATGTGATAGGGGGTCCGAGGGCCTTCCAGTTCTCGAACTTATTCAGTTCCCTGATAACCGCTTCCGTACTGAGATCTCTTCCCACCCTTTTCAGGGCTTCTACGAGGGCCTCCGCAAACCATATTCCCCCCATAAACAGATAGCCCCAGCGCTCCTGGGGCGCCAATCTCTTGGCAGCCTCCCGGTATTTGATTACCAGAGGGTCGTTCGAATCGGGTGGAGGAATAAAGGCCGTTGTTATCACACCCTCAAACAAACCGCCCGTGATGTGGTGCATAAGGGGATAATCAGACAGACCGTCGAAAGCGATCCACTGCGGTTTGTATCCGATACTGGCGCAGGTTTTAAGTGTTGCAACGGCTATCGAGGGATTCACCCACATAAGCACGGTTTCCGCACCGGCCTGTTGGAATCGGAGCATCTGCGACGTAACGTCTATCGAGGTTGGCTCCGCCGGCAGTTCGGCAACGAGGTTCATACCATAGGTGGCGAGCCGTTGCTTACACCCGGCCAGGCCGGATTTGCCGAAGACATCATCCTGGTACAAGAAGCCGATCTTTTTGTATCCCAGTTTTTCGACTGCATACCTGGTTACGACGCTTGCCTCGTCCTGGAAGAGAGGGTATGCATGAAATCGATAACGACTGGGCGGATATTCCACAGGGTTCAGCGCGGCGCTCCCGGGGACTACCCACAATACCTTGTTGCTATCAAGATAGTCCTTGACGGCGATGCAGCCGGCGCCGGAGACGCCGCCCGTAAAGGCAAATATCCCCTGACGATCGACCAATTCCTTTACGGCCGCCATTGCCTGTGAGGGATTATACTGGTCATCCCGTAAGAAATAGTTGATCTTTCTGCCGTGAATTCCACCCTCCTCGTTGACCAGGTCAAAAAGGAATTTGGCCCCCCGGGCGACCGCACCCCAGGCCGCGGCGGATCCTGTCTGAGGACTGAACTGGGCAATCCGAATTTCATGATCATCGAAACCCGGCTTGGCGGCAAGACCGGCATCCGCCATGGCAAGAAAAACCACCATCACAATGGCTGCGAAAACGCATAAAGCTGTATTGCGGTTCATACGATTCCCTCCTTATCGGTTGACGTTTTTTCTGAGCCGATGCAACTGCGGGCAAAGGCTTTACCGAGATGAGCTCCGGGATTGACACGAAGAAGGCACTTACAAACAAATGGATGGCGCCTCTTTCCATCGTTCAATCCTCTCCACGGCACGCTTGATCATGGGGTCCCCCTTCCCACGAAACAAACGCTCTGCTGCCGACTAAAACGGATCAAACCGCCTCTTCAACCTCGAAGAGGGCAATATCCTGGTACGTGTGGAATAACTCCGCGCAGAGGATATCCCAGCGCCTCCATGCCTCGATTGTTCCCGGGTTCATGCCGTATATGTCCGGATACCGTAGCAACTCTTTGATCTCTTTTGCTAATTTTTCGACCTGTGCCCGATCCGCCCCCTCCAGAATATTTCTGACGAATGCTGCGGGATCGTACCAGTCCGCAACCCTCTGCATGTCACGATATATTTGTGTGAGAAGAACATTTCTCGGGCCTTCCCACAGTTCGTTGACAGCGGAATCCCGGTAGAGGCGCGGCAGAGAGGAAAAATCTTCCATAACTCCGTGACCCCCGAAAACGGCCATTGCCTCGTGTATGCACTCCGTCGAATCCCATGCGGTGGTTATCTTATGGAGCATAATCAGTTCCCTGACATCAAATCGTTTCTTTCTCAGATCTTCAGGTTCGTCGGCAGCCAGGCTGGTGTTCAACCCGCCTCCCAGCGAGAGAAATTCATGGTACACCTTGAAGGCCGCAGCGGTGGTTCTTTTGGCAGCCGTCTCCAGCCTGGATATATTTTCATATACGAGGGGAAATCGATCTATCTTTGTCCCGAATGCATCCCTGAACTCTGCGTATTTTTTTGCTTCACGCACGGCCCGTGTCATAAAAGCCGCGGCGGAAAGCCCCACGGTTAAACGCGAATAGGTCAGAACGATGCCGACGACATTGGCGACACCCCTGTCCAGGGGGCCGACAGGGTAGGCTACGGCCCCGTTAAAGGTAAGCTCCCCGGTTGTAAGCTCGCTCGTGCCGAGCTTCCACTTGATCCTGTCGATCGTAAAACCGTTCCTGATCTCTCGTTCCTTGTTTCCGGAAAGCCACGAGGGGAAAACGAAAAGGGCGACCGTTTCCGATCCGGCAGGCTTTGCCGTAATAACCGCATAGTCGGCATGGGTTGCGGAGCAGAAGAACTTAGTTCCATAGAGTTTCCAGACACCGTCCTCTTCGACCGCCTCCAGCAGATTGGCCGGCACATCGGAGCCGCCTTGAATCTCGGAAAGATACTGAGCCCCGATTGCGTAATCGCCGTCTATCCCTTCCTTGCAGTGATAGAGGATTCTCTTTGTGTCTTCGGAGTCCGCGTATTTTTCCAACAGCATTACCAGCCCTTCCGTGCAGGTAAGGGGACAGGCAATACAAGCCTCCCCGTTCTGATAGATAAGAAACATTTTGATGAATTTGACCCACGGAGAGGTCGTATCGGAGAAAAGGGCCTCGGAGAACACCTCCCTTTCCAGGATCTCCGTCTCTCCGGGTCGAACGATACGGTCAATGCGGTTGTGATGGCCGTCGTAGTGCGTCATGTACGGACGCTTCTCCGGTTGTGCTATGCTTTCCGAGAGATCCCGCCAGCGAAAAGAAGCCTTTTTCGAAACGGACCGTGCTTCCGCGTCCACGTTTTCAAAGTCGCCGCCGGCATACCGTCTGACCGCTTTTTGTATAAATACATCATCACGGTAATAATCAACATTCCGTCTCCATTCGAGAAAATCGTTAAAATTGTACGGGTTGTTCCTGTCGGGTAGTGACATCGCTGACCTCCTTAAGTAAGAAAAACCTGAATTTCCCCTTCACAGGTTCCTGTTTCATGCATGAGACACCCTTCGATTAACGGATGCATCGAATATTCGATTCCCAGGACTTCAAGCCAGCATTCGATCCTGTACATCACGCCGCACCGATATCCGTCGATTGCTCCGATCCGTTTCATCCCTTTGTAAGCGAAACATTGCAGGCTGTCCCATTTCCAGCGCATCACGTTTCCGGCATGTGCAGTGAGGTGAAATTTGTTGAAGACCGAATCCGGCAACGTCATCTCCAGGGCCGCAGACATAAACCGCCCGAGGTCGTCAAAGGTTTCGATTTTTTTCGTCCCGAGAAGCCCTTTCATCCTCTCTATCTCAAGTGGCGCCAGAGATTGTACGGCCGCCTTGTTTAATCGATTGGCTTTCTCTATTCCGAATTCGCGGTACGCCTGGTAAAACCACAGGCCATCGTGGCTGAGCCACCCCTTTCCCAGTACATTTCTGATTTCCGTTTTCTCAACCCCGTCAAGCACGCCCATTCTATTCCCCTTGTTGCACGGCCTCTTTTCTTAACAGGAACGGAGATATTCCTATTGTGTAACCAGTGGTAACAGTATAAACCAATGGTTATGCATGTCAAGTTTTTTTATTCACACCGGGCATGAAATATGGTATAGGGGTGGGCGGTGTAACTATGGAAGAGAAAAAGACTTTTGCCGATCTTAAAAACGGGGAGAAGCTGGCAAGACAGCAGGCGATAATCGATGCCGCCGAGAGGGTGTTTGCCGTGAAGCCCTTCAATAAAGTCAGCATCCGCGATATAGCGCGGGAAGCGGGAATCTCCCATGCGGCTATCTACAGATATTTTCCTGATCAGCGATCCCTTTTCATAGAGGCTTTTCTCCGCGGCGCTGATGAGATCATCTCTTTTCTCACAGACATGGTGGGAAATGATAAAAAAGCGGATATCGGGAAAGTGGCCGAAACCTATGTCGATTATCTGATGGAAAACGACCAGTATTTCCGGATGATGACCCACTTTATGCTGGACGGGTCGCTCACGCAGGAGATGATAGAACGATTAAACTCCGCGGAGCGCAGGATATTCGATCAGTTTGACGTCATGTTCCGGAAGATGGGCATGCCTGAACCGGTGAGACCCTTATCCCATGCGTTTTTTGCAGCCCTGCACGGGGTTTTGATTACGTTTAAAAACTACCCTGGCAGAGACCAGGACGCAGTACGTAAACATATAAAGAAGATAGCAAGGGTGATAACCGAAAGATTTATGGTGTGAGCGATACGGAGTATCCCCTTCCCGCACAGCCGGCCTCCCTTTGAATTTTTCAGTCACAGGAAGCACGAAACACCTTTCCAACTGTAAATCGGGTGCGGGGCCCTGGAACCGGAAGGACCGTTCCCCCACTTTTTCAACAGCCGACACCCCCGGCCCCATCCGAGCGGAATATCCCCCTTATACCCTTGACACACGGAACGCTTCCCCCTATACTCGCGCATAGACAGATAAAATCTGCGACCCATCTCATCCTCGTCTCGGCGTTACAGGAGGCGGTTCCTGCGCCCGGTGTACCGGCATGACATGCCGATGAACAAGACCGGATTCAAAAACTAAGGAGGGAAACATGCATATGGACCCACGGGGCAATTTCCCCCACGATCAGATACGGCGATTCAGAATCGAGGATATGGACTTCAACACCATGTCGAACAAACTGAGGCTGCTGGGGGCGGGCGTCGCCATCCTGATCCTGGTCGTCCTCTTCAACGGGCTTATATCTCTTTACCGGGACTGGCTCTGGTTTTCCAGCCTTGGCTATGAATCGGTGCTGATGAAAGTGGTGTTCACTCGAATCTGGCTGTTCCTCATAGGGACGGCTCTTGTCTTTGTTCTGGCCGTCCCCAACCTGTTGACGGTACTGCGGTCCATTCCTCTATCCCTTCCCATACCCGAGCTGAATGTCTCCCGGGACGGCTACGCCGCCGCCCGGCGTATCCTTGTCTGGATCGTCTGGGGGGGCGCCGTCCTCGCAGGCCTCTTCTTCGGGGCCAAACTCGCCGGGGGATGGGAAATCGTCTTGCGCTACTTCAACGGGGTGCCATTCGACAAGGTGGACCCCATATTCAACAAGGACTTTTCCTTTTACATCTTTACCCTTCCCGGTCTTGAACTGATACGAACGTGGCTCCTCGGCCTGGTAACGGTCATCATTGCCGCCGTGGCGACCCTCTATTTTGTGGCAGCCTCTTTGAGAGGAGGAAGAATGGCGCTGGAGGGCACAGTGCGTTCGCACCTGATCCTTCTGGCCTCATTGTTCCTTGTCCTGATAGCGGCGGGATACTGGCTGGACCGCTACGAATTGCTCTACTCGCCCACGGGTGCCGTCTTCGGCATCGGATTTACGGATGACCATATCAGGCTCCCCGTGCTCGCCCTGATGGCCTTTGCATCCCTGGCCTGCGCGGCTGTATTTATCGGCTACCTTCGCTCCGCCGGCAATCGCCCCCTGTTCCTGGCCGTTGGAGCCCTGGTTGGTCTGCTCATACTCGCAGGCGTTCTCCTCCCGGCACTGGTCCAGCGGCTGTATGTGATCCCCAGCGAACTGGCCCGGGAAGAACCATACCTGGCAAGCAACATAGAGCTGACCAGGGATGCCTACAATCTTACAAAACTGCAATCCCGCAGTCATCCTGCTTCCGGTACAATCGACACCAAAACGATCAACGAAAACAAGGGAACGATCCAGAACGTCCGGCTCTGGGATGAAGGTCCCCTGCTGCAGAGTTATAATCAGATTCAGTTCTTCCGGCTGTACTATGATTTCATGGCCGTTCATACGGACCGTTACCGCGTCGACGGAGAACTTCGCCAGGTTATGCTCGCGACCCGCGAGTTGTCGGCGGAAAAGCTCCCCAGGGAAGCCCAGAGCTGGGTCAATCGTCATCTTCAATTCACCCACGGATACGGCGCGGCCATAACCCCTGTCACGGAAGTCGACCAGGGCGGGCGGCCGGGTTTCTTTTTAAAGGATGTCCCGCCGAAGGGGCGGATTCCCCTCGATCGTCCGGACATCTACTACGGGCTGAAGAGCCTCGATTATCTCATCGTTAAAAGCGGCATGAAGGAGTTCAACTATCCCGGCCCGGATGGACCGGTCTATACCAGTTATGGAGGCAGGGGGGGCATCCCCCTGAGCGGCATGTTCCGCCGCGCCATTTATGCCCTTATGTTCAAGGATCTCAATATCTTGATCTCCGGGGAAGTGACGCCGGGGAGCCGCATCCAATATCGCCGCACCATCTCCGAACGCTTTTCGACGATAGCTCCCTTTCTCCTCAGGGACCGCGAAGCCTACTCCGTTGTTGCCGACGGGCGGCTTTTCTGGATCCAGGACGCCTATACAGTTACCAATCGGTACCCCTATTCCACCCCCTGGAACAAACGACTCAACTACATGCGGAACAGCGTCAAGGCGGTGGTCGACGCCTATCACGGAGCGATAGATTTCTATGTATCCGATCCATCGGACCCGATGATACGGACCTATGAGGCCATATTCCCCGATCTCTTCAAGCCCATGTCCGCCATGCCCGACTACCTGCTGAACCATGTGCGGTATCCCCTGGACCTCTTTACCGTCCAGGCCCAGATGCTCCTCCAGTACCACATGGAAGATCCCACCGTCTTTTACAACAAGGAGGACCAGTGGTCCATTCCGATCCAGTCATCCTTCGGCAAAACCGAGGAACTGAAGCCATACTACATCGTGGCCCGGCTCCCCGGCGAAGCACGTGAAGAATTCCTCCTTATCCAGCCTTTTACGCCGTCCAACAGGCATAACCTGGTGGGCTGGATGGCCGCCCGCAGCGACGGTGATGCCTATGGAGAGCTGGTCCTTTTCCGCTTCCCCACGGGGCGCCACGTGGACGGCCCGAACCAGGTGGAGGCCAGAATCGACAACGACTCGGTTATCTCGGAACAGTTCACACTCTGGGGACAGGTCGGTTCCGAGGTGTACCGGGGCATCCTCCTGGTAATCCCCATCGGAGACGCGCTGCTCTACGCGGAACCGGTATTTCTCAAACCTGAAACGCTTGACTTTCCCGAACTGCGGCGCATCATACTCGCGGATTCAAAAAACCTCGTCATGCATCAGGCACTGAACGATTCCATCGACGCGCTGGTCGGCGTCCTGCCGGCCGTGGCGCCGGTGAGCGAAACGACGGAAGCCGCGAAGCCAGGGGAAACGGGCTTGATACCGGAGGCCCTCGATGAAATTCGAAAAAGCCTCCAGGACGCGGTCGACAAACTGGAAAAGGTCATGGACCGCTTAAAGGAAACGGCCCCGTGAAAGATCGATGCGCCGGTTCCGCCGGCCTTTCCGCCGGGAGAGAAGGGTATGCGCCCGGAACGATAGCGGGCAGGATATAACGGTCGTCATCACCGCCGAAGGCGCCGCGTTCAGCAAACAGCGAGCCGTGCCGTTCGGCGGTGGCGATTGGTCCGCTTCAGCGATACATATCTTTTCGGTGACCCATCGTCACAATCCATACGGTAAGCTCGTCATCCTGGACTGAATAGACGATGCGGTATCGTCCCTGGCGCAGGCGGTACCGTTCCTGCCCGGTCAATTTTTCGCAGCCGTGGGGGCGGGGATTCTCTTCGAGGGCCTTGATACGGCTCAGGATTTTCCCGACATCCTTTTTGGGAATAGATGAGAGGTCCTTTTCCACGGACCTTCTGAAAAACACCTTATATGCGGCCATCTTTCTTGAGCCTCTTCACCATCTCGTCATAACTGAGCAGAGGCTCGTTCACCCTGTCTTCGAATGCCGCAAGATCTTCGGCATCCTCGGCGAGAGCTTCTTTAACGGCCGCATTGACAAGATCCGAAATGGACCGGGACGTCTCCAGGGCCTTCATCTTAAGGGCCTTATGAACGACCTCATCCAGATAAATCGTGGCGCGTTTGACGGTTGTCTCCACCACGTCACCTCCATTCCTTTGGGAGACAGTATAACGTTATGACGTCTGAACGTCAAGATGTTTTTTGTGAAGCGACCGTCGGAAATTGTCACACCGCCACAAACAGTCGTTTGGCATAAAAAAAATAGGGTGCTACCCCTGTTTTCCTATGGTGGCGTTTTCTGTTTTCATTTTTCATGAATTGCAGTAGGATTGCACAGCGATTCGGAAAATACCAAAAGTTTCAACGGAGATCATCATGTCGATTGTTCGAAGCGCGCTCTTCATACTTCTTGGCTTTGCGGTGCTTCTATGCGGCGGCTGCGCCACCCTGCACCACGCCGAACCCATTGACGTAATCATGGCCGATGTCGAGCCGCTTCAAGGCCAGGGACTGGAGTTGCGAATGCTCGTCAAGCTGCGGATTCAAAATCCCAATGACGTGCAGTTCGACTTCAACGGTGTGTCGGTTCGGATGGACGTGCAAGGCAAGCCGTTCGCCTCCGGCGTGAGCGATGCCGTCGGCAGCGTGCCGCGTTTCGGTGAGACGATCGTCAGCGTCCCCGTGAGCATTTCGATGTTCAGCATCGCGCGCCAGACCATGGGCGTCATAACCAACGAATACCGCGGGAAGCTCGAGTATGAGATGACGGGGAAACTCGCCGGGACGGCGTTCGATAGTGTCCGTTTCAATTCGAAAGGGGTTTTTACACTGCCTCCGGAACTCTTCGAGGGCGGCAAGTGATCCGAAAAACAGGAAATAAAAACAGGAATAAAAACAGGGACACTTCCCGTATTCATTCTGTTTCGCCGTTTTTGCTTCTTATTCCTTTCGATTACAAAAACAAAAGCCCTATCTCTCGTTTTGAGAAACAGGGCTTTGATGATCGGACCATAATCCCCCTTTGGTTACAGCCGTTCATAAGCAAATCAAAATATAAAGACCAAAAGCTATTAACCCACTAACCCCATGATATTATTTTGTCAAGGAATTTTACGGTAGGATTTCAACCGGCAATCCGCGATCTTCTCCCGGGGTCCGTTTTGAGACTTGGAGGTTGAGGTTCTCCCGTTCAAGGGATATACTGCGTCAAGCGTCGAAGGCGCGGCAGCGAAATCGTTCGGCGGGGAATCATTCGGGGGGAAGTTCCTCCGGGGAGGTGGCTCATGAAGGCGGTCAAGTGGGTATTCATCTGCATCATCGCGCTGATTGTGATCGTGATCGGCGCCCTGCTCGTCATCCCCCTGTTCGTGGATATCCAGAAATACAAGCCGTATATCGAGCAGCAGGTGTCCCAGGCAACGGGTTGTCCCTTTGCTATCGGCGGAGAGCTCAAGCTCTCCCTCTTCCCCTCGGCGGGGGTCGCCCTTTCCGATCTCCATCTGGGCAATCCGCCGGGCTTCACGGAAAAAGACCTGCTGGCGATCGAATCCTTTGACGTGAAGGTAAAATTCATGCCCCTCCTGTCCGGGGAGGTGCAGATCGAACGCTTTGAAGTGGACGGCCTGCAGGCGGCCCTGGAGA
>ENA-ORXD01001778-ORXD01001778.1-sediment-metagenome-genome-assembly--contig:-NODE-1778-length-16226-cov-7.263422_pt1 | contig 16226 bp, 16 predicted proteins | sample MGYA00237862_ERZ511471 | MGnify/ENA metagenome assembly ERZ511471
GCACTGCGGATGCGTGGTGATTGCCTACGATGTCCTGGGCAATCGCGAGTACCTTCTGCCGAATTTCAGCGGCCTGCCCATCCCGCGGGGAAACGTTGGTGAGATGGCTCGGCAAGTGGTGCGGGTGTTGTCGAATTCGAACCGTAAAGAACGGCTGCGACAGCAGGGTCTGGCCCTCGTGAGGGCGACGTTCTCTCCGGAAACGTGCTGGCCGTTCGTCCGTGATTTTCTGGGTCTGAGGGAACCATCGCACCACGCTCGTCTGGACGTGGGTACCCTGCCGCGCGACACGATTGAGAGACTGCTAGGCGCGCCGGCGTATATCGGGGAGGAGGAGATTGCCGTTTTGGGCCGCTACGCCCACACCTCGACTCGGCTGCTGGAGATCGGTGCGGCCTATGGTTCCTCATCGTTTCTTCTGTTGGCCAGTTCCCCCGCGCGGGCGAGGGTCTGGTCGGTGGATCCTTTCGTTCAGGATTCCCAGGGGCGCTTTTGTGCATCCGCCCGTGCGTGCCACGACGATGTCACGCGGGCCCTAGAGGCGGCCGGATGGTCCCGTGCGGTCTCGAAATGGATGAGGTGTTTGGGGGCGCGGTGGATCGAGACCGCCGTCACCCGTTTGAGCCTGGTGTTCCCCTGCGTGTCCACGGCCTGCACCGCGGCGTACCGCCTGGGGGGCGACCAGTGGGTGCCGGCGGCGTCCAGCCCTGGCTCCGTGAGGTCGAAGTTCTCCAGCACGAACTGCCTGATCGGGAGGCTCCGCCACTGTTGCTCTTCGAGCACCCTGATCTCGGTATCGCCTGCAAAACAGTTCCGCCGTTTGGCGGCGTGGTAAAAGGGATGGGCGTAGCCGACGTTCGCCTTCGTGAAACCGAGCAGGCGGCAGAGCACACCCGCCGAGGTGTGCGGCGCCAGCCCGATGAGCATCTGGCCGATGAGGTCGGAGGGTTTCTCGGCGTTGTAGAATCTCGGCAGCCCGTAGAACTTCTCCAGCAGGTCGTCGAGGAACTGCGAGACCTTCAGGAGCCAGTCGCCGCACTTCTGAGAGACCAGGATATCCTGGCAGCGCAGTTCGAGGATCTGGTCCGGTGAGGTGAGCGGATTTCCCTCGTAGTCGTGGGTGTAGCCGATCGCCACCAGACGGTCCACCCGGGCGCCGATCTCGCGCGGGCGGACATGGGTGACCGGCAGATCGATCATGTCGTACCTGACCGTCCCGTCCTTGAAGACGTAGACGTCGTTGAGCGCCCTGAGAACGCCCTTTTCAAGGGGCTCGATCGTCCGATCGCGCGAGATCATCCCCTTGACCCCCTTGACCAGTTTCAACGCGTTCTCCCGCATCCCGAGACGGGCGCAGGCGGCGGCGTACTCCTCTTTCACCCGCAGGTCCGTCTCCAGCAGGCAGACCGTCGGGCCCTGGCAGGCCGGGCAGATCGCGCCCTGCACCTCGCGGTTGCACCGCGGGCAGCGGTAGACGGGCGTTGTGTGGATTCCGCAGGCCTCGCAGCGGTTCTTGAAGGTGACGGCGCCGCACTGCGGGCAGCGCCGCTCCCCGGTTTGTGCGTGGATCGTTCCGCCGTCGGCGTTGCTCCGGTCCTTGTATGCTCCTGCGTTCTGCACCGACCGGCGGGCACCCCCTGACTCTCCCACCGGAAAGAGGACGTGGGGAGCGGGCTTCATCTCTCTGGGCTTGGACTTTCCCGGTCTGCCCATCCTGCCGCCGATCCTCGTTCCCGCCTTCGAACGGAGCGTAAATCCGGAGAGATGGGAGACCAGCGCAAGAGACGGCCCGTCGGGAGCGTCCTCCCATGTCCGGCGCAATTTGAGATCGAGGCTCAGCCCCAGGCAGGCGAGGAAAACGAGATAGGTGCGGATCACGACCTCTTCCCCCTCGACCGTGTGGGGGACGAGCACCTCCTCGAGGATCGCCTTTGTCTCGGGGTCGTTTCCGATCCGCAGGGCGTCGTCTGCGATCCGGCCGCGTTCCGAGACGATCTCGGCGAGCCTCCTTACCTGCGACGGTTCGAGATCGTCCCAGAACCAGGTGTAGTCAGGATGGAGAGGGGCCCCCGAGAGGGCGAACTCGATCGCCTCCATCTCGTTTTCGGGGTGGCGGGGTCCGCCCTCCTGCAGCCACCACTCCTCGCAGTACGACGACGGCACGAGCGGGTGGTTGTTCTCCAGAAACTCGCCGTACGAGATAAGAATCTCGCCGATATCCAGAATGCGCGTGATCTGAGGAATGATCGCCCGCGCCTCAGCGGTGTCGTCGACCCGCCGGACCTCGCCCGAGGCGAGGAGGACCGTCGGCCCCTCGATCGTGTCCACCGGCACCACGCCGGCCGCCTTGCCCGGACGCTCGGTCTTCATCTGGGTGCCGACGGCGAGGTAATCGCCCAGGATGTGGAGGGTGGCCGGGTTGAACCCTGCTGCAGCAAACCCGGTGTTTCTCGACCGGCCGTATCGAAGCCTGAACCCCCCCTTTCTCATGGGGTACGAGAATACCGGCCGCCCGCCGATCAGGTCGCGGATGTACTTGTCCTTCGGGTGAACGCCGGGCTCCTCTTCCTCCTCTGAGGACTTCGATGCCACCCCGTCGATGATCTGCTGGAGCCAGTCCCAGCCCTCCATCTTCATTTTCTTGACGTTTTTCATCACCTTCGGGGCTTTCAGGGCAAGCCCTTCGGCGACCACCAGGCACATCCCGCCCCGCACGGTGTTCGTCTCCACCCGCTCCAGGTTCCGGTAGCCGGAGACCTCCTCGCGCTCGGTCGGCTCGCCGTCGATACAGACCGGGCAATTCTCGATGATCAATCTGATCTCGGCCTCGCTGGGCATGTACTGCATCGACTGGATCCCGTTGTACTGCTTGAGCTCCTCGATGTAGCGCTCTACTTCTTCTTTGCGGGGTTTGTAGCGATCGATGCCGAGCGCCTGACGGACATAGTCTCCGACCAGCACCGAAAGCGCCTGGGCGGTCCCTCCTGCCGAACGGATCGGGCCGGCGTAATAGACTTTCAGGTATTCGGTGCCGTCGTCGTTCTTGCCGAACCCCACCTTGGCGATCCCCTCGGTCGGCGCCGCCACCACGCCCTCGGTCAGAATTCCCATCGAGGTCCTGATGGCGTGGTCGACGATCTCCTCGCGCGTCGTTTCCCCGAACATCTTCGCAACGAAATCGTCGCCGATCTTCAGGGACACTTCTTCGCGGGACATCTCTTTTTCCAGGACCCGGACCCGCTCTGCGACTCCTTTGACCCCGACGAGCGCCTCGACGCGGTCCCCTATGTCGTTCGCCAGCGGGATCTCGACCGCCGTCGTCGGGTCATACCCCAGGGACCGGGCTTTTTCCGCGACGCTAATGGCTTCGTTGAGGTTTTCCTCGAGCCTCCTGAAATATTCGGCCATCGCCGGGGAGACCGCAACCATGAGGGTACAATAGGTCGGGGCGGATAAAAAGTGTGCAGGGGTCGGGTCAGGGCCCGTGATCGATCTCTTTTTTCAGGCTGACCGTGAGGATTTCCCGCGCCGCATCCACGACATCAGGGTCCCCGTCTGAGAGTGCCGCCAGCAGCGCGTCGACCCCGCGCTGGTCGCCCCGCTCCCCTAGGATCATCGCCGCCCCGATCCGCACCCAGCGGTTTTTCCTCTCCAGGGCGGCGAGGAGGGCGGGGTTCGTCCCCTCCTGCATGCCCCTCAGGGCTTCGACCGCTCCAAACCAGCACTCGCGCCGTCCGAGGGCGTCGATCAGGGCGCCGACCGCCGGGGTGCCCTGGGCCGCAAGTGCAGCGGCCGCCTGGCTGCGCACCTCTTCGTCGGCATCGCCGAGGGCCGTGACCAGGTGCGGCACCACCCCCTCTCCGCCGATCGCCCCGAGCGCCTCCACCGCCTTCCACCTGACCCCTGTGTCGGGATCGGAAAGGAGAGGCGCGAGCATGGACACCCCGGCTTCTGAACCGATTTTTCCGAGGGCGAGAGCGGCCGCCCAGCGTGCTTCAACGCTGCCGGCATCCACGACGGTTCTCAGGGCGTCCATGGCGGGATCACCGATCGCTGCAAGGGCGAGCGCCGCACGCGTCCGCACGTACCGGTCTTCGTCTTCGAGGGCCGCGGCAAGGGGGCCGACCGCCTCGGTGTCACCGATATCGCCGAGTGCGATCGCCGCCCCCCATCGGGTGTCCACGTCCTGTGAGGAGAGCAGGGAGATGAGGGTGTGGAGGGCCGGGTGCCCGATCGCTCCGAGGGCTTCCATGGCAACCCAGCGGACCCCGGGCTCCGGGTCGGAAAGCGCCTCCTGCAGAGGGGCCACCGCCTCCGGGTCGCCCCGCTTTCCAAGAGCTACGGCCGCCTCGTAACGGGTATCGGCGTTGCGGCTCCGCAGGGCCCTCGCCAGGTCCTGTGTTTCTGTCTCTGCCGTAATCTCCTCTTTTCCTGAAAGCGGCCATACCTCGTCCAGCCTGGTCCGCTCGGCGGCGAACCCGACCACCGCGGCCACCACCACAAACATGAGCGCCCGGCCTAAGGCGCCGGGGGTGAGCGCCCCGGTCTGGAGAACGGTGACCCCGATGTGGATGACGCCCAGGGCAGCGCCGACCGGGATCGCCCGCATGCCGTACCAGAGCCCGGCCAGCACGATGGCTATGTAAAAAAAATGCGTGTAGACGATGTCCACACCGATAACGAAATGGACGATTAATTCGAGAAAGAGGCTTGCTGCAAGCACCAGAGCCAGCAGGAACAGTCGCAGCCGCGTCTTCCCGGGCGCCTCCCCGGCCATCAACGATGAGTTCTCCGGGGGATCTTAAATATCATGTGATCTCGTCCTCATCAAGTGCCTCCACGAGGTCGTTGATCCCCTCTTCTCCCATCTTCCAGAGTGTCAGGGAGGCGCAGGATTGCATCGTCTCGTCCCCCTCTTTTGCGAGTCTTTTCAGGGGGGCAAGGGCAGGAGCACCGATACGGCAGAGGGCGAGAGAAATAAAACCCCGCAACTCTTTATCTTCCGTGGCGAAGGCCTCGATCAGGGGTTCAACCGCCACCTTACCCATCGATCCGAGGGCTGCGGCGGCGTAACGCCTGAACCGCCGGTCCTGCTCGACGACCATCGTCAGGATCAGGGTTTTGATCGCGGGTTCGCCGATCCGCGCCAGGGTCCGTGCGGCATACCAGCGTATATCGTCGGTATCGCCCTCCATCAGCACCTCTATCAGAGGGAGGACCGCCTCATCCCCCATGGCCACGATCTTGTCCTCTGCTTCGTGTCTTTTCTCAACATCGGGGGATGAAAGCGCCCCGATCAGGTAGGTTATCTCGTCTTCCATGATTATACCTCAGATAGTGTCGTCGGGATCCCCTGCCGATGGCAGGGGGGAGACGGGTTGTCCCTGCCTGACGCTGATCCCGCCCTGCAGTTCGTTCCTGAACCAGACCTCCCGCTGTGGGAAGGGTATGTCGATCCCGTTCTTCTCAAGTTCGGCCTTGATCGTCCAGAGGAGTTCAGTCCGCACATCCCACCAGTCTGTGGACGGCGCCCAGATCCGCACCTTGATATTCACCGAATTGTCGGCCAGTTCGTCGACATAGACCGACGGAACGGGCTCGCGCAGGGCGAGGGGGTGGTCCCAGATCACTCCTTTGATGATCCCGACGGCGACCGTGGCGTCGGCGGCGTACGGGATGCCGACCGTGTACTCGAACCGCCGCGCCGCATGGGCAACGTAATTTGTGATCGGGGAGGTAAAGACGGTTTCATTCGGGATCCTGACATAGATGCCGTCGTAGGTCTTGATGATCGTGGAGAAGATGTTGATGTCGGTGATGTTCCCGCTCACGTCACCGATGTTGATGGTGTCCCCTATGGAAACCGGGCGCTCGATGATGAGGAAAAAACCGGAAACGAGGTTTCCGATGACCGACTGGCTGGCAATACCGATGACGATCGAGGCAAACCCGCCGGCCACCAGGAGGCCGCTCAGGTCCACCTGAAAGTAGGGGAGAATGATCAGAAAGGCGACGATCGCAATGGCGTAGTTGACGACTTTCAGGATAATATCGAGCTGGTTGCGCTTGATCTTGTCGGTCAGGCTCTTTTTCAGGTAGATCGTCAGCACCTTGGCGATCACCACCGCCGCGATCACGAGCAGGGAGACATAGAACAGGTGTCCCCAGGTGATCGGCGAGAGGGAAGAGACCTGGGTGTCCAGACTGAAGTTCAGGCCATCCATATCCTAGATCCCCTGGTCCATCAGATAGCGGGACCGCTCGATCCCGGGGATCGAGCGCGCCGTATAGAGCTCGAGCGACTTGCGTTGCCCCTCTGTGTGGGGAGCATCATAGCACCCGGTCTCGGCCACCATCGTGCTCACGATGCGCATCCACGCCTTCATCGTGGCCGAATCGTCGTAGTAAATCTTCATCCCGTAACTTTCGAGCATCAGGCGGGAGACATCCACCCAGTGGTTCGTGGTGTTCGTGATGGTGAGAGGGAGGAGCCCTTCCCGGTGAGGATCGAGGAGAGGCGGGGAGAAAGAAACCTCGCTCCGCCACCAGCGGGCGATCACCCCACGGTCCGGCGATCCGTACAGGGTGTACTTCTGCCGGTTCCATGAGAAGATATCGACTACCTCGAAGTTCCCCTTCGCCGCCACGAAAACGGCCACCTCGATCGGGAAGGTGAGGAAGATCGTCTCGTGCGCACCCGGTTCGATCGAGATCGGTTCGAACTCCACGAGAAGGTGGTGAGAAACTTCTTTCGGGAGGTTCAGCGGTTCGACCGGGTTGATGATCACCCGGCCCCCAGAGGAGATGAGGGCCCGCTCCCGGGCGCGGCCTTCAAGTGTCCGTCGATAGACGTACCTCCCGTTTTTCTGCTCGATGCCGATCGAAAAGCCCTCTTTTTCATAGTGAAAGGCGAAACCGTAGGTACCGTACACGCGTTGAGTATCTCGGAGGGGCGGTATTAAGGTTTATGCCGACCGTCATCCGTTCGGTCCCGCCGGGCGGACATCGGACCCTTTTTCACCGAGGTGTCAATTGCTCTGCCGTTTCCCGGTGCCGCCCCTCCCCATACTTCGCTATGTTTTTGAGGAAGCTCCCTGGAGGTCGAATCACCGACTTCCCTTCGCGGCTTCGCGTGAGACTTTGTTGCTGCCCCCACCGTCAACTCTTGCGAAGCCGCGAAGAACGCTAAGTCCGGTGTCCGGGTGCTACCAACTCCTCTTTGCGGCGTCGCGAGAGACGCATCGTTTGATTCCAGGCGCCAGAATTAGTGAAGTACTGCTCCCGGGCCAGGTATGGAATCGCGTGTGCCTTTATAGGTGGATAGGAGTTTCTGAAAGAAATTGTCGATCCCGCAGGAGATCTTTTTTGCGGAGATTCCTGAAAAAAAATTGTAGAGTTATTAAATTGGGGTGTTTGTGCCCCTGCCCCGGGGGGGTGCAGGCACTCCTCTACTCTACCGCCACCAGTTCCACTGAAAAGGTAAGATCCTTTCCGGCAAGGGGATGGTTGGCGTCGAGGGTCACCGTTTCGTCATCGAGACCGATCACCGTCACCAGGATCACCTGCTCTTCGGCCACCTCCACCGGGTACTGCTGCCCGACCTCGAAGGTGATCTCGGGGGGAAACTGGTTCTGAGCGACCTGCATGACGAGGTCGTCCCGCCGATGTCCGTAGGCTTCGTCGGCCGGGATGGTGAAGGTCTTTGTCTCACCGGGGGTCATGCCGAAGACCGCCTCTTCAAAGCCGGAGATGACCTCACCCCTTCCAACCGTGAACTTCAGGGGCTCGCCGCCTCGCGACGAATCGAATTCGGTGCCGTCTTCGAGGGTGCCGGTGTAATGGAGCAGAACGGTGCTGCCCTCAGCTGCCTGGGTCATACCCATCTTTCGAAGGCAGAACATGAAAAGGTTGCCATACCTGAGAAAAAAGCTGCCAGACGGCGGAGGGGGGATCCCCCTGCATCCGGCCAATACACGAGAACTGTGGATATATCCAGGTGGAAATATCGGGAACTCTCAGTACCTTTTGTATTCGGTCCGCGGCTTGGGGGCACGAGCCTCATCAATGCGCACGGTCCGGCCCATGTACTGGGTCTCGTTCAGGGCGTTCATCGCCTTTTCTGCCTCCTCGACAGAAGCGAACTCGACAAAGCCGAAGCCCTTGCGCGGGATGATTCTGGCGGACTTAACGTCACCGTAGGCTGAAAAAAGTTCGGAGAGCTGCTCTTCGGTGGTCTCGTAGTTGAGATTCCCGACATACAAAGTGCTTGATTCCATGAAAAGCTCCTTCATCACATATGGGTTTGCAGTAGTTATCATCCTTCCGGGTGCGGCAAAGGCTAAGTTCGGCGGCGGCAATTTTCATCCATGCAGCACGCCCGGGCTATTGCCCTCGACCTTGCGCTCCTTCTCCCCCCGGATCTTGCGGCTGAAGCACGCCGGATAAACCGCATTCTCGCCCTCCGCTCGGAGGATGAGGCGATCACCTTTGGCGAGCGGGGGTGCCTGCCTCATATCACCCTTGCGATGGCACCGGTAGCGGAGGAAAGGATCGGGGCGGCGACGGCAGTAATGGAGGGGGCGGTCAGGCGTCATCTCCCTCTCCCTCTCACCCTGACCGGTGTCTCCACGGTCGCCACCGGTTCCGGGCGGCGGGTTTCCGGGTTTGACATCGCCCCTGAGGCGTCGTTGCTGGCCCTCCACCGTGAGGTGATGGACGGCCTTGCCGGCCTTGCCGCAGACGATGATCCGGTTCTTTCCACAGGGGAAGGAGAGGCTCCGGATCCGGCGATGATCTCGTATGTCCGCAACTTCGCCCGCAACTCGGCCTATTTTCGGTACTCTCCCCACGTCACCCTCGGTGTCGGGGAGGCGGAGCCTGTCGATGCCGCCGTCGGATTTCCCTGCCGTTTTCAGGCAGGGGCCGCCGCCGTCTGCCATGTGGGCAATGGCGGGACATGCCGGCGGGTGTTTGCAGAAATACAGATATAGGCCGGAGCCTATTGGGACGTGATGGCGCAGTCCTGGAAGGAAGCGAAGGAGATCGCAAATGCGCAGGGGTTCGAGCACGTCTACCACGACTACGACGACGGCACCTACGGGGGCTGCCGGGCCGGCGATCGGCAGGGTACGTTTTCATGCGGGGTGTTCACGGAGCACCGGTGCATCCACATGCCTGCATCGCTCTCCGCCGGGGAGATGGAGGCGAAAGAAAAGAAGTTCATCGAGGATAATCCCGAATGGTTGAAGAGGTGAATCACGCTGCCTTAAACTTCCCGTCGGGGACGAAAATTTCGAAGCGTGCACCTATCCCTGCCTCTCCGGTTTCCCGGATCAGAATGCCGGTGATGGCGAGGATCTCTCTGATCAGAAACAGGCCGTATCCATGATTTTTTCCGTAGCCTGACGAGAAGATAATTTCTTTCTCCTCGGGGGGGATGCCGACCCCATCGTCTTTGCAGACGATGACGAGGCCTCCGTCCCTCTCCTCTGCCGTGAAGACGATCCTGCTCACCCGGCCGCCGTGGTCGATGGCGTTTGCGATGAGATTGCAGAAAACTTTCCTGAGCATCGGGTCTGCATAGACCAGTACAGGTGTGAGATCGACCTGTACGATCGCTCCGTCTTCCATGTCTGCCGCGCAGGCACGGATGAGCGGAGCCGGCTCCTGCCAGGCTGGCGGAGAACTGCCCATCTTCTGGTATTCGGCGCCGAACAGGAGATCCGTCTCTATCGCTCTGGCCATGGTTTCCGCCCGGTCCAGGAATGTTCTCTGCTGATCGTCGTATTTGATCTTCGCCAGCTCAAGATACCCCGAGAGGGCGGTGAGGTGGTTGAGGGTGTCGTGGCGGGTGATCGATCCGAGGAGAGCGAGTTTCTGGTTCGCCTGCCGTAACGCCTCCTTCGAGAGGTTTTCTTCGGTCACGTCGCTGCCCGAGGAGAGCAGGCCGATCGGTGTGCCCTGGCCGTCCTTCAAGATGGCGTTCGCCCATCTGATCTCCCTCAGCGTCCCGTCCGCCGTTATGACACTGTTTTCGTGTTTTTCAAATCCTATCTTGCCGCTCAGCGCATCATGATATCCCGAAAGCACTTCCTTTTGATCTGCTTTCGGGACGAAGGCGCCGAACCAGTCCTTCCCGAGTATTTCATGCTGGGGTAGGCCCAGAAGGCTCTCGCCTTTACGGTTTATCAGGGTGACCCGCCCCTCCAGGTCGAGGGCGAGGATGATGACGCCGGCGATGTCGAGGTAATTCTGTGCGGTATCCCGCTCTTTTCTGGCCCGGGCTTCAGCCTGGGTGAGGTCGCGGAATATCAGGTCGTAGGGGCGCTGGAGCCCGGTTTCGATGATGGCCGCATAGATGAGGGCGAAGGCGACGACCTTCAGGAGGTGGCCGAGCATGTTGAGGCCGTCGAAAACGTCGGCATACAGGGTAAACGAGAGCTCGGAGAGGACGGTGAAGGCGATTGCCGCAAGAAGGAAGGAGAGGACGGTGCGATCGAGTCCGTCCCGGTTCAGCCAGAAATGGACGCCGGCGAGAACGAGGCCGAAACAGATGACGCACTCCATGGCGATCTTGAAGGGTGTCAGCCCTTCGCCCGCGATATAACCGGCCGGAAAGATCCCGGTGGCGATGGCAAGGAGAATGGCCGCGGTGACCCCGGCAAAAACGGCAAATATCGCCCATTCGTGTCCTTTTCTCCAGAGCATCAGAGGGGCTGCGAGCAGGGCGGCCATCTCCAGGGAACGGGCCGCGATCCATAACTGGGTCGGGAGGTTCGGATCGTCGGGGAAGATAGCCATACCCTGGTAGGTGAGCGTATGGATCAGGTCGATGAAACCGGTGAAAAGGAAGGCGATCCCGATGAAAACGAGGAAATCACTCTTCTGAAACCGGCGGGTGTTCCATGCCAGGATAAAGATGCCCCCGGCGATGGCGATAGAAAATAACTCTGTAAAGACATGGAAGAGAAGGTAACTGTATAAACTCGTGGCCGCAGCTCCTGCAATAGTGAGTGAAAGCACTAAAAAAAACCATGCTGGTTCTTTTTTCAACAATTAATCAATCCTGATCGATTGATGGGGCCGACCAAATAAAATCTTTTGGATCCTATTATTTATCCGCTTGCTCCCCTATTACCCCTCATGACCGGCGGGATTGAAACGACCATCGAGTTTCAGATGAGCCTTCTCCTCTTTATCGCTCTGGCCGGATATCTGGTTGCTTCCCGGATCAACCAGTCTGCGGTCATAGGGGAGATCCTCGTGGGCCTTCTGGTGGGGCCGAGCCTTCTGGGCCTGATCACCTATACCGACTTCGTCGGGAGCCTTGCCGCCCTCGGCGCCGTCATTCTGCTCTTCGTGATCGGGCTCGAATTCGACCTCGGAGATATTCTGGATATCAGGTACATCGTCATCGGGCTCTCCGGGGTAATCTTTCCGTGGATCGGCGGCTACTGGCTGACCGCAGCTCTCGGCTACGGCTTTGAAAGTGCTGTCTTTGTCGGTACGGCCATGACCGCGACGAGCATTGCGATCACGGCGAACGTGTTGCGGGAGATGGGAGTGCTGGACACGCGGGTCGCCCGTGCGATCATCGGCACGGCGGTGATCGACGACGTCCTCTCTCTGATGGCCCTCTCGATCTCGATCGACGTCGTATCAGGTACGTTTTCGGCCTTTTCTCTCGCCGGCATCGTCGTCAAGGATATCGTGTTCATCGCCGTCGCTGCCTTTGTCGGGATCAGGGTTATTGCACCCTTCCTTGAACGGATCGATCGCAGACCGTTCGCCCGGAAATATCCCGAATTTATTTTCATCACTGCGATGATGTTCGCCTTCCTTTTTGCTCTCGGGGCAGAGGCGGTCGGTATATCCGCGATCATCGGGGCCTTCATCGCGGGGATGTCGTTTCGGGGCGTTAATCTCATGCACTCGCGCGACCTCAAGGAAGGGGCCGAGTATCTTCACATCATCTTTGCATCGATCTTCTTCGTATCCCTCGGCATCCTGGCGGACTTCTCGGCGCTCACCCCCGGCATCATCCTTTTCCTCATCGCCCTGACGGCGATGGCGCTGGCGACGAAACTCGTCGGCTGCGGGATGCCGGCGCGTCTCCAGGGGATGGGGAGTCGTGACTCACTTGTCCTTGGATTCGGGATGGTGCCCCGGGGTGAGGTGGCGATGATCGTCGCCCTCATCGGCCTGAATCTGGAACTCATCGACCAGGGGATCTACGTGGCGATCGTGTTGATGAGCCTGCTTACGACGGTGATCACCCCGATCGTTTACCGGAGCTGGCTATTTAAAAAAGAGAAGGCAGGGGCGGCGGCCTGATCAGGATCAAGCGCCTGTTGCGGTATATGTCCGGAGAACTCTTGCAAGTCTCCGGATCCCCTCCTCTATCCGGTCGTCCCCGGCGTTCGAGAAATTAAGCCGCAGTGTGTTGTCTCCCCCGCCGTCGGTATAGAAGGGGATGCCCGGGAGCACCGCGACGTTTTCGACGAGCCCCCGCTCGAAGAGGTCCATCGACGAGATGCCGGCAGGCAGGGTCGCCCAGATGAACATCCCGCCTTCCGGGCGCGTGTGCGTCACGCCTTCAGGGAAGAGGTCGTCGATCAGGCCGCCCATCAGGTCGCAACGGCGCCGGTACGTATCGCAGATCCGTTTGATCGGTGCGTCGATATTGTTGTCTGCCAGATAACGGGCCAGGATCCGCTGGGTCAGGATGGGAGTGTGAAGGTCGGTGGCCTGCTTTGCAACGGTCAGTTGGTCGAGGATCTCTTTCTTTGCACAGATCCAGCCGAGCCGCATGCCCGGGGCGGCGATCTTCGAGAAGGATCCGGTCATGACCGTTCCCTCAGGAAGGTATTTTTTCACCGGCGGCATCGGCTCCCCGGAAAAACGAAGTTCTCCGTAGGCGTCGTCTTCGACGAACACCGCCCCGGCGTCCCTGAGAAGAGCGGCGACCTCTCGCCGTTTCTCTTTCGACCAGGTGATGCCGGAGGGGTTCTGGGAGTTCGGGACGCCATAGAACAGTTTGACCTCTGTTTTCTGCAGGAGGTCTGCAAGCGCCCCTGTGTCAGGCCCGTCCTCCGTCAGGGGCACCGGGCAGAACGCCGGCTCGTAGAGGGAAAATGCCTGGATGGCGCCGAGATAACCCGGGCGCTCGATCGCCACGGCGTCGCCGGCGTCGATGAAGACCTTGCCGATCAGGTCGAGGGACTGCTGCGACCCGCTGGTGATCAGGATCTCGTCGGTGTTCACGTCAAGACCGAGTCTCCGGCGGTAACGCTCCGCGACGAACTCCCTGAGCGGTGCATAGCCTTCGGTCGTCGAATACTGGAGGGCTGCCGCACCCTCGGTCTCGAACACCACGCGTGCCGCCTCGGCAAGCTCCTTCACGGCGATCAGGGAAGGATCGGGAAGTCCGCCGGCAAAAGAGATGATATCCGGGCTCTCGGTGACCTTCAGGATCTCTCTGATGAACGAGCGCGGCGTCTTCGCCATTCTGGCGGCAAAGTGGTACGGCATGCTCTAAGTATCGCTATTTTCCTGTAAATATTCTTTTGTCGGAGAGACTCAGACCTTCGCCTCTTCCTTCACCGTATACTCGGCGTCGAGAACCCCTTCTTCCTCTTCCGGTATGATCAGCCATGCCAGAAGATAGACGACGATGCCGGTGAATACAAAACCTACAACGGTAATAACCGCCCATATCAGCCGTATCCACACCGGATCGATCTCGAAGTAGCGGGCGATGCCGCTGCAGACCCCGGCGATGACGCGGTCGTCCCGCGGTCGGACCAATCGTTTTTCTGCCATCAGATCTTCTTTTGTGTTGGGTATACATAGGACTGTCGGGACCGGGAGAGGGTGCGAAGATCAGAGGAACTTCAGAACCACCGGTGAAGGGCCGGATTTTTATAGTGTCCTGTTCTTATGAACCGTATGGAAGAAAAAGAGAGACTCAAAGGGGTTCCCGGGATGCTCAGGCCGTTCAAGCAGTACCTTGTCGGGGCCGGTCTCCCGGAGGGGGCCCAGATCGTCTACTATGGATGTCCGGGCACCTGCACGCCTTTCATCGAGCTCCTCGCCTTTTCGGTTCGCGACCTGCCCGTCGGTCAGGTGTTCGTCCCTTATCTCGACGAGACGAAAGCCCGGACGATACGGGCCGTCCCCGACGTCGGCATGCAAATCGGCGACGCTCCTACGTCCTTCAGACCTGACGTCGTCGTGGTGATGGGCGGGCTTGCGATGCCGAACGTCCCGGTTACTGCAGAGGAAACCGCCTCGACCCTCGGAAGATATCCGGATGCGAGACGGATCGGCGTCTGCTTCATGAGCATGTTCGAGAAGGAGAACTGGACCGATAAAATCGGTTTCGATCTCCTCGTCGACGCCTCTCTCGATCCCGTGACGGTGTACCGGTAACCTTCCGTCAGTTCATCATCATGATGGGCTCTTTTCCCGCCATGATCCTGACGAGATCCCCGACCATTTTTTCAATCTGCGACTTCCGGGCGGAGCGGCCGCCGACCATCAGGTTCAGATCGCCCCTGGTGATCAGCGAGATCGCGGCGAGCCCTTCAAAAAGTGGCATCTCCACCAGTTCTTCAAAGGTGATACTCTCTTTCATTACGTCCCCCGACTTTCGCTATGGCGTTTGAATTATTTAATTTTTCGTGAAGACGGGAGACGAATTCTGAGAAAATTGTGCATTTTTTATCGGGTATTAATGGCCGGAACGTGTCCTCACAAGCCGGAATCGAATGAAAACGGAAGAATGCATGGGCATTCCTCCGCCCACAGAGAGACGTGCAAAAAATAAATTTAGAGGTAGGGGTTGCGCAGGCCCTTGCCGACGCCGAACGTTGCGCGGGCTTCGAGGGTCTTCTGGTTCTTCGTGATCTTCTCGGTGGCGAGCTTGGTCACGAGTTCCAGGCCGGGCTTGACACCGGCGATGTCCTGCGTCTCGAAGCAGCCGGCGGCGACCGCCTTGCTCCAGGCATCGTCACCGATCTTCGTCCTGACCATGACCGTGCTCCAGCCGTCCGGGGTGCCGACCGATCCGGTCGAGACATCGGCGAGGTTGGAGACGTAGTCGAGGCAGACGTGGCAGCCCGGCTGTTCGTACTTGTGGGTGACCTTCAGCGGGATCTGAGAGACCGCACCGCGCTCGGTGTAGGCCCAGAACTTGCCCTTGCCGATGTCCATCTTGGTGACGGACTCGAGTTTCACATTGCAGTGGTCCTCGACGATCGCCTCGATCGACTGGTACGGGAAGTTCTCCATGCAGAAGATCCCGATGGCGAGGGCGATCTTGTCGGGAACGTCGCGCATGCCTACGGGGTAGAGCTGGGCTTTCCTGACGGCCTGCATCTGGCACGGGGTGCCGACGATACCGACTTTGTCGAGGCCGTAGCTCCGGGTCGCCTCCTTGAGGAGGGAGAGGTTCGGGGAGAGGTTGTACTTCGTGCCGCGTGCCGCGAGGAGTTCGGCCTTCGTCGTGGCGACGATCGGCTCGGGCTTCCAGGGCTCGTCGGACGGCCCCGCTACGATGGCACCGTCGATGATCCCCTCTTCGAGTGCATACACGAAGAGCTGGGTGACGATGCCTCCGTCCTGGGCTCCCTTCAGGATTTCCTTGTCGGTGCTGCGTGCAGCAACACAGGTCTTGTAGTTACCGAGTACCATTTTTCTTCACCTCACTCCATGACTCCCTTGATGAGTTCGGTAATGCCCTCGAACTCGTTCATCACATCGAAGTTGAAGAAGCTCCTCGGGCACTGGGCGTAGCAGGCGCCGCACTTGATGCAGAGGTCGCGCTCGATCTGCGGCTTGCCGTACTCCATGCTGATGGCGCGGACCGGGCAGGCAGCGGCGCAGGAGCCGCAGCCCATGCACAGGCCCTGGTTTACGACACCGATCATCAGGTCGCAGCCGCAGGCCTCACTGCTGAACTCGGCATTGGAGCCGCGCTGGGCAAGGGCCATGAGCGGCTTTAAGTATGCGGTCGCGAGTTCCTTCTGCTCGTCGGTACCCCTCAGGAGCAGGAATGCCATGATGCAGACGTTCCTGATCTGCTGCGGGGTCGGCGCACAGCCGGGGATATAGACATCGACGTCGATCAGATCTGCGATCGGGACGTACGACTCCATCTGCGGCTGGTTCCACTGGCCGCCGCGGCAGAACCGGGTGATGTTCCCGTATGCCGCACAGCCGCCGAG
>ENA-ORXD01001779-ORXD01001779.1-sediment-metagenome-genome-assembly--contig:-NODE-1779-length-16219-cov-4.648557_pt1 | contig 16219 bp, 10 predicted proteins | sample MGYA00237862_ERZ511471 | MGnify/ENA metagenome assembly ERZ511471
TACACCCCCATCGAGTTGTTCGCGGGCTTCGGCGCCGAGTGCGCCGTGCTGGACGACATTCCGGAAAATTTCGACCTCTCGGACGGCGTGGCGCACGCGAACCTGTGCGGATTCGGCAAATCGGTGATCGAGGCCGTTCTCGCCGGCGAAGTCGACGAACTCGTCCTGGTCAACTGCTGCGACACCATGCGCAGGGTCTATGACGTTGTCCGAAACAGCGAGGCGTGCCGTTTCCTGCATCTGATCGACCTTCCCCACGACGGCGGATGCGGCAGGGAGAGCTTCGCGAGGGAACTCCTGCGCCTGAAGGCCGCATGCGCCGCGTATACCCGGAGGGAATTCGACCGGAAGGCGTTCGCCGCCGCCTTTTCGCCGCCGTCCCCGGCGGTCGAACCGTATGTGGGGATCCTGGGCGTGCGCGCGGGGCGGGAAATGGAGGCCATGATGCGCGACGGTCTGGCACTGCCCGTCCGGAATCTTACCTGCATCGGCAACCGGGCGGTGGCCGCGCCCGGCGCCTCCCCGGAAAACGGGAAGGACGAAACGGCGCTGTTCATGGAGTATGCCGGCGCGCTGCTGTCTCAGTTGCCTTGCCGCCGCATGAACGACACCACGGGGAGAAAACAGCTGTACAACGACCCCAACCTTCGGGGCATCGTCTATCACACGATCAAATTCTGCGATTATTACGGCTTCGAGTACGCCGAGATCAAGAGCGGGCTTTCCGTGCCCATCCTCAGACTGGAGACCGACTATACGCTGCAGAGCAGGGGACAGCTTCGGACGAGGATCGAGGCGTTTTCGGAAACCCTTTCCGGGCTGGGCGGCAGGGAGAGAATCAGAATGAACAAAACGGGAAAATATTACGTCGCGGGCATCGACAGCGGCTCCGCCAGCACGGATGTGGTGATCCTCGACAACGACAGGAACGTCATGGCCTCGATCGTCATTCCCACGGGCGGCGGCGCGCAGTCGAGCGCGGAAAAGAGCCTCGCGGAAGCGCTGGATCTCGCCGGCATGGAGCGCGGGGCGATTTCCCGCATCGTGGCGACGGGATACGGCAGGGAGCATATCCGAAGCGGCGGCGAAAGCATCACGGAGATCTCCTGCCATGCCAGGGGCGCCCATTTCCTGAATCCGGGGGTGCGCACGGTCATCGACATCGGCGGTCAGGACAGCAAGGTCATCCGCATCGATGAAACCGGTGCGGTCAGGAATTTCGTGATGAACGGCAAATGCGCGGCGGGGACGGGCAGGTTCCTCGAAATGATGGCGAGGACCCTGGGGCTTTCGCTGAAAGAGATGAGCGAGAGGGGCCTTTCGTGGAAGGAGGATGTGGTGATCTCCAGCATGTGCACCGTCTTCGCGGAGTCGGAGGTGGTTTCGCTGGTGGCGCAGAACAGGGCCGTGCCGGATATCATTCACGGCCTCAACAACTCCGTCGCCGCAAAGGTGGCCGCGCTGGTCGGGCGGCTGGGCCTGGAAGGGGACTTCATCATCACCGGCGGCGTTGCAAAAAACAAGGGTGTCGTGCATGCCATCGAGGGGAAGCTCGGAATAAAACTGTACGTCTGCGACGAGGCGCAGATTTGCGGCGCTCTCGGCGCGGCCCTTTTCGCTCTGGATTGAAAACCGAAAACCGGGAGAACATCGTCGATGCCGTTGTTTCAGCCCGTCGAACGCGGGCGTGCGGCCGTACGGCGGTGTCCCCCCGCACCCTTTTCTTGATTTTTCCTCTTTTTCATGCTTATTGTTCCCAATATTCACTTCCATTCCCGTTTTCCAATTCAGGGATGCGCCCGAAGACGGCGCCCCGTTTCAGATTTCATCTGGGGATTGCTGATCGTGCGTCCGCACATGCCTTGCGAGGAGGGTGTCCGTGAAGCTTCAGACCAGGCTGTTCGTTCTCTTTTCCGTGAGCGCGCTCGTCATCATGCTCGTCCTGGGAACCGTCCTTTATTCCAGGCTCTGGAAGGAAAGGCTGGGATCGGTCCGGATGGACGTGTCGAACGAACTTCGGCACATCAACTTCATGGTGAATTCCTTTTTCGCGGAGGTGGAAAACGACGTCGAGACGCTGGCGGCGAACAAGACCGTCCGTTCGGCCGACGACCGCGATTTTACGAATTTTCTGAACGCCGACGAAAAGGCCTTCACCTACAACATCGGCGAACTGGAACAGCGGATCATCGACATCTTCAACAATTACCGGGTGACCCATCCCTATGTCAACTCGGTGTACATGGGAAGGGAGAACGGCAGTTTCGTCCGGTCGCACAAGCGGGAGCGGCCCTCCCCTTATGATCCCAGGGAACGTCCCTGGTATCTGATCGCCAGGAACAATCCGGGAAGGGCGGTGAAGACGGAGGCCTACCCCTCGCTGACGACCTCCGACGTCAACATCGGCATTGTCCGGGCCCTTGTCGACAGGAACGGCATGTTCTACGGCGCCGTGGGCGTCGACGTGACCCTGAAGAACCTTACGGAATACATCGCCGATATCGTAACCGATCCCCCGGGCACGATCGTCGTCGTGGACGCAAACGGGGTGGTCCTTGCGGGATTGAGCGACGACGTCCTTTTCAGGAACGTGAGGGAGTATTCCCCCGACCTTGCGGGCATCCTGTCGAAATCCGGACCGGGCTTTCTGCCCGCCGTGATCCGGGGAGTGAAGCATTATGTTTCGTTTGTTTCTTCCCCGGCACAGGGATGGAAGATCGCCATTCTCATTCCCTCCGCGGGCATCGAAAGGGAGATCGCCGGCCGGATCGCCGCGGCCGTCGGGGGACTGGCGATCGCCCTCGTCCTGCTCAGCGCCCTCACCATGGTCGGGCTTCGGGTGTACATCGTGAGGCCCCTGGCGAAATTCACCGACGAAACGAAGCATATCGCGCGGACGTTCGACCTCGATCGCCGCATCGACATCGACTCGCGGGATGAAATCGGTCTTTTGGCGGATTCCTACAACGGGATGATGGATACCCTTGCCGAGACGTATCGCTCACTGAAGAAGACGGAAGCCGATCTCATCGCGCACAAGGACCATCTCGAGGAACTGGTGGAGGAGCGCACCGCCCGGCTGCAGGAGGCGAACGAGAACCTCTCAGCCCAGATCGAAAAGAATGTCCAGACGTTGAACGAACTTGCCATCGCCAAGGACCGCGCCGAGACGGCCGACAGGCTGAAATCCGCCTTTCTGGCCACCATGTCGCACGAGCTTCGGACCCCCCTCAACTCGATCATCGGGTTCACGGGCATCCTGCTTCAGGGAATGGTGGGGCCCCTGAACGACGAGCAGCGAAAACAGCTCGGCATGGTGCGCGGAAGCTCGCAGCACCTGCTTTCACTGATTACGGATGTCCTGGACATCTCCAAGATCGAGGCGGGGCAGTTGAAGGTGCTCCATGAACCGTTCGACTTTACCCAGACGATGGAGAAGACCGTGGAGAGCGCGCGCCCCCTTGCCGAGAAAAAGGGGCTCCAACTCACATGTATCCTTCCCACCGGTATCGGCGACATGACCGGAGACCGCCGGAGGGTGGAGCAGGTTCTGCTGAATTTGATCAGCAACGCGGTCAAGTTTACGGAGAAAGGGTCGATAAACATAGAGTGCGGGTTGGAAGAGGGGGGCGTCACCATAAAGGTCACGGATACCGGCATCGGCATCCGCCCGGAGGACCTTGGAACGATTTTCAAACCCTTTCAGCAGATTGACTCGGGGATGACCCGTAAATACGAAGGCACGGGCCTTGGCCTTTCCATCAGCAAGAGGCTTGTGGAACTCATGGGGGGCAGGATCTGGGTGACCAGCACGCCCGGTTCGGGAAGCACTTTCGGTTTTTTTCTGCCTGACGGAAGCAGGGACGCATGAAGGGGAAAATTCTTGTCATCGAAGACAACGAGCAGAATCTCTATCTGGTGAGATTCATCCTCGAGCGAAACGGCTACGAGGTCTTCACCGCGCCGGACGGCAGGTCGGGCATCGAGGCGGCGTCATCGCTCCGGCCGGATCTGATCCTCCTCGACATTCAGCTGCCGGAAATGGACGGTTACGCCGTCGCCCGGAATCTGAGACGGAATCCAGCCCTTGAGAACACGCCCATTGTCGCCGTGACGTCCTACGCAATGGTCGGCGACCGGGAAAAGGTCATGGAAGCGGGCTGCGACGGATACATCGAGAAACCGATCGATCCGGACACCTTCGTGTCGCAGATCGAGCGCCATCTGCCCGGCAGGGATCGATCGAGGAGAGAGTCATGACACGAGTCCTGATCGTCGACGACAACAGCACCAACCTGTACCTGCTGGATGCCCTGCTCCGGGGATACGGCATGGAGGTGATCTCGGCGGAAAACGGCAGGGATGCCCTGGACAAGGCCCGTCTCGATCCGCCGGACCTGATCGTCACGGATATCCTGATGCCCGTCATGGACGGCTACGCCCTGTGCCGGCAATGGAAAAAGGAAGAAGCCCTGAAGGACATCCCCCTCGTTTTTTACACCGCCACGTACACGGACCCGAAGGACGAGGCGCTCGCCATCGGACTCGGGGCGGACCGGTTCATCGTCAAACCGCAGGAACCGGATGTTTTCATGAAAATCATCGAGGAGGTGCTGAAGGAAAAGAATCACGCGAAGCCGGCACCGGAAGGCCCCCTGGGCGAGGAAATGGAGTTCTTCAGGCAGCACAACGAGGTTCTCTTCAGGAAGCTTGAGAAGAAAATGCTGGACCTGGAGACGGCCAACGGCCACCTGAAGGCCCTCGAGGAGCGGTACCGGCTGTGTTTCAAGAACGTCATGGATGTCGTCTGCATGGTCGACACCGATTTCAAATTCGTGAACGTGTCCCCCAGCGTGGAGCGGATCCTCGGGTACGGGCCGCAGGAATTCGTCGGACAGCCCGTCTCCTGCCTGCAACAGATCTTCGCGCCTGAATCCTTCGAACTGGCCCTGACCAACATCGACCTCGCCCTGAAGGGCCATGAGTTCCCGGCGACGGTCTACCGGTTCTTCTCGAAGGACGGAGTCGAGAAATTCGGCGAAATCAGCGCGTCGCCGGTGACGCGTGAAGGCGGTGTCATCGGGATCATCTGCGTCGCCAGGGATATCACGGACCGCCTGGCGGCGGAGAGGATGCTGCGGCAAAGACAGGAGATGCTGACGCGGACCGAGAACATCGCCCACATCGGAAGCTGGGAGTGGGACGTCGCGACGGACGCCGTCACGTGGTCGGACGAGCTTTACCGTATCCTGCAGCGCGACCCGTCGGCGGGGGACCCGTCCTTCTCCGGGTACGCCGAATTGCTTCATCCGGACGACGGGGCGCTGTTTCGGGAGGCGGCGGAATCGGCCGTCACCGGGGGAACACCCTACCAGCTGGAGGTGCGCGTCCTTCGGCCGGACGGAACGGTCCGCCACTGCCTGGAACGGGGCTATCCGGAGAAAGGCGCCGACGGGAAGGTGGTCCGCCTTTTCGGCTCCCTTCAGGACGTCACCGAGTTCAGGCTCGCCCGGGAGCGCATCGAGCACCTGAACACCGTTCTGCGGGCGATCCGGGAGGTGAACCAGCTCATCGTCCGGGAGCGCGACCAGGAGACCCTGATCCGCGAGGGCTGCCGGCTGCTGGTGAAAAACCGCGGCTATGCGTCCGCCATGATCATCCTCACGGACGAAAACGATCGTCCCGTTTCCTGGTCCGGGGCGGGTATGGATGCGGCTTTCGGATCGATGACCGCCCTGCTGGGGGGGGGTGAACTGCCGCCCTGCTGCGATCATGCGCGATCCGGGGAGGGGGTGGTCTGCATCAAGGCCGACGACCGTGTCTGCGTCATGTGCCCCGTTGCCGCCATGTACACGGGGTCGGACGCCATATGTACGCGCCTCGTGAACAACGGCAACGCGCTGGGCTATTTTTCCGTTGTGACGGAGCGGGATATCGAGGCGGACGCCGAGGAGCGGGGTCTTTTCGCCGAAATGGCAGGGGATATCGCCTATGCGCTGCATGTGATGCAGAAGGACAGGGCCCGCGAAAAAATCGAGCAGGATCACCTGTCCCTGCAAAGCCGGATGGTCCAGGCGCAGAAGCTGGAATCCGTGGGCCGGCTTGCCGGCGGGGTGGCCCATGATTACAACAACATGCTGGGCGTGATCATCGGGTACGCGGAGCTCGCCATGGACAGGGTGGCACCCGGGGATCCGCTTCATGCCGATCTCAAGGAAATACTCAACGCCGCCAAGCGCTCCAGTGAGATCACGCGGAAATTGCTGGCTTTCGCCCGCAAGCAGCCGATCAGTCCCCGGGTGCTCGATCTGAACGGGACCGTGGAAAGCATGCTCAAGATGCTCCGGCGTCTCATCGGCGAAAACATCGAGCTTGCCTGGCTTCCCGGGGCGCGCCTGTGGCCGGTGAAGATCGATCCCGTGCAACTCGACCAGATCCTGGCCAATCTTTGCGTGAATGCTCGGGATGCCATCGGCGACGGGGCGGGCAGGATCATCATCGAAACGGACAATGTGACCCTCGACGAGTCGTATCGCTTCGGTTCCGAAGGGTTTCTTCCCGGCGATTTCGTGCTGCTGGCCGTGACCGACAACGGCTGCGGCATGGACAAAGAGACCCTGGAGATGATCTTCGAACCGTTTTTCACGACGAAAAGCCTGGGCAAGGGCACCGGCCTGGGACTGGCCACGGTGTACGGCATCGTCAAGCAGAACGACGGGTTCATCAAAGTCTACAGCGAACCGGGGAAAAGAACGATCTTCAAGATCTACCTGCCCCGCCGGAGCGAGGAAGCGGGGGAGGAAGAAGCGAAGGGACCGGTGGAAATCCCGAGGGGCCGGGGCGAAACGGTGCTGATCGTGGAGGACGAGCCCGCGATCAAGAAGATGGGCGGAGCGATGCTCGAAAAACTCGGTTACCGGGTGCTGGAGGCGGGCACGCCGGCCGAAGCCATGGACATCTCGGAGAAGCATCTCGGGAACATTCATCTCCTCCTCACCGACATGGTCATGCCGGAAATGGACGGCCGCGATCTGGCCGGGCGGTTAACGGCCATGCGCCCGGGAACGCGGGTCCTGTTCATGTCCGGCTACACGGCCGCCGTGATCGCCGGACACGGCGTCCTGGAACAGGGCGTGCAATTCATCCAGAAACCGTTTTCCATCGGGGATCTGGCCGCCAAGGTGCGGGAAGTCCTGACGGCTTCGTAAAAAGTTCCTATGCTGCCCCTTCTTCCCTCGTCCCTGCGGCGTACCCAAAGTACGCCTCGGTCCTCGGGATTCGGGCGCCTTGCCTCTGGAGCTTTTTCCTTTGCCGTTCGAAAAAGTGTTGATTCGGCTTTTTTGCGAGTTCATCAAGTCCTGGAACAGAAACATTCAGATGCCGTCCCCTGACGGGGACCGGACCTTTCCACATTGCGGAGGTGTCCCATGAAAATCACGAACCTGGAACGGATCGGGAAAGCGAAAATGACCATGGAAGGGGCAAAGGATACGTGGAAACAGGTGCCCCTGTCGAAGGAGGACGGTGTACCGAATTTCTCCTTCCGCGTGTTCACGATCATGCCCGGAGGCTACACGCCTTACCACACGCACGACTCGGAGCACATGAATTATTTCATTTCCGGGGAAGGCGTCGTGGTGACTGAAAGCGGTGACGAGCGGCCGGTGAAAAAAGGGGACTTCGTCCTCGTTCTCCCAGGAGAGAAACATCAATACAGGAATGCATCTCCCCGGGAACCCCTGGTCATGATCTGCGCCGTGCCGAAGGAGTACGAGTGACGGCTGAGCGGCCGGGCTCGCCTTGGAAAAGCTCCGCCACCTTCTCCAGTGTCCGGTACCCGCGGACGATATGATCAAAATGGCCCTGTCCCTCGATGAGGGTCAGCCGGGAGTTCTTTACGCGGCCTGCCACGTATTCGCTGAATTTCGGAGGGACGAATCTGTCCGCCGATCCCTGGAACACCTCGATGGGGATCTCGATGTCCCTGAGGTCGAATCCCCAGGGCCGGTACACGGTCTGCGCGTCATAGGCCGGTCCCGTCGCCCCGTTCCGGAAAAGCTCCTGAAAGTCCCGCATGAGCAGGTACTGGAATTCGGGAAGACGGAAGATCGCCTTGTCGGCGGGGCACAGGCTGGAGTCGAACATTTTCGCGAAGGACGCCGGGTTCCTGACGACTTTCTGCATGAATCCGAGCAGCGAAAAGGGAATCCGGAACAGGAAGAGGGGAAGCCCCGTGCCCAGCTTCGCGTACAGACGGTCCATGGTCCCAAGGTGCCGGATCATGTCGGGATCGCCGTAGACCGGCGCGGCGCAGGCCAGGTCCACCACGCAGGTCAGGCGGTCGGGGATGGAGGCGGCGCTGGCCATCAGGGTGGGGCCGCCCCCGGAGATGCCGATGGCCCCGAAGGTGTCGATTCCGAGGTGGTCGGCCAGGTCGACCATGTCCCGGGCGTACTCGAGGACCGTCCAGCCGGGGCGGAAACGGGACCGGGAAACGCCGGGACGGTCCGGGGAGATGATTCTGAAACCGTAACGAAGGCCGGGTTTGTGGAGGAGCATGGCGTGAACGTGGGACCCCGTCCCGTGGTAAAAGAAGAGGGGTCGACCGCCGGGGCTGCCGTACTCGTGAAAGGCGAGCTGCGTTCCCTGACGGGTCCTGTGGAACCGCACGTTTTTTTCCAGCGCCTCGATTTCCGGCCCGGAAAGAAGGCTCAGTTCCCCGTTGGCTCCATCGGCTTCCTTCATGGGGGTCTCCCGGCTTCTCGAACGTTCACGGAAGGATGTACGGGGTCGGGCGCCCGTTGTCAAGCCCGAAGAACCCGGGGCGGTTTTTTTTCGGGAGTTCGATGGGACATCCCCGGAATCCACGAAATTTTCCTTGCAAAAAGTGACGTCATGTTATAAATCGTGACGCTATGTTCATTTCAAGTGGCAGAGGGTGACACGGTGCCGAACGGCGTCATGAAAGTCGAGACGCTCTCGAGAAGGGAGAGGGAAAAGCTGCGGCAGCGCCAGGAAATGCTGAACGCCGCGCTCCAGCTTTTTACGGAGAAGGGATACCACAACGTCTCCATGCACGAGATCGCGGGAAAAGCCGAGTTCGCCATCGGCACCCTCTACAAGTTCTTCCGTAACAAGGAGGATCTTTACAGGGCCCTCGTCCTGGAACAGTCGGACAAGTTGCACGTGGCCCTTGCGACGGCCATCGGAGAGCCGGAAGACGAGATCGAGAAACTGAACAATTACATCAGGGTCAAGGGAGAATTCTTCCGCGACAATTACGCCATGATCAGGATTTACTTCGCCGAAAGCCATGGGCTGAGTTTCAACCTCATGGCGGGTCTCGACGCAGAGCTTCGCGAACGATACGAGAGATTCCTCGCACTTCTCGCTTCCGTCTTCGAAGGAGCGATGAAGAGGAAGCGTTTCAGAAGGATCGCGGAACCCTACCACCTGGCCGTGGCCCTGGACAGCATGGTCAACGCCTTTCTTTTCCTGTGGCTGACCAATCCGGACCGCCTGCACGGTCCGGAAGTTCCGGGCGCCATACTCGACATTTTTTCCAAGGCACTGATCTCCTCGTGAAGGGGGTCGCAACGTCTTTATCCCGATTCAGATCACTGGAGGTTTTCGATGCGTCATTCGGCAAGGTTGAAAGAAATGGTTCCACGGGCGCTTCTTCTCGCGGCCCTGTGGGGCGGCCTCGTGCTGGCCGGTTGCGGCAGTTCGCCCATGGCGGCAACGCCGCCCCAGGCTCCGGAAGTGGGGACGATCACCGTCGCACCGGAGCGGATCGTGCTCACGACGGAGCTTCCGGGCCGGACGTCTCCCTTCCTGGTCGCGGAAATCCGTCCCCAGGTGAATGGACTCATCCAGAAACGCCTCTTCGAGGAAGGTTCCGACATCAAGGAAGGACAGGTGCTCTACGAGATCGACCCGGCCTCCTTTCAGGCGGCCCTCAACAATGCCAATGCCGCACTCGGCAAGGCCCAGGCCTATCTTCCCTCCATCCGGTCGAGGGCCTCCCGTTACGAGGAGCTCCTCGCCGACAAGGCGGTGAGCCAGCAGGACTATGACGACGCCGCGGCCGCGCTGAAGCAGGCGGAGGCCGACATCGAATACTGGAAGGCCTCCGTCGAGACAGCCCGCATCCAGCTGGGCTACACCCATATCACCGCGCCCATCTCCGGGCGGATCGGCAAATCCAGCGTCACCACGGGGGCCATCGTGACGGCCTACCAGCCCGTGGCCCTGGCGACCATTCAACAACTGAACCCCATCTACCTGGACGTGCCCCAGTCCACGTCCGAGATGCTGCGGCTCAAACGCCGTCTGGAGGAAGGCCTTCTCAAGAGCAACGGGAAGAACCACAGCAAGGTCAGCATCATTATGGAAGACGGCACGGCCTATCCGCTGGAGGGAACGTTTCAGTTCCGCGACATCACGGTGGACCCGACGACGGGGTCCGTTCTCCTCCGGGTGATCGTTCCGAACCCGGAAGGGTTTCTCCTGCCGGGCATGTTCGTCCGGGCGGTCCTCAAGGAAGGCGAGAACACGCAGGCCATCCTCGTTCCCCAGCAGTCGGTTTCCCGCGACCCGAAGGGGAACCCCGTGGCCCTGGTCGTCGACGAGGCGGGCAAGGTCGGGCAGCGGAAGCTCGTCCTGGACCGGGCCATCGAAGACCGGTGGCTCGTCGCGGAAGGGCTGGCGGCGGGGGACAGGGTGATTGTCGAGGGCATCCAGAAGATCCGGCCGGGAATGACCGTGAAATCGGTCCCCATAAACGACGGCCGGGAAAAGGGCGCCGGGCCGGGCGCCGCCACTCAGCCGGCCCCGAAATCGAACTGACGGAGGCCTGAGATGCTTTCGAGATTCTTCCTGGACCGGCCGGTCTTTGCCTGGGTCATCGCCATCATCCTCATGCTGACGGGCGCCCTCGCGATTTACAACCTGCCCATATCCCAGTATCCCCCCATCGCCCCGCCGTCCATCGCCATCAGCGCCTATTACCCGGGCGCCTCGGCGGAAACGGTGGAAAACAGCGTGACCCAGATCATCGAGCAGAAGATGACCGGTCTGGCAAAGATGCTGTACATGTCCGCCACCAGCGATTCCTCCGGCGCCTCCCGGATCGAACTCACCTTCGCCGCGGGCACCGATCCGGACCTCGCCTGGGCCCAGGTTCAGAACAAGCTCCAACTCGCCATGGCGAGCCTTCCCGACGTGGTCCAGCAGACGGGCGTCAAGGTGAGCAAGTCCACCCGGAACTGGCTCATCATCGTGGGGCTCATCTCGGAGGACGGCAGCATGGACGGCTACGACCTTCGGGACTACGCCCAGTCCAACATCGAGAAGGTGCTGTCGCGGGTGCCCGGCGTGGGCGAGGTGGAAGTCTTCGGCACCCAGTACGCCATGCGCATCTGGATCGACCCCGACAGGCTGACCGATTACCGGATGACGATGCAGGACGTCGTCACGGCCCTCAAGGCTTACAACGTACAGGTTTCGGCGGGACAGTTCGGGGGGGCCCCGGCGGTGGAGGGCCAGCGCCTGAACGCCGCCATCATCGTCCAGAGCCTTCTCAAGACCCCCGACGAGTTCGCCGCCATTCCGCTGCGGATCAATCCCGACGGCTCCGTCGTCCGGATCCGGGACGTGGGAAGGACGGAACTCGGCACGGAGCAGTACGACATCGAAGCCCAGTACAACGGCATGCCCTCCTCCGCGCTGGCCATCCGGCAGGCCGCCGGCGCCAACGCCCTGGACACGGCCGACGCCGTGAAGGTCAAACTGGAGGAGATGAGCCCCTTCTTTCCCCCCGGTCTGAAGGTCGTCTACCCCTATGACACCACCCCCTTCATCAAGGTGGCCATCGAGGAGGTCGTCAAGACCCTCTTCGAGGCGATTTTCCTGGTCTTCCTCGTCATCTACCTGTTCATGGGCAGCTTCCGGGCGACCCTGATCCCCACCATTGCGGTGCCCGTGGTGATCCTGGGAACCTTCGCGGTGCTCGGGCTCCTCGGCTTCTCGATCAACATGCTCACCATGTTCGCCATGGTGCTCGCCATCGGGCTTCTCGTGGACGACGCCATCGTCGTCGTGGAAAACGTGGAACGGATCATGCGGGACGAGGGGCTTTCCCCCAGGGAGGCCACCGCGAAATCCATGGACCAGATCACGAGCGCCCTCATCGGCATCGGGCTGGTCCTTTCGGCGGTGTTCGGTCCCATGGCCTTCTTCGGCGGGTCCACCGGGGTCATCTACCGCCAGTTCTCCGTCACCATCATCGCCTCCATGCTCCTGTCGGTGCTGGTCGCCCTGATCCTGACGCCGGTTCTGTGCGCCTCCCTTCTCAAGCCGGTCCCCAAGGGGCACACGTCGTCGGAAGGGGCGGTGTTCTTCCTCCGTCCCTTCTTCAGGTGGTTCGACCGCGTCTTTTTCCGGAGCAGGGACAGGTACGTGAGCCTGGTCGGGCGGGTCCTGTCCACCAAAAAACGCTGGCTCGCCCTGTTCGTCCTGATCGTGGCGCTCATGGCGTTTCTGTTCCAGCGCATGCCGACCTCCTATCTCCCCGACGAGGACCAGGGGATCCTCCTGTGCCAGATCCTCATGCCCACGGGGGCGACCCTGGAACAGACCCAGATCGTCGCCGACGAAGTCCAGCGCTATTTCCAGGAAAGCGAGAAGGACACGGTGGAATCCACCATGACCATCGCCGGTGTCGGCTTTTCCGGGAGGGCGCAGAACAACGGCATGGTCTTCGCAAAACTGAAGGACTGGAAGCTCCGCCATCGCAAGGATCTGCGGGTGAAGGCCATCGCGGGGCGGGCCATGGTCGCCCTTTCGAAGATCCGGGGCGCCATCGTGTTCGCCTTTCCCCCGCCGTCCGTGATCGAGCTGGGCACCGCCACGGGGTTCGATTTCCAGCTCGTCGACCGCGGGGGCCTCGGACACGCCGCGCTGATGGACGCCCGGAGACAGCTTCTCGACATGGCCCGTCAGGACAAGCGGATCGTCAAGGTCCGCGCCAACGGGATGGATGACGTGCCCGAATACCGGATCGACGTGGACTGGGAAAAGGCGGGCGCCATGGGGGTTCCCATCAGCGCCATCCACAGCACCATCTCGGCGGCCTTCGGCGGCTCCTACGTGAACGACTTCATCCAGGGGGGACGGGTGAAGCGGGTCTATGTCCAGGCGGACGCCCCGTACCGCATGCTTCCCGGGGACCTGGAAAAGCTCCATGTCCGGAACGCCGCCGGCGCGATGGTTCCCTTTTCGTCCTTCGCCGCGGGGCACTGGACGTCCGGCTCCCCCCGGCTGGAACGGTTCAACGGCTTCCCCTCCATGAACATCTGGGGCGAGCCGGCGCCCGGGAGAAGCTCCGGCGAGGCGATGAGCATCATGGAACAGCTGGTGACGAAACTGCCGCGGGGAACCGGGCACGACTGGACCGGTCTGTCCTACCAGGAGCGGATGGCCAGTTCCCAGGCGCCCCTGCTGTACGCCTTTTCCGTCCTGGTCATCTTCCTGTGCCTCGCGGCCCTCTATGAAAGCTGGACCATCCCCATCTCGGTCCTCATGACCCTTCCCCTGGGAGTCATCGGCGGCATCATGGCCACGTCGCTGCGGGATTTCCCCAACGACGTGTACTTCCAGATCGGGCTTCTGGCCATCCTGGGACTCACCACGAAAAACGCCATTCTGATCGTCCAGTTCGCCAAGCAGGGGATGGAACATGGGATGGGTCTCATCGAGGCGACCCTCGAAGGAGCGAAGCTGAGGCTTCGTCCCATCGTCATGACCTCGCTGGCCTTCGGGTTCGGCGTCCTTCCCCTGGTCGTGACGACCGGCGCCGGCGCGGGGGCCCAGAACGCCATCGGCACCGGTGTCGTGGGAGGCGTGGTGACGGCCACCCTCCTGGTGATCGTCTTCGCGCCGCTCTTCTACGTGATCGTCGAGCGGATCTTCGGAAAAAAACTCAGAAGGAGCGAAGCGGCCGCAAAGGCGGACGCCGATCCTTCGGGGAGCCGGTAACATGAAAAAAACATTCCTTCTCCTGACTGGCATTCTTCTGTTCGCGACGGGCTGCACGCTGGCCCCGCGGTACACGAAACCGGAAGCCCCCGTCCCCGCGGAATGGCCAAAAAGCGCGGCCTGCGCCGGAACGGCGACGGCAACCGCACCGGCGGCCGCCGAATGGAAGTGGCAGGAATTCTTGATCGACGGAAAGCTTCAGAAGGTCATCGAAACGGCGCTCGGAAACAACCGGGACCTCAGGCTCGCCGTTCTGAACGTGGAAAAGGTGCGGGCCCTCTACGGGGTTCAGCGGGCCGAACTGTTCCCGTCGGTCAGCGCGGTCGGCAGCGGGACCAAGAAACGGGTCCCCGCCGATCTCTCGAGCTCGGGCAAATCGCAGACGGTGGAGGAATACAGCGTCAATTTCGGGGTCCTCTCCTGGGAGATCGACCTGTTCGGCCGGATCCGCAGCATGAAGGACAGCGCCCTGGAGCAATACCTCTCCACGGAACAGGCCCGGCGCGGCGCGCAGATCCTGCTCGTGTCGGAAGTCGCCACGGCTTATATGACCCTGGCGGTGGACCGGGAGAACCTTGCCCTTTCCAGGTCCACCCTCGAGAGCAGGAAGGCGGCCTACGGCCTGATCCGCCGTCGCTTCGAGCTCGGGCTCGCCACGGAGCTGGATCTCCAGAGGGCCCGGACGACGGTGGAGGCGGCGCGGGCCGATGTCGCCCGCTATACGCAGCTGACGGCGCAGGATGAAAACGCCCTGAACCTTCTGGCCGGTTCCGCCATTCCGGAGGAACTTCTGCCCGTCGATCTGGCGGCCGTGATGCCCCCGTCGGAGATATCGCCGGGACTTTCTTCCGAGGTGCTCCTGGGACGGCCGGACATCCTTGCCGCGGAACATCTCCTCAAGGCGGCCAACGCCAACATCGGCGCCGCCCGGGCAGCGTTCTTCCCCCGCATCTCCCTGACCGCGACGGCGGGGACGGCCAGCAGCGAGCTGTCCGGTCTCTTCGGCGCCCACCAGGCCGTGTGGAGTTTCGTGCCGGTCATTTCGATGCCCATTTTCGACGCCCGGACCTGGTCGGCCTACGACGTCAGCCAGGCGGAAAGGAAGATCGCCCTCGTCAAATACGAGAAGGCGATCCAGAACGCCTTCCGTGAAGTGGCCGACGGCCTCGCAGTTCAGGGGACGGTGGGGGAAGAGGTTTCGGCGCAGCGTTCCCTGGTCGAGGCGACCGCGGAAACGTACCGCCTGTCCAACATGCGGTATGAAAAGGGGATCGACAGCTTTCTCGGGGTGCTGGATGCCCAGCGCTCCCTGTATGCGGCGCAGCAGGGGCTCATCGCCGTCCGTCTGAAACAGCTTGCGAACCGGGTGCTGCTGTACGCGGCGCTCGGGGGGGGAGGGAACTGAAAACATGGCTTCTTCGCACGGGCCGAAGCACGCCGCGGGCGGCGGGCCGGCATACGCGGGGACACGAAAGGGAACGGTCCGGAGAACACCCCCGGGCAAATGCCGCCTCGGGGGAGCGGCATGGATCGCGCTTGTATTTACGGTGCTTTTTCTCATGACGGGAGTCCCTCCGCTCCTGGCGGAGGAGGCGCCGTGTCCTTCCCGTTCCATGAACGAGGCGGGCGTCATCGTCGGTTACGGCCAGGGAAGCCTTCCCGAGGGATGCTACGATCCGCTCCTCGTGATCGTCCGGCTGGGATACGACCTGGAAAACCGGGTTGCCCTCCTTAGGGAATGGAAAGGGGTGCTGTCCCTGTATGTGGAACCCCAGGTGAATCCGGTGAACAGCGCGGAAACGGAAATCGAATTCGGCGTCGACGCGGGGGTCAAATACATGCACCCCCTGTCCGGAAGGCTCTGGGGGCACCTCTTCGCCTCCGTGGGACCCCATTACATCTCGGTGGTGACGGCAAAACAGACGAACGGGTTCATCATTTCCGACGTCGTGGGCGCCGGGCTGACCTGGTTCCTGACGGAAAAATCGGCCCTCGTGGCCGAGTACCGGTTCCGCCACCTCTCCAACGCCGACACCAACCTGCCCAACAACGGCATCAACTGTCACTTCGGAACGATCGGGTATACCCGGTTCTTCTGACGGTTTCCGCGACGGAAAAACCAGGGACACTTCCCGTATTTTTCTTTGGAAAAATACGGGAAGTGTCCCGGTTTTTCCCCCAG
>ENA-ORXD01001780-ORXD01001780.1-sediment-metagenome-genome-assembly--contig:-NODE-1780-length-16196-cov-5.073454_pt1 | contig 16196 bp, 14 predicted proteins | sample MGYA00237862_ERZ511471 | MGnify/ENA metagenome assembly ERZ511471
CATTGGGAACGACGGGATAAAGGGTTTATGGAGATTAAGTTAGCGGAAAATGCATTGAAGGTCGTTTGGGAATTCCAAAGTCTGATTTTCGTCCAGAATGACATTTTGCCTGGAAAATTAAATCAGGAAAAATAACCTATAAGGTAGATTATTATATAGGTTGTATTTACGATGCCAATCATGATCAGTGCAGCTTTGAAGAATTTCTTTTCCATCTCTTTCAGAGCAATTTTCTTATTCCACCAACGCAGATAGATGGATTCGAAAAGAAGTCCTATTATGTATATGAGATTGGTTAGAAAGACTGTCGTGACAAATTGCTGGAAGGGAAGCCTGACAACAAAGGGTTCTACAGATTCAAATATATTTCTGGCTGTACCAATTAAATAAGCTACAAAAATGATGATGATATTAAGAAGAATGAGACGTATGAATATCCATCCTATTTCGTAAGAGACTCCCCGTTTCAATTGAGTGTTCATTAGATTAGTTTAGCTTTTCCAGACAGGTTCTTGGAATGTTGTTTCTCGACTATAAAATGATGCTCTACAATTTAGGCAATTTTATATCTTATGATACTATTTGAAAAATGAATTTATTCAGGTTTTATTGGATAAAAGGCAGCCAAATGCGGCTGCCTTAGTTATTACATAACAGAGCATTCAATTGCTCAAACCTTGATCGCCTGACAAAAAGTAACATTTTCTCCGCTCCATGCATCACTTCCGGGCAGCACGTCTTCGTGAAAGCTGATGGATTGAAAGCCATGCTTGCTTAGCATTCCGCTCAGATCTGCATGGGAAAACAAGTGTGTCCAGAAACGGTAAACATCACTTTTATCTTGCTCGTCAGTAACAATGTGCTGATAGAGAATCACTTTTTCTTCAGAATAGAAGAATGATTCAGAGAGTACCACGTAGGGCTCCGGTTTCCAAAATCCTCCGGCCGATGCTTCCCAGTTTTTGGGCGTGGTTTTCTTTTCCGGTTCGTTGTCGTTCAACACATCGAAGATTAACTTACCTCCGGGCTTCAGTACCCGATGGATGAGTGCTAACACTTTGTCCCGTTCGTCCGGGAACAATACCCCGAAATCGGTATAAATCAGGATGACTAAATCAAATTGGTCCGCTTCCAACTTCAACGAGGTATAATCGGCTTGCAGGTATTTAATGTCGAGGTGTTTGCGTTGCGCCTCTTCGCGGGCGTACGCTATGGAATTTTCCGAAAAATCAACGCCGGTAACCTTGTGGCCTTTGTTGGCCAGTTGCACAGCGTACAAACCCGGGCCGCATCCTAAATCCAAAATGTTTAGCGACTTCTTATCGGTTTGTTGCAGCATCCAGTCAACAGTTCGCTGAATGGTCGACTTCTTACGGCTTCCCAGATCGATTTCCTCGTTTAGGTGAATCTGCAACAGTTGCTTTGAAATGTACGGGTCGGTCCACATCACGGCGGAACCTTTCTCATAAAGTTTTGGCTTTTGAGCTTTCGACAGTATATCTGTGATTTTCATAACTTTTTAATTAATGTGCAATGGTTGATGCACGAATAGTCGCACATAACCTGCATAATAAATTGTAAAATAATGGAGTCAGAAGAGCATGTAAGATAAAGACAACAACTTTTATGCTGTTACCCGGCTCTTCAGTCTTCTCCCGGAAGGGAGTTGAATGATATGGTTAGTTCGTTTTCAAAGCAATACGAAGATAGGGAATTTTGTTTGTTTTTACCAAAATGGAAATAGCTCATTCATTTTCCTGTTAAAGTGACACATTTTGTTCAATAGTCGATCGAAGCTTCGACGGAGGAAGGTCGCAGAAACCTCGCAGGAAGAGTAGAGGGTGAAAAGTTAATATTATGTATGATATCGAAAATCGTCTGTTATTTATTCTCGTGCTATCTGAGCTATTATTTTCACGGTGTTCGATAAGGAAATATACCCGCACTTTTTATAAAAAATCATCGTAGATATATCGTTCAAATATATCTACGATGACAATATTTCTTACGAACTGTAGTAATTACTCTTCGTACATATCCGGCGTAATATTAATTCGGGTAATGTACACTCCGTCCTTGTCCTTGTAAGTATAGGTCATGGTCACCTTGTTATCACGAAAACCCTTCATGTCCGGATTGGTTTTCACGTTGTTCAGAATCACCGGTTTGATATAGCTCTCCAGCCCGGATATATCAATGGAGTCCTTTACTAAATTCACCAATGTATAATTGTACTGAAACACATTACCGGGCATAGCCACAGCATTATCGAGGCGCGTTTCCTGGTCGACCATAATCGGGCACGATTGGTTAATCTGGCTGGCGGCCTCCATCATGGCTTTATCGAAAGTAGGAGCTTTGAAAAAGTATTGCTGAATGAAGAAGGCGACGAGCAGTCCGACGGTTGTTCCGACTACACTGCCAATAATCCGTTTACGATTGCTTGAATTTTCCATTTGTTGAGAAAGTTTGGGTACGAGGTTATTGTTACTGCGAATAAATAATTCGTCCGAAATTTAAGCATTTTATGTTTTTTTGATAAACTACCCAAGGTACATTTCTGGTGAAAATAAATCCGTAGAGCAAAAAAAACGGATGAAAAGCATCATGCTCTTCATCCGCAGTATAAATAATCGTCAAGTATTAACCGTGAGTTGATTCTTTCGTTGCGAGATTTAAATATCAACTCAAGCTTTTTTCAATTGTGTTTTCTTGTAGTATAAATAAGAAACCAGTAGAATAACCAATGCGATGACCGGCATAATGGCTACTGATATTGGGTCGCCACTGGACATGTGTGCTACAAATGCCGATACAAAAGTAATGGCGAAACCTGCATAGGCGAATTGTCTGAGTAGTCCCGGAATTACTGGCACCATCAATGCAATGACACCAAGGATTTTAGCCACGGCCAGTTCTTCCCGGAAAAAATTGGGGAATCCGAGGTGAACAAAAGCAGCTTTCATACCGGGGTTGGTCAGATAGCTGTACGCGCTGAACAGCATAAATGCCGACAGAAAAGTTGTTGCTGACCAGTAGATTATCTTATTTCTCATGTTTGATAAGGATTAAAATGGATCATTCTGTTGTGCAGATAATTCGGCTATTCACATTTGTTCTCATCGGAACATCCTGAATATATCGGAAACCCCCGGTTTTTTAATCACTTTACTGTTTAATTCAACTCGATGAAGAAGTCGTCTTTAGGAGTACGGACCTTTTTCATATTAACCAACCAGTCATTGTTTTCATCGCGGTAGCCTAACGGCAGAATTACTACACTGCGAAGACCTTTTTCTTTCAGGTTCAGCAATTCATCCATGGCAGCTGCATCGAATCCTTCCATTGGAGTGGCGTCTACCTTCTGCTCGGCGGCTGCAGCAATAGCGAGACCAAAGGCGATGTATGCCTGTTTGGCTGCGTGGTGAGAATGCCACTCTTCCGGCATTTGAGAGTACATACCCCACAACCTTGCCCGGTAATCGTCCATGGCCGTTTCGGGCAAACCACGTTGATCGGTAGTCCGTTTAAAAACTTCTTTGATTTTCTCTTCGGTATACTTGTCCCAGGCTGCAAATACCAGTACATGCGAAGCATCGGTCAGCTGACTCTGATCCCACGCAATGGGCCTCATTTTTTCCTTTAATTCCTGATTTGAGATGACCAGGATGGAGTAGGGTTGTAACCCTGAGGAAGACGGCGCGAGTTGAGCGGCTTCCAGAATATATTGCAGTTTCTCTTCGGGAACGGCTTTTCCGTTCATCTTCTTGGTGGCATAACGCCATTTCAAATTATCAATTAAATTCATCGCAATTATTTTTTAGACCAATTAAAAACAATGGCTAAAATACACTATGTTTGCTATTGAAAAGTAACTACTATACCAAAGTATACCGGTATACAAAAGTATAGTTGTAGTAAAATCAAAGGTTATGGCATGTGATGCAACAGTGTTAGCTGAAGTGAAGATGTGTTCCAGTAACTATGTAATGGCTGTGAACGACACCATGAATGTGATCAATGGTAAGTGGAAACTACCGATAATCGGTTCGTTACTCTATGGGAAGAAACGATTTAAAGAATTGGAGCGGGATATCGAAAAAATTACACCCCGCATGCTCTCTAAGGAACTAAAGGACCTGGAAATGAACAGTATTGTGTCGCGCACGGTGCACAACACCATCCCGGTAACGGTGGAATACGAACTGACCGAATCGGGGCAACGCTTTAAAAATGTGTTGGATGTGATGGTTGAGTGGGGCCTGGAACACCGACAAAATGTGATGAATGAAATCATGGGGAACAAGTAACAGTTTCACGTCAATTTGTAAAGAAGAGCAACATTCCAATTGCCGTGACAATGATGAGCAAACTGACAGGCAGTGATAACTTGAATAGTTGTCCGGAAGTGAGGTCAGTCTTGTTCCATGAACGTTTATTGTTTCGAAGACTCAGCCAGGCACCGGAAAGAATGAGTATTGCCTGAATCCAGGGAATAAATCGCGGAATGAACTGATGCCATGGAATATTAGCCGTTCCAAAGAAATCCCATCCCCAGCCAAACGGGTCGGAGAAGGACTGTTCGATAAAAGTCACATTCACAAACAGCATCGGCACCACAAAGGCAATCCAAATCATCAGGCCAATCGGCAACAAGGCGCCACTGGAAGCCATGAATATTTCCTTAACAGTGAATGGACTGTTGGATAGTTTCTTCGCGCCAAGCGAAAGAAGGTAAATCAAAGCCGGTGTAACAACCAGGGCAAGCATCCAAAGAACAATCGCATACTGCCCGAACAAATCCCAGTTGTGTTTATCGAGAATATTAATGTAATCGCGGACAATTGGCCAGTGCCCCAGATAAAGGACGCTATAAACAATCGAGATAGTAAAGATGGATAGTGTCATCCAGGCTTCGCTCAGGTTGCGGGTTCCCACTTCGGATGCGAAAGGTCGTTTAAAAATGGTGACGTTGTCGTATAGGCAGCTGCGGGTACATTCCATACATAACCCACAATCGGAATTTTCAGCAATTTTACCAACATTAATGCCGTAGGGACAAGCCCAGCCTTTGGGACTTCCTTTCTCACAATAATTCGGTTTGCATGTATCGCATCGTTCTTGCGATTTACTTCCCAGTACAACGGAACTCATTCGCGAAAATGGCCCGATGAAAACACTTACCGGGCACAGATAGCGGCAGAAAGAACGTAGTTCCCATACAAATGACATCAAGGTAGGTGCCAGTAACAAACCCAATAATACCAACCCGGAAACCCGCGGTTTAGCTACCAATGTAGTTGAGAAGGTGGCAAGACCCAGAAAAACAAATAATTTCAGCCAGTTGTTATCCAGTTTCTTCGGCCATTTCAGGAAGAATCCCGTGAACTTGTTGTTGTAACTCCTGGTCAGACCTTTCAACGGGGTAAAGAATGATTGTCGCTGAATGAGGTCGCCGAATAAAGGCAATGGACAGATGGTACACCAGATTCGTCCCATGAAAGGTGTGAGAAGAGCCACCAGGAGAAAAAGCCAGACGGCCCACATGAGTAAGACACCCAGGTTTCGCCCTGACATTTGTGTCCCGAAGACGGAGGTAAGAATCACCACATAAATCATCACCATGGCGAGCAAAATGAAAATAGTTTGTAACCAACGGGAACGCGCCATCTTCTTCAGGAATGGAAAACGAAGGAACAGGTCATCTTTCGCTGTTGGTTTATGTGTTGAATCTTCCGTTGAGTTCTTTCTTCTGAAAATACCAAGCAACCACAGCAGGACAATGCCGGCAAGACTACCGAGACTGAAAGTCAGTAGTGTATTTGGCAGTATGATGATTTTTCCCTGCTCGAAAGCGTGCATAGGACCGCACCAAACGTGGCAACGATAATTGCTTCGGGATACGATGTAATTATAGATGCCGGGATGTTTGGCGGTTAAAATATATTCTTTGGTGATTATCTGTTTTTTTGTCGGGTCGCTTATTTTAAAGACTTCTACTTCGTCGCGCGATGGACTGACTTTAACATCGATATCGAACTCTTCCAGGAAAAACGAGTGACCTGTATCGTCGGTCGAGAAAGTAAGGTGTAGCCGGTCGCCCCGGTTACAGCGAATAATACACGGGTCTTTGCCGTATCGAAAGCTGGTGATGTGAATATACCGATCGACAGGAGCTTTTGTGAAAAACTGGGCCAGAATGGCAAGTATCAGACCCGGTATCACAACAATCAAAAGATTTCCGGTTATCCTTTTGAATCGGTTCATTGGTTAGGTTTAGCTGGGCTCAAAATAGAAAATTAATGATAGAGTGATAGAATTCGAATGAGTCTTTTACTGCGTAGAACCTTAATATATAAAGAGTCTACATATCATAGATAAACAATGTTCTTAACGCTCGATATCTGTTTTTTATTTAGATTTATCTCACCAAACTTAACCGTCATATGAAAAAAAATACCAACGGGACTAAGAAGTCCGGACGTGGAATGAAAAGATTGATTCCCGTCGTCATTATTCTTTTCGTGTTTATCGGAATTCCTTTATTGTTAATTCAGTACCAGGCCAGTCGTACCGGGATGTCCTGGGGGCAGGTTGTTGAGAGGGTAATGAACCGTTCCGGTTCCGGTGAGAATATTGCCGAAGTAATGCCGGATAGCCAAAAGGGAGAGCAAATCGATTTTTTGACGCCGGTATTAATTGGACAAAAATTCGACGAGCCGCCGTTGATTTCCCATGTTCAGGCGGTCGACCTCGATAAGGATGGATTGTTGGATGTGCTGGTATGTGATAGCAAAGGAAACTTTGTTTCATGGATTCGACAGGATTCACTTGGCGTATTCACCGAAAGGGTTTTGGCTGACGAATTGATTGCGCCGGCTCATGTGCAGGCCTATGATTTTGACAATGATGGCGACCTCGATTTGTTGGTGGCTGTTATGGGTATGCTTTTCCCGAACAACGATAAGATTGGCTCGGTCGTAGTGCTGGAAAATGACGGGAAGTTCAATTTTACCAAACACGTAATTGTCGATAAAGTGGCCCGCGTAACCGATGTGCGTGGTGGCGATTTGGACGGTGATGGTGATAATGACCTGGCTGTGGCCCAATTTGGTTATGATGATGGCGAAACGCGGTGGATAGAAAATTTAGGCAACTGGAAGTTCAAAAGCCATATTTTGCAAAATCTTTCCGGACCGATTAACGTGGAAGTAGTCGACATCGACAAGGATGGAGACAATGATTTGATTTCGCTGGTTAGTCAGGAATGGGAAGAGATTTACTGTTTTGTGAATGACGGAAAAGGAAATTTCCAACCCAACCTGTTATACGGTTCCAGCAACCAGGATTTTGGTTCCAGCGGTATTTACATGGCCGATGCCGATCAGGACGGCGATATGGATATCTTATATACCAATGGTGATGCTTTTGATTACATTCCGCCGCAGGGCCGCCCGTGGCACGGTGTGCAATGGCTCGAAAATCAAGGGAACCTGAAGTTTCAGTTCCATCGTATTTGCAATTTTACAGGTGCCTACAACGCCCGACCGACCGATATCGACGGCGATGGAGACCTCGATTTGTTTGTCGTCAGCGCATTCAACCTGTGGGAGCGTCCCGATGCGCTGAGTTTTATCTGGCTGGAGAATACCGGTAACATGCAGTTTGTCAAACACAGCATTGCCAAAATACCTACCCATTTGCTCTCGTTGGAATTGGGCGATTTTAACAACGATGGACAGATGGACATGGTTACCGGTGCTATGCATGCTTATCCGCCATATACGCACATGTCGCGCGTTGCTCTATGGATGAACGACGGCAAAATGATGCAGAAAGAGTAATTCTACATGTGAGCTTGCAAAGAACTGTTGATCTTTAGCAAGTCATCTGTATATGCTTTCGGAAGATTTTGGTTGCTGGCCAGATTCAACACTACTGTCATGTATTTTTTGGCGCTGGTGTAGTCATGTTGCATCGCACAGGCCAGTACCAGGCTTCTTCCGGCTGAAAGCATGGTTTCCGGCAAAGCTGTAGAGTGAAAAAACGCTCTTTCGGATAATTCCTTACCCAAATTTACATTTCTGAGGCTTTGATTTTCACAGGTGACCAGCAGCGTTCCGGTACGTTCCAACACATATGGTTCGTTCGGGTGAACCTTCATGGCTTCTCCCAACCGGGTAAGGGCTTCCTTCCAATCCTTCTGACGGAACAACAATTCTACAAGATTTTTCACATTGGTCATGTTTTCCGGCTCTTTCTGAAAGGCGGCTTCATAGTATTTGATTGCCAGTTCCGGGTGCCCATCATATTCCGCTGTCAGACCCTCCAGACGCTTCGTTTGCGCCGTTGAAGGAGCAAGTTGTTTCAATCTGTTTAAATAGCTTTGAGCCTGCTGCTTTTCACCAAAAATCAGCAACAGGTTAATGCCGCTGGCCAGTTGGTCCGGTTGGCCATCTTTTAATAGCTGCTGAGCAACCTTATGTGCTTCATCCTTTTGGTCGGATTGCCACTGACTCATCGCTAACCTCGATTCCAGTTTCACATCGTTGGGCTTCAATTTCAACCCTTGCGCATAATACCGCGATGCGGGGGCATACAATCGTTTGTCGAAGAACAGGTCAGCCACTTCCTGAATCTCATTGAACTGGTTTTGATAGGAGGCAAGATGTTTATTGACCAACGCAATAGCCTTCGGACCGTTATCCATTTTCAGGTAAATCTTGAGTGCTTTGGAAATCAGGTACTGGTTATCGGGAAGATAGATCATCGCATGATTAACCAGTGCATTGGTCCACTCAATGTTCATCGATTTTTCCGATTCGTCAATCTGTTTGAGCAAATACATCTCCGAGCGCGAAAGCATCGCCAGTTTATCGGCAATGGTATCGACAGGGGCAGCAAATGGCGATAAATCGTTGGCCCTGATGATGTAATATTTGCTCCATGCTGAATCTCCTTTGGCATTGTACAGATTACCAATCAGGCGGTAAGCAGGCCCAAAAGAGTGATGTTGGCTAATGATTTCATTCAGGATGGCTTCAGCCTTATCGAGTTGTTTGGTACTTAGGTAGATTCGGGCCAGTTGGTAGCGGGCATACGTATCCAAAGGGAAAAAGTCGACCCGGTTGGTTGTAGCAGTTTCCGTGCTTGACGAGAAATCTTTGTAAATGAGCTTTTTAAAAGAAACTTCAGCTTGTTCGTTATAGTTCAGGTTTTGAAATGCTTCACCGGCATAGTACCACGCATAATAAATGTTGGGATTGATATTGATGACCTGACGGAAATTCTCAACAGCCGATTTGGAATCGCCCATTTCTTTATCAAGGTAACCGAGGTAATATGGCCATCTCCAGTTCTTCTTGTCAATTTTCATGGCCAGGCGATAACATTGGGCCGCTCTTTCGTAAAAGGCGCTTGAATGGTAAACCATCGCCAGTTCGCCAATGTTTTCAGCAGTTGGTTTTTGTACAGCTTTTTCAGCTGCTTTTGTAATCTGTTCTTTTAATGCTTTGTTTGATGAAGTGAGCTCGGGAACATCCGGAAGTTGCTTGGCATAACCGGAATTCGAAATAGAGCGAATGACAAAGAAAACAATGGCAATGAGCACTATGCCGCCAAGGGAATAGAATATAAGGCTACGTTTCATTTTCATAAGTTCGGTTACAGCCCTAAAATTATCAAAATTCGTGTTTGAGTGCCCTTGAATGATTTTAAATTGATGAATTCCTGATGGATAAGAAAGATGCAAAAAGTGGTTTGAACAAAAGCGGTATGGTAGCTACCGCGAAATGGAATATTCTAAGAATTCCAGACCATCGGAAGTAAATCCATTTTTGACCCTTTTCATCCCACATTTTTCAGAAACACGGACAGAAGCCAGATTGGCTGCATACATCCGGGCAATCAGCTGTTTCGTTTTCATGGTACTGAATGCATAGTTGATTAATCCCCGGCAGATTTCGGTGCCGAAGCCTTGTTTCCAATAAGCGGAGTCGATGATGTAACCCAGTTCCATCACCGATAAATCGTCGAAGGAATTAAATAGGCCGGCTTCACCGATAATGTGTTGTTTGTCTTTTGTTTCTACCGCGAATATGCCGTAGCCATTTTCAATCTGTTGATTGAATTTTTGATACTTCGCGATAAGCTGCTTCTTCGACCAATGATAGTTTCCATCGGAGACATATTGCATGTTTTCCTTCCGGTTATAGATGCCAAGAAGTTCATCGAAATCGCTTTCTTCTGCATCTCTGATGTATAAACGTTCAGTTTCCAGTCGCAGCATTGGGTTAACTTTTTTCTTGCATAAAGGTATAAATGAATTGAGGAATAATATACTTTATTGTGCATTGGTTTGATAACCTGTTGTATAAGTCGTACATTTATTCGTTATCCTGAATCTCTCCATTCTCTCAACCTTCTTTTGAGGATCGCTTCGTTTTTTTATTCCACCATATTTATTAACCAGATAAGAGGAGGAAAGAAAGATGTATGCAACGTACAAACAAGTAAAATTGACTGAAACGAATGAGTTGGTTGGCACCGGATGGTTGCCGCCGTTGCCCGACCTGCGGGATTACACGGAAAAGAAGCCGGAAATAGCTGCCATGGCTAAAAAGCTAAAACTGTCAAAAGGGAAAGAGTTGAAGGCGCTTCCTGATAAAGTTGATTTGCGCGAATGGTGTTCTCCGGTAGAAAACCAGCAAAATCTGGGTGCGTGTACAGCGCATGCTGCAGCCGGAATTATTGAGTATTTCGAGAAAAAGGCAAACAATAAATATGTCGATGCTTCGCGGCTGTTTATTTACAAGACTACCCGAAACCTGATGCAAGTAACCGGCGATACCGGAGCATGGTTGCGAAATACGATGGGAGCGCTGGTTCTGTGCGGTGTTCCGGATGAAAAATACTGGCCTTATACGGATGCGAAACCGGCGTTTGATAACGAGCCGGGCAGTTTTGTATATGCCATTGCTGATGATTACAAAGCGATGAAATACTTTTGCCACGATCCGCAGGGAGCAAATGTTCCCGGTAACGATGTTTTGTCAAGTGTGAAGAAATACCTGGCGGCCGGCATTCCGTCGATGTTTGGTTTCTGGGGTTTTGGCTCTTTCGAATCGTGCGATGTAAAAGGCGGTATACCTTACCCGTGCCCGGGAGATCAGGCGCAATGGGGACATGCTATTGTTGCGGTTGGGTTTGACGACAGCAAAAAGCTGAAGAACACAAAGTGCAATAAAACTACCACCGGTGCTCTACTCATCCGGAATTCGTGGGGAGCAAGCTGGGGCGAGCAAGGATATGGCTGGATGCCTTACGATTATGCGACGAATAAACTGGCCACCGATTTTTGGTCATTACTGAATATGGCCTGGGTGGAAACCGGGCAATTTGGCTTTTGACAATGAACATAAGACAGCCGATTTTTACTGTTTGATGGATTAAGAATTGACTTTCTTTCTTCTTTTACTCACGGTCGCACCCAGCATTAGAAACAGATACAAAACGGAAAGAAATACCAGCAAATCACTAATAATTGGATAGATAGTTGAAGCTGACTTTACCGGTAAATCTGCAAACATGATTTTCGAATCAGTTTGTAGAGTATTCATTTGCGCTATGACTCTTCCCTGGTAATCGAAAGCGGCCGAGAGTCCTTGCCCATTAGGACGTAGCAATGAAAATCCGTTTTGAATTGCTTCGAAGCTGGCCATTTCAGCATGCAGAGGTGTTATGCCCGGCCAATCGAACGATGGAACCAGCATAATATCGACATGTTGCTTCCCTGCCTGGCGAATGAAACGGGGAAACTCCATGTCGTAGCAAATCACGTTGCCAATTCGGCCGTATTCCGTATCAATTATCGGTACCTGAAAGTCACCGTGATTAACGATTGGTGCCTCAGCAGTTGGCTGTAATGCTGATTTCATATATTCCCATCCAATCTGTCCATCCGGTTGAATGAGAACATTTTTGTTATTGAACGGCTTCTCTGAAGAAGAACTGCTTTGTTCCAGAAAGGCAGGCAAAATATATACCTTATTAGCACGAGCTACGGACTTTAATTTGTCCAGCAGACTGTCAACCTGGACTCTTTTCAGTATCAACGAAATTTCGTTCCAGGCTATAATTTTCGCTCCTATTGCAACGGCTTGCTCTGTGCGGTCCAACATATTCTTTACAAATTGCTCGTTGGAGAAAATCCGGTCAGGAACCTCATTATTTCCTCCCTCAATAAATTGCTGAAATGCAGCTGATTCATTCTTCATTACCTGCAAAATGTCTGTATCACAGGTTATGGCAGCCACTTTAACAGTTTTGGCCTGTGGAGGAAAGAAAGAAAGGCGGATATCACCAAACAGGAATAGAATCAAAAATACAGCGGCGTATATCGCTATTCCTTTAAGAATGATTATTTGATGTTCACGATTTTCGAATGCCCAGTTAACTACTGCTCCAAACCATGAAATCAGAAATGTTAATCCGAATATTCCGGTAACGGAAATAAACTGTGCCAAAGGAAGAATGGAGTATTGTGTATGTGCTACGGAACCCCATGTTCCTATAAATAACGATACCAGATATTCAGTGAACACTGCTGCAGCCGGATAAATTAGAGTGGTATATAATCCACTATGCTTTCGATACAGAAGCCGGTCAATCAGGTAGGGAAAGCTATAGGAAATTCCGAAGAAAATACCATTTCCAACATGCTCCACCAGTAGTCCACTCATGGCAAAACAGGTGCGTGATATGCTGCCGCCAACAATGGCAAACAAAAAGAATATAAGAAAACCCCAGAACTTTGTTCCTCTGGTAAAGGCAAGTAGAAATAGCGGTGCCAGCCATGCCGCAATGGCCATATGCCAGTTGAGGCCAAAGCCAATCATCCCGGCAAATCCTGCAATCAGCAGAATCAGTTTAGTCAGTAGCTGATTTGATTTCATTAGGCGTTTCAATGGTTTGATGTTCAAGTTAATTAATTTGGTAATGAGATGAAATAAGAGAATGGAAAGATGAAAGAGCCATATGCAGTTTTCGAGAGGATTAATAGGTTGGCATTTAGTTGTCTATGCTACGTCAATGGACTATTTTAGGTGTATTGCTTGAACCTTGAATTGTCTGATATGAAAGGCAGGGTGACCATATGGATATTGCGATGGGTTTTGCTTCTGGTTTTACTTCCAGCTTGCTGTAAAGATCAGGTAGAAGAGGATAATCCGCCGGATAACGAGGTTACTGAAGCTTCGTGGATGAAATATTCCCCTATTCGCTGGACGCACAATGGTAGTCCATATGAATCGGATTATTGTATCATTTATAGTGACGGAGCCGATGCCTCCATGAAACAAAACGTAGGAGCTTATGTCGATGAAAAGTTTTCTGAGATTCTTGATTTATTCAATCTGCAAGATAACTCCATTCTGCACTTTCCACCCGGTTACGACAAAATAGACGTATACATCAATATGTATCATGAAGAGAATATTGCTGCCGCTTATTGGGGTTCGATTTTCATGACCATCCGTTCGGCATCAGCTGATTTAAATCTTTATAATTATCTGTTTAAACACGAGTTAACCCATGAATTTGAATTTCTGATCGAGAACGCCGTTAACCTGGGAACCGACATTTGGTTTAGTGAAGGAATCGCCATTTATGGTGGTGGAGGATTGAACGGTATTCAGGATTTGGAGGATTTAGAAAACTGGATCGCAAGTCATGCAGACGAACAAGGTGGAGGGAATCCGATTAAGATTCATGTTTGGGACGACTTCCCTCCGAATGCGGATGTAACAGCCTATTACTACAATGTATTCGATTTAACCATGCGCTATATACTCGATGAACATGGATTAGGTAAATCACCACAAGATATACTGGAACTGTTTACTGATATCCAAAACGGTGTTTCGTTTGCCAGCTCGTTTGAGATTCATTTTGGTATCAGCCTGGTCGATTTTGAGTTTCGCTATTACGATTTGATGCGTGATTATATGAGTCAGCTGGATTAGTCAGCAGTAACTATACAAGACTTATTTGACATTCGCCGGTGATTTCTTTCTTTGTATTTGTTTATCCTTTCCTGTTAGGTAAATAAAGCTGACAACAGCAAGAACCAGACTGATACTAACCATTTCCGGGGAGCCCAGGAACATATTGAACCGTTCCGGCTCTGTTAAGCTGATATTTGTACCGACATGATACAGCCGGTTGCCAAACATGACCATCATCCATCCGAAATGCAACGCCCAGGAATATCCGACATGTCCATTGATGACAATTAAACTATTCCGTACGAATCCTATAAGGAAAATGGTCACTAACGTTGTGAACCCGAGCGTTTCCCGTTGCAGAAAAATCCATCGGTAGAAGATAAAATGACCGGCGGCAAAGAACAGGGCTAAAGCAGCTGATGCCAAAAGCGAATCGATTTTCCCCTTACGAATGAGGAAATATAGCGGAATTCCGCCCAGTATGATTTCTTCGTTCAGAATGTAGAAAATAACTGAATAAGAGGATAAACGCAGTCCCGATGGAGGAGTACCACCAGCCGTTAAAGTAATAATAAGAAAAGAGCAGGTAGAAGCTAATCAACAAAAAGGTTAATATGGTATTTCTAATTCGCTTCATCAGGAATTATTGGATATGACTATTCGCTACCTGTCATAATCTTTTGTTTTCTTGAAATCAATTCGAATATTCCAATGGCCAGCAGGGACCCGACAGCGCTAGCCACGATATCATATCTGTCATAATGTGTGCTGGCTCCCCACATGGGCTTGATTTCTTCAATGGTTAGTATGATGAATACAAGTGCAGAACTGAGGTAAACCAGCAATCGTCCAAACTTCGGTTTCCGGTTCACGATGGCATTAACGAAAGCAAGACTAATCAATAGCGCGGCAATGAAGTTGGGAAAACATCCGGTCAGTGTATCAAGAAACGGCTGATGATGAAAGGCTGGACGAAGAACATCTTTGTTGAAAGAGACCAGTCCAAACAGAAGTGCCAGAAGAAAAGCATTTCCGGCCAGAATTCGTTTTCTGCCTTTTAATGGAAACTTAGGTGTAGGTATGGTTGCATCCATATGAAAGCTGTTATCAAGAAGAAAGGTATCAAGATTTCCTGAAATAAGCCATTGTGAAACATATATGAACCGGTTTATGAATCAGGCGCATTGGCTATCAACATGTCGATGAAGTTGTCGAGGCTATATTGTTCGTGGTTTTTCTGTGCGGCCTTTAATGCTTCTTTTCCGGCTTCTTTCAATGCTTCGATATTGGCCGGTGATGCATCAGCCATGTCTTTGGCATAATTTCGTTTGTCTTGTGGAACATCGACACGTTTGTAATTATACTGGTGCTCTTCGACCAGAGAGCCAAACAACCGTTTCATCTGGTAGTCAACTGTATCGAAGCTGCCGTCCATCATGATGTCAGGCATCGATTTGGCCCACTTGAGCAATCCCCAGTTACCGCTTTTCTCCGATGCGGAAAAATCAACTTGCCCGCCGCCGGTCCCGATGGATAGTATCAGCATTTGGTCGGCTGATGGATAAGCAACCTGGGGGAAAATGGAATTCCGGCATTCGGCATAGCCACACATGGTTGGATTGTTAGCATACACGCCGCCGTCGATATTCACCATCACGTTACCGGTGATGAGATTTTTAATCACGGCAGAAGGGAAGTAGGTGGGAGCGGCGGAAGTGGACCGGGCTACATCTTTCACATAAAACTCGCGTTGTTTGTTTTCCGGTTCGCGACTACTGAAAAAGAAAGATGATTTGGACGCTAAATCATACGTAGTGACGAGAGCAGGCTTCACCAGTTCACTTATCCTGAGCTCACCGAACTCTTCATCAAAGATGGACTCCAGATTGTTAGGCGTGTATTTACTGGCGTTGTATAACTGACGCAGACCAAACCATGAATAATGTTTGGAGGCATTGAAAATACGATATCCTTTTTCGGAATAGAACTCCAGCGCCTTTGATGCCTTGTATTTCGAAAGCGGTTGGTCTTCTCCTTTTTCCGGATTGGGAGTAAGATAGAAGCAGGTCAGGATTCCTCCGGTACTCGTCCCAATGATAAAGTCGAACAGGTCGGCCAGCCGGGCGTTTGGATTATTGGTTTTTTCGATGAATTTATTTTCGATGTATTCCAACACGGTAGCTGGAATAATGC
>ENA-ORXD01001782-ORXD01001782.1-sediment-metagenome-genome-assembly--contig:-NODE-1782-length-16182-cov-3.237442_pt1 | contig 16182 bp, 17 predicted proteins | sample MGYA00237862_ERZ511471 | MGnify/ENA metagenome assembly ERZ511471
CACAACTTATTAATCTCAACCGAGTGTCATTCAATTCTTATTCTCCAAAGATAAATGCTGTATAATTTATGGAAAATTTAAATATTTTAAAATCAGTAATTTCACTAACGCAACGCTTCTCTGTTATTTCCTATTAGAATTTATTTATTTTTACTGTTCGTGTCCGATGATTACGTTACGGCATTAAAAAGGCCGCACATCCGGCATCATGCCAGATGGCGACCCAACCATCAAAATCTCTCCATAAGTATCTTTTTACTTCATGGACCCTTATCTTATATCATCACACTTTTTGAACAATCAAATTCGTCGGAATGTGAATATTATTGTGAGTGAAAAAAATACAATCATTGATTTGTTAGTTCATTTCTAAAAATAACAAAGCACATATCCCTCTGTTAATCGCAGGCGGGATATGAACCATCCGCCTGATGCACCTCCGTTCCCGTAACAGGGGGATTAAAAACGCAAAGAAGACGCATATCTTTTTTTGCCCGCAAATAATGTTCATCGTGCTCATTAAGGGCATATAACGTTCCCGGCGTGATGCGATAAATCTTGCCATCCGCGATGGTTTCGACTTCTCCTTCTCCTTCAACACAATAAACGGCTTCCAGATGATGCTTATACCAAATGTGGGTTTCCGTGCCGGCAAAGATGATTGTTTCATGAAAAGAAAAGCCCATGCCGTCTTTTTTGAGAAGCAGCCTGCGGCTGACCCAGTTTTTATTTTCCGCATAAACTTCCCGGCTGGTTCCTTTGATTTCGTCAATAGATCGAACAAACATGATTTTACCTTTCAGCGTTTTTGAAGAACGTTGCCAATGCTGGTATCCAAAATATCCAGACCTTCGGCAAGAACCTTGTCAGGAATGATCAACGGAGCGAGGAACTTTAAGACATGGTTTTTTGCTCCGGCCAATTCCATGACCAGTTTATTGTTGAAGCACTCCGTGGAAATTTCCCTGGCTATTGACGCCGGTGAGACAGCCATGCCATACATGAAGCCGCGTCCGCGGACTTCCGCCTTAAGCTGCGGGTATTTATCCCTTATTTTCTCAAGACGTTCACGCAAATAGCTCCCTTTACGAAAAATATCCTGGGAGAAACGGTCATCCTTCCAGTAATCAAGAGCGACTGCCGCGGAAACAAAAGCAAGATTATTCCCGCGAAATGTTCCTGTATGCTGTCCCGGCTTCCAGACATCCAGATCCCGCCGGAAAAAGACCACTGCCATAGGCAACCCGAAACCGCTAAACGATTTGGAAATCGTTACAATATCCGGTTTAATTCCTGATTGTTCAAAACTGAAAAAGGTTCCTGTGCGCCCATTGCCGACCTGAATATCATCCACAATGAGCAAAATGTCGAAATCGCGGCAAATTTTCTCTACTTCGCGCAACCATTTATCGCTCGCCACGCGTATGCCTCCTTCAGCCTGAATGGTTTCCAAAATAATAGCCGAAGGGATATCAACACCGCTACTGCTGTCTTCCAGAACCCTCCGCAGATAACCGGCCGTGTTGACGCTCTTTCCCATGTATCCGTCATACGGAATAAAGGAAACGTCGGAACGATTGATAAAGGCTTCATCCCGGTAGTACGCATTGGCTGTAACCGACATGGAGCCCATGGTCAGTCCATGATAACCGTTGGTGAACGATATGACATTGGAACGTTTTTTCACCATACGAGCCAGCTTTAGAGCAGCCTCTACGGCGTTGGTTCCGGTAGCGCCGGTGAATTGAACTTTATAATCCAATCCCCGGGGTTTGAAGATATTTTCTTCCAGCTTGAGAAGCAATTTCTCCTTGGCGACCGTTGCCATGTCCAGCCCATGCACGATTCCGTCATTTTCAAGATATTCAATGATTTTCTTTTTCATGTGTTCGTTATTGTGGCCGTAATTCAGTGTGCCGGCACCCGCGAAAAAATCGATGTAGCGGTTTCCGTCAGCATCGAAAAGAAAAGCGTCTTTCGCTTTTTCAAATAAAACAGGGAACGACCTAGAGTAACTTCGAACTTCTGATTCCAATCTTTTTATATTCTCCATTATATTTCCTCCTTCTTTAAAATATCGAACGGCCCGATACGATACAAAATTTCCTCTTCATGTTCTCCTGTCCCGAAATCACTTTCGGAAAACAATGGGCTTTTTATGAGTTGCGCATTGACAGATTTAGCCAAGTTGGAAAAAAGGGCATCCGATAATGTATTGGACGGGTTTACCGTCGTTTCCAGATAACGCAGGGGTGCAGGATATGAACGTTGCAAAATTGAAGCTAACATACCCCTAGCAATACCTTTCCCCCGGGAATCTTTTTTAACAACAACTTGCCATACAAACAGAGTATCGTTTCTGTCCGGGCGTATATAAGCGGAGATAAATCCGCAAATTTCCTTCGATTTTTCGACAACCACTGAGGTTTGCGCAAAATGTGTGCAAACCAATAAATAGCAATATAGAGAATTGATATCCAGAGGAGGTGAATCTTCAATTAGCTTCATGACCGATCTCGCGTCTTTCTTTTCAGGCAAGCGGAATATAATTTGATGAGAATTGTTGATCATTTCCTTCTCCGGATGATTGTTATGTTGTTGCCGTTATTATTGAGTTACGACAGATTTTTATGATGGCACTGAATAATGATTGAAGCTTTCTTTTGACTACTTATGTAGCATGATTACGATAAAAATGCAACCGCGAAGCGTAAATAGAATAAAACGGCAACAAGGGAAAATAAGGAGTCGAAAAAAGATTAACTATTCTTTAATCTTCAATTTCTTCAGCAAATAAATTTTGAAATTATTGTAATCGTTGGATATGGCAACGGCAGAGCTTTCTCGCGCATCAATGTTTTTCATGCTCTCGGGCAGAGGGATGGTTAATCCTAAAAGATTTTGAATCTCCTCCGGGAATTTTGCCGGATGGGCTGTTTCCAGACAAATCGCCAGTTTTTCTTCAGGAGTAGTTTTAAAATATTCTTCCAAACCAGTCCAACCCACAGCTCCATGCTGTTCTAAAATTACTTTGTAACGTGCGTAGACGCTCTTGATGGTTTTCCTGGTCTGTTCATCGGTAACGCTGACTGAAAAAATATGCCGCCGCATTTCTTCCAGGTCTGGATATTGATGAACCTCACCCACGCGGTCGACGGTTCCGCCATACAAGTCAAAGAAGCGTGCCAGATTACTGGGGTGTCCGACATTCATTGCGTTGGAAATGCAGGCACGCGAGGGAGAAACCTTATTGTATTTTCCTGTCACCAGATAAACAGGAAATTCATCATTTTCATTGGTCGGCATCACCAGTTTAGCTACCGGCAATCCCATACGTCTTGCATATTCACAGCCCAGAGCATCACCAAAATTTCCTGAAGGAACGGAAAAAATAGCCTGCTCCTCATTTTCGGCGAGTTGGGCATATGCGTATACATAATAAATGATCTGCGGAAGAATCCGGCCGAAGTTAATGGAATTGGCAGAGGTCAGATTAAATTTGTTCAAGTCCGAATCAGAAAAAGCCTGCTTGACCAAATTCTGACAATCGTCAAATTTACCGCGAACACTTAGTGCATGGACATTGCCACCAATCGTGTCGAGCTGTTTTTTCTGCATGCCGCTGACTTCATTTTGGGGATATAAGATGGTAACGTCAATTCCCGCCACGCCCTCGAAAGCCTCACCCACGGCGCTACCGGTGTCGCCGGAGGTGGCCACCAGAACGTTCAATCGTTCGCCTTTCGGACGGCAGTTGCTCATTAGTCTCGCCATCATGCGCGCTGCAAAATCCTTGAATGACGCAGTCGGTCCTTGGTCCAGTCGCATCAGGTAATTCCTTGGTCTTACCTCTTCCAGCGGAACAGGATAATTATAGGAATCGGTTACAATCTGCTGCAAAACTTCCAGTGGAAACTCATCGGCAAGAAACGCTTTGGCGATAAGCAGCGCCGTATCGCTGTATGGTTTTCCTTTCAGTTTATGAATATCTTTCAGAGAAAGTTGCGGAATGGTATCCGGCATAAAGAGGCCTTCATCAGATGCCTGACCCTTGAGCAGGGCTTCTTTAAAAGACACCTTGCCGGTAAAGGCAGTAATGCCCGGGACATTCTTTAAATTGCGATTGGTGCTATAATAGCGAATGGGCATAAACTTAATCTTTCTTTTATTACCAATAGTTAAACCAAATAAATTTGGATCAATAAAGAGATTTTTTGTGTACTTGTTTGAGTTTTCTATGCGTACAAAAAAATGTCCTGATAAGTGAAGTTGTCATTAATTTGCTTGGTGAAACTGTAGTTTCTTTATAACAAATAATATATTTAAGTAAAGTAGATTTTAGTCACGTTCTTAATAATACTCAACAATGACAACCATCTCTTTCTGATGAAAAGTAGTAAATTATAAAACAAAAAACCCTCTATTTCTAGAGGGTTTCTGTACTTCCTTGGATTTTACTGGATTATCTTCTGGCGGAGAGAGGGGGATTCGAACCCCCGTGGGAGCTTGTGGCCCCCAAATCGATTTCGAGTCGATCCCGTTACGACCACTTCGGTACCTCTCCGCTTATTTATCACGTCGCTGAAGCGGGTGCGGATGTTATCCTCTTTTCCTTAAAAAATCTACTGATAATTTCTCCGCATTCTTCCTTTAATATTCCTTCGGTTACTTTCACCTGATGATTCAGTCGTTTATCATCCAGAATATTATATAATGAAACAACAGCGCCACATTTGGGATCATGCGCTCCGAAAATCACCCTTTCCACACGCGCGTGGATAATGGCACCTGCACACATAATGCATGGTTCAATAGTTACATAAAGCTCCGTTCCGGCCAATCGGTAATTGCCCAGTTTTTCTCCGGCCTGCCTTAAAACCAGCATCTCTGCATGCGCTGAAGGATCATTATTGGCAATAGGTGAATTGTGGGCCTGGGCCAAGATGTTGCCTTCGCGCACCAGCACCGCGCCAACAGGAACCTCGCCGCGGCGGTACCCGGATTCGGCCTCTTCAAGCGCTATTTTCATAAAATCATAATCTGTTGCCATATTTAATGAACCTTCCCGCAGCAAGCGGCGGGGTACCCCTGAATTCCCCCTCCCTCGATGGCCACGTGCCCTTTCGAGTATTCAGGGTAGCGGGGCCAGCTCTTTTTCTTCCCTCCCTTGATGGCCATGGTGCCCTTTAGGGTAGAGGGATTGAGGGAGTGTGAACGTATCTCACCCCAACCTAACCTCCCCCATCAAGGGGGAGGTGTCTAAGCTGTAACACCGTCGCAAGTTGCAAGTTGAAACCCAGTTCTAAAATGTAGGGCGGATTCCCCGAATACGCCGCAACGGATTGTTCGGCGAACAATCCCTACATCTCTGCTTACCCGGATAATTATTACAACGATGCGGCAAGAACTGCCGCGCCGATGGCGCCGTTTACCTGTGCGTAAGGCGAAACTTCGATTTTCATTCCCAACTTCTTCTCCAGCGCATGAACAACCCCGACATTGCAGGCGACTCCTCCCGTAATCATCACCGGTTCCTGTAGACCCAGGCGACCGGTCATAGATGTAATTCTGGCCGCGATGGATTCGTGAATGCCAGCAATGATATCCTGCCTTTGTTCTCCCTTGGCAATCAGCGAAATAACTTCCGATTCTGCGAAAACCGTGCAAAGGCTGCTTATCTTAGACGGCTGTTTTGATTTGATGGACATCGCGCCGAATTCATCGAGGTTGACTTCCATGGCTCTGGCCATCACTTCTAGGAAACGGCCCGTTCCGGCGGCGCATTTATCGTTCATGACAAAGTTTTTTACCTTGCCTTTCTCGTCCAGCAAAATGGCCTTACTGTCCTGCCCGCCGATGTCAATGATGGAACGGACATGCGGACTCAGAAAATGGGCCCCTGTGGCGTGGCACATGATTTCCGTGTAGGCTTTATCGGCAAACTTAACGCTGTTGCGGCCGTAACCGGTGGAAACAATTTTAGCCACCTTGCTTTTGTCAATACTCGCTTCTTTCAGGACCTCTTCGTAGACCTTAAGCCCCGCAGCTTCTGCGTTGTATCCGGTGAAAATAACCTTCGTGGCAACGACTTTGCCATCGACCAAAATCGCCGCCTTCGCCGTAATGGAACCTATATCAATTCCCGCTGTCTGCATTATATCCTTTCTGTAATACTATTTTCGATTCAGATTGCCTTTCTCTTATAAATGGGATTACCAACATAAATCGGGTCAGGTTGAATCTACGCCAATACCCATTCTATTTGATCTCATGTTGCTCTCTTTTATTCTTTTGCACCGGCTTTTTCAAGTAGATCGATAACCTCCATGCGACCCTTTTCTCTTGCTATTTTTAATGGAGTTTTTTCGACATCTTTAATTTTTGCCTTTACATTTACATCAGCCCCCTTTGCCAAAAGAAGCTTGATAATCTCCTCTGTATGCCGCCGCTGCAATGCCCACAAAAGGGCAGTTGTGCCATCGGGAGCCTTTATGTTTACATCAGCACCCTTAGCCAATAGGAGTTTGACAATTTCCGTATGACCATCCACCGATGCCATCATTAGAGGCGTTGCAGGAATTAAAGTAGCCTGTATATTTACATCAGCACCTTTGTCTAAAAGAAGTTTGACGATCTCTGTATGACCAACCGACGATGCCATAAAAAGGGCAGTTGCTCCATTGTAAGGATCCCTTTCATTTGCATCAGCTCCTCTAGCCAATAATAATTTGACAATCTCAGTATGGCCGTTCATAGATGCGTAATAAAGGGCCATTACATTTTTCACTTCAGCGCCATTATCCAAAAGTAATTTTACGATCTCTGTATATCCCTTCATCGATGCATACCAAAGAGGCTTTGTTCCTTTGGTGGGGTTTACAGTGGCGCCATTATCTAAAAGTAATTTTACAATCTCCGTACATCCACTCATAGATGCCGATGTCAAAGCTGTTGAACCACTGGTGTCCCTTGCATTTACATCAGCGCCTTTAGCCAAAAGAAGTTTCACAATTTCAACATAGCCACTATACGATGCCCTGGCCAAAGCCGTAATGCCCACGGAGTCCTTTGCATTTACATCTGCTCCGTCATTCAATGCAATTATCACATCCGCAAGATCGCCTTTCACTATTGTCTTAAACAATTGATCATTTTTAGTTTCTATGCCTGCCGCGGCAAGAATCGCCGGCATTAAAAAAAAACAAACCAAAAAAAACATTATCCGTTTCATTTTATAATCCTTTTCCTTAGTTTTTATAGTTTATTTATAAAAATAACTGTGGTCTTAAAATATCATTTTTTCGCCGCATGCTTTATCATCTTGCCTATCGTACATCTAAATTTGGGAACAGTTTGTCGGGCTGTTCAAAAATGCTCAGATGCAAGGCGCGCAAGTCCTGAGAAGTGAGGCGTATTTTTTCATACGCCGCAATGCCGAAGGACGAAGCGTAACGAAGCAGATGAGCGTTTTGTAAAACCCTTCGGCTTTTACCGGCAAGGAATATTCCTTCTATTTTATTGCGCTCCCCTTGCGGGAATGCGCTTCCGGTCAACAGCCGCACTTACTTTTTATTTGCCTCCATCAGTTCAATAAACCCCTCCACTCTGGTTTTAATCTGTCCCTCGGAGTAGGCCCGGGGATCGTTCATGTCACACTGGAGAATCAACACCGGAACGCCCTTGTCCCTCATAATGGCCTCCGCCAAATCGACCATCCCGGCGCTGGACGGTCTGCACGACATGTTCTCGTGCAGAATCACGCCGTCAATTTTATACTCGTCAATCCATTTCTCAAAACTTTCGATTCGTCTTTCGAGGTTGTACGCGTAGGGCGTGTCCATGATGAGCTTGGCGACATCGCGCAACGTTTCGTCCATGGTGAGACATTTTTTCTTTTCGGGAGCAAAGGAGTAGGTGTAAGGCTCGAAAGTAATGACCGCGCCGTATTGCGCAAGATCCCACATGAATCTCATCCGGTACCAGAACGGAATGCCTTCCCACATCACGCGGTATTTTTCCGCGCCTTTGGGCATGGTTCCCTCGCCCTTTGCGGTGCGGTTTTTTATATCGGCAAGAATTTTTTTGAAAAAATTTACTCCGACCTGAACACCCGGCAGAACCACCAGGGGGAAAAATGACGCGGATGTTTCGGCGCCGCTGTAAGGCGACGGTACCGCCTTTCTGTGCTCGAAAATCTCCCGCCACAGGTTGGACAGTTCCGTTGATTTGTCCAGGACTTTGTACAGTCTTTTCTCATCCATTTTCTTACCGGTGTGCTTTTCAATAAATACGATCAGGTCGTAAAATTGTTCCACCACGTAATCAATATTACCCTGGAGAGTTTTCTCATCCGTACCGCTCACCCACTTGGGAATATCAAACATAAAAAACGGGACGTTCATTTTATCGGCCATGATCTGAAACCACTTCCAGTGGGTATCGCAGATGGCATTGGTACAAACCACGATATCGGGTTTGCTGATGCCTCCGAGCGTCTTTTTGATCTTGGTATCGTAAGCGCCGATATTGGTCTTGCAGTAGGAACACAGATCCCGGGAGAACCCCATGCCCTCGGCACGCTCAATAAGACGCTGGGACTGTTTGCGGGCGGCGGCCACAGTCGCCATATTTTCAGGGTGATCAGGGAAAATATCGTAGATCCACATCATTTCAATCGGGAAAGCGGCGCAGGTCCACGCTGTTTTTTTCCAGGGCAGTGCATGGTATATTGATCCCAAAGTAAACCACCACAGCATCGGCCACTTCAGGTCTTTCGCGTGAGGCAGGGTTTTGAGTTTTATCTTTCCGGCATTTTCAGCAGCATTGTTTGGTTTAGCCATTATCCTACCTCCATCATTTCCACAAAGGCCGCAAGCCGGTTCGCGAGTTGCTGGTCGGGTGCCGGAGAAAAGTCCCGCTCCAGGTGGATAACCTTGTAGCCTTTGTCTTTCAAAACATTATTGACGGGCACGGAATCATAGGCAAAAGGCTCGCAGAATTTCACATTCTGTGAAAGAACGCCGTCAACCTTTGTCTCCCCGAGGGCTTGATAAAGATAGTCCAGCCTCTTCTGAATCGTCGGCCTGGTCGCCGGCTTGGGAATGTTCATGTAATATTCCATGATAGCATCAAGTGGATCGTTTTTGTCGGGAATCTGTGTCGCGAAAAATCTCTCTCCTACGGAAAGATCATCGCGGACGATCCGTATTCCGCAATCGTCGAGCGTGTCCATCCACTCCACATAAGTGATGTCACTGCCGGTTAAGAGAAACCGTTTCTTGCCCGATGGAAAAGCCGGCTTTGAATTCCAAATTGCTATCTCCGAATCGAGCCAGGCGGAAACTTCATCCACGGGAGAAGTAAGAGCTTTTATCACCGCGGCCAAGTAATCACGGTTGGAAATGTCTTTCTGAGCTCTGAGCGCGGAGAGTCGTTGCAGTTTTTTCTTTATAACATTGGACTTGTCAATTGCTTCTTTGATTTTCTCCAATGTAATTTTTACATTAAAATGATTTTCAACGTGGTTTATCAGCCGCTGCAGTTCAACCCTGTAATATTTTTTGGCAGCATCGCTGTCCAGCAGGGGAGCCCCGAACCAGTGCAGGAAAGGCGTTTGGACATGAACCTTCCAAATGTCGTAATGCCTGTTTGTACTGTTGCATCCCTGCGCGAAAATAATCCCGGCCCACTCTTTGGAATGAGCCAGCGCTTCGGTGAGCCAGCTTCGTGCGGCAGGGCAGAAAAAGCTGGATAAATACTTATCCGCCGGGTCATTGGCTTGGTGGACATCCCCCAGAATTTTATACGGGGTAAATCCGGCAGCCATGATAATTTCCAGCGGCATTTCATGAGATGTGTCAAAGTAAGCGAGTTTTTTCATTTTTTATAATCTTTACCCCGATAACATCGGGCGTTTCCAACATTTAATCAGAATATAAAGGTAAAAATCAATAAATATCTTATACTTTTTAGGATTGATTCACAACATAGCCCGGCGGATTTGACAGTGTCACGACAGCAAAAATGTCATTATATGTCCTTCGCTGGCGGAGGTGTCCCGATGCGAAATCGGGACGGAGGTGGATATTGTAGGGACTGCTCCCCGAGCAGTCCGAAATGCGGCGTGTTTAGGAAATGCGCCCGATAAAAATTACCGCTGCATCAATAGTCCACCCCCTTAATCCCACGCCGGCGGGGGACACTAAAACGCTAATGCAAGAATACTTTATCTTTATGGGATATATTGACACAAACTGTTCCTGTGATATTATCAAAATGGAATTCTGATATGTTTTGTCCTAAATGCAAAAGCGAATACAGAGACGGTTTTTATAAATGTGCCGATTGCGGCACCGATCTTGTTTATCAATTGCCTCCGGAAGCACTTAATCATTCCGATGATGAAGAATTCGTGGAAGTTTTTTCAACTTACCAACAGGGTGACATCTCTTTTATAAAATCCGTGCTGGAAGGCGAGGGTATCACGTATTTTTTTCAGGGAGAAAATTCCATCATGCTTATTGCCGCCGGAGCTTACGCCCGTCTGCTGGTCAAAACCGAAGATGCGGAAAGGGCAAAAGAAATTTTGCGGGATTTGGGATTTTTGGAATAAAAACTTGTTCATAAATCTATTGCAAGAGGTGTTATGGATACACGACGTGATTTCATTAAAAAAAGTGCGGTTTTCTGTGCCACTTTGTGCCTGCCTGTTGCGCTGACCCGGGAATGTTTTGCTTCCTATCCTGAACTGAAAACACGCGCACCGAAAAAAGCTCTGATTTTGTGGTACAGCCAAACCGGTCATACGCAAAGATATGCACGTCTTATCGGTTGTCTATTAAAAAGTAAAAACATCGCTGTTGATGAACGCGAATTTCAGGAGACAGACAAAAACATCCTGCCCGATTATGATCTGATTATTGTCGGCGCACCGGTATTCTACTATGACACCCCCTCAAACATAAGCGAATGGCTGGAAAAAATTCCATACATCAAGGGCACACCGGTTGTAGCTTTTGTTTCCTTCGGCGGTCCCGAAGGCAATCAGCATAACGCGTCTTGTCATCTTTTGAAAATGCTGGCAAAGAAAGGAGGGGTTCCTGTTGGCCGGGATGCTTTTAGAAATATTCCCTCTTATCCAACGCCCAAGTGGGACACCGCCAATCAGAAATCAGGGCAGCACCTGCCCAACAAGGCAACCTTTGATCAGGTGCGCCTTTTTGTCAGGGATACGCTTGAGAGGCTGTCCAGGGGCGAGACAATTTCCGTGGAATATGAACTTGCTCTGAGAGAACCTTTGCGGTTCCTGCCGCTGGCTTGGCTGAATAAAAGAGTGATCAACAAACATACTGTGGACGCTTCAAAATGTATCAACTGCGGAACCTGCGTAAGAAAATGCCCGACCAAAGCCATCAATCCCTTTGAACAAACTGTTGACCGCAGCAGATGTCTGGCCTGTTTCGGCTGTTTGAATAATTGCCCTGCCGATGCCGTGGTGATGGAATACGGCGGCAAGCGTCTCTACGGCTTCTTCGAATATTTAAGGCGAAACAATATTAAAATAAAGGAACCGGAAGAATTCAAAACATGCAGTTGAAATTATAAAATGAACTGTTAGAGACATTTCTACAGACGGGAAAAAGTTACCAAGACCATAGATGGAAGCAAACGAGGCGTTACTTGTCTGTAGACTGTATATGAGAAATAAAAAATATTGAGCAAAAATAAGGAGCTCCTTGAAAAAATCAATAAAAGTTGCCGCGATTCAACTTGCCGTCAAAATAGGGGATTCAACCGCAAATATTGGCAGTTGTGAACGTTTAGCCCTGCAGGCGGTTAATGAGGGTGCGAAGTGGATTGCCCTGCCGGAATTTTTCACAACGGGAATGAGCTGGGACCCGAAGATTGTCGATGCCATTCAGAACACGGACGGCGAGGCGGCAAGTTTCCTAAAAGATTTTTCGACGAAACACCAAGTTGTTTTGGGAGGCTCATTTTTGTGCAGACTTTCTGACGGCAGCGTACGCAACCGTTACATCTGTCACGCTAATGGCGCTTTTGTAGGACAGCATGATAAAGACATGCCCACGATGTGGGAAAATTATTTCTATGAGAGCGGCGATCCGGCTGATATTGGCATTCTGGGAACCTACGACAATATTCGTATCGGCGCGGCTGTTTGCTGGGAATTCATGCGCACGATGACCGCACGCCGGCTCCGTAATCAGGTGGACGTGATCATGGGCGGTTCGTGCTGGTGGAGCATTCCTGATTATTTCCGGGGTTTGTGTCAGTGGCTCTGGGAAGCGGCAAATTATCGCAACAGCATTGCTGCCATACAGGACAGCGCCCGTCTTATCGGTGCGCCGGTCATTCATGCCGCGCATTGCGGTAAAATTGAATGCCCGCAGCCGGGATTACCGATGACATACCGGGGATACTTTGAAGGGAACGCGGCCATTGTGGACGCAAACGGTCACGTGCTGGCGCAACGTGATACAAAACAGGGCGAAGGTATCGTCTGTGCCGAAATTTCGCTTGGCGCCCAGGCACCTGCCGGAGAAATCCCCAATCGTTACTGGTTGCGTAGCAGGGGCGGACCTCTGCCCATTTTTACATGGCATCAGCAACGTTGGTTGGGGCGTCGTTGGTATAAACACAACGTGCGTCAGAGGTAGCTTTTACAATAAATTATTATTTTTGGATGCCTGATTGTTTAGCGATAAGGAGGGCTGACATGAAAAGTATAAAAATAATATTCAGGCTATGTATTCTTATCTTGTCCGTTCTCATCATCAGTGGTGAAACTTTAGCAAAAATTCAGGAAAGCAGTCTCGGGCCGCAATCGTCACAAGCCCTCGGCGAAAAGAATGTCCTGATGGTTGTGGCCCGGTTTCCGGACGTAACACCATCCATACCGATTGAAGCCGTCCGGAGAAAAGTTGTTGGCGGACTTAACGCTTATGTCAAAGAGCAATCGTACGGACTTGCTTCCATTAAGGCAGATTTCATGGGCTACGTCATGCTGCCCGATTCACTCGCCAGTTACAACATCAGTCCCTATAATTTTCGCGTGGATAGAAGAAGGGTTCGCAAACTAATTGAAGACACCATGACGGCATTGGAAAGCAGAGTCGATTTTTCCGCTTACGACCACATATTGATCATTCCGGCAGTCACGACCATGCCCGGCAGGGGATACGGCATGATCTGCTACTGTGCCAATCCCGGAATGCTTTCGGGAGTCACCAAACGATATGTTCCTCGTTATGAAACGCTGAGATCGGCGGGAGGAAAAGAGTTTAAGGGCGGTATTTTTGTCGCAACGGAAAACGCGAATATCGGCATGTTTGCCCATGACTATTTTCATGCTCTCGGCGGAATACACGAAGGCAAGCGATTGGTGCCCTGACTGTACGACTTCGTGCGTCAGTCTGACGCCTCCGTCGCAAATCCTTCTTTCGAGCATCATGCAATCTATATGGGACCATGGGACATTATGTCTCAACACCTGGTCAAAAAAGGAGAGCTTCCTCCCGGCATTTCATCATTTACCAAAATTCGGCTGGGGTGGATTAAAGAACATCAGGTTCAAATCGTCAAACCGGGAGAGACATCATTTGCCATGCTCGCACCTTTATCTGCGGGAGGAGAAACGCTGGCCGTCAAGATACCGCTGGATGATGGAACGTACTATCTGGTGGAAAACAGGCAACAGACCGGTTTTGATCGGATACTGCCGGATTCGGGAATGTTGGTTCTGAAGGTTCATCCGCAGGAGGATGAAGGGTTCGGCACTGTAAAAGTGATGCGTGCCGGTGGTTCACGCGATTTTGTCAATGCTACCTACAAGTTGGAACTCAGCAACCGGAACATTTTTACTGATAATTCCGGAATCTTCCGTAAAAATAACATCTCCATCATACCTCTTTGGCAGGAAGGAGATAATCTCGGCGTATTGGTTACAACGCCTGAACAAAGCGCGGCGGCAATCCAAGCGGCACAAGCGATACAGGCATTGATGAATCAAAATTTTGGAGCTGGCAAAGAGGAGTTGATTTCTCGGGCAATTAGAGCTTTTAAGGAAAAAAATTTTGAAAAAAGTCTGGCTGTAGCGACAAAAAAACCTCTATAGGAGCAATAGATATGAAACAATTTGTTTTGACGCCGGCGGCGGGGAAACGTTTAATCGGAAAGGCAATCGCCAAGCATCCTTTTGTGATCAAAGCGCTAAGAAAAGGAGCTGTTGTTATTGTCGCCGGAACGACCAACGGATACGTAGCCGAAGAAATTCTAAGAAAGCTTGGTCAGGTTAAAGCATTTAAACGTGATCATTTCTACCGCGGAATCATTCTTCCTCCCAACCGCCCGACAACATCGACAGGAAGAAGTTATGACGAAAGCAAGTTCCCGGGCGATGTTGTCATCACAAACGGAGTATATCAAAAAGGCAAAACCATTTTCGATGTCGTCGACGACTTGCGCGAGGAAGATGTGATTCTGAAAGGAGCCAACGCCGTCGATGTGATCCATAGAAAAGCGGCGATTCTGATTGGCGACAGGAAAGCGGGCACCATCGGCGCTGCCCTGCCGGCAGTCGTCGGCAGGCGTATACGCTTGGTTGTGCCGGTTGGATTGGAAAAACGAATTTATGAAAATATTGATGAACTGGCGGCAAAAATGAACGCACCGGGAGCGCAGGGTCCCAGACTCATGCCTGCACCGGGAGAAATCTTTACCGAGCTTGACGCTATTAAATTACTGACCGGAGCCACGGCTTCGCTGGTCGCGGCGGGCGGAGTGAGCGGCGCAGAAGGAAGCATCTGGCTGATTGTCACCGGTACACCCGCTCAGGAAAAGGCTGCGGAGTCTCTGATTAAAGCCGTTGCGAATGAACAGGCGTTTAACTTCTAAAAAAAAGTTACTTCCATCAGTCTCGAGCAGAGGCTGTGTCGCAATTAGCAAAAAGAGGGCAAATGTTCATTTAAGACTTATCATAAGTAATTTTATTGTGATACAGTCTCTCAGGCGGCAATCCAGTATTTAATAAAATCCGGATCTCCGACTGAAAAATTCGGGCGTGACAACTAATAAATAAATTATATGATCAGTGAAATTGAAAAAGGCTTTTATCGCATCACTCTACGAATGCCTTATCGTTTACGGCATGTGAACGCTTATCTTCTTGCTAATGGCCGGGAATTGGCGCTTTTTGATACCGGTCTGAACACACCGGCAGCTTATGAAACGTTGATCAAAGACCTTTCCAGTATCAGTTTTAGCGCCAAAGACATTAAAAACATCTATCTAACGCATGTTCATACCGACCATTGCAGCATGGCTGGTGTTCTGCAAAAAGAGTCAGGCGCCAAGATTCATCTTTCCCAATCAGCTTTCGAAGAATACAGGCATATACGGCAAACTGATCCGGCGGTGAAACAGTTAAAAAAATTCTATACGCGTCAGGGTATGCCTCCCCATTTAATTGATCTTATTCTTGAAGAATATGAAGCCATTCGCGGCATTATTTCTGAGTTCAGTGCCCACCATTTTTTAGAAGAAAAAGAAAAATGTGAGTTCGGCAACTGGGAATTTGAAGTTGTTTTTACACCAGGACACGCTGCCGGGCATGTCTGTTTTTTCTTCCAAGGAAAAGGGTTCTTGCTGTCCGGTGATCATGTGTTGCCTTACATTGCACCGATTCTCAGCCCTGATATATTCGATGATAATTTCCGCCCGCTAGCCACTTATTTGAATGCGCTGGATGCCATTGAAAAACTGCCGGTGACCACTGTATATCCGGGACACGGCAATTCATTTGTCGATTATAAGGAACGCTTGGCCGATATTCGTCAACATCATCATAAAAGAAAACTTGCCGTTCTTGATTTTGTGAATAGTCAATCCAAAACCGCCTATGATATTTCCCATGAAATGATCAGCCCATCGCTTTCCGATTTCGACAAATTCCTGGCTCTGAACGAAACCATAACCTATTTAAAAGAACTCAAGGCTGAAGGAGCCCTCAAAGAAGACAATATCAACAATGTTTTGGTTTACACCAGGTCTTAAGGATAATTATTGACAGATGTTTTATTATAGTTAATAAGCGCCTGTTAAATAAAGCGGACTGTTCGGCGAACAGTCCCTACAATATATTATTGTGGCGCGTTCCCCGTCGCC
>ENA-ORXD01001783-ORXD01001783.1-sediment-metagenome-genome-assembly--contig:-NODE-1783-length-16177-cov-3.840497_pt1 | contig 16177 bp, 15 predicted proteins | sample MGYA00237862_ERZ511471 | MGnify/ENA metagenome assembly ERZ511471
ACACATAACAACCAATTTTTTAAAAAAATTTCCTGGTAATTGACCGCACTGTCTGATGGACTTGGGGCATCTGACAGCTATTATTCAAGCATACCCATTTATTTGTAAAATTAGAATATTACAGCCGTTTTATCAAGAAAAATAAGTGCTGCCTCTGCAATGCCATGCGCAGGACAATTCATTATGATAATGATTTAATCGACCGTCAATCAAGAAGGGTAGGGGAAATTTAATTTTAGTCAAATTCAAGGCAAGCACACGGAAAATGAATGTTCCGGCAATTTACAACCGGAAACCAGCTGGAAAAACCTGCATTTATCTTCCTTTAAAAAAAGCCGATGCTTATTAAACAAAACAGGACAATTCTTAATTGGCTGGACATTTGCCTGCTTTTGATGGACATACAGGCAAGACATTACTATTTTTTTCTATAAAAGACGTTCATATAATAATTAAAGAAGGATGTTTATCAATGGCCATAAAAAGCAGCTATAAGTGTTCTGAGTGCGGGCGCGTGGTGGAGAAAACCAGAATCTTTAAAATCGACGGCGGGCACGTATGTGCGATTTGCCTATATGGTGATGCGAAACCTTTTGAAATATGGCCTATCGGCGTAGTCAAAAACAAATTGCGGCGGAAAAAGAGAGGCTTCGGAACTGCCGGCCCGAGGGATGTATCCCTTATTGAACTTGTACCATCGCAAGAAAGATTTCTCTATAAACTCGATGAAGAAAAATACATCACTGTTCTATATTACCTCAACAACAGAAAACCGGTAAAATCAATCTTCCGCAGAGGCTTAGACGGCAAGGAAACAGGCGTTTTCGCAACGCGAACTCCAGATAGGCTGGCGGGAATAGGCATTCAGGATGTAAAGCTGGTAAAAATTGAAGGGACAACACTTTATGTCGAAGGTCTCGACGCCATCAACGGGACTCCCGTTCTCGACATAAAAATGTTCTGGAGTGCGATCAAGAACCCCTAATAGAGAAAGAGCATCTTATATTATACTTTGCCCATTATTTTTGTAATGGAAAAAGGTGGAAATGCTTTGCGGCAGGCGGAGAGAAGCCTGCCGCAAATTTCGCAGCCGATAAATGTTTACCCTAATAAAGGCAAATATTCTTTGCGCTTAGAAACTTGCCTCCGGCATGTCCAAAATACTCCGGTCCCAGAGAGAAACTGTTTTCGCCAAAGCTTCCACTTGCGGCAGCAGATTGGCAACAGCGAAATGGGCAGTGTAAATTTTCCCTTTATAAAAATCGAGATCACTATCGGATAGCTGTGATTTCTGCAGATAGGAATAGGCGACAACTGCTGATTTCAAAAGCATCCAGGTGCAGACTATATGGCCGGTGAGGTCCAAAAACGGTTTAGCTATGGAAAGAGGAAAACTTGGATCCTGTGCTTTTTTTGCCGGGAAAGAACTGGCGGCGGCGACCATAATGTCCTTTGCCTGCTTCAAAGCCCCGACAGCTCCGCACAAGGCCGGATGAAACAGATTCTTATTGATAAAATTATCCATTTCGGCAACAAAATTACGGAAAACCTGTCCTTCCTTCAAGTTCAGATTGCGGCTCAGGTGCGTGATGGCGTGAATACCGTTGGCTCCCTCATAGATGCTGGTTGGTTTTATATCCCGCAGATACTGCTCTGCCGGATATTCTTTGATATAGCCCCGGCCGCCAAAAATTTGGACGGCTGTTTCGGTTACCCGGAAACCCATGTCTGCCGCGTAGGCCTTACAGATGGGTGTCAGAATTTCCACGAGATCTTCATAATATTCCCTCTGCTGTTTGTCTTGCACCGTTTTCGACAGATCTATATATAAGCCGGTCTGAATATTAATACGCCGCATGCCTTCGACCATCGTCTTCATGAACATCAGGTTGCGTCGGACATCGGGATGATTGATGATGGTCACCTGAGTGGCAGGTTCGCCTTTTTTCTTCCAGGGAGAAAGCCCTTGATATCTCTGCTTGGCGTAAGCAAGAGCCATCCCGTAAGCTCCCGCCGCCTGACTGACGGCCTGCGTAGCCACGTGCAAGCGGGCTTCGTTCATCATGATGAACATTTGAGATAGCCCCTTGTTCTCCTGCCCCATGAGCCATCCCTTACAAGGGCCCTGCTCTCCGAAATGGAGTGAGGCCGTGGTTGCTCCCACATGTCCCATTTTATTTTCGATCCCGGCGCAAAAGACGTTGTTCGATTTCCCCAAAGAGCCATCTGCATTGACCAGGTATTTCGGCACGGCAAAGAGGCTGATGCCCTTATTGCCTTCCGGCGCCCCTTCCATCCGCGCCAAGACGCAGTGCAGAATATTTTCCGCCAGATCGTGATCGCCCGCACCGATAAATATCTTCGTGCCCTTAATCAGGAAATGATCGCCTTCTCTTTTGGCCTGCGTTTTAATTTCCGCAAGATATGACCCGGAATTCGGCTCCGTTAGACACATTGTCCCTGTATAAATCCCTTTGGTCATTTTCTCCAGAAACAGCCTTTTCACCTCCTCGTTACCAAAAAGATAAACAAGATTTGCTGCTCCGGCGGTAACGGACATGTAAGGGCTAAAGCCGCCGGCAGCGCCCGTCTGCATTTCTTTAATGACCGACCCCAGACTTTCCGGCAGTCCTCTGCCTCCGGCCTCACGCTTCATCGTCAGAGGTATCCATCCTTCTTCCCGCACTTTTTTAAACGCAGCATGATATGGTTGGGCCAATGTTACTTTGCCGTCCTTATATTGAGGGGGGTTGCGGTCACCGATGGGATTGACCGGGGCAATAGTTTCCACTGCCGTCCTTGCTCCTCGAGTCAAGAAATCTTCCATCTTTTCGCGGGTTAAATGATTATAAAGATCGTGTTGAACGAGATCATCGATGTGGAAAACATCGAAAAGGGCAAAACGAATATCCTTCAAATCCACCGAATACGAAACAGGATACTGGCTCATATAACTTCCCCCCTCATGATTTAATTAAATTTAATTAAATTTATTGTATGATAATTTTATTTGATTATCACCGGAAATTTTTTCTGTCAAATAAGTTATGCATTGCCTGAATTCTGCAGAATAAAATATCTTGAAAAATGCTAATGACTCAGCCAGACAGGGGAGTATCTTTCTGGAGACATCGACGCAAGCCTTCAATGATAAATTGAAATTCATCTTCAGCAACCGTCCGCAAATCGAATAAAACCTGATCCTTATCCACCCGGACAATGATCGGAAATTCTGCTTTGCGCAGCGCTGCTTCCAAACGGCTGGCGGACATTTTTTTATTTTTTATCCCCACGGCGTAGGTGGGAATGTTTTCCGCCGGCAGAGAACCGCCGCCCGCCGCTGCCATGGATTCCTGCACCGATATTTCCAAAGCATCAAATTTCGCCCGGCGTAATTTCCCCGCCAGCTTTAAGGCGCGTTTTTTGACGATGCTGACCGGCTCTGTGAGTGCCTGCAGCGGCCTCAACCGCTTCACAACTTCCACCGGCCTGAGGTAATGGATCATGGTCGCTTCCAGTGCTGCTAAAGTGAACTTATCAATGCGAAATGCCCGGTTGAGCGGATTTTTTTTAATTTTTGCCAAAACTTCATTATTGCCGACAATAATGCCGGCCTGGGGCCCACCCAGCAGTTTGTCGCCGCTGAAAGTGACAACGTCAATACCGGTAGCCACTATTTCCTGCACGGTCGGTTCGTGTGGCAAACCATACTTAGCCAAGTCAATCAGGCAACCGCTGCCCAGATCGTTCAGCACCGGAATTTTGTGCTTCTTGCCCAGGGCGGTAAGCGAGATGCTGTCGGCTTCTTCCGTAAAACCGATAATGCGATAATTGCTGGTATGCACTTTTACTATTAATCCGGTGGCCGCACCAATTGCTTTTTCATAATCGCTCAGGCGGGTACGATTGGTCGTGCCCACCTCCCGCATGATCGCGGCACTTTTCTGCATTATTTCCGGAATGCGAAATTCTCCACCGATTTCAATCAGTTCCCCACGGGAAATTATCGCTTCTTTACCTTCCGCAAGCGTATTGAGAACCAGCAGCACGGCAGCGGCATTATTATTGACAATCAATGCATCTTCAGCTCCGGTGAGCGCGCAAATGATTTCCCGGACATGGTCGTAGCGGTAGCCGCGCACCCCCTTGGTCAGGTCAAATTCCAGATTGGAATAGCCGCGTCCCACCTCGAGGATTCTGTCCAGGGCGGCCGGACAAAGCGGAGCACGGCCCAGGTTTGTATGCAGGATAACGCCGGTCGCATTAACGACCCGCCGCAGGCGATAACAGGACAAATCCTGAAGAAATGCTGCGACGAGCTGCGCCACGTAATTTTTATCGATGAGTGCCTCTCTGCTTTCTTTCGCCGCAGAATTCACAATTTTTTCCCGCAAAGCATGCACAATGTTCCGGCTGGCCTGCCTCACGATTTCACGCGGCGCTTTAGCATAAATATCTTTTGCTTCCAGAAGGAGAATGACTTCATCGATTTTCGGCAGTGTTTTTAACAATGTTTGTTTTTGCTCGTCCATAAAAAACCTCGAAAAATTAAGCAATATTAGCCTGTTTGCGGCAAAAGGCACGGAAATTATTAACGGCGATAAAAAATTCCCGCATCATAATAACCCAGTAATAGCGGCCACGTTTCGTTAAAAATAAATGCGGTGGAAAGTAGCGGAAAGATCCGGCCAGAACAAAAGCAATCATTTCCTTCCAGAGGGATTTTAAAAATTTCCCGCCATATTTTTTTTCCAACGCTTCTATATTCATTTTCGTGCTGAACAATTTCATTAAAAAATCGTAACTGATCTGATCATGCCTGCCAAACCGGCGGGAAGCAAGCAACGGCAGCTCATTTTGCCCCAAGGCCGCAGTGTATTCATCGATATCAAAAGTATTGGCATAGCAAACGCCCTGTAAATAGCCGATGGCGCCGCTGCCCAAACCGGCATATTCGTCATAATCAACAACATATTCATCAATAAGGCGGCCGGTACTTTTCTTGCGGGAAAAGCACCAGGCGGAGGAGGCATCGTAATCCCTAGCGAGACGTCTGATGATAAGCTGATACAATTTCTTTTCCTGGCGGAAGTCAACCTTCCCCATTGTTTCCTCCATCAGTTGCTGCGTAATCGTGGAAACCATCAAAGGGTAAAATGTTATTTGCTGCATGCCTAAATCGAGCAATACTTGAATATCCTGATCGAGCATTTGGACACTCTGGGCCGGAAAATTGAAGATCATGTCGGCATTGACGGTATCAAAATATCCTTGAACGTCCTTAAGCCGCTCCGCAATGATCTCCCCTGCGCCGTATTTTTCATAACGTCCGATTTTTTTCAGCAGATCATCATTAAATGTCTGCACACCAACCGACAGGCGATTAACCCCGGCCTGTTTTAAAATCGAAATATTTTGGTGACTTAAATGATTAGGGTTTGTTTCCACGGAGATGGAACGAATGGGGAAGCTTTGCCGCGCGTATTGCAGCAGGTCGGCCAATTCCTGAATTAAAACAGTAGGTGTACCGCCGCCGACATAAATACCGGTAAAATTATAGCCCATCTCCCGATACAATTTTATTTCCTGCTTTAAAGCACCATAATATTTTTCGGCCCGCACCTTGTCAAAGCGCACACGATGAAAGGAGCAATAGGGGCAAAGCTCCTCGCAAAAAGGAATATGAAGATACAGAAGACGCTCATGTTCATCCCGGCCGGCCGGCAAGGCAGGCAGATCATCTTCTGCAAATTTCAGCGCCCGGGCAAATTCCCGCCGGGCTATTTTGGTAATTATTTGATTAAGCACCCGTAATCCTTTATTTTGCCTGATTCGGCATTACGAAGAAAACCTGTTTAGAGTTTTAGCAAAATAAGTTATATTTATGCAAGCCACAATTACTTGAAATCATGATGAATAGGTGTTATATTTTAAAAAAAGAAAACAAAAGATCAGGAAGGATCATTTTTTCTATAAATATTGATACGGGAATAATTGCATGGCCGGGAAAAGAATTTTGACATTATGGAATGCCGAAGGCACAAATGAAAAGGATACGGCTGTTTTGCGGAAAAAAGCCGCTGAAATTCCGGCGCCGTTCGATAAAGAAGCACGCGCAGCAATCCAAGCACTGATTGATTCATTCCTCGTCCGTGACGATGCTTCCGGACTGGCCGCACCGCAAATCGGTATTTCGCAGCGCATCGTTATTTTCCGCACGAAAAACTACGGCAAAGAAGGGAAAATTCAGCCGGATGAATGGGAAGTCCTGATAAATCCGCGCATTACTCAGACGCGCGGAGAAAAAGTGACCGGAACCGAAGGATGCCTGTCCTGCCCGGAAATCCAGGTGGAGGTCAGCCGTTTTCCCGAAATCAAAGTGCGGGCTTTGAATGCCCAAGGCGAAAAAATAGCAAAAAGGTATTTGGATTATACCGCCCGTGTGGTACAGCATGAACTGGACCATTTGGACGGCAAGTTAATTGTCGATTATGAAGGGACACTTTACTACCCGAAAGACAAGCAGCAGTATTTTGAAAAAATCTTTGCTGGTGCTTAACCCCATAAATCATTGCAGTCCATTCCTGCACCATGAAAGCCCAGACTTTAACTGCACTTTTCTTAACCAACCAATAAAATCAAATCCTTTCCTGCTATTTTTCTTTGGCTTTTTTTACCATCTGAGTACCTTCTGTTGTTTTGAGTCTGTTTACGCATCCCTTATACAACAGGTCCCCCAGATGATTTATTCATTTCCTTAAACTATAGCGTCCAGGATTCAGGTAGTAACTTACCGTGCATTCTCATAGCTCCGGCCAAAGGTTGTTCCAAGATTGCGCCTGTTCATATGCATGCGCGGCCTGTAAGACAAGATCTTCACGATGCCGTGGTCCAACAATCTGGAGCCCCACGGGGAGGCCACTCTTTGCAAAACCAGCCCGGACGGATGCTGCGGGGTGACCAGTGAAATTGAAGGGATACGTGAAAGCCATAGTCCCCAGGAGTGGAATAGGGTGCCCATCAATCGCACTGGGGGGCGGCCCCTCGGCGCTGAAGGCCTCTGTCGGCATCGTCGGGGTAAGAAGCAAATCATAACGATTGAAGAACTCTTCCAGAATGACATTCACGGCGGCCCGAACCCTCTGAGCGGCTATGATATCCTTGATGGCTATTGATTTCACAGTTTCGAGAGAAGCAACGAGAGTCTTGCCCATTTCCTCTCGATACTTTTCCAAATCTGCTTCCAATACAGCATAGGTATCGAAATCAATCATTGAGGACCAGGCATCACCCACATTCGGTAATGCCCCCTCCCAGTTTTCCACTATATGCTTGAGATCACTGAAGATCAGAACAGCCTTCTCTATGACTGCGAGGACATCGGACTGGACATGAGCGTAGCCGAGAGTGGGGCTGAAACCGATTCGCAATTCTCTGGGACATTGATTCAGCCTTTCAAGGTAGGATAGCGGTGGCTTCGGGAGGGAATCGGGATCCGCGGGGTGGTAACCGGATACACAATCAAGATAAAGGGCCGCATCAGCAACCGTTCTCGTGAGAGGACCATGAACACCGATGCGGCACATTCCCAAGTAAGGTGCGGGTCCCCACGGAATACGGCCATAGGATGTCTTCAAACCAAAGCAACCCGTGTATGAGGCTGGAATGCGGACGGAACCACCTCCGTCTGATCCGGTGCAAATAGAAACAAGACCACCGGTGACGGCTGCGGCAGATCCACCGCTGGAACCGCCGGGAACCCTTGCCAGGTCCCACGGATTGCGGGTAGGAAAGAATGCGGAATTTTCGGTGGAGGAGCCCATGGCAAACTCGTCCATGTTGGCTTTGCCCAGCATTACCATGCCGGCGCTGTTCAGTTTTTCCATTACCGAAGCCTCGTAAGGCGGGATAAAGTTCTGCAGCATTCTGGAACCACAGGTAGTAGGTACCCCCCGGGTGCAGATGACATCTTTAATTATACCCGGAATGCCGGTAAGGGGGCCGGCTTCTCCCCTGGCCAGGCGTTTATCGGCTTCGGCAGCCTGCTTCAGGGCAAGCTCGCCGGTCCGGGTGATAAGGGCACATACCCCGGGTTCGACTTTTTCAATTCTTTCCAGGTGGGCCCGGGTCAGTTCAGAAGAGGTGACCTCCCGGTTTGAGAGCATTTTCCGGGCCTGTTGAATTGTAAGTTTTATCAATTGATTCAAAGAGTTTCCCCCTCTAGTACTTGAAACCTGTTGTTATTATATACAGCGGTGATTCGCCTTTTATTAAGCCAAGCAATTCAGCCAGCTGGATGTCCCGAAAAGCTCCGATGACCACGCTGCCGAAGCCGGCAGCTTCTGCCTGCAGGCACACGTTTTGTGCGGCGTGCCCGGCTTCCATGTGAACGTAGCGGATACCGCGTTCACCATAAATGGCAGTCGTGCGCTCATATTGAGCGGTTATGACCAGGCTTGCCGGGGCTTCCTCCACCCAGCTCTGCCCCATGGCCAACCGGCACAGTTCCCACCGGAAATCCCCCGGTTTGACCAGGGAGAGATTGTGCGCCTCCGGCTCGTAATGGTAAATACCGGCTTCCAGGCCGGATATACTGCCGGCAACCAGGTATACCTCCAGCGGATAGGAAGAACCGGCCGAAGGAGCTGTCCGAAGGCCTTCCGGGCTGGATGTGCCCTGGGCTGCCCACAGCAGACCGGCTACCTCCCCGATGCTCAGTGCTTCATCCCGGTAGGCTCTGACCGAACGGCGGCTCTGGATCACCTGTTCAACGGCTGTTTGCCCTTCACGACCGGGCCGGGGCAGTTGTATCATGGCGGCTACTTGTCCAGTACCGGACGGATCCTGAAGAAATCCCCATCTCTGCACGGTGCATTGGCAAGCACGTCCTCCCGGTCCATGGAGGGCTTGACAGTATCTTCCGACATAACCGTACTGAGGGGGTTGGGTTGGGCGGTCGGCGGCACGCCTTCGGTGTCCACCTGGTTTAAAACTTCAAAGTTTTCCAGTATGTTGGAAAGCTGAATGGAAAACCGGTCTATTTCATCTTCGCTGAGGCCGACTCTGGCCAGCCTGGCAATATGCAGTACTTCATCTCTTGTTAGTTTCACCGCAGACCTCCGGATTTGCATAAAGTATATCATCCGTAATGAGGAGCGGCAACCGGGTGGCAGCATCACTGCAGTGTGGTAAAAAGCCTTAACGGCGGGAATCCGCCTGGCTTCGCCTGATGACCAGCGGCACCAGTGCGAGCGTTACCGACCAGAGAGCCACCAGCACTATTACCGCCATACCGGCCGCCCATGTGCTCGGCGGAATGGCCAGCATCGTCCTGGCCATTACGGCAAACATGTTATAACCATACATGAAATCAAACGTCAGATAGCCTGACAGGACCAGCAAAGACATCAATACCGCAGGTGAGATAAAAAGGATAACCTGCCGGGCGGGCAGCCATTTGGCCGGGATTCTGGGCCGGGCAAAGACATAATGACGGCGGCGTAATTTCAGAGCTATGCGCCAGATGAACAACCCCAGGCCGGTCAGAAGGACAGCGCACAGACTCAACCCGCCGAAAGAGAAAGAATCGATGGTTTTCCAGTAAGCCCACCACGGGGAAGCCATTTGTTCAAGCTCTATGCCCAGGTAAATGCCCGCGATACCCGGGGCAATCTGGTGCCCGTGTGTACCGGTCTGGCTGTTGACCATGACGGTAACACCGATTCCGTATTCCGGCAGGAGCATCATGTCGGCTAGAAAGCTGGGCGTGTCGCCGCCATGCCATATCCTCTTTATACCGTTCGAGTCGGTAGCTATCAGCCAGCCCATTCCGTACCCCGTCATGCGGCCTTCTTTTTCGAAAAAGACTGCCGGTGTGAGCATTTCATCTATTGTTTCCGGGCTTACCAGCCGTTCACCATCGATCTCACCCCGGTTGAGGAAAAGGCGCAGCCAGCGGCCCATGTCGACGGCGTTGCTCATTACCCATCCGGCGGGAGCAGCGCTTCGATAGAAAGGCATGCTGCGCTCGACTACCTGGCCGAAGACCGGCTGGTGCCCGTAAGCCCTGCCCCATTCTTCGGCCTGCTGAGGGTACAGAGTTGTGTGCTCGAGCCCCAGTGGCTGGAAAACATTCTCGGCCATATACTGTTCGAAAGGCATGGCGCTTACCGCTTCGACCAGTGCTCCGAGCAGAAAATAGTTAAGGTTGGAGTATTCAAAAATTTCTCCCGGGGGGTTGTTAAGCCTGAGGCCTCTCAGGTCTGCCACCATTTCTTGCATCGCGGCCGGCCCGTTGAAATAACCCTGGGGTTCTGCCAGGGTGCCGGGAATGCCGCTGGTATGGGTCAGCAGATGGCGCACCGTGATTTCATTCGACCGGTCATCTTTTGAGAGATTGAAATCCGGCAGGTATTTTACCACCGGCGAGTCGAGTTCGATATAACCGTTGTCACGAAGAAGCAGTACACCCAGGGCGGTGAAGGACTTGGAAACGCTGGCCAGGTCGAAAATGGTGTATTTGTCCACCGGCAGCGGGTTTTTGGTACTGGTTATTCCGAAACCTCTGGCATAAACTGTTTGCCGGTTGTCTACCACCACGGCAGCGCTTCCCGGAATAGAATCTTCGCTCAACATGCGCATCAAATACTGGCTGATGCTTTCCTGAGTCGTAGACTTGTCGACCCGGGCTTCAACAGTTTGAGGCAGTATTGATACAGCCAGCACCGCCAGGCACAGGCATGCAGTTGATATGCGGGAAAATTTACTGGCTTTCATTGAACTTGTTTCTCCCAGCGGGTTACAGACGGGCGCAACCGATAAGCTGGTTGATATCCTCCACCCCTTCATCCTGTAAAAACTTTTCCATTCCGGCAAGAATATCGGACGGGAGAGCCGGGTTTACCATAAAAGCCGTACCCACCTGAAAAGCATGAGCGCCGGCCATAATAAATTCAAGCCCGTCCCGGGCGGAAGAAATGCCGCCACAGGCTATGATAGGAATGTCGATGACGCCGGCCGTTTCGTAAACCATGGCAAGCGCTACCGGTTTCAATACCGGGCCTGAAAGGCCTCCGGTGATATTGCCGAGTAATGGCCTGCGCCGGCTGATATCGATAGCCATTCCCTTGAAGGTATTGATGAGCGTGACCGCATCAGCGCCGGCTGAAGCTACGGCGGCTGCCACCTGGCTGACCCGGCCGGAGCCGGGGGGGAGTTTGACAAGCAGCGGCAGGCCGGTTGCGTTCCTGACCTCCCGGGTTACGGCAGCGGCGGTCTCCGGTTCCATGCCGAATTCTTCTCCGCCTGCTTTAACATTCGGGCAGCTGATGTTAAGCTCGATGCCGGCGATTCCGGCTACACCTTCAAGGCTTGCGGCTGTTTTGACGTATTCGTCGATGCTGCTGCCGGCGATATTGACGATCACGGTCAGGCCCTGTTTGCTCCAGGCAGGAGCTTTCTGCCGGATGACCGCTTCAATGCCGGCATTTTCCAGGCCGATTGAGTTGAGTATTCCGCCTTCAACTTCGGCGATACGGGGTTGAGGATTGCCTTCTTTCGGCTGAAAGGTGGTTCCCTTGGATATGAATCCACCGGGAACCGAAACATCTGTGAACTCTTCCAGGCCGGTAACATATCCGCAGGTACCTGATGCCAGCAGCAAAGGATTCTTGAGAATCAGGCCTTTGCCGCGAGCGCTTGTCAGTTTAACATCAAATTTTACTTCCATATATTACAGCTTGATTATAGTTTACTCCACGTGAGCCTTACAAGCTGTTGCCAAAACAACCGGGATAAGATAAACTAGTTTCGTGGAAAGCAGTTTGTATTTAACCGGTTGCTGTAAACAGTGCCGGCTTTTTGAAAGCCGGGGCCGGAGGACGTCTGCTTTCAGTTATTTTCACTCGTACTAGGAACCGGTTCCGGTTCCGAGTTTTTCAAATTTGATTGCCAACCTGTAAGTGCATACCTGCACATAAATTTAACAGGTTCACCGGGGCGGGTGAACGTAAAGGAGCCGCCAGTGGTAGAAAAGAAATATCAGGCGCTTAAGGAAAAACTGGAAGCCGACCTTTTACGCATGAAAGAACAACTGGATCAAATAAGAGATATCGGCGGTGAAGAAAACCGCCGTGAGGGTTCCCCTTACGGCAAAAAGGAAGAGGAGGCCGCCGAGACTTCCGAGATAGAAAACCGGCTGGCCCTGGAGAAGCGCCTTCTCGAGCAGATTATGGACACCGAAACCGCTCTGAAGAAATTCGAAGCAGGCACCTACGGTTTGTGTGAGAAGTGCGGGCAGACGATTGCTTTCGAGATGCTTGAATTTCTCCCCCAGGCAAAGCTGTGCATAACCTGTAAGGCAGCTCAATCAAAGGAAGTAAAAGGATTTGCAGCTTAAGGCGGATTTCAAAGGCCTGCTTCCTTATCTGCTGGTAATAGCTGTGCTGGTTCCCCTGGATCAGCTGACCAAGCTCTGGATTCGTACCAATTTTTATCTGGGGGAATCAAGACCGCCGGAAGGGTTTTTCCGCCTGACCTATATTCATAACACCGGTGCTTCTTTTGGAATATTTCAGGACGGGGCCATGTTTTTTACTGTATTTTCTACCATCAGCCTGGTGGTGATGATCGGTATCATGCTGTTCGGGCGAAAACATATTCCCTTCCTGGATACGTGGCCAGGCAAAACTGCGCTGGGCCTGGTCAGTGCCGGTACCCTGGGTAATTTGATCGACCGCTACAACCTGGGTTACGTGGTTGATTTCATCAATTTCAATTTCTGGCCGGCTTTCAACCTGGCAGATTCAGGTATAGTTGTGGGCGCAATATTGCTGGCTTGGCTGATTCTGGTAAATTACAAGAACTCTGAGGCCAATGATGGAGGCCGGTCGTAACCTTAACGTGACAGTACCCGGGCAAAGACTGGATATGTTCCTCACCCAAAACCATTCCGGCCTTTCCCGCACCCGGGCGCAAAAGCTAATCGATGCCGGTTGCGTAACGGTTAACGGGCAGCCAGCAAAATCAGGCTGGCGGCTGGAAAAAGGCGATGTTGTAAAACTGGTTATGCCTGAACAGTGCCCATCCAGCCTGGCAGCCCAGAACATCCCGCTGAATATCCTGTTCGAGGATGATGACCTGATAATTGTCGACAAGCCTGCCGGCCTGACAGTGCACCCCGGAGCGGGGCACCCTGACGGTACTCTTGTCAATGCTCTGCTCGGTTACTGCCCTGATATCTCCGGTGGCGACACAGCCCGGCCGGGCATCGTGCACCGCCTGGACAAGGATACCTCCGGGCTTATTGTCATAGCCAAGAATCCCGCATCTCATCAGTACCTGGCCGATCAGTTCAAGAACCGCGATGTCTCCAAAACATATATTGCCCTGGTAAAAGGCAGGCTTATCCCGGAAGAAGGTTTCATCGAGGCGCCCATAGGCCGTGACCGATCCCACCGTAAACGGATGGCTGTATCCACTCAAAAAAGCGGCCGCAGTGCTTTAACCGGCTACCGGGTTAAACAGTATTATGATAACTACACATTGCTGGAAGTCAAGCCCGAAACAGGCCGCACCCATCAGATAAGGGTCCACCTGGCGGCTGTCGGCCACCCGATTGCCGGGGATACAACCTATGGAGCCGGCTCTCCCCTGCTGCCCCGGCAGTTTTTACACGCTGCCCGGCTTAGTTTCAGGCTGCCTTCTACCGGAACGCAGGTGGAATTCACTTCCCCTCTGCCGCCCGACCTTGAAAAAGTGCTGCGCGATATCCATTGATAGAACCTCCCCCGTAATGAATGTTATAATCTGGGGTAATCGTCCGGGAGGCATTGTCAATGGAGCGGGAGCAAAAAATTGTTGTCGAATACGCCGGTTTCTGGCGGCGCCTGGCTGCTTTCATTGTTGACGGACTGGTTATCCTCAGCTGCAACTGGGTACTCATAGCTCCATGGCGCTGGATGTTCTCGGTGATATTCCCCTGGAAACCCGGGGTATGGCCAGGCCCGTTTCCATTTCACGATCCATTCGCCGCCGTTTCGGTGCTTATCGGTGCAGTGTATTTTGTACTGTTCTGGGTCTGGCGGGGCCAGACTCCGGGCATGATGGTCATGAATATCAAGGTGTTGAAAGAAGACGGCACTGCTGTGACGCCTTCGGCAGCCATTATTCGTTATGTGGGCTACATCGTTTGCGCTCTTACGCTGGGTATTGGTTTCCTGGTTCTGGGTTTTGACGAGCGCCGGCAGGGACTGCATGACAAAATGGCTCTTACCGTGGTAGTTAAAGTTCCTGCGGTCAAACTGCGGCTGCCGGAAGCCACCACAACCTGAACTCAACGGGGAAAATGTACTATTGATTGACAGGTGGATTATATGCCAGAAAAATGTGTAAGGGTGCGGTATGCGCCCAGCCCCACCGGGTATCCCCATGTTGGCAACATACGCACTGCGCTGTTCAACTGCTTGTTTGCCCGCCACACAGGTGGCAGCTTCATTGTACGAATTGAAGATACTGACACTGCCCGCACCGTTCCCGGTGCCGAGCAGGTGATATTGCAAAGCCTTCAGTGGCTGGGGCTGGACTGGGATGAAGGTCCCGCTAAAGGGGGCGCTTACGGTCCTTATCGCCAGTCGGAACGCCTGGAATACTACCGGAAAGCAGCCCACCGGCTGGTCGAGCAGGGTGATGCCTACTACTGCTACTGTGCTTCCGAACGCCTGGAAGAGATGCGCTCAGCCCAGATAGCCAGTAAACAACCGCCCGGATATGACCGGCGCTGCCGGGGACTCGATGAGCAGGAGAGGTTGGGATTTTCGGGCGAATGCCCGAACCCCGTAATCCGTTTCAAGGCTCCCCTGGAAGGCAGTACGACGTTTTATGATGAATTAAGAGGCGAAGTTACCTTTGAAAACCGTTCGATAGACGACTTTATTATTTTAAAAGCAGACGGATTTCCGACTTATCACCTGGCCAACGTCGTGGATGACCATCATATGCATATCAGCCATGTAATGCGCGCCGAAGAGTGGATTTCTTCCGCGCCCAAGCATTTGCTGTTATACCGGGCGCTGGGTTACCAGGCACCCCGGTTTGCTCACCTGCCCATGATTCTGGGCCCGGACCGGTCCAAGCTTTCCAAGCGCCACGGTGCGGTTTCCGTTACCCAGTACCGGGACGAGGGATACCTGCCGCAGGCTATGGTGAATTTCCTGGCTCTGCTGGGCTGGTCTCTGGATGATAAAACCGACATAATCGACCTGGAAACCCTGGTCGACAGCTTCAGCCTGGAGCGTATCGGCAAAACCGCAGCGGTATTCAACCGTGAAAAACTGGACTGGATGAACGGGGTTTACATCCGTTCTCTTTCCCTAGATGACCTGGCGCGGCAGGCTATGCCTTTTCTGGATGAGCATTTGCCAGTTTCGATAGAGCGGCCGCTGGATGAGGATTATGTGAAAGCGGTCATACCTCTGGTCCACGAGCGGGCAAAAACTCTCAAGGAAATACCGCAACTGGTTGATTTCTTCTTCATGCCTGAAATCGATTACGAAACTGAACTGCTCATCGGCAAGAAAATGGACCGGCAGCTGAGCCTGAATGCACTTGAAATCACGCTGGAACGGCTGGAAGACCTTGAATCATTCACCCGTGATTCCCTGGAAGGGTGCCTGCGGCCGCTGGCAGAGGAACTGGAACTCAAGGCCGGTCAACTGTTCGGCATAATCAGAGTGGCTGTGACCGGGCAAACCGTGGCTCCCCCCCTGTTTGAGACAATGGTGGTTCTGGGTAAAACCAAATGCCTGAAAAGAATCCGGCAAGCTGCAGCCAGGCTTTCGGGATATACGTGCTGATCAGCCGCTGGCATGCAAGAGATGGATAACAGCAGGCCTCCCTATATCGGCCTTTACGCCTCGGGGGAGCTGGAGCAGAGAGCGGACAGGCTTGAAAAACGACTGGAAGCCTGTGATTTATGCCCCAGGAACTGCGGAGTAAACCGCATCCGGGGAGAGCGGGGCTACTGTCATTCTCTTGAAAAACCGGTAATTGCATCCTATTGTGACCACCACGGAGAAGAGCCGGTCCTTTCAGGCAGCCGCGGTTCGGGAACAATATTTTTTGCAAACTGTAATCTCAGGTGCGTCTACTGCCAGAATTACCAGATAAGCCAGGACTGGCA
>ENA-ORXD01001785-ORXD01001785.1-sediment-metagenome-genome-assembly--contig:-NODE-1785-length-16146-cov-3.277242_pt1 | contig 16146 bp, 16 predicted proteins | sample MGYA00237862_ERZ511471 | MGnify/ENA metagenome assembly ERZ511471
CAGGTCTCGCGGAATACCGTTGCAATCGATCCATGGGTCTCGGTGCTCTTTGCCGGAGGGGCAGGCCAGATCTACGTATCCGAAATGACGGGAACGCTCATCCGGTCTGACGGGATCAGTGAGGTGAAGTCAGTTCGGGCTCCTGAGATGGGAACGAACCTCCTTTTTTCCGGCACCCTCGGGAACGACCGGATGATCGTGACCATCAGGTACACCGATGGCAGCACCTACACGGTATGGGACGATCTCGTGCCGTTCCGGGGCCTCATCCCCTGATTCCTTTTTTAGTAATTTTGCTCACGGAAACCAGGATACGCTGGCCGCGGGAGATCCGGGCGTGAGTATGCACAGCCGTTTGTCCATTCTGTATCGATCCCGGCCATGCCCGGTTGGATACCATCCCGCGGACCGGCACCGCGAGCGGACAGTTCCCTGATTCGTATATCCCGCGAGAAAACCCCAGGCCAGGGATCGGGCAGAGAACCTTTCGACAAAGGAAGAGCACGAAACCGGACCGATGCCCTGCAGCCGTTCCTCCCGGCAGGTCAGGCAACGGTCTCTTCGCTACCGTCATTCCTGTTCAACCGGCATTCCCTGAACGTTTTCAGGATGTTGAATACCATGAAGAGGAAGATCCCGATGGATATGAGCAGGATCGCCCAGAGGAAGAATTCCTGCCGCGCCTGGAATAGGGGGAGCGAGGCGATCAAATACCCGAATGTCACGAAGCCGGAAACCCAGAGGAGTCCGCCGGCAATATTGTACGTGAGGAAGACCGGGTACTCCATCCTCACGATCCCGGCAAAAAACGGGGCAAACGAGCGGATACCGGGGACGAACCGGGCAAGGATGATGGTATTTTTCCCGTACCTCCGGTAGTACTCCCGGGTGGTCCTGACGTGCCGGGGATGGACCAGGCACTTCCTACGATCGAGGAGCCGGCGGCCGAACGAGGTCCCGATACGGTAGTTGACCGAGTCGCCGAGGATTGCGGCTACAGCAAGGACGCCGATGACGACCACCGGGTTCATGCTGCCCCCTGCGGCAAGGAACCCGAGGAGGAAGAGGAGAGAGTCCCCCGGGAGGAATGGCGCGAAGACGAGGCCGGTCTCGCAGAAGATGATCGCAAAGAGGATGAGGTAGACCCAGGTCCCGTACGCTGCCATGAGGGCAGGAACCGCACCCTCAATATCCCCAATGAACGTGGAGAGCGACACGATGTCGGGCGGGATCATCACTATCTGTTTCTGAATGATTGGTTATCAGGTTGCTGGAGGAGGGAGAGGAAGTCTGAGCTGCCTGCAGGGACTGCCCACGTTGTGCAGAAAGAATGATGAGGGGAAGACCCATCCCCCCCCTTTTAAAGATTCTCAGGTCCCCCCGTTTCTTCGTCTTCGCGTTCAGGATCATCCGTACCATGCAGTGCTCACTCTGCCCGCAGCGCCTCGATCGGGTCGAGGTTTGACGCATGCCATGCAGGGTAAACCCCCGATACCATGCAGGTTATCACCCCGACCGCCATCCCGAAGGGGACATAGACGATGCTTGCCGGGGCAAGGAAGTACGCCGTCGTCCCGACCATCGCGAGGACGACCACCCAGCCGATGGCAAGGCTCGTTATCGCCCCGATGACCGCCCCGATGATACCGAGTATCGCGGACTCGTAGATGAACATCTTCCTGACCTCGTTTTTATGGGTGCCGATACTGCGAAGGATGCCTATCTCCCGGATCCGTTCGGTCACCGACATCATCATGACATTGAAGATAGATACAGCCGCAACGAGGAGCGAGATCCCGGCAATTGCCATCACGAAGAGGGTCATAGTACCAAGCGTGGCCGTTATGCTCTCGAGCATCCGGCTGCTGTCCTGTACCGTGACCTGCTCCTCCCGCCGGTTGAGCTGCTCGGTCACCGCGGAACTGACCGTCCCGGCATCGGAAATATCTGCGAGGACAATGTTCACCTGGGAGTATTCACCCTCGCCGCCATAGATCCCGGTAAAGAGCCGCTCACTCCCGATGACTGCTGAATCCGTGTTCAGGTCAAGCGAGTTCCCGCGCTCCTCAAGGATGCCGGTGACCCGCACAGTCGTTGTCCCCCCGTTATCGCTGTCCCCAATGGTAATCCTGCTCCCGACCCGGAGATTCATACGCCCTGCGAGCGTCGGGCCGATGACAACCGATGAGGTGCTCCCGGGATACCCCCCGGAAATGAGGGGGAGGATGCGGGGGAGGATGGCCGTATCGATACCATAGATGGTTGCCCGTCGCCGGGAGTCCCCGAACTCGATGATGTCAGACTCCGAGTACACCGCATACACGGTCCCGTACCTCCCCGCAATGCGTTCGATCTCCCGGAACTGTTTCTCGGTCACGTACAGGTCTCCGCCCCCTGCTGAGCCGAACCCTCCCGGCATCCCGCCGCCACGCTCACCGCCCGATGCCCTGATGACGAGGATATTGGCCATGGCAGAGAGGTCCTCGGTGACCGATAGGGTCATGTTCGCACCCATCATCCCCATGGTGGCTATGGCCACGACACCGATCACGATCCCGAGCGCCGCGAGGACAGAGCGGAGAAAATGACGGCGGACGCCACGGAGCGCGAGCTGGAAGATGATATCCTTAGTCCTCATGCCACCCTCCCGTCGCGGATGACGATATGCCGTTTCGCATATGCAGCAACCGTCGGGTCATGGGTGACCATAAGGATCGTCCGGCCCTGCTCGTTTAACCCCTTAATCGTCTCCATGATCTGGCGTCCGGTCACCGAATCGATATTCCCGGTCGGTTCATCGCAGAGCAGGATGCGTGGGTCGTTGACAAGCGCCCGCGCAATCGCGACCCGTTGCTGCTGGCCCCCGGAGAGTTCTGCCGGCCTATGGGTTGCCATCGCGGTATCGATCCCCACCTGGGAGAGTAGCGATTCAACCCGGCCTGTATCATCGGGCCGACGGTGTTTCATCAGCCAGGGGAATTCAACGTTCTCGTAGGCGGTAAGGAGCGGGACGAGGTTGAACTTCTGGAAGATGTACCCGATGGTGTTCAGCCTGAGGTCCGTCAGCTCACGGTCGGTCATCTCCCGGGTATTCTTCCCCGCGATCAGGAGGTCTCCGCTCGTGGGGCGGTCGAGGCAGCCGAGCTGGTTCAGGAGTGTCGATTTCCCGGAGCCGGACGGGCCCATGATGGCCAGAAACTCCCCGGCATCGATGGAGAGGGACATCCGGTCGAGTGCAACGACATCCCCGGCCTTCAGCGGGTAGACCTTCGAGACATCCCGGAGCTCGATCAGCGGTTGGTGGTTCATTCCATCCCCGCCACTATTTCCAGAACCGGTCGCGTATCCTCTGCACGTACCCCTTCCTCCAGGCAACAATCCCGGTGATTGCGGCAATGATGACGACTATGATCGGGACAACCGGGACCTGCCCCAGGCCGCCACCGAACATAAAAATGCCTCCAGGCCCGCGGGTATTCATCCCTGCCGGCACCTGCCGGGCACTCGCGACCGGGGAGTCCTCGGACACCAATGTCCGTGCCGTCACCGAAAACATCTCGCGGTACGTCTTCCCCTCATCGTCCCTGTACGATATGATGAGCGGGATGGTGCCGGATCCCTGAGCCGTGCAGCTCACCTCGAAGCTCGAGAAGTCATCGGGCTCCAGCCTGCCGACAACCCATACCGGGTTCGGATCGGAAGGTCGTGCCGGTTCGCCAACGGTAACCATGACCGATCTGGCATCTTTCAGCCCGGCGTTGGTAACATCACCGGTGATGGTCAGCCCGGACCCGGCAGACTTGACCGCAACGTTGTTGATCACGAGCTCCGCACCGATCCTCCTGTCGCCGAAGGTCACAGGAACGGTAACCGTCTCCTGGTGCAGGTTCGGCCCGTTCCGGTACGAGACCTCGAATACGAGGTCGGCAGGCTGCCCGGGCGTAATCCCGAACGTCACCTGCTTCTCCTCGTCCGGTTTCAGAGTCCCGATGAAGAGGGAGGTCTGGGACGCGGTGATGCTCGCTCCGGTGGGAACAATAGTCACGCTGTTCACCGGGTTATCCCGCGGGTTGCTGACCGAGAGGGTGATCTCGTCCTGCTCCCCTTCGGAAAAGACCTCCGGGCACTTGATGACCGAGACAAGGATGCCGGTGGTATCTACCCGGACCGGGACCGGGTACCGCATGCTCCCTGCACTGGTGAAATCAAGGTAGAATATGGGAAAGAAGGTTCCATCCGTACCTCCGGCCTTAAGGACGAACGTGAAGGTGAGCTCGTTTCCCGGTCCGAGGGATCCGACCTTGTCATAGGTCTGGTAATTCACGACCCTGATATCGGACGAGAGAACGTCTGCCCTGTTTATAGATACCGGGGATGTCCCGGTATTCCGGATCTGCACGGTAAGGGTCCCTTCATCACCCTGCATGAAGATTGCCGGCTCGAGTGTGACCTCGGTGATAGCTACCTGCGTTGTCGCTGAACCGGCACTGGTGGTTTCTGCGGCCGAGGCGGCGGTACATGTTCCTGCCAGGATGAGAAGCGCGGCAAGGACGAGAGAGAACAGCATTCTCCGTTTCCGGGGAGGGGTGTTGGTAATCATACAAATCCTGCATACGATGATAGGGGAACAATTTCGCTTTCAAGAACTGGAGGGGAGGAGCGTGCCCCGGGAACGGCAGGGGCAGACGGGATTATGGACCGCCGCTGCAGTACCGGGACTGTCATGTCCTTTCCCGGGATTGAGATAACTACCTCCTGCCAGGATCGCCGGGAGATGCTCCGGGCTCCCTGCAGGCAGGTCCGGTGATGGACGCCCTCTCCTCATCATTGTGTGGTCTGGCCTGACGCGGCTCCAGGGATACCCCTGCCGGGTTTTACCCCGGCAGCAGGGATGCGGGTGTATCCGGTCCCGGATCCCCCGGTGAACGGGTGGTGCACGGTCCGGTTGGTACCGATGGTCCCGTTTCCGGAGACCCCCGTGTCCTCGCCCGCAGTACCGCAGGATGCGTCGGTACGGTCAGCCCGGGCAGTGAGCCGGTCCTCACCCGCGGGTGGTGCGGGGAGTTCGTCCCTGTGCTCTGCCATGAATTGCGCGAGCAGGGTCCGGGCGGTACCGGCATCCCCGCTCTCCATGGCTGCCCTGATCGCCGTCATATCATAGCCCTGGGCTTCAAGCCGGTCGATCTGGGCAAGGAACCGCATATCTCTGGGGTTTGGGGGAAGCACGTCGCGGTTCTTGTCGAGCAGTTGCCGTAGCAGCGTAAAGACGGCGTTGAGATCACCGCTCTCGAGCGCAGCACGCGGGGCGCGTACATCGATCCCTTCGGCTTCGAGTGCATCAAGGCGGGCAGACAACCGGGCCTCTTCCCCAGGTGGAGGGAGGAGTTCGTCCCGGTGTTCTGCCATGAACTGCTCCAGCAGGGCCCGGGCAGCATCCGTATCCCCACGCTCCACGGCTGCCCTGACCGCAGTCATGTCATAGCCCTGCTCCTCGAGGCGCTCGAGCGCTCCCGCAGGGATCATCCCCTGCAGGATCCCGCCAGCGGTACTGGTCCGGATGCCGGGAACCGCCTGGACTGGAAGGACGAGCAGCACGAGCATGAGCAGCACTGCAGCGATGCCGATGGTGGTATGTATCCTTCTCATGGTATTCTCCTGTGGATGGTGGCATGCCGGGATTCACCCGACACGTATAGTATGTTTTACATTTGGTTATTTATAATTTACCAATAGTGCCAGGGACAAAACATTATGGAAAAAATCACCACAGATCCGTGATAGCAGGAACCAAAAAAACCACATGATTCCTCAGGACACACAAGCAAACAGGATGAAAATACCGTGAGGTATTTTCATATAAAAAGAACGCCCATGGCTGCCAGGACGGACCGGTCAGGATGCCTCGTCAAAGGTGAATACTTCTTCGATGGTGACCCCGAAGTACCGGGCGATCCGGAAAGCGAGGTCGAGCGACGGGTCGTACTTGCCTTTCTCGATCGCAAGCACGGTCTGCCGGGTGACCCCGAGCTCGCGTGCCAGCGCCTCCTGGGTGAGGTCGTGCATCGCCCGGAAGACCTTAATCCTGTTCTTCATCGGTCTCCCACTCCCCGTACTTCCGGGCATAGTAGACCCTGAACCCCACGTAGAGGAAGAACAGCAGGAAGAGCAGGGAGAGCTGCAGGTACCCGAACATCCCGAGGCGGATCAGCCCGTCATCAGGTACAGCTATCCTCTCCGGGAAAGCGGACGGGTCTCCCCCTGGAATGACCGCACTCTCGTTCAGGACACGGGTGCGGTCTCTCCAGTCAGGGGGGAGGGGGAACCGGGGCGCTCCGAGTCCCATGACGGCGCTCCCGAGGCTGATTGCAAAGAAGACCACCCAGAAGACCATGAACGTTGCCGTCCCCGCCTTCTGGGCGATGAGGACCGCCCGTTCATCAACCTGCCGGTCCGTGACCCGGCGCCAGGCAAGGTAGAGGAACGCAATGCCGGTAATGAATACCGCGATGATCAGGAGCGGGTTGCGGTGCTGCACCGAGAGCCAGAAGGCTCCCACTTCGAGGAGTCCCACGATCCCGGCAAGGATATAGAACGTGTTCTGTTTCATGGTAGTCCCGATGTCTATAGTCAGTACCATTTTGTCCTCCATAGTATACATCTTTGCACCGACCGGGAGCAGTCCGGGCACACGTACGGGATCCCATGTCATCGTAATGCAGGTGGTATCCAAATCGGTCCCCCATACCGGGTCTCTTCCCCGCAACCGGAAACCCTGGGAGGAATTCGGCACATGATCCCGGGTTGGGGGCATCCGGTAAACACGTGCAGGATGTTCCTGGACGTCCACGATTACCTGATCGGGAATGGTTAATGCAATCGGAGATGAGATGGATACGGAGATAGATGACGATGGACAGGACAGAGATCATCAGGAAAGCCGGGCTTGGAGCCTGGGTGTTACCCGGGCGGACCTATCCCCACCCGCTCCCTGGCGAGCTTGAACCCTGCTACTGCTACACCCGGGACGGGGGACACTCTATCCTCGTGGTCATAGAGAACGAGTACCGGGAGGGTGAAGACCCGGTAGGCTTCGTCATCCCTGCACCGGTCCGGACCGTGCTCAGGGCCGGGTACCGGATCCGGGACGGTCTGGTGTGGGCAGGCATCCCGTATGACTCCGAGAACGGCATCTCTGTTGCAGAACAGGATGTCGAGTACTGAAGGGATCGTTATTCTCCCGGCCGGCGTCCCGCCTGGCAGAGAAGAGGCTTTGCGGGCAGGATGGCGGGTATCAGGGGGATCGATTTGAAATTATTTCACCCTGCCGGTGCTGGTGAACAGGGGGAAATCATTGGCGGAAACATCCGCTGGTGACCGTGGGAGGTTTCTGGGTTCTCACCCCTCCGTTCGGGATGAATACAACGGCTTCCCGGCATTCCCTGCCGCCGCCAGTCCAGCCGGCCGGCGCCGGTTTCTGGACCTTTTGTTTTACAAAGAACTGCAGGGTTGAAACGGGTGGAGTGGAAAAAAACAGTCAGGCATCCGGGATCATGCCGCCCCATTCCACGACATGGAACCCATTCCGGATGATTGTTTCAGGGGATTGTACCGGTTCAGGTGCTGATACCAATGGTTCTATGGAGAACCAGATGCGGCTGACCTCGTCGGGCTCCGGGCTGATGTGCAGCTGCATGACCCGGTCCACAGCACCGGTTTCCTGGGGGTAGAAGACATAGTCCCCATCCCCGGTCAGGTAATTCGCCCAGTAATCGATGAATTCACGGGTCTCTTTTTCATTGAACCCATACTCTCCGAGCATGAAGGCCATGTCCTCCCCGCGGAATGCCGCACGGATGATGTACCCCTCTTTCTTCTGCCACCCGGGATTGGGAACCCGGGCTTCATAGAACAGGAAATCTCCCGCCCCGTTCAGGCTGCCGTTTCGGATCTCAGCCTGCCATCCCTTCCCGGGCTGATACACTGGTTCGGAGACCGTGATGGCATGTTCCGGGGCAAGCTGCACCCGGGCGGTGAGATCCCGGTCGCTGTACAGGTAGATGTTCGGCTTCCGGATGGTATCATCGTTTATGACACGGATCTTCAGCGTGACGGGAACAAGTACCGTCTTGCCGGGCCAGATCGCGACCCGGGTGGAATAATCCTCGTATCCCTGCAGGGTTACCCGGAGCTGGTGCAACCCGGCGGAGACCCCGGTGAGGGTGACCGGGGTGATCCCTTTATCCACGCCATCGAGGGAGACCATAGCTCCCGCAGGTGTTGAACTCACAAAGAGGGTCCCGGTCCGGGTTATTCCTGCTGGCAGCGGGGTCGGGACGGTGATCGGAAGCTGATAGGTATATGGTTCCAGGGTATCCTGGCCCGGAGCAAATTGAGCCTGACAGACAGGGAGCCCGCCCGTGCTGATTGCAAGGCCGGGTGAACAGAAAAGAGCAAGAATAACAATACTGCCGATACATCGAAGCCAGGTTTGCATGGTGATCTACGGGGCGTTTCGTTTCAGATTTTATAAAATGGTATGATATCCGGAGTTGAGAGCCAGGTGTGCCAGGTTTTTTACAATCAACGGATTCTCAACATAAAAAAATTATCATCGTTCTTCCCCTGTCCTGTCCATCATGAACCATCTGTTCTCCCGATCTTCCCTATCCTGCATGGTGGACAGTAGCTGCCGGTATGAGATTCTATATATGGCGGGGTCCTGTACAGAATATCAGGATGAACCGGTCATTCTGCTGGATACCCCTCATTATAGCCCTGTGCATGCTCTCAGTGTCCGCCCCGGCATTTGCCTCACCCGGTGGATCGGCCGGCCTGTCGTATGCCGGCACCCAGGGGAGTTCAGGGACTATGGCACCGGAATCGCCCGGCCTGGTCACGGGGAGTGAAACGAGCAGTTTCCCGGGTGCCGGCAGAGATGATCCGACCTCCGGACAGGGGGACCCGGAAAACGCCCCTGCATCAGGCTCTGCCAGTCTCGGTTCCCCTGCAGGGCAGTCCGGAGCCCGGGGGCCTGCGAGGGACGAGGAGAACCAGGGGCAGGGACCGGATGGAGCGCAGCAGCAGGGAGCTGCCGGGAGCTGGAGGACCGGCACTGCCGGAGATGAGCAGGGAAGCCCGGACCAGCAGGGAGGCGCACGGTCAGGAACCGGCAGAGAACCGGCCGGCACGGCGAACGCCGCCCCTGCTGACAGCCGGCCCGGACCACTCCTGGGACAGCCCGGGGGCCGGGGTCAGCCCCCTCTGATCGCGGCCATGGGCCCTGGTGCCGGTCCTGTCGGTGAACCCCGGCGGCAGTCCCTGCCATGGGGGAACCAGGGGGGCGCTGGATCACCGCATCGCCAGCAGCACGACCCTTCACCCCCGGCCGGGCGGTACCCGTGTGGTCCTGCCCAGACGAGTCCGCTCCCGGTGGTGCCGGGCGCAGCGCAGACCCCGGCAGGGGAAGACCCCGCTCCCCGCCTTCCCCGGTCCCGGCGGTCCTGGCCCCTGCCCCTGGAAACGGAGGCGTCACCGCAGGATGCCACGCCGCAGGGCACTCCTGCCGGCACCCTCTTTCCCGCAGGCATACTGCTCTTTGGCGGATACCGGAGAATATCGCGCAGGAACGTGCTTGCGCATGATGCACGCTCCACCCTCTACCGCGAGATTGTCAGCCGGCCAGGCAGCGATATCACGATACTTGCAGGAGCGACCGGGATCAATGAGAACACGCTGCGCTACCACCTCGTGAAACTGGTTGAGACCGGGACCATCACCACGTTGTCACGGCCGGGAGTGGTGCGCTACTTCCCGAACAAGGGGCGGTACTCCCCGTTCGAGCAGGTGGTGATCCACTATACACGGACAGCTACCCCCTGTGCCATCCTGGAGCTCCTCTCAGTCCGCCCGGGGATGACGCGGCAGGATCTTGCTGATGCCCTGGCGCTCTCCGGACCGTCGGTCTCCCGCCAGATGTTCAGCCTGATCGACGATGGCATCGTGGAAAACCGATCAGACGGTCGTTCCAATCACTACTTCCTCACCCGGGACGCATTCCAGGCCCTCATGAGGCTCGCGGATGGGGAACCGGCGATACTGCAGCACTCTGCTCTGCCGGGGGGAGAGCATCCCTGCCACCGGAAGGATACAGCACGGGAAGCCATTGCAGTACAGGCCCCAGGCATGCCCCGGATTCCCGGGGTATAACACGGGGGATATCCCCGCTTCGTGCCATCAGGGCTTCACACCGGGCTACCGGGCCCCCCTCTTCCCGGCAGTCCCCTGCTCTGGTGCTCAGCAGTAGTACCTGAACCTGCATCTGCTCTGGATGTTCCAGAACAACGGGAGCTCCCCAATAGCCGTGCCGGGTTTCAATCCACATGCATGTAGCTTCCCGTTCGAGAAATGGTTTGATATACGCCCCCCATGTTCTGGTGGAGACGGGAGATACGGGATTCACATCCATCCCCGTCTATCCAGGAGTTACTCCACCATGATACGAAAGCTAGCACTCTGTGCTCTCCTGGTCCTGATAATCGTCCCGGCGTTCGCACTGGCCGCCGGACACCAGGGTCAGGGAGCTGGTACCGGCACCGAACTCCGCGACTGCCTCCAGGTGCGGCAGCAGGCTGCCGGTGAAGAACCCCGGAACGAACAGGTCCGCGCCTGCCTCATGCAGGGGAACCGTACCGGAGTGGGCCAGGAGATACGCCAGATGGCCCAGAACCGCATCAGTGGCCAGGATGGCCTGCATGTCCGGAACATGACCGGCATCGGCCAGCAGGTCCGCGAACATGCGGGGCTGATGATCCAGTCGCGGCTGCAGGACGGGTCCTGCGGGGCCTGCCCGAACCAGTGAATGGACCGGGAAGATGGACGGGATCACCGCGGCCGGGGCATTCCCCTATCCAGGTGGCTCCGCTTCATTCTCCCCGAAGACCCTGAACCAACAAAAAAATTTTTCTTCCATCCGGTCTTGTAGGCACTCCTAGTCCCTTATCAGGGTGTCGATGGCGATGGAGAAGTTCCCCCCGGTTTCTGCGTAAATCAGTTCGATCTCATTGTCTGATACGATGGTGCCTGAGCTGTATCCCCCATCCTGCTCGACGATCGTGAGTGTCCGGCCGTCGCGGCCGATCACGCCGGCAAACTCTTGCGGCGGGTCGTTCTCCCAGGGTAGTCCAAACGAGAAGGCGCCGGAGAAGATCCGCCCCTGCTGCCCGGTCACGTCCATGAATATCATTGCACCTGAATAGTCAGTGTAGCCGATGCTCCGCTCAAAACCTGTCATCGTACCGGACCACTGCCCGGTCAGGTCCGGGATACTGGTCGTGGCAGGCGGGTCCTGCGGCGGGAGTCCGGTGCACCCGCAGAGCATCGCGGCAAGGAGGAGGAGGGCAATACCAGGGATCCATTTCATACGGCTTTCGTGTCTGCATAAAGGCAGATAAGCATGCCCATCCGAGAGTTACGTACCATGAGTACCCCGTTCATATTCACCCTCTTCGAAGGGCACCCCCGGCAGGGGCCGGGAAGTGACGCATGCACGACCCGGATGTTCGACCTGCTCGCCCTCCCGGGTACCGCGGAGATCCTTGATATCGGGTGCGGGGGAGGAATGCAGACCCTGGCGATTGCCCGCCGGTGCCCCGGCTGCCGGATCACGGCCCTCGATATTTACCAGCCCTACCTCGACGACCTCACCCGGAAGGCAGAAGAAGCGGGGGTTGGGGACCGGATCACCACCTGCTGCGCCTCGATGGACGACCTCCCCTTTGCCCCGGAGTCCTTCGATGCCATCTGGTCCGAGGGGTCCGTCTTCATCATCGGCTTTGAGAAGGGTCTCCGGTACTGGAAGGACTTCCTGAAACCGGGCGGCAGCCTCGCCCTCTCCGAGCTCGTCTGGTTTACGGACAACCCGTCCCCGGAGGTTTCGGCGTTCATGCAGGAAGAGTACCCGCCCATGACCACCGCCAGGGAGTGCGAGCGGATCATCCGGCAAGCCGGGTATGCCATCGCCGGGAGCTTCAGGCTCCCTGATGATGCATGGTGGGAACACTACTACAGCCCGCTCGAAGCCCGGATTGCCGCGTTGTGGGACGAGTATGCCGATGACCCCGATGCTGCAGCCACCCTCGCCATGACCAGGAAGGAGATTGCCCTGTTCCGAGAGTATTCCGATGAGTACGGATACCAGGTCTTCCTGCTCCGGAAACCAGGCTGAAACGGGTCACCACCCGGCATTATTCTGGTCTCACCCTGATAACCCCTCATACCGAGAAAAGGATTGCAGATCCCCTGACCCTGGAGCCGGACCCCCCTCTTCAGGGAATATCATGGAGCACCATCGTCCCCTGAGAGCCCCGGAGCAGGTCTCCATCCCCGGAAAGGAATACCGGGTATCCGCATCGCATTCCCCGGAGATCCGATCCGGCCCGCTCCTCCCGGCCGGAAATGAGTTCCCGCCGGCTCAGGGCATCACTCCCTGGGCGGTTCCTGCAGGTCCTCCGCAAAGAGCTGGTCGACCCCGAGCAGGGTATTCACCCACGCAAACTCATCGCTGCACTGGAGGAGAACCAGGATCCCGAGCGTGATCGGGACGGCAAAGACCATGCCGGCGATCCCGAGGATCCATCCCCAGACGATCACGGAAAGGATCACCACGAGGGCAGGGATCTGGAACCTGCGTGCGGCAAAGTAGGAGAAGACCGGGTTCTCCACGACCAGGTTGAGGATGCAGACCAGGGCAATGACCGCGGCTGCCCCCCACCAGCCGAACTGGAGCCAGGCAAAGAAGATTGCGGGTATCGCGGCGAGGACCAGCCCGATGTACGGGATGTAGCCGAGCACAAACGTCAGGACCCCCCAGAGGATGGCGGCATGGACCCCCATCAGCAAGAGCGAAGCCCCAAAGAGCAGCCCGTGGACTGCATTCGTCTCGGTCCGGACGATCACAAACCCGACCATGTACCGGCTCATCCGGGTGAGCTCCCCGAGTTTCCCGTATCCGAGCGCCGGGATCCGGCTCAGCCGCTCCGGAAGACGGGGGAGCTCGAGCAGGAGGAAGAAGGTCGTCACCCCGATGAAGAAGAGGTACAGGACGAGGTCCCCGATCCCAAACACGGAGGAGAGGACCAGGTCCACGATATACTTCAGGTCAGGCGCCGGGGCCGTTGCCAGCATCCCTGAGAGGCCGAAGCTGGCGAGGGAACCCTCGATCTCTGCGATCCGGAGGTTGAGCTCGACCTGGTACAGGGGGAGATCCTTCATCAGCGTGCTGAACCCGAAGATAGTCAGGGCAACAAGGATAGCGAGGAGGACCAGTGCGATGCCGGTCACCACGGTCACCGCGAGGATATCCGGGATTCCCCGGCGCCGGAGGCGGTCCACCAGCGGGAGGGCGAGCATCCCGAGGACGAGGGAGACGACGAGGATCGTGACGAGGTAGGCGGTCATCTTCAGGGCGATGACCAGGATCAGGCAGGAGACCAGGAGGATCAGGGCACGCGATATCCCCTGCTGACCGGGCGGGAACGTCATCCTGTGTCACTGGGGATGCGGAGACGAGATACTTTTCGGTCCATGGGAACGGACCGCCGTTTCAAACGGGAGAGCGTCACCCCTGATCCCGGAGGATACCGGCTCCCGGGAACGGAGGCATCTGGAGAAACCTTAAGGGCGTTCCCGGCCGAAAGAATAGGCACTATGTGGAAGGCAGTGGAGGTCGATGCCTGGATTGCCGGGAGGAGATCGAGCCTGGAGGAGGCCCGGGGCACGGTCACGGATATCATCCGCCGTGTCGGGCAGGATGGGGACACCGCGCTCCGCCAGCTCTCCCGGCACGTCGTGCTCACCGAGATCGCGGTCACGGACGAGGAACGGAAAGCGGCATACGATGCGGTCGACCCCGCGATCGTGGAGAGCCTGACGCGGGCAAAAGAGCGGATCGAGCGTTTCCACGAGCTCCAGCGGTCCCGGGACCTCTGGCTGGAGGAGGTGGAGCCCGGGATCGTGCTCGGGATGAAGACGACCCCCCTCCACCGTGTCGGCCTCTACGTCCCGGGCGGCCGGGCCGCCTACCCCTCCTCTGCCCTGATGTGCGGGATCCCGGCACGGGTTGCCGGCGTCCCGGAGATCTGCGCCTGTTCTCCACCGCCCATAAGCCCCATGACGCTCGTCGCCCTCGACCTTGCCGGGGTGACCGAGATCTACCGGTCCGGGGGAGCCCAGGCAATCGCGGCGATGGCGCTCGGGACCGGGACCATCCCGCCGGTCCAGAAGATCGTCGGGCCCGGGAACATCTACGTCACGCTTGCAAAGATGATGCTCCGCGAGAAGGCGGAGATCGATTTTCCTGCCGGTCCAAGCGAGATCGGGATCATTGCCGACCACACGGCCGACCCCCGGATCGTTGCTGCCGACGTCCTCGCCCAGGCCGAGCATGACCCCGACGCTGCCTGCATCCTGATCACCACGGATTCCACCCTGCCAGCGAAGGTCGGCCGCGATATTGCAGCGATCACCAGCAAGGCGCCGCGAAAGGAGATCATCGAAAAAGCGCTCGAAAATTCCGGGTACGTCATCACACGGGACATCGACGAGGCGATCGCGGCATCCGATGCCGTTGCCCCCGAGCACCTCTCCATCCAGGTCGAGGACCCCCTGCCGGTCGTGATGCGGGTACGGAACGCAGGGGCGATCTTCGTCGGGCGGTACTCGGCGGTCGCCTGCGGCGACTATGCCGTCGGGACCAACCATGTCCTCCCCACCGCCGGGTATGCCCGGACCTACTCGGGCCTCGATGTTGCACACTTCTGCAAGACAGCCTCGGTCGAGATGATCTCCCGCGACGGCCTCGAGCGGATCGGGGACGTGGTCGAGACCATCGCCGATGCCGAGGGGCTGCACGCCCACGCCGAGTCGGTCCGGGTGCGGCGGCGCCTGGGGTAACCGCTTCGCGGCTCCCCGCCGGCCACCCCCAGCGTCAAGAGATCCCGCGGACAAGAACCCTAGGCTGACCAAGGCAGGAGCTGGCAGGGCTCACCCCTTTTCCCGCGCAGCCTGCCGGAAGGTATACCCGTGGTAACGGGCTCATCAGAGAATTTTCCCGGCCCTCCGGGACGCATCTCCGATATACGGGTACCGGTATTACCCCTTCACCGCTGCAGCCATCCTCTTTGCAACGACATCCCAGTTCACGATGTTCCAGAACGCCTCCACGAACTTCCCGCGGTCGTTCCTGTAGTCGAGGTAGTAGGCGTGCTCCCAGACATCGATCACGAGCAGGACCGGGTACCCGGGGAAGACGTTGACGTTGTGCTTCTCGATCTGCATGATGAGCGGGCGCCCGCTTGCAGCACACCAGGTAAGCGCCGCCCAGCCCGAGCCTTCCGCACCCACCGCCGCAGTCGTGAACTCTTTCCTGAAGCGGTCGAAGCCACCGAACTCGGTCTCGATCGCCTTCGCGAGAGAGCCGGATGGCTGCCCGCCGCCGCCCTTCCCGGCCGGGGCCAGGTTCTCCCAGAAGAGGTTGTGGAGCTGGTAGCCGCCGATATGGAACGAGAGTTCCCGCAGTGCAGCTTTCACATCGAAGTCCGCATTCCCCTTCCGTGCCGCATCAAACTTCTCAAAGAGTGCGTTCGCCCCGTTCACGTAGCCCTGGTGGTGCTTCGTGTGGTGCAATGTGAGCTGCTCTGCCGAGATGTGCGGTGCAAGTGCCGCGTAGTCGTAGGGCAGCTTCGGGAGTGCATAGGGTTTTGCATGGTGCATGCGTGGTTCCTCCAGTGTATGACACGTGATAGTGATCAGCTCCTCCTATTTCATTCATTGGGTCAGGACATCCGGGACGACGCTGCGGGGGCCCCGGCGATCCCGCTGTCCTGGCCTCGGGCAGGCCCTTGCTCCCCGGAGATGAGGTACATTCGCTCATGCTGCGATGGGAGAGGAGCACCCCCGGTCCACCACGGTGGCTGTACTGCTGGTCCCGGCCACGTTCTCAGCCAGGGGATCCCCGGATCGCTCCCCCGCCGGGAACAGCGGGGCGAGATCGGAAGAGCGTCGTGTAGGGAAGGAGTGTAGATCTCGGTGGTCGCCGTATCATTAAAAAAAAAAAAAAAAAAAAAAAAAAAAAAAAAAAAAAAAAAAAAA
>ENA-ORXD01001786-ORXD01001786.1-sediment-metagenome-genome-assembly--contig:-NODE-1786-length-16140-cov-3.364004_pt1 | contig 16140 bp, 12 predicted proteins | sample MGYA00237862_ERZ511471 | MGnify/ENA metagenome assembly ERZ511471
AAGGCAGCCCGGTGGTGTTTGATTATGTTCACGCATCTGTCCTGCGGAATGAAGGCGTTTACTATGGGGAGTCGGAAATTGTGAAAACGGTATCCAGCGCCGGGGAGCAGTGGCATTTTGGCATTGAAAGCGGAAAGCTTGAACAGTTTTTATCCGCGTATGAATTAAACCTGATGGACCACAAAGACGCCAAAGCGCTGGAGCAGGCCTATTTCAGCGAACCTGATGGCAAGGTTGTCGGGAAGGTGAACAGCACGCACTGCCTGGTAACCGCCGAGAAGGGGTAGTTACTCTTTTTTATGGTTTGCGGATAAGCATTTTCATTGCAGCTTTCCTTACAGCAGGGCCTTGTTTTGCAATGTAAAAATATATCAGGCGATGAGTAAGAACAAGGTGTGCCGCGCTTTATGTCGCTTGGTATAACCGATCAATAGACACCCCCGTGATGGGGTGTCTATTGATCGGTTCACAGACAGTTGAAAAAGTGGTCATAAAAAAATTGTTATAATCTTTAATGTGAAAGTACTAACGATAAGATCCGGTATTTCAATCAGATAGCCAGCCACCAGGGGAACGAGACGCTGCTGTGATATCCGGGATGAGTATCTCCACAAAGGATTCGGTATGAAGATATCCAGGCAAATTCAAATCGTTTTAATCAAAATCGCTTTTTCAATTCTGATCCTATCATTATTAGCAGGATGTGGTCCTTCAAAAGAGGTTCTAAATTCAGTTGACTACACACCGCCAGTCAGAGATGACTGGCCTGTATCCACACCAGAGGAGCAGGGACTGGATCCTTTGCTTGTGGCGGAGATGTATCTCAATGCTGCTGAGCAGGAGACCCTTTACAGCTTGCTCGTCATCAAGAACGGCTATTTAGTAGCTGAAGATTATTTCAACGAAGGTTCGGTCGAACAAAAGGATCGGCTTCAGTCCGTGACGAAGAGTTTTACTTCGGCTCTTTTAGGTATTGCCCTTGAACAGGGCTGCCTGTCGAGTGTTGACCAGAAGATACTGGATTTCTTTCCGGAAGTGGCTGGCGAGATAACCGATCCCAGGAAAGAACAGATAACGGTACGAAATTTGTTAGAGATGCGCGGCGGATACCCAAACGAAGAGGATGCCCAGGCCCTCTGGGATGGTCTTTTATCGGGCTACTACCCGCCACTTATAGAAGATTTTCCCCTGGTTAGCGATCCGGGAACCCGTTTCCATTACAGCAATCTATCCTCAAACTGGCTGGGGATCATCGTTGACAGGTCTTGCGGGATGAATCTGAAAGCGTACGCGGAGGAAAATCTATTTTCTCACCTTGACGTGGAGCCAGGTGAATGGGGGCAAGACGCAGAAGGGCATAATAACGGGTGTGGCGATCTTCACCTTACAGCACGCGACGCAGCAAAGTTCGGGCTGCTATATCTCAACGATGGCGTATTCAATGGGAATCAGATCATCCCATCAGATTGGGTGGCGGATTCGCTTCAAACCTATTCGGTGAATGAAGCCTTTGTAAAAAGGATCGGCGATTTTCGTGATATCGGATATGGGTATCAATGGTGGTCCGCCAACGCGGGCAATTATCCTGTCAACTTTGCCTGGGGACATGGTGGGCAGCTTATCGTGCTGGTGGAAGATCTCGATATGGTTATCGTTACAACATCCTACCCATTCTGGCTGGAACATAATGACCAGTCATGGAAACATGAAAAGGCGATCATCACCATGGTGAGCGAATTCATCAGCTCCTTGTCTGACGAATAGAGATGATTACCAGTTTATTCAGGGTAAATTAAAGAATTTATTGGGTGAAATCCGTTTTGAATATATAAAGAATAATATGCGATAAGGAGACGCCCCCGCGATGGGGGCGCGCGGGGGCACGTCCGCCATCTCCACCGGAGATATTACATTCTCCAAAGGGCAGGGCAATCCTCTTATTCTCAAAAGAAAGTAGTAAAGTGTGCCCGCCTCTTATTAATTATGCTATTCTTAAAATGCATAAAGAGTCCTGATGGATATATAAATATACAAGGATTTAAAATTTGTTCGCTCGCTCTGGCCGCTAATCCCGCCGTTGGGCGACTGTGAGGTGACTCATGAACCAGCCCCAAAAGACGATCACGCCCCGCGTGATTATCATAATGTTGATTTTTATTGTGTTGGTGCCCTTCCTGCCAATGCTGATCTCCGGGCGGTGGGGCTGGTGGGAAGGGTGGGTGTACGCCCTCCTCAGCATCCTGGGCTTCGCCGCCAGCCGGGCGCTGGCCGCGCGGCGCAACCCGGACCTGCTCGCCGAGCGCGCAAAATTCCTGCGGCAGGAAGACGCCAAGCCCTGGGATAAGCTCCTTTCCCCGCTGGTGGGATTGGGCGGCGGGTTGATCCCCCTGGTCGCCGGATTGAACGCGCTGCTGGATTGGTCCCCCTCGTTCAGCATGCCGGTGAAAATCCTGGCCCTGGGGGTTATCCTGGCCGGGTACGTCCTCGCGTCCTGGGCGTTGATTGAGAACCGCTTCTTTTCCGGGATGGTGCGCATCCAGACCGAGCGCGGCCATCAGGTTGTGACAGGCGGCCCTTACCAGTGGATGCGCCATCCCGGTTACACCGGGGCGCTGCTGACCTATCTGGCAACACCCATTTTTCTGGACACAAAATGGGCTTTACTGCCGGTGTTGTTTCTGACCATCGTCCTGGTGATCCGCACCCATCTGGAAGACCAGACCCTGCAGGATGAGCTGGAAGGCTACCGGGATTACGCGCAGCGGGTGCGCTACCGCCTGCTGCCAGGGATATGGTAGTGGGTATGGTTTTCAGAAGGCCCAATGAGGTATCAGGCCAGAGCGACAGGCCGAACACCAATCCCCTGGCGCGATGAAATTTTTGAGGCGAATAGCTGTCAAATCAACTAGTTTTTTAGTTGTGCTCAATTTCAATTGTTATTTCTTTGCTTATAATCTATGTTGACATTAAAATCACATGGGACTAAAATAATCATAGTGTTTTGCTCCACATTTACCAATCTATAGTTAGAGGAGATTAAAAAATGCAACGAAAAAAGACTTTTGGTTTCTTTAGTTTGCTTGTGATCGCGGTTTTGGTATTCTCTGCGGTCGGGTGTGCTCCTGCGGCGACGACAACAGAGGAAAAAGGCGCCGCTGACTATAAAATCGTCCTGCTTCTGCCAGGACCGATCAATGACCAGAGCTGGAACGCTACCAACTACGCCGGGTTGGTAAAATGCAACGAAACCCTGGGTACCAACATGGAATATGTTGAGAACGTCCAGGCATCCGATTTCGAATCAACGTTCCGCAACTATGCCGAGCGCGGTTATGATCTGGTGATGGCCGCCGGCACGCAGTTTGACGAAGCAGCCAACAAAGTGGCGAAAGATTACCCCAACACAAAATTTACTGTTGTAAACGGCATGATCAGTGAAGGCGAAAATGTTGCCCCGATCTTCCCGAAAGAATATGAAGCCAGCTACCTGGCGGGAATCATCGCCGGTGAAGTTTCCGAGAACGGTCAATTCGCGACCATCGGCGGCTTCCCCAACGACGCCATGGAAAAACTACTGGATGTGTACGAGAAGACAGCGGTAGCCCTGGCGACAGAAAGAGGGATCGCGGATGCCAAAGCCACCCGCGCCTACGCCAACAGCTGGGATGACGTGGCGCTTGGCAAGCAGATGGCCGAAAGCATGATCGCCGACGGGGCCGATACCCTGTTTGTTTACGCCAACCAGGTCGGATTGGGCTCCATCCAGGCAGCCGCTGAAAAAGGCGTCAAGTTCGTCGGCTTCTCCGGCGACCAGAACGCTGTCGCTCCGGGCACCGTAGTTTCATCTGTTGCTTTTGATTTCGAAACCTTTTACACCTGGGCAGTCGATATGTTCATCAAAGGCCAACTGAGTGGGAACACCGTTCACATGGCCGGCATCAAAGAAGGGATCTTCAAACCTGTTTACACCGATCTAGTCGGCGATGAGATCCAGGCAAAAGTGCAAGAGGGCATGGACAAAGCTGCCAAAGGCGAAGTGGACTTCGAGTCAATGTTCGAAACCAAGTAATTTCAATGATCCAAAAGGGACCTTTTCAGCCGGTGGTTGAAAAGGTCTTTTTTTTCAAATGAGCGGTAAACAAAGAGGTGAGTTTTGTCAAATGTACCGTTAATTGAAATCTCAAATATCAGTAAGTACTTTGCGAAAGTAATAGCCAACCAGGAAGTCTCCTTCCAGATCCATAAAGGCGAGGTGCTTTGCCTCCTTGGAGAAAACGGCGCAGGCAAAAGCACCATCATGAAGGTGCTCTACGGGCTGTATAAAGCGGATGAAGGGCAAATTCTGGTAAACGGGGAAGAAAAGGAAATCAATTCCCCCAAAGACGCCATCGCGCTGGGGATTGCGATGATCCAACAGCATTTTTCCCTGGTCCAGGCGCACACAGTAACCGAGAACATCATCCTTGGGAATGTTCACGGCCGGTTCAACATCCAAACTTACAACAAAATTGTAGCGGATCTTTCCGCCAGGTATGGATTTGAGATTGAACCAACCGCAGTGGTCAAAGAGCTGCCTGTCGGTGTGCAGCAAAAAGTTGAAATCCTGAAAGCGCTTTATCAAAACACCCAGCTGCTGATCATGGATGAACCAACCGCAGTGCTGACGCCTCAAGAATCCGAAAGCCTGATGAAGTTCGTCAAGCAGAATACCCAGGAAGGCAAGGCTGTGGTGTTTATCACCCACAAACTGCGGGAAGTGATGGAAGTGGCGGACCATATTGTGGTGATGCGAAACGGGAGGGTCGTTGGCGATTTACGGAAAGACAAGACCAACGAACTTGAATTGTCAAGACTGATGATCGGCAAAGAGATCACCAACCGCACCTACATCGAAGACCCGCATTTCAACCAGCAGCCGGTGGCTCTGGAACTGCAGAACATCTCGGTTCGAGACCCCAAAGAGGACATGTACCGCATCAAAGAGATCAACTTCCAGGTGCGCAAAGGGGAAATTCTGGGGATAGCCGGTGTCAGTGGCAACGGGCAGAATTTTCTGTGCGATGCGATCAGCGGCTATCAGAAACTGGATACCGGGAAGATTTTGCTGAATGGGGTGGATATTTCCGATCAAAATGCCCGCGAACGAATCCAAAAAGGAATCAGCTATGTGCCCTCTGACCGCCAGCGTTACGGACTGATCCTGTCGATGAAGCTGGAAGAAAATATGCTGCTGAAATCGAGTTTTGAGGATAAGTGGGTGAACCGCGGTCTGATCGACTATAACAAACTTGAGGCTTACACCAATGACAAGATCCGCGAATACGATGTTAAAGCAACCGGCCCCGACAGCCTGGCCGGGAGTCTTTCGGGCGGCAACCAGCAAAAAGTCATCCTGGCCCGAGAAGTCGACATCGGCAGCGAAGTGATCATCTTTGACCAGCCAACCCGCGGACTGGACCTGGGGGCTATTGACCACATCCAACGCATAATTTTAGAGGAGAAGAAGAAAGGAAAGGCCATTGTCTTGATTTCAACAGAATTATCGGAAATCTTTGGTCTGTCGGACCGGATCGCTGTCATGTATAAGGGTGAATTTGTCGGTGTCTATAAAAACCACGAGCTTGACACGCAGAAAATCGGTCTGCTGATGGCAGGTTACACAGCGGAAGGAGGTAAAACAGATGTCCAGTAAATTCAGAGACCTCCTGGTCACGAACATCCTCGCTGTTGTGGCGGGCCTGGTGGTCAGCGGGCTCTTGCTGCTCTTCCTGGGAAAGAATCCCCTCGAAGCCATGGGGACGCTGTTTGGTTCATTATTCCGGGATGGCTATACCGTTGCCGATATCTTTGTGAAGGCCACCCCGCTCATGTTCACCGCCCTGGCATTTGGGTTTACCTTCAAAGCCAATCTGTTCAATATTGGGGCGCAAGGCCAGTTCTATCTCGGCGCGGTTACCGCGGTCGGGTTTTCCCTGCTTATGGAGGGAAGGCTGCCCGGTGGGCTGGCGCTGGTGCTGATCGCCGCACTGACCATTCTGGCCGGAGGGCTGTGGGGAGGTCTTATTGGCTGGCTTAAAGCGCGGTTCAACGCCAATGAATTCCTGGTGAGCATGATGTCCACCTATGTGGCGCTCAACATGATGAACTACGCCCTGCGCACCTTCCTGATGGAAACCAAAGCAGAGTACCCGCAGACCAACCCGCTGGACACCTCGGTCTGGCTGCCGATCTTTATCCCACGGACAAGGCTGCATATTGGTTTTATCCTGGCGGTGCTGGCCTGCGTTGGCATCTGGGTGCTGCTGTACAAGACTCCGTTTGGCTTCCGTGTCCGCGCTGTGGGCAACAACAAGGATGCCGCGGAAATGGCTGGAATCAGCTCCAAACAAATATACATCGCGGCTTTTTTCATCAGCGGCGCGCTGGCGGCACTGGGCGGTTTTTCCGAAGTCAACGGCGTACAGCACATGCTGGTTCAGAATTTCAATCCCGGGGTTGGCTCCGCTGGGATCGGCATCGCCATCCTGGCAAATGGCGACCCAATCGGGATTATCTTCGCATCCATTCTGTTTGGCGCGCTTCAGGTTGGCGGCAATATTATGGGACAGCTTTCCGGCATTCCCTCAAGTATCATTGACCTGATGCTGGGTTTTGTGATGGTCTTTGTGATCCTCTCCTATTATGTCCGTGAGGTGTGGGAAGATCGTCGTGAGAAAGCCAGACTCAAGAAAGCGGTGAACCTATGATCATATCATTGCTGACCAGAACTATCACGATGGGCACGCCGCTGCTCTACGGCTCCCTTTCTGAGGTCTATTCCGAGCGAAGCGGGGTGATGAACACGGCGATTGAGGGTATCTTTTTAATGGGAGCCTGGGCCGGATTTGTAGGGACTTACCTCACTGAGGGTAATCTTTTGATCGGATTGCTCGCAGCGGTCCTGGCGGGAATCCTCACCGCCGCTCTTTACGGCTGGATCACCATCTATCTGAAACAGCACCAGATTGTTACAGGTACAGCAATCAACATCCTGGCTCTCGGCATTTGTGCGTTTTTCCAGCGGGTAATCTTCGGTATTCCGTTATCCCCGCTGATCGTGCGGCCGTTCCAGCCGATCGCGATCCCCCTGCTATCCAAAATACCGGTAATTGGGCCAATATTGTTCAACCAGAATATCCTGACCTATTTGCTTTTTATTCTGGTGCCAGCCGCCACATTTGTGCTTTACAAGACGTCTCTCGGTCTTTCGATCCGTTCCATCGGTGAGAACCCGGAGGCGGGCGATGTAGCGGGGCTGAAAGTGGAGCAAATTCGGTTTCTGACGATCCTCTTTGCCGGTATCATGTGCGGTATCGGCGGGGCATTTTATTCCATCGGTTACCTCGGATTATTCACCACGACGATCATTGGTGGGCGGGGCTGGATCGCCTTCGCGATTTGCTTCCTTGGAAACTGGAAACCACTCGGCGCGCTGAGTGGGACGCTGATTTTTGGTCTGGCTGAAGCGCTGGCCATTTTCATGCAGTCCAGGGGCAGCGGGGTGTTCCCCAACGAGCTATTCATCGCCCTGCCGTACATCCTGACCATCGTGCTTACCGTCGGCCGGAGGTCGTTCAATGTCCCCGCCAAACTGGGGGTTCCCTACAAAAAAGAGGGTTAGCCCGCCCTGGCGCCGGAGCAGGCGCTCGCGGCACCACCAACAGGACGGCATATCCCTGGACACGGATTGTGCTTGAAACAGATGAAAACACGCGGCCAGAATACAGCTGGCCGCGTGCTGTATTATAGAGCTGATCCCAGTCGCTTCATGATCGCAACAGGATTCCGTGGATCATTCCCCATAAGGAAGACGGTAAAACCCTCAGAAATTAAATTTTCTTGAAAAGGAAATAAATTTCTTTCTCCACAAACACCATGCCACGCGAGGTCTGCTTGAGATAGGGACTGTTATCTGCTTTCTTCATGCCCCGCAGGAAGGTTCCAGGAGGTTCCCGCTCCAGCTCGTATTTCTGCCGACGATAGCGTACCGCCCCAACCAGATTGAATTCAGGGTCATTGGCGGCTTCCAGCAAACTATCCTGGAAATTATTGATCAAGAGGATTCCACCCGGCTTGAGATACTGCTTGCAAGCGCGCGGAATACCGCCCGCGTAGAGTGAAATCAAAAGGTCAAACTGGTACTCCTTGAGCGGCAGTGGTTTTGAATAATCCTGGGCAAGAAAGCGAATATAGGAAGATCGCTTATATTCTTTATTCATGTCAATGTACTGCAAAACAGTGGAAATATCGTTAAAAAATTCAACCGCTTCGGGGTGCCTGTCAATGTAGATCACGTGCGGAAAATAGAAGGATGGGGTGATATGGATGAAGCTGCCGGGATACAGGGCCTCGACACAGCCATACTCCTGCTGGATGAGCTTAAACAAACCCGCCCGCTCAAACTGCAGATCCCGGTAGTACTGCTGGTACGAACCAATCGTCAAGTTGCTTTTCATAATTTCATGCCGCCGCAAACAGCCTGCCGGTCATCTCTGGCGCGAACCAGCAGGCTTCAAAATCAATTCAATTGCAGGGTAATTATACAAAATCGCCCCGTTTTCACGGAGCGATTCGAAACCAGACAATACAGCCAATCCCATTCAGCTGCCGCCCCCAAAGAAGCGGCGCTCGAGCATATCGCACAGGGCGTGATACAGGGCAATATGCTCCTCCTGCACCAGGTCGGTGCGCTTCGCGGGGGCGTGAAGGCAGACATCCCCCAGTTCCGAGAGGGGGCTTTCGGCGGCGCCGGTAAGCACCACCACCCCCAGCCCGCGGGCGCGGGCCACCGAAGCAGCCAGACGGATATTGCGAGCCTTGCCGCTGGTGCTGATCCCCAAAAACACATCGCCGGGACGGGCCAGAGCGTGCAGTTCCTGGGCCAGGTTCAGATCCCGTTCGGCGAAGTCGTTGCCCACCGCGCTGCTGAGGGAAAGGTTGGCGCCCAGAACCACGGCGCGAAGCCCGCCTTCCAGCGCGCCGGCCAGCAGTTCCCCTTCCGGCTGGGCCACCAGGCGGGTTTTCTCCGCAGCAGAAAGCGGGCGTTTGCCGGCGAAGGATTTGAGAAGCTCGCCAGAGATATGCAGGGCGTCAGCCATGCTGCCGCCGTTGCCCGCCAGGAAAAGGGTGCCGCCGCGCTCAAAACTTTGGGCAATGAGCCAGTAAGCCTGGCACAGGGCCTCCGCCACCTCCGCGAGGTGCGGGCGCCGCAGCAGTAAACCATCCACAACGTCCGCAGCAGAGGGCGTTTCACGCCGAATCCGCTCCAGCGCACTGCTCTCACCCCCCACCAGGTCGCGGGCTGGTGGCATGGGCAGAAAGGTCTCCCCTGCTGCCAGGGAACAGACCATTTCATGCAGGGTGGGCACGGTCTGGAGATGGTCGCCCTGGATATGGTAACCCAGCCCGCCTTGCGAGGTAGGACGGTTGACCACATTTTTGCGCGGCCGGTAATAATACTCCGGCACATCTTTGCCCACCGGGGCATGATAGTTTTTGCCGAGCGGATAAAGGTCAAAGTTGGCGGTGGTGAAGCCCGAGACCGGATAACCCAGGTTGCGGGTGATGGAAATGGCCTTGAGAAAAACTTCCGCGCCGGTGACCGCCGAGCCGAAATTGAGAAAGACGCCATCCTGCAGCCCGGCGACCGAGGCGCAAAAGATCTTAAAATCCTGCCCGGTGGCAGCCCCCAGAATCCCAAAATCGCTGTCCGGGTGCTGGTGGATGATATCAGCGCCGATGGTGGCGTGGATCGTCATCGGGACCTGATGGCGGTAAGCCTGGTACAGGACACTGTGCTCGCGGTAGGGAAACCGCATCTCAGCGATGAGGCGTCCCAGCGACTCGCCATACCCCAACCCATCGCGGGCCCCTTCTCTGAGGGCAAGATGGGTCATGGCGCCGGTCTCTTCGGCCATGCCAAAGGTGCCGTCCTCAATGCTGGTGGCAACGTCCTCACTGGTCTCGCCGATCATAGCCAGCTCCAGGTCATGAATGGCCACCGCGCCGTTGCCAGCGAAGTGGGTCACCAGACCCTTTTCGATCAGGTCAACCAGCAGCGGCCCCAGGCCGCACTTGATGACGTGGGCGCCCATCATCCAGATCACCGGGCGTCCGGCCCGGCGGGCGCGAACGATCTCTTCCGCCACGCGCGCCAGCTCCGCGCTTTCAAGGCGCTGGAACGGGCTGCCGGGGTGAACCAGATCAGCCAGCTTCACCAGGTTGGCGCGCTCCCGCAGCGGATAGGTTTTAATTTTCGTTAGATCTACACTATTAAAAGGCAAAATAAGCGCTCCTGAAAGGAAACCGTACAGACCTGGTCCCTTCCTGACTAACCTTTCAGCGAACCGGCCATCAGACCGCGCACAAAGTAGCGGCTGAGGAGGATGTAAATCAGGAGGGTCGGCAGCGCGGCCAGCAGCGCGCCGGCCATCTGCACATTCCATTCCACAATATAAGAACCGGCCAGATTGTTTAACGCCACCGTCACGGGTTGAACCGTGGGGTTGCTGGTAATGATCACCCCAAAGAGAAAATCGTTCCAGATGGAGGTGAACTGCCAGATCAGCACCACCACAAACCCCGGAATGGAGATGGGGAAAAGGATAAAGCGGTAAATTCCGATGATCCCGGCCCCGTCGATCATTCCCGCTTCCACCAGATCGGTGGGAATGCTGGAATAATAATTCTTAAAAACCAGTGTGGCGATCGGCAGGCCATAAATGACATGCACCAGGATCAGACCGCCAATGGTGCCATAAGCGGGGATGAATTGTGAAAGCCAGGGAGGGAACCAGGCCAACCCGCCTCCAAGGTTCCAGGCGGCGATCCCTTTTTGGAGCGGCCCGGTAAATTGGGTGATCCACTGGAGGACCCGAACCAACGGGATGAGGATGCTCTGGTAGGGAATAAACATCCCGAACAGCATCATGGCGAACAGGACATTGGATCCCTTGAACTTCCACTTGGAAAACACATAGCCATTCACTGAACCAATGAAAGCAGAAAGCAGCGAAGCGGGAACGGTCAGCCAGACACTGTTAAAGAAGTTGCCGGAAAGCCCGCGGAAGCCCTCGCTCTTGCTGCCAAACCATGCCTTGGAAAATGATTCCAGGCTGAAATTTTCGGGCGGCAGCCACATTCTGGATAGGCTCACTTCCTGGTAGGATTTAAACCCGGTGATCAAAAGCATATAAACCGGAATCAGGAAGAATGCCGCCGCGGCGACCAGCAGCAAATAAGTCGTCACACGGCCAAAGGTGATCGGGCGGCGGGGGTGTTTTACTTTCACACTCATCTCGTCACCTCCTCTTTATTGGTAATGATCAGATACGGCACCACCAACACCGCCACCATCAGCAGCAGCACCATCGCGATCGCGGAACCCTGCGCAAAGCGGTTGCCGCGGAAAGTGGTATCGAACATAAAGAGCGCCGGGACATCGGTGGAAAAGCCCACCCCAGGCCCGGTCATCGCCACAACCAGATCGAAGATCTTCAACGAAATATGTCCAAGAATGATCACCGCGCTGAGGGTGATCGGCTGCAAGAGCGGAATGATAATATAGCGGTAAATATCAAATTCTGTGGCGCCATCCACGCGGGCGGCCTCTTTCATTTCTTCAGGAATGGCCCGCATCCCGGCCAGATATAAGGCCATGATGTAACCAGCCATCTGCCAGGCCGCGGCGATGACCACTGCCCTGATGCCTATCGACGGGTCCGTATACCAACCGCTCTGGAGAAATTCCAATCCCAACTTGCTGAACAGATAATTCACCCCCAACGGTCCGGTTTCGGTGGTGCCGGGCGCCAGCAGCCAGCGCCAGATGACACCGGTCACCACAAACGAAATTGCCATCGGAAAAAGAAAGATATTGCGAAAGATGCTTTCCCCTTTCACTTTTTGCTCAAGCAACACAGCCAGTAAAAATCCAATCAAAATAGTGCTGATCAAAAAAAAGACGGTGAAAGTGAATGTGTTTTTGAGATCGATGATAAAACGCGGGTTCTTAAACAAACGGACATAGTTCTCTAACCCAACAAAAGTGAAGTCCAGCTTCAAGGTTTTCCAGTTGGACAGCGAAGCGTATCCGGTAAAGCCAATAAAACCGTAGATAAACACCAACATCGCCAGAAGCGTAGGAGAGATCAGGAGGATTGCCAGAATTTTATCTTTCTTAATATTTCGCATACCATCACTCCAATAAATAGAAACAAAGGCAGCCCCCTTATTGGAGGCTGCCTTCTATAATCAACGAACTACTGGCAAACACCCGCGTCTACACACAACGCCTGCAGGGTCATCTGCGTGCCGGCCACATCGCCCGTGGAAGCGAACAAAGCGATCGCATCCTTGAACTCAGTGGTCCAGCTCTCGTAAGCGGCAGCGCCGTGCATCACGCTCGGGACGATCGACTCAGTACTCCAGGCCTCGGCGGCCGAAGTCAGGTATTCATAGGTTTCGGGAACAGCCTTGAAAGCCTCGTTATCACAGTCTGTGCGGGCACAGATAGAACCCTTGGCGGGGTTGAAAGCTTCCTGACCTTCCTTAGAGCCACACACCTCAAGCCATGCCTTGGCGTTTGCTTCGTTCGGGGCGCCCTTGGGCAGCGCGAAAGAGTCAGACAGGCCGACAAAGATGCCATTGCTGCCGGGAGTAGCCGACCAGCCATAATCGCTGTAGGCTTTGCTGGCGAACCAGCCGGCGGTCCAGTCACCCATGATCATCATGGCGGCTTTGTTCTCGATGAAGTATTCGCCAGCGCCATCCCAGGTCAGCGCCGCGTTATCATCATTGACATACTCCATTGTCGCCAGGAAATATTCCAGCGCTTCGGTCACACCAGGATCTTCCCAGGAAACAGTGCCATCCCACAAACCGCGGTAGCCTTCAGCGCCCATGGTGGCGGCCAGCATTCCTTCAAAGACATGGCCAGCTTCCCAGCCGTCTTTGGTTCCCATGGCGACCGGGATAATGCCCGCCCCTTGCAGGGCTTCAGACACAGTGAAGAACTCTTCTTTGGTCATCGGAACTTCCAGACCCTGCTCTTCAAAGACGGTCTTGTTGTACCACAGCACGTTCGAGCGGTGGATGTTGACCGGCATAGACCAGTAGTGGCCTTCGTACTCCAGCATGGTCAGCAGATCCGCCGGGAAGACTGAGGGATCGAACATGTCATCGATAGGCTCCAGATATTCCTCGGGAGAGTATTTCTCGACCTCGAGACCGGCGTGAACCTGGAAGGAATCGGGGGGATCGCCGCCAGCCAACCGGGTGGCCAGAACTGCTTTCGCGTTGGTTCCGGCGCCGCCGGCAACCGTGGCGTTGATGATCTCAACATCGGGATACATTTCGCTGTAAATCTTGAACATCCCGTTCAGGCCTTCGGCTTCACCACCGGCGGTCCACCAGGAGAAGATTTCCACCGCGGATTTTTCCATTGGCTCTTCAGCGGCAGGTTCTTCGGCAGCGGGCTCTTCCATGGGCTCTTCTGCTGCAGGTTCTTCCATAGGCTCTTCAGCGGCGGGCTCTTCCATAGGTTCTTCAGCAGGGGCAGCAGGCTGGCAGGCAGTCAGCAGCATGGAAGCAGCCACCAGCAGCGCAACAATCATAAACCAAAACTTGGACTTCATCTTTTTCTCCTTAATCGTGATTCGAATAGAGATACAGTTTTTGACATCTTGACGTAAACTTCATTGATTATCTGTAGAATTGTGCGGGGTTCTCACCTCCTTTCCCAACCTGTGATGGCCGACCGTATTTCGGATAAAGCCATCACATTTAAGTATAGCATCGCATCAAGGCCAGTACAATAGATTTGCGGGTTCGTCCCCGGATTTACTGGCAAAAACAGCAATAAATGATCGAAACTGTTTCACCCCAAACCCAACCAGCCCGCGCCCGGATGGCAGCTGCTGCGCAAATACACAGACGCCCCCAAAACGGGGGCGTCTGGATTTGCTTGTTCTCGGAAACCGCGTTCAGCTGCTTATTCGACCACCACCAGGGCGCTGGCGCTGCGGCCGAACACTTCCGGCGAGTACATCTCTTCGGCTTTGGCCGGAGGCACCACGAAGCGGCCGGGAGTGGTGGCGCGGGCGAGGTAGGTGTACTGGTACACCCCATCCCACAGCAGGGAGGTGAAAGCCTCGGCGCGCTCATCGCGCAGGTTCTGGTGCTCGTACCAGGTGCCCCACCACCACCAGCCGTAGCGGTAATCTGGGCTGTCGGGGTCCTGCGGGGCGCTGCCGGATACTGCCAGCTCGGGATTGACGATCTCCAGCCCGGCGGGGAGCGGGTCGGCCAGGGCGACGTGATAGCGGCGGTTGTCGGCCACCATCGTCAGGCGCACGCGCACCCGGGCCCCGGCGCGGATACGCCACACCCCGTCCTCATCCTGTTTGACATCCTCGGGGTCGTCCACGGCTTCGTAAACGCGCCGGACGACAAAGCCCATATCCAGCGGGTCGAGCTCGAGGTCGGTGGGGGCGTAGCGCAGCCCCAGGCGGTAATACAGCCGCCCGTCGCCTTCCTTGCTCAGCGCCAGGTCGCGGGTCACGCCGCCGCCCAGCTCCTCCTCCACCAGGTAGGCCATCGGGATGGTGGTCTCGTTGCGCTCGGTGGTGCGGCCGCGGTATTCGTGGCTGCCGGCGTAGGTATCGCCCAGCCAGATGCGAGCCACAAAGTCGGGCGTCTCGGCTTCATAGGTGTTGAAGTACTTATCCAGCGCCAGCAGGACAAAGACGTTTTCCTGGGTGTTACCCCAGCGCCCGGCGGTGCGGTGGGCCAGCAGCCCATTGACCACCTTGGGGATCAGGTCGCTTTCGGGGTCGTCGGTGATCAGCGCGTCCAGGAGGACGGCATCGGTGCGCCGGTTGGAGCTGAGCAGGAGGTAGGTCTGGTCATCGTAAGCGGTGGTGAAGTTGGCCGCCCCGGCGGTCTCGACCGCGCGGTTGTTGACGTGACGGCGGATGGCATCCAGCTCGGCACCGGCTTTGGGCGAATCAATGAGCACCTGCCAAATCCAACCGAGCGCCTCGAGGTCGAGGTTCTCCAGCCCGGCATCATTGAGCAGCTTGAGGGCTTTGTCGGGGTCGGAATCGCCCATCAGGTCGCGGACATACAGCGCGTAGGCCGAAAGGGTCTGGCGCGTGCGCTGGCTGTACCAGGACGGGTAATAGTTCTCGATCAGGCGCAGGTAGTCCAGCGCGCTCTGCTGCATCTCCTGGGGGACGGTAAAGCCTTTCAGCTCGGCGCGCTGCAGGGCATGGGCCACATGGATGGTGTTGAAGGGGATCGAATCCTGGCCGCGCCGCCAGTAGGGGAAGCCCCCGTCGTAGTTCTGCAAGCCCTGCAAGATGGCGATATCGCGCTCGACAGCGGCCTCCATCTCGGCGGGGGCGGGCAGCCCCTCGGCCTCAAAGGCGGTCAGCACGTCGCGCAGGGCGGCCACACCCAGGACGCGGGAGGCAAGCTGCTCGCTGCACTCATACGGATAAGAAACCAGATAGAGCACGGCATCGGTCAGGGCCTGGAGGGCGGTGGAGGAGGTGTTGATCTCCAGCCCGCCGTACTGCGGGAAGACCCCGGTAGGGGCGGCCACCGGCTGGAACACCGCGCCCTCATCGACCACCCCGTAGGTAGCGAAGGCCTCGCTGGTGGCCGGGGTATACACCGGCAGCTCGCCGACAGCCGCGTCGCTGTAGTCTCCGGAGACCGCGGCCACCTGGAAGCGGGCCGTCCCGGCCATCTGGGCGGCGGCGGGGAAGCGCACCTCGACCCGGTCGCGGGCGGGGACGGTGACCCGGTAGCCCTGGCTGCCGGTCAGCGCCAGGTTGGCGGCGCGCAGCGCGACCTCGACCTCCAGCGGCGCGCCGGTCTGGTTCTGGATCACCACCGGCAGTTCGAAGCGGTCGCCAAAGTTGAGGAAGCGCGGGGCGGACGGGCGCACCATCAGGGGCAGGCGGGCGGTCAGGTTGGACTCACCGGTGCCGAAGCGACTGCCGCCCTCCACCGCCACCGCCATCACGCGGTAGCGGGTCAGGTTATCGGGCAGCTTGAGGGACACACTGGCCGCGCCATCCCCACCGGTGCGCACCA
>ENA-ORXD01001787-ORXD01001787.1-sediment-metagenome-genome-assembly--contig:-NODE-1787-length-16136-cov-4.110094_pt1 | contig 16136 bp, 12 predicted proteins | sample MGYA00237862_ERZ511471 | MGnify/ENA metagenome assembly ERZ511471
CTCTCCGAGACCACGCTCTCGTTCCTCGGTCTCGGCGACCCGCTCAACTTCAGCTGGGGCACCATGCTCCACTACGCCTGGTCCAACGGGGCCGCCGGCCTGCCCGCCTGGTGGTACCTGCTGCCGCCGGGCATCGCCATCATCCTCGTCGTGCTGGCCTTCACCTTCATGGGCACGGCCTTCGACGAGGTCCTCGACCCGAAGCTGCGCAAGCGCGAGGAGAGCGGCGACACGGCCGGCCGGCGCGAGCTCGGCGCGCCCGAGATCGTCACACACGCAGGCCCAGGGACCGAGAAGGGAGCCCCGGCATGAGCGCCACCGCGACGACTCCCTCGAAGACGCCCGAACGCCTCGAGCACAAGGGCCTCCTCGAGGTCCGCGACCTGACCACGCGCTTCAAGCTCTCCCAGGGCTGGGTGCGCGCGGTCGAGAAGGTCAGCTTCTGGGTCGAGCCCGGCGAGAGCCTCGGCCTCGCCGGCGAGTCGGGCTGCGGCAAGACGACCGCCGCGCTCTCGATCCTCAAGCTCCTGCCCGAGAACGGCAAGATCGTCTCCGGTGAGGTCCTCTTCGACGGCAAGAACCTGGCCAAGCGCACCGAGTACGGCATGCAGAAGATCCGCTGGCGCGAGATCTCGATGATCTTCCAGGGCGCGATGAACGCCCTGAACCCGGTCACCGAGACCGGCAAGCAGATCGCCGAGCCGATCGTCCTCCACGAGGGCATCTCCGAGAAAGAGGCCATGGTGCGCACCCGCGAGCTCTTCGACCTCGTCGGCATCAGCCAGAAGCGCGTCATGGACTTCCCCCACCAGCTCTCCGGGGGCATGCGCCAGCGGGCGATGATCGCCATGGCCCTGGCCTGCAACCCCAAGCTCGTGATCGGCGACGAGCCGACCACCGCCCTGGACGTCATGGTCCAGGCGCAGATCCTCGAGCTCATCGAGCGCCTCCGGCGCGAGCTCGACCTCTCCTTCATCTTGATCAGCCACGACCTCAGTGTGATGGCCGAGACCTGCGACAAGGGCGTCATCATGTACGCCGGCGAGGTCGTCGAGAGCGGCACCGTCGCCCACCTCTTCAACGACCCCCAGCACCCCTACACGCGCCAGCTGATCAAGGCCTTCCCCAACATCCACGAGCGCCGCGAGATGGTCTCCTCGATCCCGGGCGACCCGCCCAACCTCCTGGACCCGCCGCCGGGCTGCGGCTTCTCCCCGCGCTGCGACGCCAAGACCGGTGCCTGCAGGCAAGACCCCGAGACGGTCGAGGTCGCGCCCGGCCACTTCGTGCGCTGCCACCTGATGAAGCGGGGGGTCGCGTGATGGCCTCAGAGACCACCCCCACGAAGACCCGCACCGTGCGCGACGTCACCGCCGACGGCGCCCGCGACAAGAGCCTCGCCGGGCGCATCGGCCCCGACGAGCTGGCCCGCGCCGAGGTCTCAGACGGGGTCCTCTTCGACGTCCGCGACCTGCAGGTCTTCTTCCCCATCCACGAGGGCTTCTTCAAGAGCATGGTCGCGCGCAAGGGCGAGAAGCGCTACGTGAAGGCCGTCGACCACGTCTCCTTCCAGGTGAAGCAGGGCGAGATCCTCGCCCTGGTCGGCGAGTCGGGCTGCGGCAAGACGACCACCGGGCGCACCATGCTGCGCCTCGAGGAGGCGACCGGGGGCGACATCCTCTACAAGGGCCTGCCGATGCGCGCCTTCTCGCACAAGGCGCTGCGCGAGTACCGCAAGAAGGCGCAGATCATCTTCCAGGACCCCTACAACTCGATCAATCCCAAGCAGACCATCTTCGACATCGTCGCCGAGCCGCTCGAGGTCAACGGCGTGACGAGCTCCGAGCGCGAGAAGGAGGAGCGCGTCGTCAAGGCCATCTCAGAGGCCGGCCTGAGACCGGCGCAGGAGTACCTCTACCGCTACCCGCACGAGCTCTCCGGCGGCCAGCGCCAGCGCGTCTGCATCGCCGGGGCGACGGTGCTCGAGCCCGACATGATCGTCGCCGACGAGCCCGTCGCCTCCCTGGACGTCTCGATCCGCAACGACATCCTCAAGCTCATGGTCGAGCAGAAGGAGAAGCTCGGCGTCACCTACCTGTTCATCACCCACGACCTCTCGCTCGCCTGGGTGATCTCCGACCGCATCGCCGTCATGTACCTGGGGCGCATCGTCGAGATCGGCGACACCGAGGAGGTGGTCGCCGACCCGCGCCACCCCTACACCAAGGCCCTGATCAGCGTCATCCCGGTGCCCGACCCCCTCGCCAAGCGCGAGCACGTGATCCTCGCCGGGGAGACCCCGAACCCGGTCGACATCCCCTCGGGCTGCCGCTTCCACCCGCGCTGCCCCGAGGCGATCGACGCCTGCCGCGAGATCGACCCCCCCGACGTCAACGTGGGCGGCGACCACTACGCGGCCTGCATCAGGCTCAAGTGACGAGCCGGCGGCGCCGCCGCCTCGCGCGAGGCGGCGGCGCCGCCGGGGCAGGAACAGAACGTCCTCGGCCCAAGCCCGTTCGGGGACAGGCGCGCGCCGCGGGCGCGCGCCACGACGACAAGGAGTCGCGCATGAGACGTCCGACGGTCCTTGCAGTGGTGGTCGAGTGAGCGCCCCTGGCGCCCCGAGCGGCACGCCGGGTCAGGCGCAGCTGATGAAACCGCTCCTCGACCTGTGGCCGGACGAGGCCATCGAGGCCATGCACGCGGCTTCGCTGGCGCTGCTCGAGCGCGCCGGGGCGCGGGTCGAGTCCGTGGCCGCCCGCGACGCGCTGGTGGCGGCCGGCTGCACCGCCGAGGGCGAACGCGTGCACGTGCCGCCGGCGGCGGTCGAGGAGGCGGTCGCCGCCTGTCCGTCCTCTTTCATCCTTGCCGCCCGCGACCCCGAGCGCTCGCTGGCCGTCGACGGCGAGCCCGGCGCGACCTACGTGCACAATATGGGCGGCGCCCGCGACATCGCCGACGCGCGTACGGGGGCGGGTCGCCGGGCGATGCTCCGCGACCAGATCGAGCTGACGCGGGTGATGCACCATCTGCCGCGTCAGCACATGGTCACCTCGCTGATCCAGCCCGGCGACGTGCCCGACGATCTCGAGCCCCTGTACTCATACCTCGTGCTCGCGCACGAGACCGACAAGTCGGTCGGCGGCCCCGGTGTCTCGCACCCGTTCCAGGCCCGCTACCTCCAGGAGATGGCCGTCGCCCTCACCGGCGCCGACGGCGGGGGCGGGGTGTACCCGATCGATCTCGCCTTTTCGCCGGTCAGCCCGCTCACCCTGGGCGGCGAGGTCACCGACGCGCTGGTCGGACAGGTGCGCCGCGGCGGGTCCGTGGTCGAGATCCTCCCGTGCCCGGCCATGGCCACGACGGCGCCGGGCTCCTTCGCGGGCGCCGTCGCCCAGCAGAACGCCGAGGTGCTCGCCGGCGTCGTGTTGACGCAGGTTCTGGCGCCCGGTACGCCGGTGTACTACGGGCCGCGGCTCAGCGCCGTCGACCCGCGTACCGGCGTCGTCGTCTCGGGCACGCCCGAGACGGGCATCGCTTCGATGGCGGCGACCCTGCTGGCGCGCCGCTACGGACTGGCCTGCGACTGCTACGGACCGACCAGCGACAGCAAGGTGGTCGACGCGCAGTTCGGGGTCGAGACGACGCTCAACGCGGTGCTCGGCCTTGCCGCCGCGCCACGTTTCCTCTCCGGCGTCGGCGACGTCCAGGCCGGCGTCGCGAGCTGCGCCGAGGCGCTGGTCGTCGACGACGAGGTCCTCAACTACGTGTTCTACGCACGTACACCACGGCCGTGGGACGCGGATGCCCTCGACGTCGAGGCGATGATCGACGGCGTGCTCTCCGGCCGCGGCTTCCTGGGCACCAAGCACACGCGGCGCTACATCCGCAGTGAATTCTGCACGCCCGAGGTCGGGTACCGCGGCGGTCTGAACGACTGGCTCACCGGCGGGCGCGCCGGCCTCGCCGACCTGGCGCGCGAACGCGCCGCGGACTACATCGGGCGCGAGCCCGTCGGCCTGCCCGACGACGTGGCCGAGGAGCTCTGCCGGCTCATCGACGCGGCGGCCCGCGAGGTCGGACTCGGCGAGTGGCCCGAGCCGCGGCGCATCCTGGAGCAGCCGGCGTGAGCATCCCCTTCCCGCACATCGTGGCCCGCGGCAGCCACCGCCAGCTGGGCCGCGCCGTCGGCGAGGGGGCTCGCGAGCAGATCGCCGCCGCGGTCTCCTTCTACGAGGAGCACTTCGAGGCGATGGCCGGCGTCACGTTCGCCGAGGCCGAGCGTCAGAGCCTCGAGTACCTGCCGTACGTGAAGCGCCACCTCCCCCAGTACGTCGACGAGCTCGAGGGGATGGCCGAGGCGGCCGGGCTGCCCTTCATCAAGCTGCTCGTGCCGAACTGCGCCGAGGAGTTCACCTGCCCGGCCGACGCCGACACGCAGCCCTCGCCGCACGGCGGCTCGGGCAGGCCCGAGCCGAGGGCTTCGCAGGGCGGCGCGTCCGATGTCGACGAGCAGTCATCGCCGCGCGGCGGCGCACACTTCTGCACCGGCGTCGCCGTCAGCCACGCGGGGCGGCACGTCGTCGGCCACAACATGGACTGGTACGTCGTCGACGCCGACAAGAACGTGCTCTTCGACCTGACGACGCTCGACGGCACCCGCATCGTGACCATCGCCGGGGTGCCGTACCTGCCCATCCTCGGGCTCAACTCGCACGGCGTGGCCTGCGTCGGCAACTCGGTCTACTCGAACGACAACCGCCACGGCGTGCCCAACGTCTTCATCCGCCGCTGGGTGCTCGAGGCGCCCTCCATGGAGGAGGCGGTCGCGCGCGCCTGCTTCCCCGTGCGCGCGCGCGGCACGAACTACACGCTGGCCGACGCCGACGGCCGCATCTGGGACCTCGAGACCTCGGCGCACGCCGCCGTGCTCATCGAGGGGGGCGCGACGCTCGCCCACACGAACCACTACGTGCACCCGGCTATGGCCGTCTTCGAGGGCTCCCACAAGGAGGAGTCGCGTCGCCGCCTGCGGCAGGCCGAGGACGAGCTGGCCGCCGGGGTGGCGCAGGGTGAGGACCCGCGCGACCTCGTCGCGCGGGTCCTCACCCTGCACGACGGCGGCCCCGACGCGATCTGCGGCCACCCCGACGAGACCCTCCCGGTGGCCGACCAGGTCATGACCGTCGCGAGCCTGATCTGCGACCTCGACTCCCTGCGTGTCGAGGCCTGTGCGGGGCCGCCCTGCGAGAACGAGTACCGCGTCTTCGACGTCGGGGCCTGATGGCCGTCCACGACCTCGTCGTCTCCGGCGGCCGCGTGGTCGACGGCTGCGGCAACCCCTGGTACCACGGCGACGTGGCGGTCCGCGGCCGCCGTATCGCCGCCATCGGCGCGCCGGGCACGTTGCGCGGCCGGCGCACGATCGACGCCGCCGGCCGCTACGTCACCCCGGGCTTCGTCGACCCCCACACGCACTCCGACGTCTCGATCCTCGCCTACCCGCGCGCCGACTCGGCGGTCCGCCAGGGCGTCACCACCCACGTCACCGGCAACTGCGGCATGGGTGCGGCGCCGGTCGTGGAGCGCTTCAAGGACGACCTGGTCCGCGAGTGGGACTACTACTGGGGGGCGCAGGTCTCCTGGGAGTGGCGCAGCTTCGCCGGCTACCTGCGGGCGATCGAGGCGCAGGGCACGGCGATCAACATCGCACCGCTGGTCGGGCACGGCGCCCTGCGCATCGGCGCGATGGGCTTCGCCGAGCGCGCCGCGACGCCCAGGGAGCTCGACGTGATGCGCCGCCTGCTCGACGCCAGCATGCGGGCCGGCGCCCACGGGCTCTCGACCGGCCTCGTCTACCCGCCGGGCTGCTTCGCCGACACGGCGGAGCTCATCGCGCTGTGCGAGGTCGTCGCCCGCTACCAGGGTCTCTACGCGTCGCACATCCGCGGCGAGCGCGAGACCGTGATGGACGCCGTCGCCGAGGCGATCGCCATCGGCCGCGCCGCCGGCGTCCCGGTCGAGGTCTCCCACAACGCGCCCAAGTGGGGGGCGCCGGAGGAGTCGCGCGGCAATCTCGACCTCGCCGACGCTGCGCGCCGCGACGGTCACGACGTGACCGTCGACAACGACAGCCACACCGAGCTCGCGCCGCGCATGTCGCGCGCCCTTCCGCAGCCGCTGCTCGACCTGCCGCACGAGCGTCTCATGGCCCTGCTCGCCGACCGCCGCGAGCGCGCCAACGTGCGCCGTGCCTGCGAGAGCGACGAGCTCCCGGGGCCCGGCTACGCCGGGCTCGTCAAGCACGGCCGCTTCGAGCGCATCTGGGTCCTGCACGCCCCGCGCCACCCGGAGTTGCGCGGGCAGACCGTGGCCGCCGTCGCCGAGGCGCGCGGCGCCGACCCCTTCGACACCTTCCTCGACCTCATCGTCGAGGAGGACGACCGCATCGTCGGCATCTTCGAGTACATCGCCGGGTCCGAGATCCGTCGCGTGCTCGCGCACCCGCTGGTGATGGCGTGCTCCGACGGCCTCGTCATGCCGCCGGCCGAGGAGCTCGAAGGCACCGGGATGTACTGGCCCTGCAGCTACGGCGAGTACCCCGGCATCCTCGAGCGCTACGTGCGCGACGAGCCGCTGTTGCGCCTCGAGGAGGCGATCCGCAAGATGACCTCCTTCCCGGCGCAGCGCTTCGGGCTGCACGACCGCGGGGTGCTGCGGCCCGGGCTGGCCGCCGACGTCGTGGTCTTCGACCTCGAGCGCCTGCGCGACCGGGCGACCAACCCCTGGCCGCACAGCTTCCCCTTCGAGAACGTCCCGCACGGCTACCCGGAAGGCATCGACTTCGTCCTCGTCAACGGGACGCCCGTGGTCGACGAGGGCGAACACACCGGGGCGCTGCCCGGGCGCGTCCTCCGCCGGCGCTGACTTGCCCGCCCGGCGCAGACCCGGCGTCGGCGTCTCGCGGTCCGGCAGCACCTCGGGCGCCGGTCGCGGCCAGGGGGACCGCTGCATCCGCCGGTGTCGCGGCTCACGTACGCCATCGCGTCCACTCGCGCGCCATCGTGGCCACCGTGCGTCCTGCGCGATGCTCCAATTGCACTTGGACATCGTGTAGAGTGGCGAAGCCTGCGGCAGGAGCCGCCGGCCTCGGCCACCACGATTCGAGAGAGGCAGGGCGAAGGACCATGGCAGCAGACCCGACCACCTACGACATCGAGCTCGAGCACGTCACCAAGCGCTTCGGCGACTTCGTCGCCGTGAAGGACATGGACCTCAAGATCCGCAAGGGCGAGTTCTTCTCCCTCCTCGGCCCGTCGGGGTGCGGCAAGACCACGACGCTGCGCATGGTGGCCGGCTTCGAGCAGCCGACCGAGGGCGAGATCTACCTCGGCAACGCCCCCGTCGCCGGCGTGCCGCCCTACAAGCGCAACGTCAACACGGTGTTCCAGAACTACGCCCTCTTCCCGCACCTGTCGGTCTGGGACAACGTCGCCTTCGGCCTCAAGCGCAAGAAGGTCGAGAAGACGGAGATGCAGCAGCGCGTCGGCGAGGCCCTCGAGATGGTCGAGATGGACCAGATGCAGGACCGCAAGCCGCACCAGCTCTCGGGCGGCCAGCAGCAGCGTGTGGCGCTCGCGCGGGCGCTGGTCAACCGCCCGATGGTCCTGCTCCTCGACGAGCCGCTCGGGGCCCTCGACGCCAAGCTGCGCAAGGCCATGCAGCTCGAGCTCAAGAAGCTGCAGAGCGACGTCGGCATCACCTTCATCTACGTCACGCACGACCAGGAGGAGGCGCTCACGATGAGCGACCGCCTCGCCGTCATGAGCCAGGGGCTGGTCGAGCAGATCGGGTCGCCGGCCGACATCTACGAGAACCCGCAGTCGGCCTTCGTGGCCAACTTCATCGGCGTCTCCAACATCTACCTCTCCGACGTCGTCAGGGTCGACGGCCAGATCGCCGAGTGCCGCACCGACAAGGGCCTCGGGGTCAGGGTCGAGGTCCGTGACCACGACGCGCGCGCGGGTCAGAAGGTCGGCGTCGTGATCAGGCCCGAGAAGATCTCGATCACCCCCGCGGAGGACGCCGCCGACGTCGCCGACCGCGATAACGTCTACGACGGCGTCATCAAGGCGGTCGTCTACATCGGGTCGGTGACGCAGTTCATCGTCGACGTCGAGGGCAAGCACCTCGCCCAGGTGCTCTACCAGAACCTCTACCACGCCGAGCGCAAGGAGTGGGTCGCCGGCCAGCAGGTCAAGATCGCCTTCTGGAAGGACAGCTGCTCCGTCATCACCGACGTCGATAAGGGTATGGCCGAGAAGGACCTCATGGGCGAGGTCGTCAGGCGTATGTGACCGGTGACGGAGGGGCGCCGCTCCGCGGCGCCCCTCCGTCACACGCGAACGGACGTGACCGGCAGGGCCGGTCGCCGAGGCAGGGCGCGATGATCACGGTCCAGGACATCCTCGAGATCCCCGATCTCAACCTGCGGCTGCTCGCCGGGGGCAAATCGACCAGCAACCCGGTGCGCTGGGTGCACATCACCGAGGTGCCCGACCCGACGCGCTGGCTCCGCGGCGGCGAGCTGCTGCTGACCACGGGCTACGGCTTCGTCGGCCCCGAGGAGCAGCAGCTCGCCCAGCTCAAGCAGCTGATCGACCACAACATCTCGGGGCTCGGGTTCGGGACCGGCTTCAGCTTCGAGAAGGTCCCGGAGTGTCTCGTGCGGCTCGCTGACGAGTACAGCTTCCCGCTCTTCGAGGTGCCCTACCACGTGCCGTTCATCGCCATAACCGAGGCCGTGGCCTCGAAGATCGTCAACGAGCAGTACGCGCTGCTGCAGCGCAGCCTCGCCGTGCACGAGAAGCTCACCAAGATCGTGCTCGAGGAGAAGGGACTCGAGGCGATCCTCTCGACCCTCGCGGCGCTCGTCGGCTGTTCCGCCGTCCTCTTCGACTTCCACGGCGTCGTGCTCTGTGAGGCCGCGTACCGGCGGCATCTCGGCACCGAGCTGGTCGCCGACCTCTGGCGGCACATCTCCGACCACCGTGCCGACCGCCAGGACTTCCGCCTCGCCGTCGACGGGGTCGGCACCGGGGTGCAGGTCTACCCCGTGGTCGCGTCGCACCGCATCGGCGCCTTCCTCGCCGTGGTCAAGGACTCGGGAGACTTCTCGGACTACGACCGCATCATCCTGCACCACGTGGTCACCGTCACCGCCCTCGAGCTGGTCAAGAAGAAGGCCGTCGCCGAGACCGAGAAGCGGCTCGCCGGCGACTTCTTCGACGAGCTCATCGCCAGCGACCTCTACGAGGAGGAGATCGCCCGCCGGCTCGTCTTCTTCGGTCTCGACCCGGAGGCCGAGCACCTCATCCTGCTGGTCGACATCGACGGGCTTCCGGCCTCGGGTGACGGCGACCGCGAGCGGGGGGTGTTGCAGGACGTCAAGGAGCGCCTGCACTGGGCCGTCGACGAGTTCATGGCCAGGCGCGAGTTGCTCTTCATCTCGGCCTCACGCAGCGACTCGGTCGTCGTCCTCGTGCAGCCGGGCCGCGAGGTGGGCCGCGAGATCCTGGCGACGGCCGGCGAGCTGCAGGAGACGATCGGCCGCATGTTGCCCGAGGTGACCGTGTCCATCGGCATCGGGCGCCCGCACCGTCCCCTCGTCGACCTGCGCCAGAGCTACTACGAGGCCCACTACGCGATCAAGATCCGCCGCCTCAAGGAGGCCGGCGGGGTCATCGCCAGCTTCGCCGACCTGGGCTCCTACGGGCTGCTGCTCGGCCTGCAGGACACGCTCTCGCTCGAAGTCTTCTACGACAGCGTCCTCGGCCGCCTGCAAGAGTACGACCGGCAGAATTCGAGCGACCTCGTCAAGAGCCTCGCCTGCTTCCTCGAGGCCAACGGCCACTGGGGCGACGCCGCCGAGAAGCTCTACGTGCACCGCCACACCCTGCGCTACCGTATGAAACGCGTCGAGGAGATCACCGGCCGCAGCCTCGACGACTCACAGGACCGCATGGAGTTCTGGCTGGCGCTCAAGGCCCGCGAGCTGATCGAGCAGTCGCGCAAGGGCACGGTCCCGCCGCAGTCCTGACGCGGTCGCGGTCGTGGCGCCGGGCCACGGCGCCCGTGGCCGGGCGCGCCTGCCGCTCTGCGACGTGACGGGCGCGCCTGGCGCTCTGCGACGTGACGGGCTGCCGCCCTACGACGTGACGAGTGCGCCCGCGTCGACGATCACGTTGACCCCCGTGACGGCGTCGTTCTCGAGGCACAAGCGCACTGCGGCCGCCACCTGCCCGGGGGTGACGAGGCGGCCCGTGGCCCCTTTGGCGGCCGTGCGCAGTGCGGCGTCGCGACGCTCGTCATCGACGAGGTCGACCGGTCCGGGGGCGACGCCGCAGACGCGCACGCCGTCGGGCGCCCAGGCGCGCGCCAGCATCTTCACGAGGTGGATCTGGGCGGCCTTCGCCGCCCCGTGGGCGGCGAAGGCCGCCCACGCCTGGATGCCGAGGAGGTCGGTCACGGCGACGATCGCGCCGCGTGTCGGCGCGGCCGCGTCGGGCGCGCCGTCCTGCGCGGCCCCGTAGGACTCGCCGTCCCGCGGTGCCGCATCGGACTCGCCGTCCCGCGGCGCCGCGACGGCCCCGCCCGCCTCGTGCACCATCGCGTCGCGGGCCGCGCAGGCGGTGAAGAAGAAGCCCCGGGCGACGACGTCGAACGACGCGTCCCAGGCCGCCTCGTCGATCTCCTGCGGCGGCGTCGGCACGAAGGCGCCGCTGGCCGTGTAGAGGACGGCGTCGAGGCCGCCGAGGGCGCGCGCGGCGTCGGCGACGGCCGCCCGCGCGCCCTCGGCGGTCGCCGTGTCGGCGGCCAGCCCGACTGCAGCAGGTGTCGACCCGAGCGCGGCGGCCGCCCGCGCGGCATCGTCGGCGTCGCGCGAGGTCAGAGCCACGCGGGCCCCGGCGGCGGCGAGGTCGGCGGCCAACTCGCGCCCCAGGCGCCGGGCGCCGCCGACGACGAGACAGCGGGCCCCGGGCAGCCTCACGTCGGCACCTCGCCGCCGGGCCCTGAGAACGGGCCCCTGCCGGGCGCGATGCCGTGCTCCGACGCGGCGCCGCGGTCGGTCGCGACGCCGTCCCCGGCTTCGCCGCCGGCCAGGTGCTCGTACAGGCACGCGGCGATGCGCGCGATGACCTGCGGCGCGCGCGCCGTCGCCGCGAGCGACAGGCCCTTGCAGAAGACCACCATGACGAGCGGCACCTTCTCGCGCGTGTAGACCAGGGCGGCGTCGTTGCTCGTGCCGCTCACGCCGCCGGTCTTGTTGGCGATCAAGAGGCCCGGCGGCAGGCCGGCGGGGATCTTCTCGCGCCATTCCTGCCGGCTCATGACCTCGACCATGAGCCGGCAGGACGGCGCCGACGCGCAGCGGCCCTCGGCGATCATGGCGAGCAGCTCCATGACGTCGCGCGGCGTGCCCTGGTTGTCGAGGGCCTGGTCGATCGTGAAGCCGTCGTCGTAGTCTCGCTCGCCGGCGTAGCCCCAGCGCTGGTCGTATAGCCGCCGGAAGGCGGCGCCGTCGAGGCCGGCGTTCTCGTCGAGCAGGCGCCGCAGTGCAGCGCCCGTGCTCCCCGCGGCCTCGAACTCGCGCCAGCGCGCGACCACGCCGGCGCCGTCGAGCCCCTGCCAGTCGCTGCCCGCCCCGCAGCTCATGAGGAAGTACTCGCGGTCGGGCAGGGAGCAGTCGATGTCCGTGAGGCCGAGCGTCCTCATCGCCGCGTTCACGCTGTCGAGGCCGACCCTGCGCCAGAGCATGTCGGTGGCCGTGTTGTCGCTCAGGGTGATCATCAGGTAGAGCAGGTCGCGGACCGTCATCGCGAGCCCGGGATGGCAGTGGATCAGCGTGCTCCCCGGGCTCTTGTCGGCCTCGGTCAGCGTGAGGCGCTCGTCGAGACGGAGCGCACCGCGGTCGACCTGGCGCATGACCTCGACCATCACCGCGATCTTGAAGACGCTCGCCAGGGGGAAGCGCTCGTCGGCGTGGTGCGCGATGGTGACGCCGGTGGCTACGTTGCGGGCGCACACGCCGACCGTGCCGCCGAGCTCGGCGCCGAGGTCGTCAAGGCGGGCGGCGGTGCACTCTCGCACTGGGTCCATCCCGGCGGCTCCCTCGGTCGGCTGCCCTAAATATAGAGCAGCCCCCCGGCGGCAGCCAGACGGCGCCGTAGGGCGGGGCTCGACTCGGGTCCGCAGGGGAGTCGCGGCAGGCGACGTCGGCGTGTCCGGCACGGTGACCGACGGCGTCAACGACCTCTGTGACATCCTCGACGTCTCGCTGCGCGTCCCCGGAGCGGCAACGCCGGCGACAGGGGCGTGGTGATGAAGCCCCGCGACCGGGGGACCGCGACACTCGCCGCGCTGCGTCGCTCGTGCCGGGCGGCATCCCCGGAGACGGCCGAGTCGCGCACGCACGTCGGGCGTGCAGGGCCGAGCACATGGCGCCGGTCGAGCTTTTCAAAAGGGGGTGTGGCTGTTACATTTCCACGCGAGAACGCACAAGTCCGCACACTAACTCACATCCTGACGCAGCCGTCATTCGTGAAGTGGAACGAGGAGGAAAGATGATCGTCGGTGTCCCCAGGGAGATCAAGAACGAGGAGTACCGCGTCTCGATGACGCCGAACGGCGTGAAGGAGTTCGTACGCGCCGGGCACGCGGTCGTAGTCGAGAAGGGCGCCGGCATCGGCGCCGGCTTCGACGATGCCGCCTACGCCGCCGCCGGCGCCGAGATGGCGTCCGTCGACGACGTCTGGGCCCGCGCCGACATGATCTACAAGGTCAAGGAGCCCCTGCCCTCCGAGTACGGCAAGTTCAAGCCGGGGCAGATCCTCTACACCTACCTGCACCTCGCCGCCGCGTACGCGCGCGAGCTCACCGACGCCATGATCGCCGCCGACATCCGCGGCATCGCCTTCGAGACGGTCGAGCTGCCGAGCGGCGCCCATCCGCTGCTCTTCCCGATGAGCGAGGTCGCCGGCAAGCTGTCGATCCAGTCGGGCGCCGTCCACCTGCAGAAGAACAACGGCGGCCGCGGCGTGCTGCTCGGCGGCGTCACCGGCGTGCCCAAGGCCAAGGTCGTCATCATCGGCGGCGGCACCGTGGGCACCAACGCCGCCAAGATCGCCGTCGGCATGGGCGCGCGCACCGTCGTCATCGACAGCTACGCGCCGCGCCTCACGTACCTCGACGACGTCTTCGGCGGCGCCCTCGAGACCGTGCTCAGCACCTCGGCCGCGATCGAGGAGGAGATCAGGGACGCCGACATCGTCGTCGGCGCGGTGCTCCTCCCCGGTGGCGCCCAGGCCCCGCATCTCGTCAAGAAGGCTTACCTCAAGGAGATGCAGCCCGGTTCGGTCCTCGTCGACGTCGCCATCGACCAGGGCGGCTGCTTCGAGACCTCGAAGCCGACGACCCACACCGACCCGACCTACGTGGTCGACGGCGTCATCCACTACTGCGTGGCCAACATGCCGGGCGCCGTGGCCCGCACCTCGACCATGGCCCTCGCCGGCGCCACGCTGCCGTTCGGTCTCGCCATCGCCACCAAGGGCTTCGAGCAGGCCGTCAAGGACGACGCCGCGCTCGCCCTCGGCGTCAACGTGTACCGCGGCAAGCTCACGATCCCGTCGGTGGCCGCGGCGCACGGCCTCGAGTACACGCCGCTCGACGCGGTGCTCTGAGGGCCGAGACTCCGTCCACCGGTTGGACAAAGCGCTGGCCGCGAAGGCCAATCGGGTACGCCGGGGACAGTAGAGCGCCCGGGCGCAATCTGCCACAATGAGGCCGCGACCGGCACATGCCGGTCGCGGCCTTCGACTGAAGGCTCCGGCGTGCGTGGGGGCGCGCCGCGTGCGCGCCGCGGCGCGGCGCCGCGGTGGCGCCCGACGCCGCGCACGAGTGTGCACGCCAAAGGAGCTGTTAATGGGCGACCTCCTCCGCATCGACCTCACCACCGGAACCACGCGCGAAGAGACCGTGCCCCCCGAGCTGATCCGTGAGTTGATCGGCGGCAAGGGCCTCGGCACCCACTACCTCGGCCAGGAGGTCGCGCCCGACGTCGACCCCCTGAGCCCGCAGGCGAAGCTCATCTTCGTGGCCGGCCCCATGGCGGGCACCTCGATGCTGGGCAGCAACCGCTACGCGGTCTACTTCGCCTCGCCGCTCACCAACGCCTACTGTGAGGCCTACTCGGGCGGCAACCTCGCCCCGCAGTTCGCGAAGACGGGCTACAAGGTCGTGATCGTCGAGGGCAAGGCCGAGGCCCCGGTGTACCTCGAGGTCAGCGAGGCCGGGGCGCAGGTCCACAGCGCCGCCGACCTCTGGGGGCTCGACGCGTTCGAGGCCGAGGACAAGCTCCTCGAGCGCACCGCGCACAAGAAGGCCCAGGCCTGCGTCATCGGTCAGGCCGGGGAGAACCTCGTGCGCTTCGCCTGCGTCAACAACAACAAGTGGCACCAGCTCGGCCGCGGCGGTCCGGGCGCCGTCTTCGGCAGCAAGCACCTCAAGGGCATCGTCTGGCACGGCGACGAGAAGGTCGAGGTCGCGCGGCCCGACGACTTCAAGGCGGTCATCCGCGACATCGTCGAGCGCACCAAGGGCGACCCCGGGGTCGCCGCCTACCAGCGCGGCGGCACCATGAACATGGTGCGCATCATGAACGGGGTCAACGCCTTCCCCACGCGCTACTGGCGCAAGGGCACGGTCGACGATTTCGAGAAGATCACCGTCGAGGCCATGCTCGAGAACCACGGCACCAAGAACGAGGTCTGCCCTCCGTGCGTCATGAAGTGCGTCAAGCACAACACCGTCTTCGAGGGCCGGCACAAGGGGCTCGAGTGCGAGGGTCCTGAGTACGAGACCGCCTACGTGTTCGGTGGTCTCTGCGAGATCGTCGACCTCTCCGAGATCATGTGGCTCAACGACCTCTGCGACCGCTGGGGCGTCGACACGATGACCGCCGGCAACCTCTGCGCCCTGGCGATCGAGGCGTCGCAGCGCGGCCTCATCGACGAGAAGATGGACTTCGCCGACCCCGATTGCGTGGCCGAGTTCCTGCGCAAGATGTGCTTCCGCGAGGGCATCGGCGACGTCTGGGCCGAGGGCGTCCTGCGCGTCGAGAAGGAGTACGAGCTCGAGGGTATCGCCGTGCACTGCAAGGGCATGGAGCCGGCGGGCTACGACCCCCGCGTCATGAAGGGCATGGGCCTCGGCTTCGCCACCACCGCGCGCGGCGCCTGCCACCTGCGCGCGACCATGTACAAGCCCGAGCTCATGGGGCTCGTCGACAAGCGTGCCTGGGAGGACAAGGCGGCGGTCTACTGCGACTGGGAGGACCGGCTGACGATCATGGACACCCTGATCTACTGCCGGTTCTACCGCGACCTCGTGCAGTGGCCGTACATCACCCAGGTGGTCAACGCCGCCGTCGGCACCGACTACACCGAAGACGACCTCCACGCGGTGGCCAACCGCATCATCACGATGACCCACGAGTACAACGCCGGCCGGGGCATCGGGCGCGAGTCGGAGCGTCTGCCGGACTGGGTCACCGAGAAGCCGATGGAGGACGAGGACGCCTTCGTCTTCCCGCAGAGCGAGATGGCCGGCATGCTGACCGACTACTATCGCATCCGTGGCTGGGGTGAGTTGCCCGAGCTCGTCTAGAAGGGGAGACGGCGCGAGTGCCGGGGGCGGCCGCGGGAGCGGCCGCCCCCGCGCGCGTTCATGCCCGCCGGCCGCTCAGGTAGTCGCGCACGCGCCGGTAGGGCGCGAGACCGTCGCGCAGCGCCTCGGAGGTCATCTGCAGCCGGGCGACGCTCTCCTGCAGTCGCGCGGTGCTCGCGGTGAGCGACGCGGCATCGTGCTCGAGCTGCGCCGTGCGCTGCTCGATGCTCCGCCCCGCGGCGTCGAGACGAGCGACGTGAGGAGTCATCGACCGTGACACGGCGAGGCCGTGACGGAAGAGACGATAGGCGCGGAGACCGATGTAGGCGAAGGCCCCGAACACCAGGGCGAGGCTCGCCAGTCCGATGATGAGGAGCGTCCAACCGTCCATGCGACAAGTCTACCGCCTG
>ENA-ORXD01001789-ORXD01001789.1-sediment-metagenome-genome-assembly--contig:-NODE-1789-length-16129-cov-60.598617_pt1 | contig 16129 bp, 11 predicted proteins | sample MGYA00237862_ERZ511471 | MGnify/ENA metagenome assembly ERZ511471
GAGACCAAGGAAGAGTTCATCGCCGTTGACACTGCGCCCGCCCTGCAGGCCGAGTTCATGGCGGACACCCTTTACGGTTCCACCCAGACCCTGGTCCGGTTCCAGGATCAGAGTTCGGGCGAAATCGCCTCCTGGCACTGGGACTTCGGCGACGGGGTGACCAGCGCGGAGCGGAATCCGCAGCATGTCTTCAGGTCGACCGGAACCTTCACGGTCACCCTGACCGTGACCGGGCCGTCGGGCAGCGACACCCGGGTCAAGGAGGACTACATCTATAATATGACCCCCTGGCTCATTGTCGACAACACCTTCGAGTACAAGCCGCACTATTACTCGACCTACCGGGGCCGGGATATCGGCGTGGTGATCATGGACGCCTCCGGGATCAACCTCAATTCCGAGGAGTTGAAATACTCCCGGTTCTTCTACAACTCCTGCTTCACCGGCAAATACTTCCTGAATACGTTCAACCGGGGGGTGGTGTTCTTCACCCATGCCAATTCAAGGGAGCCGCGGCCGGAAGGGGTGTACATCCGGCGGTACCTGGAAGGGTACTCGGACGAGGAAATCAAGGAGTTTCTGAACGCCTTGAACTACGAGGAGGACGAGAATAGCGTCCAGTTCGGCCTTTATGATTACTATGACTTTACCAAGCCGCCGCCATCCATGAGATAGCACAAATCTCGTCAGCGCATATCAACCCGGCAAGGCAATGCTCAACCGCATGCCTTGCCGGGTTATTTATCAGATTACCACTGATCTTCAGTAAATCTATTGCAGCGCAAGAACAATGATGTCATTTTGAACGGATGTGAGAAATTTCGTGCCACAGCGCGCGGAGATTTCTCCCTGCGGTCGAAATGACGGAAGGGGCGGTCGAAACGGAAGGGCGGTCGAAACAACGAAAACACCTGTTTGAGCATGTTACGAAGCGTTACAAATTCCCTGCTGAGGATTGGTGTTGATCACATTATCATTTGGAAAGACGATCAGCTTTCAAACTGCCGCGGATTTCAAACGACAGCATATTGAGCAGATACTGGCCGTACCCGCTTTTTAATTGTATTTCCGCCAATTCTCTCACCTGCTTTTCGTCTATAAAACCCATTCTATAGGCAACCTCCTCGATGCAGGCTATTTTCAGGCCCTGGCGCTTTTCGATGGTCGCCACGTAATTGCAGGCATCGAGGTATGATTCGGTTGTGCCGGTGTCCAGCCAGGCAAATCCTCTGCCCAGCAGTTTGATGGTCAGAGATCCCCTTCGCAGATACTCTTTATTCACATCCGTTATTTCCAGTTCGCCCCGGTCGGATGGTTTAAGATTCTCGGCTATGGAAATGACGTCATTGTCATAAAAATACAGTCCCGGCACGGCGTAATTCGATTTCGGACGCATAGGTTTTTCCGTAATGTTCAAGATCTTGCATGATTTGTCTATTTCTACGATACCGTACCGTTCAGGATCCTTGACCCAGTAACCGAAAATAACGCCTCCATGCTGCAGGGAAGCGGCCTCCAGGAGCAAAGGCTGAAATCCCTGGCCGAAAAAAATATTGTCGCCGAGAATCAAACACACGCTGTCTTCGCCGATGAAGTCCCTGCCCAGCAGAAAGGCCTGGGCGAGTCCCGCGGGTCTGTCCTGTTCGATAAATGTAAACTCCACACCCCATTGCGACCCGTCCCGGAGAAGGCTTCGAAAATGAGGCAGGTCCCTCGGTGTGGAAATAATCATTATTTCACGCAAGCCTGCCAGCATCAGGACCGACAGAGGATAATATATCATCGGCTTGTCGTAAACGGGCAGCATTTGTTTGCTGATGGACAATGTGCTGGGAAACAGGCGGGTGCCGGAGCCTCCTGCCAGGATTATGCCTTTCACTGTTCTATCTCCTGGTTTTTATCGTGTATTTCTGGATTTGGCTGAAGAGAGAAAATGCGGCAGGGTACATGCAGCAACGAAGAAGAGGGCTAAGCCGGCAATGACAAAAGAGAGCGCCATTCGTTTTTTAAAAGCGTAATGGAAATGAATCGACTGCATTCCGTCGGCCGGCAGTGTAATATTAATCAATGATGCATTGTTGTTGACCGGAATTTTTTCCCCGCCGGCCATGGCGATATAATTGGGATGGTATGCCATGGCAACGTGAACATCATCCCCTTTCTTTCCCTCAACACCTATTTCGAAACGGGTTGCGGAATGTCTCGTCATCTGCGCGGGAATGCCGGTGTCCACGTTATAGGCCCATGCCGGCTGCATGTCCTTGTTCTCAAAGAGATGGAAAATGCCGAAGGCCGCCGTTTTCTCCAGAAAAGGGACTTTTTCCAGGCGTGTTGTCAATGCGTCTGAATTGGCAACAATATATCGGGTGTTCAACGCTTTCATTGTCTCGGCAATGAAAGCGTCCGTAAATCCTGGATCACCAACCGCTTTTCCGAAGGCCGTTCCCTGTTCGTAACGTTGGGCAAACCTGGTGGTAAACCCGCACCAACCGCCAATCTGGCGTGCATCGGTATATATGCTGGTCAGGGCAAACAGGTGCGATTTGGAACTTTCAGGGTTCGAAGCGTCGTTCCAGGTGAATTTACCATATGTGTCTTCAAAGTAAATCCGTTCCGCTTCCACCTGAATATTTTCATCGATCCAGCTCCACAGAGCATCGGCCTGCGGCGAGATTGTCGATGTTTCAAGTGTCCCTAACTGTCCGCTATGGTCGATAAAAATTTTCTTCGGTGTTCTGAGCGCTATTCCTACAAGGCTGACAAGCAGAATAATTGCCAGGGATTGTATGAAGATATTTTTTTTCCCCTTTTCTGCTGGCCGGCGGGCCAGAAAATACATTCCCGACCCCGCGAACAGAAGAAGAAAAATCTGGGAAAGGAGTTGGAACCTGTCATAAAAAACGCTCAGGCTCCGTAAGGCAGATGAATCGATCTCGAAATAATTATAGACCCTGGAAATGAGAAGAGCGGTGACCATGAAGAGGGATACGAGTGGCAGGAGTTTTTGAAAATCCCTTTTTGATGACAGGGAATAGAAACCGAAGAGACACAGAGCAAGGACGGATATTATATTCGAAGCCATGAGTGCGGACGGCTCGGCAGCTCCCCATACCCTGACAAAAAGCAGTCTTCGCATTGTCTCCACAATGTTAGTCACGGGATATTCATGAATTGTTGCCTCCCTGATCAAGCTCGTTGATGTTGCATCGATTCCAAGGATGGTTTGCAACTGGGGAAATGAGAGAAACATACTGATACAGGGTATGAAGAGGGCGATAGAGAACAGTTTCCATTTCTCAGAATCCGCCGAGGCCAGGATAAGAAACAGATAGGCCAGGAATACAGCAATACAAAGCATGACGCCAACGGGATGGGAATAGACGGCGAGGGTAAAAAAGATAACAGCACTGATGAAATACCTTGTGCGTTTTTCCCGGACAAAATTGTTGCATGATGCCCAGAATATCAACCCGCAGCCCAGGGCAAAATAGTTGTACCACATGCCTGAGACGATATTGTCGAACATAGGCGTCAGGATTGCCAGTGAGACAATAAAGGCCAAAAGATCAGACATATACATGCGCGCCACATGAAAAAAGGCGATGATGAAGAAGAGGGTGCTGAATAACATTGCCAGTTTGACTGACGTTGCAGCAGAGACCAAAAATGAAAAGAGCCAGGGGAGAATAATGCTCATGGAATATATGCTCCCCATTTTTTGCCCTGCTCCGGTTCGGTCTACAAGAACTCCCCAGAACCATTTTTGTTCCGGGAAGATTTCATTTTTCATGAGGTGGGAGACTGCCGTCCAAAGAGGCTGGTCTGTTTGAAGCAAAGGGCCTTGATGTAAAAAAATAGGGAAAAATAGCAGGGTGATATAAGAAAGAATTAATAGCTGGTATGTTGCGATATTAATTCTACACATTACAGAAAAAATTAGTATTCAAAATTATTTACTAAAATTATATTTCTGATTTAATCAGCCTAATTTTACCTGATTTTTCGCGTTGAATCATATCTATATAATTAAAATTTATTAATACATTTTCATATAAAACATTATTTATACGATAAATTAGATATTTTTCAGATTTATCTTTATCATATGTATTGTCCACGACTAAATTAACAGAATAATTTCGTTTTGAATGTTGCACAAATTGGAATTGAATCAGGCCTTTAAATTTTTCCTTAAATTCTTCAAAAATATACATTATAATTTCTGGGTGAGTTTTATTTCCATTGGGAAGAGTTATTATATCATAAGCTCGCCCATATATTTTTTCTAATATTGGAAAAGTGCATCCACATCTACAACTTTTATGCGATAATTTTCCGAAATCATTTAGCCGATATCGAATAAGTGGCATTGCATAATTATGTAGATCAGTAACGATGATTTCATCGTTTTGATCAGATTCTAAAATTAAATTATCTGCCATTATGTGCATAGAACCATGCGAACATTCATGAGCAATAGATCCAACTTCGCCGCAACCATATTCATTAAAAACAGGTAGTCCAGTATATGATTCAATTCTTTTTCTTATTGAATCAGTTAATAACTCGGAAGTAGTAATAATAGAAATTACACTATTAGGTAATTTCAAACCTTCTTTGTGAAGGTGTTCGCAAAAAATATCAATCATTGAAACATAACCATATAGGTATGCTGGTTGGAATTTTACTATTTTATAATAATATTTATTTAATGAGTGAGAATTTATATCAAAAGCTGATAATTTAATACGATTTGCAATGATATCAACAATTGTGTTTTTAAACCTGTTAGTCTTAGTGATTGAAACGCCCCAGAAGCGAGCTTGAGGGTCTGATACCTGAATCCCGGCCCAGGAATAACCGCGCCAAGTTGCTGCTCGTTCTCTAGCTAGCGCAGTGATATTTTTTAGGATTGTGACGGGGTGTCCTGACGAACCACCGGTTGTTTTTTTTGAAATTCTAATAGGAGACAGATTGGCAGATAATGAGTTTTGGTTATTGATAATTTCTTGTTTGTTTATAGTTGGAAGTTGGTTAAGTTCTTTTGTTGATTTAATTTCATAGATAAACTTCAAAAAGTTTTTGTATTTATGTCTATAAAATTCACAATTTGAGTAAGCATGGTCTAATAACTTTTTAAGATGGAAAAACTGCAAATCTTCTAAATATTTGTCATCTGCGTATTGATTTCTCAAATATATTTTCAAAAAATATGAAACCATCTCACCTTTTATAAATGTAGATGGATAATAAAAAAAATATCTAGATATTTTTGAATTCATTGTAATAACTTACAATTTTTTTATATTGATGAGATAATCTTTTTTAAGTTGTGAAAATTATTGTTCCACTCAAAAATAAGATGATTTTTAAATTTAATAGTTGAGTTTTCATAGTATTTCATATTGTTATATACAGTTGAAATTCCATTTAAAATTGAATTAGGATCATTTTCAACAAAAAAAGCATTTTTGAAATAATTTTTTAAAGCATTAGTATTTGATGTAATTAAAGGCTTTTCTGCGGCAATTGCTTCATAGCATCCACACAGTAGAGTGTAGTCCATTTTTGTCAGTACTATTACAATGTCAACTTGGAAAAGCAAGTCAATGTAATCATTATCTGGTAGGTAACCTGTCAAAATAATATTTTCCGGGATGTTTTGAATTGTATCATTGCCTAATTTTGAGTAGTTGCCAGTAATGTAAGCAGTTAAGTCCTTTATTTTAGAATGTCTAATGGCGTCAATAATTTCTAGTGTGGGTTCGTCTTCGGCAAATGAAGAAATAAACAATATTTTTTTCTTTCCCTCAAATTTTTTGTTAAATGTAGGAGTTAGTGTTGGAACTTTGTCAGGAAGTATATATGCATTTCCCCCAAGTATTTTGATAAAGTGTAATAAATATTCGTTTGTAACAATTGTAAGGTTTGTATATTTAATAGATGTATAACTTAGAAATTGAAATAAATATTCAAATAATAAATTTCTTTTTTTCTTTGTTAATAGAAAATTCGAATGTCTGTCAACAATGAGTTTAAATGAAAATATGTTTTTTAAAAAACTAGCGCAAAGGAAAGCAAGAATTATTGATGGGTTTTGGGCAAATACCTTTTGAGGCTTCTCTTTATAAATAGTTATGATTGTTTTTATTATTGATTTAAAATATCTAAATGAACCGTTGTAATCAAATATATATAATTCACATCCAAAAGCATTTGCTAACTCAATGGACCTACGTTGTTTTTCCCATGTTATCCATATTTGTTTTTTCATATTTTATTATAGTTTCTGCAGAAAATTAAATTTAATATTTCATAATATGAACTAATGAACGTTTTCGTTTATTGTTATAGAAATTTTACTGAAAGCCGAGATAAAAGCCGTAAAATACCAGAAATGCGGATAGTATAAGACGGATAGGAATGTTGCTGAGGCAAAAAAACCTGCTAAACTTGTGTATAACGCAGTCGATAGGTTTATATAAAATTTCTGATTCAAATCTTTTTTGGTTATATTGAATTTCTTTATTAAACTAATATCTCTTAAATTCTGAAATATTATTGAAAAATATATAAATGTACCGATAATTCCGAGTTCTGGCAACAAAGTGAACCAGAGAGAATGAGACACTCTCCCCCACATTCCCCGTTGCAATTCTTCCGGTTGATATTGAGGAAATCTTACCGGAAAATTCCCTGCCCCAACTCCTAATGGGTTGTCAAGAAACATTCTCCAACTAGCTTGCCATGAAAGTATTCTTTCCCGTGCTGTGCTTTCTTTCGTGTCGGTTATAGTGGACATCTCCTGCTTATAAGTTTCTCCTCCAAAAATATATATAATTCCTGCCATTAAGATTATTATGATCATGAAAACAATCTTTTTTGAGCTATACAACCAGGCAACACAGGCAGAGGCAATTAAGCCAACGAAACCTCCCCGGGAAGAAGCAGTTACAATCGCCAGTAATGAAATTATGATTCCGCACGATAAAAAGAAACGAAAAAAATTACTTTTGGCTTTAAGGAGCAATACAAAAGTAAAAGGAAGGATTGTTACAATTAACAATGTAATATCATTTTCATCAGAGACAATTCCACCTGGACCCCGGCCGTCGTGGAATAAGCTGTAAATGCTTAAAAATATCATGATGCCAATTAACCAATTTAATAAGGTTATTAGGCGTTCTTTTGTGTTAATTAAAATTAGACAGGAAAAAATGAATGGCAGGTACAACCACATTGATCTAGCAGATAAATAGGCATAATAATTATTTACTGCTAAAGGAATATAGGCTGTTACCAGCAAAACAAAATAAATGATCCATTTTACCTGACTTCCATGAATAACTTGCTCCTTCTTTTTTGTCAGCAGGCAAAAAATGAGTATCAGGCTCAAAAGGAAACCCGGTCTAAGAAAACCAATAGATAATATATTCTGGGGTCTTGTATACTCGAGAACCATATATAAAATAGTTGCGCAGAACCAGAAGGTATCTTTTGAGTTCTTACTGCCTATAAAATCTGGATTATTTCGGTTCATTCGTAAAAAAGTTGAAAATCACCTATATCAACAAAGCGGTCTATCCGGCCATTACTCTCAACGAACATTTTCTCGAAATCTATTGTCGCTGCGCCACTTCCCTGCAAGCGTTCCCGGACCGGACTCAGGAAATGGATAGCAACTGTGCTCAGGTTCGGCATCATTCCTTTAAAGAACTGGCCAAAAAGTACTTCCGTAAACGGCATGTTAACCTGAACTACTTCAAAAAGCAGAGTACCTTGGCCTTCTCGAAAGGGGTTCATCAACAAAATCAAACGACTCAAACATATGATCTGTGGATACAAGGAAGTCAACTATTTCCTGGTGAAAATTTATCAACACTTCGGACTCCTCAACCCTCGACTTCAACTAAAATACGAATGATCCATTTTTTGTTAGGTTTCAATTCCCAACTATTTTGCTATAAAATTTTACAGTGTTTTGGATGTACGCATCTTCAGAGAAGTCTTTCTTTGCACGTTGAGCAGCGGCGGTCCCGATTTTTTGTCTCAAGTTTTTATCTCCCATGAGCAAAGCCATTTTTGATGCCAATTCATCCACGTTTTCCGGTTCGACCAAGTACCCATCCACCCCATGTTCAATAACCGTTGGAATGCCGTCAACATTTGAGCCGATTCTTGGTTTTCCTGCCGCTGCAGCTTCTACCAAGACCCTTCCCATCGCTTCTGTTCGCGAAGGAAGAACTAATATTCCACACTCGCCGATATGGTTAGGCATCTCCGAATAATAGACCGGTGGATGATGATAAATCTGAGGATGGGAATCAATGGCTGCATACAGTTCAGTCGTGTCAGGAAACCAACCAAGAATTTTCAACGTCCAGTCAGGGTATTGAGGAGCAATTTTTTTAAACGAACTGATTAGTATATCAACACCTTTAATTTTATATGGAAAACCTACAAATAGTATTTCTTTCTTTTCCATTTTATTATGAAAAGATTCTATCGGAACCCAAGCAGGAAAGGAGACGATAGGCTTCTTATGCAGGGCATTTTTGAATTGATCGATTTGTGTTGGAAAAAGTATTTTTATCCCATCAGCCATCTTGAAAACAAACCACATTATGAATGGTGTGAAAAATTTTTTTATGCTATTCCTGAAACATTTTTTACCGTCAATCCATACTACTTGTGAAGTGTAAACACCATTGACCTCGACAACCAGTTTGGCGCTTAGTAAAAATTTAATAATGGACCCGATTAGTCCAGTTTTTAGGGGATCATATGTGATGATGCAATCTATCTTCTCTTTGACCATACGTAAAGATACGGATTTTTGAATACAAAAGGCGAGAAACCGCAAATTAAAAAAAAATTTGTTTCGCGGGCAAGATAAATATTCAAACTCTCCAATTTTTATATTTTCAGAAAGAGAAGATGTAGTAAAGATGTATCCACGCAATTGTTTTGAGAGGGTAATAAATTGTTTCTGATAAAGAGAGCTCTTTGCACCGGAAATTGGTCCAGGATTTATATACAGTACTCTTAATTTATTCATTTTTTGGCTAAAGAATTAATTGGGAAAAAATAAAAAGAGGGAATGCTATCAATAGCAAGATTTTTTTATTGAAAAAGAACAAGGCTATTATTTTGAAAAAATAAATCCCTCAGGTGTTGAGGGTTTTGTTTCAGGTATGTCAGGAGGAAGTATTCCATTTGAGAAAACACCCACTCTTGAAATGTCAGCGCCCATATTTAGTCCATTTCTTCCTGATCCAATACATGGTGAATTGTTTGCTAAGGCAAAGTCGCTTAATTGGCTATAGTTTCTTGAAGTATTGATAAATAATGGATTCGATGCAATTGAACCCAAGCCAGGGTTTGTGCCACCTACTAATGCGCGGGATGATTGCCAAGCAGATAATCCTGTATATGATATAGCATTGCTGTCATATTGATGCAATATTATACTACTAAAGTTTCCGAGATTATTATGATCGCACTCCTTAATTGAGGTATAATTGCGTTGAGTTATTATTGGTGTTAAAAACCCGTAGAAGATATTATTGAATAAAATAGCTGCTTCACCAACAACGTCATTTCCAACAAGTTCAATCGCGGCATAAGATGAGGAAGATGTTCTTAAAAAAGTATTATTAATAAACGTCACACCATCCATATCTACAGACTCGCTATCGCCAACTATATAAACCTGCCGAGTTATATTCTTTGCAAATACATTATTTACATGCTGAATAACATGACTGCTGACCCCATTTCCTGATGTGTATTCTCCAATATAATTATCATGGACATAGTTGTTCTCAAAAATAGTTATATCATTATCACGTTTTACATAAATACCAGCTGTATTATTGTAAATTTCATTATTTCTAAATGTAACATTAGTAGACCAATATTGCTTAGTTCCTGAAGTGTTATGGTTATTGCTTGTTTCTATATATCCGTGAATTAGATTTCTTTCTACAAGAATATAGTTGGACCATTCTATTCGAACCCCTTCATAATTTGTTGCCCCACCAGTGCTATGAGGTGCCCCGCGGAGATCGCAGTTTTTCACTGTTATATAATTGCTGCCATATATATAGGCAGTACCCATATTTGGAACACCTCCAGTGTCAACCGCACTGACAATAAAACCATCCCAAACTATATAGTTTTTCTGATATGCGCCAATTACAGGAACCCGTGGTGTTCCCCATGTATTATAACCTATTAAATGGGCACCATGTTTGTTCAGTGATTTAAAGGTAATAGGGTTTCCGCTTGTTCCACTGTTTGCTGGATTGAAAGAAGGGATTTCGTCTTGCGCGTCATTATATGTAAGCCCAGAATAAGTGCCGTCGAGAAAATAAACAGTATCTCCCGCAGAAGCGTTGAGAAAAGACTTATTGGAATTTGAAGCACGACATGGGTTTGATATTGTGGTGCAACTTGGCCATGCAGCTGAACCGTTAGGTGACACATAATATGTTGCAGCCCATGCAGAATTTAAATTGGAAAAAATTATGAATGAAAAACATGTGTAACTAACTATTTTTATTGTGAAAAATACTGTATTGCGGAGGTGTTTATTGTTTTTCATAATCAATATCCCAGAAAATTTTTGATTTGAGTGGCAGAGTTATGTTCAGCTGAATTTAAAGCAAAATTTATGCCAATAATGGGGGATAGTAAAGATTTATAAACTAAAATATCATTTTATGATACAGTAATGAGTGTGATCACTTTGTTATTATTTTGTAAAAAATAATTTTACTATTTTTTTCATTATATCACGATCAACCAGGAAAACAAAAGTAACAAAGGATATCATACCGACTAGAATTGTACCGCCAAGTCGTAAAATTTGAGCCGGGTATGTCGTGAAATAATTTACGATATAAAGATTATACAGGGTTTGAAACAAATAAATTGCCAACGACATGCAAACCATATTCAGCACAATGCGATTAAAGTTGGAAAAATATTCTCGCAATAAAAAATGGGCTGCCCTTGATACGTTGTACAAACATATCAGAAAAAAGAACGGATAAAAAACCAACCAGGAATATGCCAAGCCATTAATACCATACTGAACTCCCACGGCAAAAGCAAAGGTGGCCAGCACAGCGCCAATGGCCATATTTTTTGTCCCGACATCGACACGGCGGATAGAATTCAGTAATGGCGAATTCAGACTGTCGAGACAGCGCAGGGGAAAAATAAGCACGAAGACCTTGAAAGCCACGACTGAGTTGACCCACTTTTCGCCCAGCAGAACATGAATGAGATCATCGGCAGTCCAATAAAAGCCCACGAATATCGGGAAAGAAATATAGGCCATGTATTTCAGAATGGTAAAAAAGAATTTTCCGCGTTCCGTGTCATCTTCAATTTTTGAAAAAGCAGGAAAGGCGACGGGGTTGATTATGGATGCTATTTTTTCTATGGGGAGGGAAGCTAACTGGTAGGCCATTGAGTAACTGCCGTAAGCGCTTTTTCCTAAGAACTTGGAGGCAAGCCAAAAATCACAATTTGAATAATACCATGATAAATACCGTCCTGTTGTCAGAATGGTGCCAAACTTCAGGTGCATTTTTGTTTCCTGTGTTACAAAAACGAACTGAGGCTTGAAAGGTTCGTAAAGATAAGCAAAAACGAGCTTGACTATCACCACTGAAAGTGTGCCCAGAATTAGACTGTACGGACCCAAGCCGTTATACGCGAGTATGATGGTGACAATACTGCCGGAAATTGCCGCCAGTGACAGGACTATGCCATATTCCCGAAAGCGCATTTTTTTTTGCAGGAAGGCAAGGGGGACCAGCCCAAAGGAATTAATAAAAAATACAAGCGCTGATAAACGTATTAAATTTATTAATTCGGGCTCTCCCCAGAAACGAGCCCCAACGGGAGCCAGGAAATAAAGCAGGCAGGCCAGTGCAGTATCGATGAGGATAAATTGCCAGAACAGTGCGGAAATTTCCTGGTGGGATACGTTTTTTTTCTGAATGATTGAAACATTCAAGCCGAGATCGCCGACGAGAGTGATAACGCCGACCAGCAGGCCCGACATCCCGACCAGGCCATAATCAGCCGGTGTCAGTAGTCGGGCGATTATGACCGTGGCTATCCATGTGCCAATCTGAGTGATCCCTTTGCTTGCGCCAAGCCACGCAACTCCGGACAGAAAAGATCCTCTTTGATAGCCTTCTTTCATTCAATGCATTTTTTAACTTTAGAGGTAGTTGTTAACTTCAATTGTAAGTAATAAATTTGTTTTTATTATTTATAGAAAATAGAATATTTTTCCTGTACAATTCAGCATAATTATATTCATGAAAATCATGATAATATTTATTATAGTGAAAAAGAAGGAAATCTAAATAAAATTGAAATACATGATCAATTTTTAAGCAAAAATAATTACAATAATTTTTGATTACATTTTGAATATAATTACTATAAAAGTTGTTTTCAAAAAAAGTCTCTTTATTCGAAAGGTAAAAATGCTGGAATAAAGAATCATTATTGTTCATATTTGACCGAAATTCTAGTGATGTAAATAAATGAAATAGGTCAAACAAGAAAGGAAATCCTGAAGCAGACCATTCCCAATCAATTATTCCCCATAAATTATCTTTAGTGTTATATATAATGTTAACATCGGTAAAGTCTCCGTGTTGCACGCATCCTGCGTAAGCGTCAACTCGTTGCAAATTATCTAGATCTGAATGTGAAATTTGTGTTGTGTTAATAAAATATTTATTAGAGAGTTTAGGAAAGTCTTTTACATGTTTGTTACTAAGAAGGTTTTGGAAATATATTTGGATATTGACAAGTTCATCCAAGTTTTTAAAAAAATTAACATTTTCTTTTTGATTGGTTAATTTCCATTTATAATTTTCAAGTGATTTGCCATGAATTGCTGTTTCGATCGATATAATTTTCTCATCTTTACTTTCAAAATATATTGGCGATGGAATTTCGGTTTTTTTACTCCTAAACTCATTTCGATAAACTGACATAAGAGTTAATTTATCATGTTCTTCTTTGATGCAATTTGATCGATGAGCTCCTGAGAAAGTTTTTTTGCAAACGGCCAATAGTTCATGTTTTTTATTATCACCATAAAATAGACCAATATATTTGAAAGATTTAGCCAGCCAATCTATATAATATTGATTTTTTTTATATTTATCGTTGCTAATTTTTTTTATTGAATCATCAAAATTTATATTTATATTATGATCATTATGTCTGCATGATATAATAATAGTTTCTGAAAAACAATTTACGCTGGGAAAGAATCTTACGCATAAATACTTTATAATTTGTTTGATTAGTTTTTCGATTTTAATTATTTTTGAAAAATTTTTAACATATTGGTCCGAGAACAACTTGAATGGTAATTTCGATTTATTAGAAATATAATAAATAGCGTAAGGTTCTTTAAAAGAAGGAATGCATAAATATGATTTAATATTTTTCAGACCATATGACCGCAACATATTTTTAAGAAAAAATTTGAGTTTTATTTTTTGAAAACCTGATGGAATAATTAAAATTAATAAACCTTCGGTTCGCAATAACTCAATTAAAATTTGTAAATTTTTTTTGAAATGCGATATTGAAAAATGTTTCTTATTAAGAACATTAATAATGCATATATCATTATTATTTTGAATAAAAATTATATTTTTTTTCTCTTTTTCAAGAGAAAAAAAATCAACATATTGTAATGTGGCAGCTTGCAGATATAAGAAATTCTCTATACGTTCGTTCTTTTCGAAATTACATAAAAGTACACGTTTGCCCTGCAAACTTGGCAGTATATTCAACCAGTTTAGTGAGGCAATCGAATCTCCAACATATTTTTCAGTATTTTCCGTATAATTCATTAGCAAGTCATTAAATTATTCACTAATTTTTCTGAAAACTTCAGTTAATATTTATTAAAAATATATGTAAGTAAAATTAGCTAATTTTATATTAGACAAATCTATTCTTGTCTTAAGTAAATATTTTCATATTTTTTAGTCATGATATCAGCACTAAATCTATGCGAAAAGACTTGAAGAGCATTATTAATATAATTGTCGCGCAAATCTATCCTGGTTAATAGAGTAACAACTGCTTCGGCTATTTTTTGGGGATTACGAGGTTCTATTAACATGCCGTTATATCCATCCTTAATCACCTGTGCATTGCCTCCTACCTTTGTGGCCACAATGGGACAACCAGCGGCCATGGCCTCCAGCAGGACCATGGGCAATCCTTCCCACAATGACGGCAGAACGTAAATATCAAATAATTTCATTATCTTCGCTATATCCATTCTGGGACCAATGAAAAGAACATGCTCTTTGACGCCCAATGTTTTTGCTTCATGGAGCAATTTATCCTTCAATGGCCCGTCCCCCGCAATTATAAGGGTAACATCCGGGACAGCTTTGATAATCTCCGGCATGGCTTGAAGCAGGTAGGTTATACCTTTCTGCTCCGTCAGTCTGACTCCGAGGCCAATGATCGGTCCGCTGCCTTCGATGCCCAGTTCTTTTCTTTTGGCCGGCCGGTCGATTTCTATTTGAAAGCGGGAACCGTCAAGACCGTTTTCAATGGTCATCACCTTTTTGGGGGAAATTTTCTCATAATGGACAAGGTTGGCGGAAGTATGCTCCGAAACCCCTATTACTCTGTAGGCAAAATATGACATCAGGTGTTCAGCCACCATGTATCTGGTCTTATCCGGGAAATCTCTGGCATGGTCCGTGTGGACGATGGTTTTGACGCCGGAGAGCAGTGCGCCAAGCGTTCCGTCAACGAATGGCTGTGTATTGTGGGTATGGATAACGTCAATCTGTTCCTGGCGTAATATTTTGGCGACTTTGAGAAAGGAAAAGTAATCCGTCCCCTTTTCTTTTTGCGGAAGAAAGAAAACCCTGATCCCCAATTTTTCAACTTCCGGAACAAATTCGCCCAGAGACCTCAAGCAGAGAACCGATACGTCAAATTTTTCCCGATTTATGGACCTGCAGATATTCACAACAACCTGCTGCAATCCGCCGATTGCCAGGTCATGGGTAATCTGCATCAGTTTTGTTCTTGTGCTCGGCATGTGATGCTTTCAGATATTTCGGTCAGCAGAGGTAAAGCACCAGTATTGCACCGCTTCGACATTCTCCGGATATGTGAAGAGTTCGGCATGATCTTTTGTGTCAAAAAAACAGCATTTTTTGAGAAGACTCAGCAACGGGTTGTTCTGATAGACCATACTGTAAATGCCGCGGCAATTTATTTTTCCAGCAATTGCGGCAATTTCCCTGATCAGGGCCTTGTTGGCTTCTTCCCGCAGGGAAACAAGATCGTATAATTCCAATCGCTGATCATGTTCCGATACGACAAAAAAACCCTGTAATTCACCATCCTGTGGTCTTTTGGAAGTAATCAATTGGAAATTGAATTCGGGATTCTGCCGATACCTCCAGTCCATGTACGAGAGACTGTACTCTCCCGTCATGCATTGGGTGCGGCTTGCCTGAAGCCGATGACAAAATTCATCGAATGCTTCATTCTGCCAGTCAATTGCCTCAAAAAACCCCTTGCCGCCGGCATAGGTTGCCTGCGAAAACAGTTTCAGCGCAAACAGCAGGGGCTTTTCCAGAATTTTTGCCGTGCGGGCGCCGGTATATTTTTTCAGCAGAAAATCGCAATGCTGGGGGCACATTAAGTTGTAAAGCCTGCCGGCTGACCTGAAGCCCGCTTTTTCAACAATTTTTTTCGACTGGGCGTTGGGTATGGTGTAGAGAAAATCAAAATTTTCCTGGTCCCTGTAATCCCTTGCTGCTTTGAGCAGGCTCAAGGCCGGTCCGAACACCCTGTATTTGCTGTGGAGCATGTAGTCGCCCAGAATAGCGGCCTTAATTTTTTTCCCGTCAAAAAACAGGTCCTTGGGAAAAAGGGATATGGTACCCGCGAGTTCTCCGGTCTTTTCCTCCACGGCAAACAGCCAGATGGTGGGGCCGGCAGGATTATGCTCCAGCCAGTCAAGGCGCGCTGCTGGAGTGCCGGGTAAATATTCTTCCCAGAAGCGCAGGATCTGTTCCCTGAATAGGGCGGGGGATTC
>ENA-ORXD01001791-ORXD01001791.1-sediment-metagenome-genome-assembly--contig:-NODE-1791-length-16101-cov-4.503807_pt1 | contig 16101 bp, 14 predicted proteins | sample MGYA00237862_ERZ511471 | MGnify/ENA metagenome assembly ERZ511471
AAATCGCTTTTGCCAAGCGAGAGGAGCCCGAGATAACTGCGAATGACATCTGTATTGGCAATGTCCTTGGTGTCGGGTATCGCCTTTTTCAGCTTGGCGTTCAAGCTGGTAAAGCGGTTGATGCCGAGCCCGACCAGGGCCAGGCCGGAATGAGAGGTATAAAATTCGTCCGCTGAGCGTTCAATAATAAATCGTTTCATTTTTTCACCTGCAGAGTGATGTTTTTAGACAGGCGAATATTGCAATATTTTTTGTTAAATTTCAACATGTTATTTGATTATGCAGACGATTTTTACTGTAATAATTTCACGGATTCAGGTAAAATAGAAGTAAAATTCAGCAAAATTGCAGTTAAAATTGCCTCCAGAAGGCTTTTTCTACAGGCTCAACGTTCAATCTCACTTGCCGCAAGGGTGCGAGAGGGAGCAACAAGCACCGGAAACACCAAGTTTGGCAAGAGCCAACAACCCTGCGCCCCTTGCGGTCAATGTGCAGCGCTTGGTTAGCCATAATTGTTTATCTATCAATGTTTTCCGAACATACGGCCTAAAATACCTTTCTTTTGGTTAATTGTTTGTATTGCGATTTTTCGGTTGTCATGAGCGTATTTATATGATGGATCTATTTCTATTGCTGCATCAAAATAACTGACAGCGTCTTCAAATTTCCCCAGTTGCATGTGAGAAAGACCAATATAATTAAGTGCTGAAAGGTGCTTTGGATTAAGCCTCACGGCCTCAGATAGCATAGATATTGCATTCTGGTAATCACTTACCTCATACAAGAAAAATCCATAGTTGTAATGGATTTGAGCATCACCTGGACTGAGGTTGATCGCTTTATTGTAATATTCGTTTGCATTGTGAGCATCTCGCATTTGCTGATAAGCGATTGCTGTATTAACGATTGCTGGAATATAGTCGGGTTCCCTATTTATCGCATTTTTAAATAATAAAATTGCATTGTCCAGTTGTCCAATCTGCATTTGGTAGTTACCGATATTGTAGAAAGGGCGGGCAAGTTCGGGATGGTCTTTTGTTAATCTTGTCCAGAGTTCAACCGCTTCTTGTACCTGCCCAAGTTCGGCGAGAAAAGCAGCCTTGTTATTATATGCTGGGGCGTAATAGGGTGCTGCGTGAATTGCTAGATCAATGTGTTTAATTGCTCTCTTTAGGTCGCCAAGCATATGGTAGCTAACAGCGTAATTGTTATGCTCGGAAGCATTCATTTCTTCCTTTGACATAGGTACAAAGGCAGAACCTGTGATTTTCTCAAAGAACCTCACCAAATCTTGGCGTATATCTTTGAATGATTGATAACGTTGTTCTGGTGATTTTCTCAGACAGCGTTCAATGATTGGATAAAGTGGTGTATCAATTTTCGGAAGTTCATATGTTAAATGGAGGTTGTAGAAATATTCAAAATAATGGTTGGGATCAGTCTTTCCAATGCGAAATGGCAAATGCCCACCAGTCAACATCTCGAACAACACAACACCGAAGCTATATATGTCACTCCGATGATCAGGCTGGGAATCACGCCTGAATTGCTCAGGCGGCATGTAGGCGGGTGTTCCTGATGGCGAAACATTGACAGCGCGGTTAGTTGGATCGACGTCAAAAAGGGCGAGACCAAAATCCGTTACTTTGAGAACGCCTTCGGAATCGATCATTAGATTACTTGGCTTCAAATCCCGATGAGCAATCATCCCCTTCGATTTAGCATGGATTAAAGCATCACACAGTTCAATGGCCCATTTGATCACGGTTTGTTGGGATATGCGACGTTTCCGAAGAATCCCGTCAAGACAGTTATCACCAAATGCTCCTGGAGGAATAAACTGCAATACAATAAAAAGACTGCCATTGAAGATATCAACAGTCCGCACATTTACAATATTTGGATGGCGCTCAAATTCCATCTATATCATTGCTTCATTACGGAATTTTTCTTGAAGATCAGTTTGTACAGCCAATTCAGGCCTAAGCAATTTTAATGCACAAATCTCATCGGTATCCCTATCGTATACGAGAAAGACTTTACCAAATCCACCTTCACCTAATTACTTATGTACGATGAACCTGTTCTTGATCGTCAACATCTTCGATTCGTGTTGATTCGCCATGATTTCCTCTAAGAGATTGTACCTCTTATGGCTAACGCTACCGATGACGCGCCGGGAAAGCCGCGCAGCGGGTTACCCGGTCGCCGTCGATCGGTTTGATGTTAGACCAGCGGTGGCTTACCTTTTACCTTTGACATGCTTCCACGACTTTCTTAACTACTGCGTCTATGCCCTCGGCAGAGTTTGCAGCGAGGATGTCAGCGACCATCGGAGAGTATTTCTGCACTTCTTCGGCAGAAAGCTCATGCCAGACCGGAAGTATTCGTCGCTCGCCCGCCTTCATCGTAGCGAATAGGCCATTGAGTTCCCTTTGTGGCCAGGGCTTTGCAAAGAAGTCGTGGCTCAATACGACGACGCCATGTTTTGATGCCGCAAGGCCACGATCAATGCTCTCCCTGAGACTGTCTCCCATGCTTAGTGAGAATTCGTCGTACCAAACTTTGAGACCCGACTCTCTCAGTGCGTGGGCGAAGGGTCGCACGAAAGTATTTTTGTCTTCCGAGGCATGGCTTATAAAGAGATCGTATTGCTCCAAAACGCCTTCATTAGGCTGGTTTGTCACCCACGATGGTTCAGCGAGATTGCCCTGGAGTTTCTCAAGCTCGACTTCCCCTTCCACAGTGATCTTTATACCTGACGAACCGAAAGCACCATTGATGAGCTTCCGCTGCTCAAATGAGTTGAGAACTGAATCAATAATCGATTGGAGAGTACAAACTTTGTCTTCAATGTCACCCTTCTGAGTTCGCTTTTTGCCTCGATGTCGGTTTTCCCACAGGAGTTCAAGCAGTTCCTTTCGTACGCGAGATACTTCCGCGCGAAGTACCGCCGAGTCGCTAACACAGAACTCGTCTCTGGGCGATCTGGAGTGAAGCATATACTCCTCACTTCGCCCTGGTGTGTCATCTTCTTGGAGCAATTGGCGGAAACGCAAAAGGCCCGCATCCCGGAGGAATTCCTCCGGGTCCCCGGTGAGCTCCTTTACCCATTTGCAAGCTAGTGCGGTTCCTGACATTGAAAATTTGAACGAAACCCAATCCGCGTCAACGTCATTGAGTTTCACTGCAACAAAAGTCCGACAATCCTTGCGTCCGAAATCCCAGCTGCCACGCTTCGAAGCGATAACGTGACAGGCGCAACTTCGTCCTCTGGCTCGGCCATGTACTTCGAAGCCGCTCGCAACAAGAGAAGACTGAACCTCACTATATGGCATACACGTACCACTTACCGTTTCTTGGTTTAACCAAGTGTCGATATCCTAAAAGACGCAGAGTTTTACGGCCATTTGGAGTCTGAAAAAATTATTTCCAGCAATTTAAACTGATAATATCACCCAGGCTGTTTTTATCCAGCTTTTTTGCTGGTAAAAAATGTATCTTTTTCGGTCCACCTCAATTGAGATTTACCAGGCAAGTGACGTGCCTGACAAGAATACAGCAAGTTGATATTCTTCCTGATTTTGCTACGAACCGAGCCATAGGGATAAGAGGGACATCACCCGAAAATACGTATGGCTCCATTTACCAGGAAGTCTTCGCTGCAAGATATCAGCTTGTCTGCCAAAGACAGGATATGGGAACGGCATACAGATTGCTCCCAAATGGCACAACTGCCCCACCGTCATATAACACTACACCGGCGGCGAACCTTTCCTGAACGGCATCCTGAAGTTTGCGCAGTCCTTTGAAATCATCACTCGTTACCGTTGCAGCGGCCTTTACTTCAACGCCGGCCACACGGCCGCCGGATTCCAGAACTACATCTATTTCGACCTTGTCCTTATCACGGAAATGGCTGAAAATTATCGTCTCCTCCTGCCAGCTAGCATGCCGTCGCAACTCTTGATAGATGAAAGTTTCCAAAAGCCGCCCGAAGACAGCACGATTCTTCCACAGCATTTCCGCATCAAGGCCAAGCAGCGTACAGGCCAGTCCGGTATCACCCAGATGCAGTTTGGGCGTCTTGATGAGACGTTTCATCCGATTGCTGTGCCAGGGGGGCAGTTCTTCCAGCAAAAAGATCCGTGACAGCAGCGTCATATATTCACGAATAGTGGGACGGCTCATCTGAAAAGGAGCAGCGAGTTCGGATGTATTCATCAGACACGCCGTCTGCCCGGCGGCCAGAGCCAACAGACGCGGCAAGGCCTCCAGGGCGCTGATACGCGCCAGGTCTCGGATATCGCGCTGAATCAACGTGTCGGCATAATCCCGATACCATGCCATCCGCCGTCGTGGTGTGGCACGCACAAGTGCGGACGGATAGCCTCCGGCCGCCACCCGCTCGGCCAGCACCATGCCCAGTCGCTGTCCGGATGGTCCTGCCCGGAAAGAGGCTTTGAACAGCTTTGACAGGAAACCGGGATCTTCACCGGCAAGTTCTGCTTGAGACAAGGGATGTAGCCGCAGGATTTCCATACGGCCGGCCAGCGAATCGGCCAGCTTGGGCACCAGCAGCACATTTGCGGAGCCAGTCAGGATGAACCGGCCGGGGCCCCGCCGACTATCCACCTCCGCCTTCAAGGAGGTGAACAACTCCGGTGCCCGCTGTACTTCGTCAAGCACTGCCCGCTCTGGGAGATCTGCCACATAACCGACCGGATCCGCCTGCGCTGCCGCCCGCTGCACATCGTCATCAAAAGTGAAATAAACAAACTTCCCTTCATCCCCGATCAGTCGAGCCAAGGTCGTCTTTCCGCACTGCCGCGGCCCATGAATCAAAACCACAGGCGTATCAGCCAATGCTTCCACAACACGATCCCGGAGATAGCGGGGATATAACTTATCGTTTTTCATTACGGCTGATCGTAAGAATAATTTCGTCCAATTGCAAGTTTTATCTCGTCGTATTGAAAATTACATGTCGTCCATTTGAAAAAATCAGGGCATAAAAAGGCCAAAATCAATTTCCATAGTTCAAAAAATTTCTTGATCATTGAGTGCAACGTCGGAACTTATTCAAGGATAACAGGTATCTGTTGGCAAGTGAAAGGTAGAAAACAAATGTAGAAATTGATATTCTTCCTGAGAGGGTGAGATATTGAATGTTCATGCAATCACCAGCAAATCAGGTTGCCGGCAATCGACTTTTTGATTGCATTTTGATCGCCCTGGCTGCTCCGGACCTGATAATTCTGCAATCAGATTACCCGGCATCGAGGGCAGCGCCGCTCAGATCGGCGGCCAGCTCCCCAGGGCGGGGATTGCATTTTCTTTTTTGGAGTCCCGTATTTTGTTTCAAATCTTGGGGCCATCCGTTTTTTCCGGTTTGCTCATTTCAGCCCTCCCAGTTCAGATATCTGTCCCGGGACCAGCGCAGGTATTTCATTAATTCCCAATTCACCACGTCAGCATCAAAATTTTTACTGTCGAAGTTTCCGCCATACCATTCCATAAGGCTTTCATGCTCTTCATGCCGCGGATCCCCCAATGCTTTACAAAATTCATAATAGCCGGGAACTCCGCCAACATCTTCAGGTGGACATGCTCTTGCGCCAGCAAGACAGGCAATTTCAGATCGTATCTCAGGATTGAAATAGCGGTTTTCTTCGAGAGTCAGTTCGTGCTCCCAGCTGTCTCCGAAATCATAGTGATACTCGAAAGATCTGCCTTTCTGTTTGATCAAGTCTCCCAGACGATATTTGCCACATTCGAGACCATCATCCTTGTACTCCGGGTATTCTGTGTACCGCTTCTTCCCAAAGGTGAATTCGTGGAGATGGCTGTCGGTCCAGCCCATCACGATCTGAATAACGTCATGTAACCGATCCAGCGAAATGCTGGCTGGCACTACAAACCTCCGCCAGATTTCTGGCTTGATTTCACGAAGTCTTATTTTCAGCAAATACAATCGTTCGTTCATATTACTTCTCAGTCGGTCAGGAGAAATTTCAGTCTCCCGCGCATGTAATCATCAGCTAACCAGGTTGACGGCAATCGTTTTTTTGATTGCATTTCGATTGCTCTGGCTGCTCCGGACCTGATAATTCTGCAATCAGTCTTCCCGGCGCATCGAGAACAACGCCGGCGTGAACGGGGTGGGGTTCACCTGGGTGGTGATTGCACTCCCGCTATTTTCTGTTTCACTCAACGGGCTATGTCTAAGCGGCAAAGGCCTTTACTTTAATTTCACCCGCCTTTTGTCTTGCCTGCCATAGGTCATATTGCGCCTGCTGAATAATCCAGCTTTCAGCGCTGCCACCAAAAGCCTTGGATAACCTTATCGCCATTTCCGGCGAAATGCCGAAACGGCCATTAAGCAACGCTGAAAGCGTTTTTCTTGAGACTCCTAGCCCTTCAGCAGCATCGGTCACTGATAAATTCAGTGGTTTTATACACAGTTCCCGGATCACTTTTCCCGGATGTGGTGGGTTGTACATTACCATCGCCTTCCTCCTTTAGTGGTAATCACCGTAGTTGACATCAAAGGCGTTGTTGCCCTCAAATCTGAAAAACACTCGCCAGTTTCCCGACACATCAACGGCCCAAAACCCCTCTTTATCTCCGATTAATTTGTGGAGCCTAAGCCCTGGCAAATTCATGTCATCTTCTGACTGACTTGCGTCCAGACGAGCCAAGATAAGCCCAAGACGCTCCGCATGTTCCGGCCGTATTCCCTTCTTTTTACCGGTTTCATAGAATTTTTGAAGGCCCTTGTGTTTGAAGGTTTTTATCATGTTTTATTGTAACCTGCCTATGGTCAAGTTTCAATAGAGATATAAGAAAAGTCATGAGAAACGTTCTTCACCGGCACTGACACGAATTATATTCGTATTGATAAATGGTTGGCCTGAATACTTCGGATTGTGAATTGGCAGGTAATGGGAAATGGGGGAAATGAGGACAGATTTATTTTCTCAGTCAAACTAAAAAGTCGAGTAGACCAGGTCCTTTGGGCATAGGGGACGTCCATAAAATCATAAAATTGTCTTTCCCCAAGCAGCTTTGCCCGTCCCATTTATGTCCCGCGACAATTGCCTGTGCTGAAGCCAAGCGGTCTTGCTCCTTTAGGCTGTTGTAAAACTACAACAAATCAGCCTGAACTGCCCGTATTTTATCAATCTTTTTACCTTTTCCCTCAGTCTCAACGTGCCATGTCGGCGATCCCGAAGTTCGAGGCATCTCCTCCAGGGCCTTCTTGAGCGATCCGGCCGGCACGGTCCGAGCCAAGCCACCCCCGCAGAAAGCCATTGACATCCGGCAGGACGTCGGCTATTGATTTTTTATTTCCCTATCACTATCACCACCCTGGCGGCCAAGGCCGGCTTCGGATTTCCTTACGGACATCTCCATCGCAAACCTTATGATCTCGAAATTATCAGCAGTGCTCCTTTTCTGGGTGTTTTGTCTGTCCGCCGGCGAGGCGCTGGCCGCCGGTAAAACGGCCCGGATCCATGCCGACACACCCCAGCCGCGCCGTTTCGTGGTCCAGGGGGTCCGGCTTATCGACCGGGCCAACGACAAGCCGGTCTTTTTCCGCGGCATGGGCTACTCGCCGTATCTGCAGGGCGAGACCCCGCAGCAGGGCGCCGGGCCGGGCAACGACGGGCGATATCCCGGCCACCTCGCTCTGCTCAGGGAGATGGGGGTGAATTACCTCCATGTCTTTCCCCTGCGCATGCCGGCCAACTTCTTCGCCGCCCTTGACGATACCGATCTGGTGTACGGTCAGGATATCTGGATCGACCCCTTCACCCCTGACCTGCTGGATGAAAAATACCTGGCGGACACCCTCGCCGGCGTCAGGCAGGTGATCGACCATACTTACGCCGTCGGCCGGCCGGAGCGCCTGGTGCTGTTCTCCGTCGGCGATGAGCTGCAGGCCGCCACGGTGGAACGCACCAACAAACTCCACCCCGAGGTGCGCGATTACAAAGGCAAACACCTGACCGTGACTGGCCGCAGTGCGAGCGAGGTCGCCCTGGCCCGCCTCATCGACCAGGCCATGGACTACGAGCTGACCCGCTACGGCCAGCGCCACCTCTATGCCCACACCAGCTGGACCCACATCGGCCCCCTTGCCGACCGTCCCGACCTGGATGTCCCCCGGGAGCATGTACTGGTGCCGGACATGGGCGATCTCCTCTGCATGAACATCTACACCTATGCCCATGGCGTGTTGAGTTCGCCCCCCGGCTCAACGACCGGCACCCCCTTCCAGGGCTATCTGGAGGAGCTGGCATCCACCACCAGCCTGCCGATCCTGGTGACCCAGGTGGGGCTCTCGACCTCACCGATCATGCCCAGACCCGAGGTGATCGATTACGGCGGCCATACACCGGACAAGGTCGCCGCGGTGTTCCGCTCGGTCTGGCAGGATATCCGCACCGCCCGCCTGCGCGACCATTTCTGCGGCCTGGTCTTTTTTGAATTCCAGGACGAGTGGTGGAAGATCGGCTGGGTGCCGGGCGACGAGTTCCGGCACGAACCGGCTGACCCCGAGGAGTGGTTCGGCCTCTACGAGCTGGGCGAGGGCAACCGCTTGCTCCCGAAAGGTGATCTCCCCGCCGTGGTGCGGAGTCTTTTCACCCAACCCTGATCGTCAAAATCCGTTTTTTGCAGCCGGCTGGAGTCCGCACCCATGCAATCGATCATTGCCTTTCTCTCCCTTGCTGTCCTGACCATGACGCCGCTTATCTGGCGCCTGGCGCATAAGGGCGGCAGCGAATACATCGGGCTCCTGTCCGACGGCGGCGTGGGCTTGCTGCTGCTGGTCCTGCTCATCTGGAGCCCTCGCTGGCTGCGTGTGATCCTGACCGTGCTCTGGGCCAGCTTCATAATCGGCGCCCATGAACTGGTGGCGGCCATTAACCGCCTGCCCGCCTGGCAGGACCTGCACTACCTCACCAATCTTGATTTCGTGAGGAACAGCACGGCCGGCTTCAACCTCGCGTCGCCCGCCCTGGTTCTGCCCCTGGCTCTGTCGGCGCTCCTGGTTTGCGTCCTGCCGCTGGCCCGACCCAAATGGCGATATGCCGTGGCCGGCCTGGCCGCGGCCACCGTCATCCTGCTGCTCCAGACCCGCCTGAGCCTGGAGCACGACGACCAGAGCGTCATCGCCCGTCACAATGCCCTGCACTGGTTTATCATCGACACCTTCTTCGCCCCGCCGCCGCTCACCGCCGAGGACCTGGCCAACTTCCAGCTGCCCCCGGGCCTGGACCGGGCCGATCTCGACGGCAAACCCCTGCCGGCCAGGGGGACGGCCAAAAATGTCCTGATCGTCACCCTGGAGGGGATGCCGGGCCTCTACTACCCTGAAATCCGCCAGGCCATGGGGGTTGATTACGACCAGGTCACCATGGGCCGGTTGGCGGAGAGCACCGGTGATGCGATGCTGATCCCCGACTTTACCATCCACAGCCATCAGACCATCCGCGGTCTCTACGCCTTGCTGTGTGGGGATTTCAGCAAACTGTCCTGGGATACGCCCAAGGCGGTGGAGCTGTCCGCCAACCCGGAGCGGGCCGGGGTGTGCCTGCCGCAGCAAATGGCCGACCAGGGTTGGGATACCCACTTTCTGCAGGCGGCCGCGCTCTCCTTCATGGGCAAGGACCGGTTCATGCCCTTAATCGGCTATCAGGAGGTGCACGGCTCGGAATGGTTTACCGAGCCCAATACCTACCCCTTCGACTGGGGGGTGATCGACCCGGTTTTCTTTCGCGGCGCCCGTGCCTATATCGCCGCTCTGCAGCAGAAGCAGCGGCCATGGATGCTGACCCTGCTGACGGTCGGCACCCATCAACCCTACGCCGTGCCCGACCATGTCGTCGCGCGATACACCGACCGCCGGGCCGCCACCGTGGATATGCTGGACCAGGCGGTGGGACGGTTCATCAACGACCTGCGCAAGGACGGGGTGCTTGAGGACACCCTGGTGATCGTCACCTCCGACGAGTCCCATGGCTCGGAACTGGCCGAATGGGTCAGCAGCTGGGGGCTGGGGATCGTCCTCGCCCCGGAGGACGGGCGGCTCCCGCGCCTCAAGCAGGGGGGCTATGGCCTGGTGGACACCGAGGTCTCCATCCTCGATTACCTGGGGCTGCCGATTCCCGCCGGGGTGGTGGGCCGAAGCTTCTTCCGCGACTACTCAGCGCCGAGGGAGATGGTTTCCTACACCACCTCCAAACGCCGCTGGCATACGGCCGACAACCTTCGCTACGAGTGCTCCGACGACGGCCGCTGCCGGGTGGGCAGGGCGGACAGCCTGCTGGGGCCGCCACCGGCCGAGTTTCTGCGGGACAGGCAGGGCAGGAGGAATCCGATCTTTCTCATCGCAGGCGCCCTGGATCACAAACTTCTCCCCCAGCACGGAGTCCGGGTGCTGAAGTTCGCCAGCGGCGAGATCCGTCAGCTGCCGGACAAGATCAGGAATGAGTGGTCGGACAGCCTGGTGGGCGCCCAAAGCCTTGATTTCCCAGCCAACTCCAAGGTCCATGTGTCGATCCGGGTGAAGGTGCTCCAGGCCCCTGCGGAGGGGGTACAACTCGGGCTGGTGTTAAAGATGTGGGAAGGGACCATTAACAGCATTCAGCATCCGGAGTTCCCGCTCCTCCATGCCCAGGAGGAAGGGCAACTGGCATTCTCCTTCGACAACCCGGTGGCCCGGCAGTCCTTCTCCTTCCATCTCCTGGGAGAGGGCAGGAACGCGAGTATCCAGCTGGAGGAGTTCAACGTTACCGTGGAGAATTGATGCCAGCTCCACCTCATTGGCATATCTTGGCGCCACTCAGGGAGTGAGGAGTGAGGAGTAAGGAGTGAGAAGTGAGGACAGAATGAAGCGGGGGGCTGCCGTGCTGTTGCGTGGTACTGGGCACCGGCGGGCAATCCGTGATCAATTAGCTTGACACGGCAATTGCAATCATCGGCAGCCTGTGCTAGTTTATATTTTTTGATTGCCATTCTTCATAATCATGGTTGTGCAACAATACGGACGCCTCCTGCAATGAAAACAGCACCTGAAATAATTGTTCAACTGATCCATATCGAAGGACCTCTGAAAGGCCAGATTCTCGAGGTATCCGACCCGGAAATCAAGATCGGCCGGCATTCCTCCTGTCAGCTGCAGTTCCCGGCCGATTTTAATATCATTTCCCGGCATCATGCCACCATCACCAGGGAGGGTAACCGCTTCAAACTGACGGACTACAGCTCCAACGGCACCATTGTCAACGGCAAGAAGATAAAGGAAGTGTATCTGAAAGACGGGGACGTGATCACCATTGCCGAAGGCGGCCCCAAGGTCAGCTTCCTGACCCAGGTCGGCGCTCCCTCCTCCGCCCCGGCCCCGGCCCCGCCTCCACCGCAGGCGCCGCCCAGACAGGAGTATGTCACCCCGGCCCCGCCGCCGGAAGCAAGGCCGGTCATGCCCCAGCCCCCTCCTGCCGCACCCCCGCCGCCGGAAGCCAGACCGTACATCCCGCCGCAGCAGCCTGTCAGCCGTCCGGCGGAACCTGCCCCGCCCAGGGAAAGCAAGGAGCCGCTGATCATCCAATACGGACCGACCCTGCGCTCCTTTGACCGGCTGCCGTTAAAGATCGGCAGGCACCCGAGTTGCGATTTTCAGCTTGATCATCACTCCATTCATGATCTGCACGCTGAAATCTACTTTGCCGAAGGTGAATACTGGGTGCGGGATCTCACCGGCCGGCACCTGGTTACCGTAGGCGGCGTTGCCGCCGATCAGGGCGCCCCCCTCAGACAGAATGACGAACTGTTTTTCAGTCCAGCAGGCCCTTTTTTTCAGTTTCTGGGAAAAGGACGGCTGGGCGAACTGGAAAGAACCCCGGCCCCACCGGTTGCGGAACAGGGACAGCAATTCAGTGACCGGACATCTGAAAAAGCAAGAGAAAAAAACAGCCCGAAAAGTCCGATGTCTTTTCTGAAAAAGATTTTCTCAAAGGATTAAGCGAAGGTCAACGGTGGGATGAACGGGCAACCGCATAGCATTGCCGGCTGGGCGCTGATGGCCCAGACCGGGCGGCGATGAAAGCTTTAACCATGACCAACCTGCGGGAGGGAAGAACTTCCGGGCGGAAAAACTATACGGATTCCTTCAATAACGGCATCCCCTTGCCGAGCTTTCCCAACACCATATCGATCTGCTCAAGGGTCATGATCCCCTGCTCAAGCAGTATCCTGCCGATAAGCCGGTGCTGCCCTTTTTCAATGTCTTCCAGGACTTGAATCTTGAGGGCATCGACAAACTCTTTGGGGGTGACATATCCGCTTTCTATGGCAACGACTCCGAAACGCTTTTCCAGATGCTGGGTCTCCATCTCCGCCTTCATTTCCGCCTCCTGTTTTTTTCCATCTTATATCGGGCCAATCAGCAAAAGCAAAAAAAAATTTCAAATTATCCATGATCCGAATATACTGGTCATAACAAATGAGCTTATTTTTCCCTGAAACGACAATGGGCAACCCCCTGCTCCGCAACTGTTTGGATCTTCTCTTCTTTTTTTGCGCAACCGGTCTTCAGGGAGCCTTGAAAATCAGGCAACTGGTTTGAGGACAAACAAGGGTGAAAATAAAAAGCACCCAAGGGATATCAACTGCGCATATTGAGTATGTGTGAGCATTTTTCTTATCGCTGCGACGCACTAATCGCACCAGAGGGTAATTTTTCAGGGTTGCCTTCAATGGCAAACGGGCCGCAGGCCTTTACACAGGGAGTGATGCATGAAAAGGCTGGATGGCACAATCGCATGGAATAATTTTCACCTCTCCTACTGCGGCATTTCCGACCGGGGACAAATCAGAAAAGAAAACGAGGATGATTTCCTGATCATGGAAAGACAACGGCTGTTCTGCGTGGCGGACGGCATGGGTGGCCAGGAAGCCGGCAAGCTGGCCAGTCAGACCACCCTGGAAGGGGTGTCACGCTGCATGAATTATCTGGTTGATTCGGGCGAAACAACCATTCCTTACGGTCTCACCGTCGATATGCTGGGAAAACCGAAGCTGGCCTGCATCGCCCAGTTTGCCAATTACCTGGTACACCAGAAGGCGGACGGCAGCACCATGGGGTCAACCCTGGTTGCCGGTCATTTCACGGAAAATCACCTGGATTTTGCCCATGTGGGCGACAGCAGATTATATCTGTGGCGGGAGGGGCAGCTGACCCAGCTTACCGAAGACCATTCCCTGGTCTACGAACTGTACAAGATGGGCAACATCAGCCGGGAAGAGATGCACGGACACAATCTGCGCAACATCATCACCCGCGCCATCGGCACCCATCCCCAGGTCGAACCGAACCTCGGCAGCATTGATGTCCGGCCCGGTGATCTCTTTCTCTTCTGTTCGGACGGGCTGACAACCATGCTCGAACCGGATGAAATCGCGGCCATTTTATCATTAAGGGCAGACACGGCAACGATGGCCCAGACCCTGGTGGCAAAGGCCAATGCAGCCGGGGGACGGGACAATATCACCACCCTGCTGATTGCCGCCCGGCGGGCGATGTAACGGCCCGTTTCTCCGTGTCGGCTCATCAGCCATGCAGGCGGCGCACTGCCAGGTGCCCAGCCGGGACCCAGCGTCCTCTGTGTCCCGGCTGGCGATCTTTAATTCACGTTACTCAAGCGAACAACAGTTCCCGGAGGGGGCGTTTCGCTGAACCGGGCGATGAACCGCGCCTCCCGGCTGTGTTTGGAGCCACCCATGATTCTGGGGTAATAGAGCACCTTCTGTGAATCAATCAGCGTCCCGTCCGTGTCCATCAGGGCCACTTCCACCCAGTCCGGGATATCCAGCCCGGGATGCCCTTTCAGGCGAAGCCTTCCTGAAATTTCAAACTCTCCATCATCCTCCGCCGCCCGGACCTGGGTAAAGTAAGTCTGCGGGTGCGCTACCTTTTCCTTGGTGTAGCTTTCGGTCTCCAAGAGGTTCCCCGTGGTTGCGCAACCGGTCATAAACATTGCGCTGATCAATGCTGTTGCCATCATTTTGCCAAATAATTTTGTCATTTTATTCACCTTTGTATGTATTGATGTAAATTCAATGTCGTTCATTGCCGGGAGGATTCCATTTTCCCGCCACGCTGAGGGGACTGATTTATTCCGCTGTTCCGGCAAAAAATCATGCTGTCCCCGGCTTTGGCAAAGGGAAAAGAAATCATCCCCCCTTACTTTAAAGACATCGACTGGAAACTAATAGTTCGCGGCCGGCCATTAAACCGCCCCCTCGCCCCGTTCGCCGGTGCTGATGCGCACCGCCTGTTCGATTGCGGCGACATAGATCTTGCCGTCGCCCTTGAGACCGGTGCGGGCCGCCCTGGCAATGGCATCCACCACCTGGTCAACCAGTTCGTCCCGGCAGATGATCTCCAGCTTGATTCCGTCCCTGAAGTCGATCTGTTCCGGCGTCTTGTCCCTGGCCCAGCCGATGCCGTAGCCGTAGCGTTCGCTGACGCTCATGCCGGTCAAACCTTCAACCTTGCGCAGCGCCCTGGTTACTTCGTCCAATTTGTGCCTGTTGACCCTACAACGCAATTTGCCCTAATTTGCTATTGATTTCGACTGGTCTTCTCTGCTATACTGGATAAAAACACCAGGGGAGGGAGACAACCAATGTTGATAGAGATTCGTCAGTCGGACTATTTGTATAGTGTGCCCAAATTTGAACTGGACCGGAACGACGTTGTCGATCTGGCCTGTGAGCTCAAAGGGTTTCACGAGAACTTTACGGATTGTTTCCTGCGCAGCGAATCGCGGGAGAATTTTTACCGATACATGTCCGGCCAATTTAACCAACTGGAGCGGAAATCTATCGAGCCCATCGCTTTTTCCATAGAGGGGGCCAAGGTCAGGGCGATGCAGCGCTTTGTGTCCGATGCGCCGTGGGACGATACGAATATCATGCAAAAGTATCGCAGTATGGTAAACGATGATCTGGGCCAGCCTGACGGTGCCATCATATTCGATGAAAGCGGCTTCGTGAAAAAAGGAGATGATTCCGTTGGCGTGGCAAGGCAATATTGCGGCACCATCGGCAAAGTAGACAATTGCCAGGTTGGTGTTTTTGCCGCCTATACCTCTGCTTACGGATATGCCCTCATTGATAAGCGACTCTATATCCCGGAGCAATGGTTTTCAGATGACTACCGCCTGAGACGCGAGAAGTGCAAACTCCCCGCCGACATCAAATTCAAAACCAAACCGCAATTGGCGGCCGAGATGCTTGGCGAGATCGCGGAGCAGAAACAACTGCCGTTCCGGTATGTGCTGGCCGATTCAGTGTATGCCACCAGCCCGGAGTTTATTGCCGCTGTTGATGCCCTGGTCGGAGTGACGTATATGGTGCAGGTGCCGGAAGATACTCTTTGCTGGCTCAAGCACCCTGGAACAGTGACAAAGACTTACAAGTATCGTGGCCAGGAGCGGACAAAGAAAATCCTCGCGGACAGTACCAGGGAACCCATCTCAATCAAGATATTGGCTGCCGGCATCAACAACTTTTTTTGGTATCGCAGAAAAGTATCCGAGGGCGCCAAGGGGCCTATCGAGTACGAGTTCACCAAGAAGCGGATTGTGCTCGCACACGGGGGGCTTCCGCAAAAGACGGTCTGGTTGCTGATCAGGAGAACTATGGACAAGGAGCCGCGCTACAGCTTTTTTATTTCGAATGCCCCGGCAAGCACCAGGCTGGAAACATTCGTTTGGCTGAGCGGGCTGCGCTGGTCCATTGAGCAATGCTTTGCCGAGACCAAAACAGAGCTGGGGATGGATCAATACGAGGTGAGAAAGTTCCCAGGTTGGCATCATCATATTTTGACCAGTATGCTTGCCCATTATTTTCTCTGGCACCTCAAGATAAGGTTGGGGAAAAAAAGCACCAGCTATTACGCCGTCGCAGCTTAGATGGCTGCTGAAAGCAGTGTTGCCGCTGCGGGTGTTTGATATAGAAATGTCCATTGAGCTTGTGGAGTGGATTCAGGCGCGGAATCACCGCGCCTATTTATCACACCGGGCAAAA